>Ga0209342_10007265_pt1 | contig 11156 bp, 8 predicted proteins | sample RifCSP16_2_FD_184023 | JGI IMG/M metagenome (GOLD analysis project Ga0209342, IMG submission 184023) | Soil microbial communities from Rifle, Colorado - Rifle CSP2_sed 16_2 (SPAdes) (version 2) | ecosystem: Environmental > Terrestrial > Deep subsurface > Rock core/Sediment | place: Rifle... | reverse complement strand
GCGTCCACGAAGCCGCCCCAGCGCACCCCCCGCCACCGCGATCTCGTCGAACTCCGTGACCCGATCCACGCGCACGCCCTCCCCGAACACCGCCACCGGTACCGGGTCGCCGGAGTGATCCTTGAGGGACACGGGGGTCGAGTGGTCCGCCGTCATCGCCACGATGACCTCGGGGCCGAGGGAGGCGCGGAGGTGGCCCATCATCGCGTCGATGCGCTCGCACACCTTGACCTTCTCGAGGGCGAGGCCGTCATGCCCGCAGATGTCCGGGGCCTTCACGTTCACCGCCACGAAGTCGTATTCGCGCAGGGCGTTCACCGCCGCCGCGGCCTTGGCGACCATGTCGGTGTCGAGGCCGCCCGTCGCCCCGGACACGTCGAGGACGTCCATCCCCAGGGACCGGCAGATCCCGCGGATCAAGGCGACCCCCGCGATGCCCGCGGAGCGCATCCCCCACTTCTCCTGGATGCTCGGGATCGAAGGGAAGACACCGGCACCGCGCGTGATGACGGCGTTGGCGGGGGGGAGCCCTGCCTTGCGACGAGCCTCGTTCACGGGGTGGCGATCCAAGGCCTTGTGGGCGAGCTTCGTGAACTCATTGAGGATGTGCGCCGTATGCCTCGCCAAGGGGATCTTCCCCTGGCTCTCAAGGACCCGCGCGCCCTCCTCGTGGGGGTCCGTGTCGGTGACCTCGGGGCTCAGGTCCTTCCCGCGCAGCACGAGGGAGGCGCGGTGCTCCGTGCCCGCGCGAAAGAACACCTGGACGCGGTCGATCACCTGGCCGTCGAGGACCTTCGCGAGCTCGGCGGTGCCCTCCTTCACTCGACCCGCGCGGCGATCGCGGACCTTTCCATCCTGGTCCACGGTCGCGAAGTTGCAGCGGAACGCGACGTCCCCGAGGCGCACGTCGATCCCGACGCCCGCGGCCTCGAACGGCCCGCGGCCCGTGTAGACCGTCTCCGGGTCGTATCCGAACAGGGCGAGGTGGGAGGTGTCCGATCCGGGCCGGACTCCGGGGCCGATCGGGTCGAGGAGCCCGCACTCCCCGTTGGCGGCGAACCAGTCGAGGTTCGGCGTGCTGGCGGTCTGGAGCGGGGTCTTGTTCCCCAGCTCCTTCACCGGGCGGTCCCCGAGACCGTCGAAGATGAGGAGAAGGATGCGCTTCGGGTCCACGATCGCCGGCTAGCGAGGCCCGGTAGATAGCCTTACCGGGGCCGATCCCCCCTTCAGGCGGGGCGGAACACGCAGGGCTCCGCCTCGCGCAGGCCGAACTGCTGCTCTGCGCTCGCCCGGTTGATGGCGATCTCGACGTACCCGCCGCTCCCGACGAGGGCCACGGCCTCCCCGGGCAGCCCCTCGGCATACGTGCGAGCGACGCGGGCCTTGAAGGTCACCTTCCCGGTCGTGATTGTCAAGCGGGCGTTCGGCGGGAAGCGCCGGGAAAAGGACTCGGCGCCCACGTTCGTGATCACGTTCCCGAAGCGGTCCGCGCAGAGGACCTGGCCCCGCAGCCCCTCCGGGGCGTCCTCGGCCCGCCCCCAATCGAGGTCGGTCCAGACCTGGAGCTCGGGCCCCACATCGGCCAACTTGACCCCGGTCGCCAGGTGCGCCGCCACGGGAGCGAAGACATCCCGTCCGTGGAAGGTCGAGGAGACCTGGGAACGGAACAGGGCGGAGCTCGTGACGTGGCGCACCTGCTTGAGCCCCAGGCGCCGCGCCGCCGGGAGGAGGACGCCGTTGTCCGGGCCGACGAGGTAGGCCCCCTCGCAGGCGATGACGAGAGGGCGCCGCTCCGTCCCCACCCCCGGGTCGACGACCGCGACGTGCACCGCGAAGGGGAAGTGGGGGACGGCGGCCTGGAGGGCGTAGGCGCCGTGCCGGACCGAGTGGCGGCGCACTCCGTGGGTGATGTCCACGATCTCGATGTCGGGGGCGATCGAGCAGATGACCCCCTTCATCGCGCCGACATACTCGGAGTCCCCGAAGTCCGTGGTCAGGGTGATGAGCACGCGGCCGCCATCGCAGGAGGCGTCTTACAGCTTGCGCAGCCCCATCTTGATCCGCTCGAGGTCCTTGCGGTGTCGGTCCGCCGCCACTTCCCGATCGCGGAGCTGCCGCTCCCGCGCCTCCGTGGTGGTCAGCCGCTCCTCCAGGGTGGCGCGCGCCTCCGTCAGCTCCTCCTGGGCCGCCTGGAGCGCCTGCTGCTTCCGCCGGAGGTCGCGCTGGGCGTCCTCCAACCGGCCGGCGAGCTCGCGCAACTGCTTCTCCTTGGTCTGGGCATGGCGCTCCGCCTCCTTGGCGGCGGCGTGCCCCTTCGCTTCCCGGGCGTCCAGCTCCTCGGCGCGGGCGTGCAGGCGGGCCTCCGCCTCGTCCGAAGCGGCCTCCCGCGCGGCCAGGGCGGCGGTGACCTGCTTGATCTCGGCGAGCTTCCCCTTCGTCTCGCCCTGGAGCGCCTCGGTGGCGGCGTCGATCTCCTCCTGGCGAGCCTTCAATGTCTCCTCCGTGGCGCGAAGTCGCTCCTTCTCCGCGACCACCTCCTTCTGCCACGCGATGACTTGTTCGCGGTCCGTGAGTAGGGCCATCTCCTCCTCCTCGAGCTCCCGCTCGCGGGCGGCCAGGGCCGTTTCATGGGCTTGGGCCTCGCGGAGGGCCTCCTGGGCGGCTTTCTCGCGGGCCTCGGTCTTGGCCCCGGTCGCGCTGTGGCGGTCCTCGAGGACCTCGAGTCGTGCCTGGGCCTCCTCGGAGAGCTTCGCAAGACGCGTGCGTTCGTCCTCCAGCGCGGTCTCCTGCTGGGCCAGCGCCTTGGCGCGGTGGGCCAGCTCCCGGTCCTGCCGCGTGATCTTCTTCTCGGCGGCGGCGAGCGCCTGCTCGCGCTCGCGAACGGTCTGCAGAGCGCGCTCCGCCTCGCGGCGGCGGTGCTCCATTTGCGCTTGGGTGTCCTTGAACTCCCGCTGGCGCGCCTCGAGCCCCTTGACCTCGCCCTGCAGGGACTTCATCTTCGCTTCGAACTCTTCCGCCCGGGCAGCGAGTGCCCGTTCGGTCCGGTGGAGCCCCTCCTCGCGGGCGGAGAGCTGGGCTTCGTGATCCGAGACATTCTTCTCGCGCTCGACGAGTTGCTCCAGGGACGACTCCAGCTGGGCCTTCGTCCGGTTCAGGCGCTTCTCCATGGCGGTGAGCGTCCGCCGGTTCACGGTGGACTCATGCGCCTCGTCCGCGAGGTTCGCCCGCAAGGTCTCGATGGCCTGGGCCTTCGCCTCATGCTTGGCGCGGGCGGTCTCGGCGTGCTTCGTCGCGCGTCGGAACTCCGCCTCCGCGTCTGCGAGCCCTTTCTCCCGCGCGTCCAGCTCGGCGCTCTGACGGTCGGCCTCCTTGGCGCGCCGTCGGGCCTCCCCATCGAACCGCTCGAGCTCCTGGATCTTCGCTTCCAGTTCGGCCCGCGAGGCCTCCGTCCGCTGGGACTCCTCGGTAAGCGTCTTCCACAGCCCGAGGACCTCGGATCGCTCGGCCTCCAGGGTCCGCACCGCCTTGGCCGTCTCCTCCTCGCGCTTGCGCAGGACGCCTTCCGCGGAAGCGATCGCCTTCTCCCGGGCACGGAGGGTCTCCTCGAGCGTCGCGAGCGTGTCCCGGCGAGTCTCCAGGTCCTCCTTGAGGGCTCGGAGGTCCGTCGCCGCCATCGTCTCGCGCGCCCGGAGGCGCGTGTCGTCCTCGTCGCGGGCTTCCTTGAGCTGCCGGAGCAGGGCCTGGCTCCCTTCGCGGACCGTCGCCAGCTCCTGTTGCAGATTCGCCAACGTGGATTCGTGCTGGCTCACCCGTTCCCTGTAAGCGTTCAGTTCGCTGTCGCGGGCCAAGAGGTCCTTCTCGCGGTCCGCCAAGATGGCGGCGAGGCGGCTCTCCTCGGCGGCCCGAGCCGTTCTCGCAGCGGCGCGGTCCCCGTCCTCCTTCTGGATGCGGGACTCGACGTCGGCCACATCGAGGTTCGCGGGGAGGTGTTCCTCGCGGCGGGCCTTCACGATCAGCGGGACCGGGATGTGCGAGCGGGGGTGATCGTAGTTGTGGACCTCGATCCGCGCATCCTCGCGCGAGGCATCCCGCAATAGCGCCTCCATGGCGGCGGTGCCCTTCAAGCGCTCCTCGCCGGAGTAGCCGGCGAGCACACTGCTCCCCTTCTTCAGGAGGAGGTACCCCTCGTTGCCGTTCCCGTTGTTCGAGCGAGTTCGGATGACGCCGTTGAAGTCCTGCGAGCGCAGTTCCTCCAACAGCTCGCGGAACACGCCCTTGCCGCCACGGGCCTTCCGTTCCACTCGCCCCGGGGGGAGCTCCATCGGAGGGAATTCCTCGTTTGGCGGTTATATACGTTCTCGCACCGTTCCACGGATTGATACCAGAGGCCTGCGGCAACGGGTCAGTGTTTCACGCCTTGATATCAAAGCTTTTCCGGTGGGGAGGGTTCCGAAGCCCGCGTCCGTGATGACAAGAGGGTCAGCTGACTCCTGTGATGACCCCTATGAGTGCTGAGACGCCCCAGGGTGCTCCTTCCCGCCGGGGACGTCGGTGCCTTCCAGGGGATAGCCCGCTTCGTTCCAGTCGCGCAGCCCGCCTGGGTAGTGCCAGACGCGCTGGTAGCCTGCGCGCTCCAGCGCCGCCGCGGCGGCGCCGCTTGAGAAGCACGCGGTGTCGGAGCAGTACATGACGATCTCCTCGTCGGGCCGCAGCTGCCGCAGGGCGATCGCCGTCGTGGGGATCAGGATGGAGCCGGGGATGTGGCAGGCCTCGTAGAGCCATTCGCTCAGGGCCATGCAGAGGCGGAACTCCTCGCGGCGGTCGAGCTTCGCCTTGAGCTCCTCCCGCGTGATCGTGCGCACCATGCCACTCGGGCCATCCGCTCCCCGGTATAAAGGGTTCACGCGGCGACGCGAGGCGCCGTCACCCGCACACCGCGATCTCGGTGACCTCGGCCCCCCCGAGGTCCATGGAATACATGATCGCGCTCCCCGTGACGGACCGGGAGTCGGCGTCGACAAGGACGCGGGTACGCGAGTCGAGGACGGTGCTTCCCCAACCGGCGTCCTCGGTGTGAAGCGCGTCAGGGGCGCCAGGATCGTCCCACTGAACGCTGGGATGCCCGGGCCCGCCGCGTTCCTAGAGGATCGGCAGGAACCGGGCGAGCTCGTAGTCCGTGACGCGGGTCCGGTACTCGTCCCACTCCTTGCGCTTCAGGTAGAGGAAGTGCGTGAAGACGTGAGCCCCCAGGGTCTCGCGCATCAGCTCGGAGCCCTCGAACTCGTCCAGCGCCTCCTCGAGGCTCCCCGGGAGCGAGGCGATGCCGAGCCTCTTCCGCTCGGCGGCGGAGAGCGCGTAGATGTCCGTCTCCACGGGCCCGGGGGGATCTCGCTTGCGCTCGATTCCGGCCAGGCCCGCTGCGATCATTGCGGCGTATTGGAGGTAGGGGTTCCCCGCCGGGTCGGGGTTCCGAACCTCGACGCGCGTGGAGATCCCGCGTCCAGCGGGGATCCGGCAGAGCGCGGAACGGTTCTTGTTCGCCCAGGAGATGTACACGGGGGCCTCGTAGCCTGGCACGAGGCGCTTGTAGGAATTCACCCAGGAGGCGAGGAGGGCGCAATCCTCCCGGGCGTGGTGGAGGACGCCGGCGAGGTAGTGCATCATGAGCTCGGACATCTCCCAGCGAGCCGCCGGATCGTGAAAGACGTTCTCCCCTGCGGGGGTGATGAGGCTCTGGTGGACGTGCATCCCGGACCCGTTCACGGCCTGGATCGGCTTGGGCATGAAGCTGGCAAAGAGGCCGTGCTGCAAGGCGACCGTCCGGATGGCGTGCTTCAAGGTGAGGACGCGGTCCGCCGAGGTAATCGCGTCGGCGTACCGGAGGTCGATTTCATGCTGGCCCGGGGCGACCTCGTGGTGGCTCGCTTCGGCATCGAAGCCCATCTCGTTCGCGTAGAGGCAGGTCGTCTGCCGCACGGCCTCCCCCGCGTCCACGGGAAGCTGTTCGAAGTACCGCCCCGTGTCGCTCGGGGTGGTCGTGGGCCGCCCGTCCGGGCCCGGCCGGAAGAGGAAGAACTCGTACTCCGGACCCGTGTGGGGGACGTAGCCCATCCCCCGCGCGCGCTCCATCACCCGTTCCAGGATGTAGCGGGGGTCGCCCGTGAACCGCTCGCCCTTCGCGTCGTAGACGTTGCACACGAACCCCGCGCTCTTCAGAGCGCCCGAGGTCCACGGGAAGATCCGGAAGGTCTCCGGCACGGGGCGCGCGCGCATGTCGCTCTCCTCGATCGTGGCGTAGCCCACCACGGAGGATCCATCGAACACCACGCCCTCCTCGAGGGCACGCTCCAGCTTCGTCGTCGGGACGGAAACCGTCTTCCCGAAGCCGAGCAGGTCCATGAACTGGAGCTGGATAAACTGGACCTTCTCCCGCTTCGCGAGGTCGAGGATGCGGTTCTCCACAGGCTCGTCGGCCATGAGATCGCCCGCGCCGCGAACGGCGGGGACGGCATAAAGCATGGGTACAGACTCGCGGCCCCCGTCGCGACGACCCCTGCCGGGTTCTCCTCGATCACCGTGTCCGTGGCGGTGACGCCCGGGAGAGGGGGCTTGCTTCCTCACAGCGGGGATCTGGACGACCCGCACGTTGTCCTCGATGAGGCCTGGGAGTGCTGCGGTGCCGTCTCACTCAATGGCCGAGATGGTGACGTGAACCCCGGGAGGGCCATAGTCCTTGACAGCGGTGATCTCCACCACCTGGGAGTCGTCTTCGATGAGGACATGGGTGATTGAGTCTAGGACCGACCGGATCAGCTTGTCCAAGTCGGGACGCTTCGTCGCGTAGATCCTCCGCCGTTTCGGCGCGGACTTGGGCTTCGGCAGGAGGAACTCCAGGCGCACGCTGACGGGGCCCTCGAACGTCTTCCCCGCGACCTCCTGGGCGCGGAGGGCCACCATCTGCCGCCATTGAGGGAGACCCTTGGAACTCGATGTGATGACGGGGCGCGCGTTCTTTCCTTTGCCGACGATGAACGAGCGCATGGACCCTTGGGGAACGGGCAGTCCACTTACGTGGAATTCCACCATCCGCGAGGCCGAGGCGTGCCAGAATCCGCTCACCGCCGCGGCATCCACGGCGGTCTCGTCTGTTCCCATCCCGGAGGTGCATCCTCATACGGACTTAAAAGAGGTGGGTGTACAGGCACGGTTCAGAATTGGTTGAGTCGGGCCTGCCCGGCGGCCGGCTTGGATGGCGGAGGAAGCGGAACGGCGGGAGGGCCGAGGTGCTCGACCCCCGCCGCCGCGAGCTTCTTCACCAAGCGCTTCATCCGCTTCTCCCGCCTCAATCCGGACCACAGGTACTTCTCGTCCAAGCTGCGGTTCGTCGTTAGAATCACGACCTCCCCGGGCGCGTCCCGCGCCGTCCTCCCGGACCGCTGGATCATCCGGATGTCGCTCGCCACGGGCTCGTAGAAGACGACGAGGTCCACCTGGGGGATGTCGAGGCCCTCCTCGGCGATGCTCGTCGCGACGAGGATCGGGAATTGCGCGGCGGTGAACCGCTGGAGGGTCGCGCGCTGCTGCTTCTGCGTCATCCCCTTGCGGCCCTCCCGGGAGCCCTGCCCGGTGAACCGCTCGGCGACCAACCCCTCTGCCCGGAACAGGTCCACGAGGAAGTCCACGGTGTCCCGGAGCTCTGCGAACACGATGACCTTCCGGCCCGGTTTCGCCCTTTCCTTCAGGAGTGCCACGAGGGGGAGGAGCTTGGGGTGGGAGAGCCCCTTCCACTTGGCGGTGATCTTGAGGGCGCGGCCGACGTCCGGGTCGTTCACGAAGCTCGCGTCGATGCGCTTCCGCGCCGGGCCGAGCTTGGGGGTAACGAAACGCCGGAAGGCATCCACCCCTTCGCGCTGCACGGTGTTCGCGGCGTGCATCGCCATCCGCGCCAGGGAGAGCTGGCGGAACGCCTGGAACAGGACCGGCTTGCGGCCCTCCTTGGCCATCCGCGCCGCCAGCTGCGCCCCGACCTGGCCGAGGTCCGCCATGCGCACCTGCGTGTTCTTCCGGTTCCGGAGCAGCCCGTACCGCCGGAGCTTGTTGTACCGCCCGTGCAGAAACGTCGTGAGGTGGGCCGCCGCCTTGGTAATCACCTCGGAGGACTCCACCTCGACCCAGCGCACGTCCATCACCGCCACGTAGGGCGCGACGTCGGGGTCCTCCCTCATCCGGATCAGGACCTGGGAGATCCCGAGGTTCCGGCGGACCTCCTCGATGTGCTCCATCTCGTGGCCCGGGCTGGCGGTGAGGCCGAGGATCAGCGCGTGGGGGCAGTGCGCCCGGAGCCAGGCGGCGAAGCCCACGTAGGCGTAGTCCCCCACGGCCCGGTGCGCCTCGTCGAAGACGACGACGGAGAAGTCCTCGGGCAGGAGTCCCCGGGCGGCGTCGTTCACCGCCGTCTGCGGCGTGGCGGTAATCACGCGCCGGGTGCGCCAGAGGGCGGACCGCCGCTGCGGCCCCTCGGAGCCCGTCAGGCAGGCGACCGGCCCGGCGTCGAGGAACCTGGAGAAGGTGGCCCGGTGTTGGTCGGCGAGGGGCCTTGAGGGGGCGAGCACCAGGGCGCGGCCGCCGACCCTTTCCAGGACCGCGGCGATGACCAGGGCGGCGATCACGGTCTTCCCGAGTCCCGTCGGGAGGACGAGGAGGGAGTTCCCCGCCAGGGCTTCCTCGGCGAGGTTCCTCTGGAAGGCCCGGTCTTGGACCACGGCGTCTCGGAGCACGCCTGGGGAACCGCCGCCCGGGATAAAGCCCGGCGGGGGTAGTCAGTCCTTGCGGCCGATCCGCACGGTGCACAGGCCGCACCAGAGGGCGTTCTCCACGATCACGTAGTCCTGGCTTTCGGCTAGCCAGTTCAGCCTTTGGTCGACATATCCGGACACGAAGCGGCTCGCGCGGAAGTGCTCGCGGCAGAGGCCTTGTCCGCAGAAGCGGCAGACGCCCCGGGCGAGCTCCTGGCACTGGGAGCAGAGCATGCGCCCGGGAACGGCGGGGGGGCGGATAAGGTCGTGGGGGCTACCCGATCGCGCGCTTCGCCTTGTCCACGTCGCTGGCGACGATGGCAATTTCCGTCGTCCCGTCCTTGGTCCCGAGGATGTAGATGCTCTCCACGTTGACGCCGTTCCGCGCGAGGCGGCGCGCGACCTTGGAGAGCTCCCCCGGGCGGTCGAGGAGCTCCATGACGACGGTCTCGGCGAGCGTGTACTTGAGCCCGGCGGCTTCCAGCGCGCACCACGGGCAGCCCTGCTCCAACGCGATGACCGGCTTCCACATCCTCGTGCGCGCCACTGTCCTTACCTAGAAGAGCATCCCGTACTCCTCCCTCCCCTTCACGCACCAGTACGGGTTCGGAATGGACTGGGCGAGGACCCAGGACGCCCTAGGTCAGCGGGTTCACCGGGTCCTTGTCTGGCATCTTCACCCACGACCTCGCCACGGGGCAGCTCACGCTCGTGACGCCGGGCGTCTTCCCGGCATGGTCCCTAAACGTCGGGAGATCGACTTCTCGACAACCGGCTCGCCCTCCAAACCGGAGGTCAAAGTCACCGACCTAGCAAGCGGCCAGTCACGAGCTTGGCGCGGACCGGATACACACCGGAGTGGCGACGGTGAGACCCTCCCCTATCCCACACCCCACAAGGTGTCGTGGGCTTGGGATTGTCTGCGCTCGTCATCCCAGGGAGTGGGCGCGCCGTGGTTACGCCTGTGGAACCGCAGTCTCAAGAGCCCTCATCGCCGCTCGCGCGGCATTCATCTCCTGCTTCATGCCCAGAGCGCGGAACGTGGCGACGGCCTGACCGAAATGGTCGCGGGCCGCTGGGACGTCGCCGCGCCATTGACACATTACCGCGAACTCGTGATGCCAAACACCTAGCCCCAGCTCACCTGCCGCCTGGGTCGCCTGGCGGGCCCACACCGCAAAGTGGCGCGAAGCCATGTCCCAATGTCGCAAATCCCTGTTCACCAGAGCGGCGACCCGCTCTGCGGCGATGGTGCACTCGATGGAGCCAGACGCTTTGGCCAGTCGGTGAGCGAGGGGGCACTGGCGCAATGCCATTTCGAGGTCGGTCTGGGCCCTGTACGCCTCGACGAGGTCCGAGGCCGCAAGCGCGGCACTCCAGAGCCTCCCGCACTCCTGACTTACTTGAAGGCATAGCTGCAGGTACCGAATCTCCTCGTCATAGCGCTCCAGTTTGTGGAACGCCTGCGCCAAACGGAGCGTCCAGTCCGCGATGGCGGAGGAGGATCCCACCTCTTCCGCCCTGCGCAGACCCGTCTGGAAGTGAGTAATCGCCTGATTGAAGTCCCCCCGCATGAAGCATGCGTCGCCGCGACACTCCATCACGCCGGAGACCTCGCCCAACCTCTCGTGAATTGCGCACGCTCTCTCGAGGAGCGATACGGCTTTGTCGCGTTCACCGCGCCCCCCGTAAAGTTCGCTGAGGCGCTTGAGATCCCTAGCAAGTCTCGGGAGGGCGCCCAGCCGCTCATGGATTTGTATGCTTCGTTGGAAGAACTCGAACGCGGTTCGGTAGTTACCTTGATCGTAATAGGTCACGCCGATGGTGTGCAATTGGATGCCCACGTGCTCCTCGTCATGAAGCTGCTCATACACCTGAAGACCACGTCCAAGGCAGGAGAGGGCGTCCTGATAGCACGACAGTTGGTGGTACGCGTTTCCCATGCCACTCAGGCACATTCCGACACCGCGCTGGTCGTCACGGGCTTCCAGGATCGTTAGGCTCCTGCTGTAGAAGTCCAAAGCCGCCGAGTAGCTCCCTCGGTCTCCATGCACCGCACCGATCCGCGCGAGCACGATCCCTTCTTCCCGCGAGGTCGTACCCCCTACGGCCGTCAGAGCGACCTGGCCGACTTTCAGGGCTTCGGTATAGTCTTTCCTGAGCCGATGGACTTGCATGACCTTCGACAGGAGCTCCCCTCTCATCTCCCGGGTCCGGGCGAGGTCGAATGCGCCCGTGTACCCTGCAAGAGCCCCATCGTAGTCCCCGATGAGTTCGCAGATCGCGCCGCGCTCATCGAGCAAGTCCTGTCGTTCTGGCCCGCTCGTCACCAGGTCGAGTGCCTTGCCGTAGAGATGGATG
>Ga0209342_10007263_pt1 | contig 11157 bp, 10 predicted proteins | sample RifCSP16_2_FD_184023 | JGI IMG/M metagenome (GOLD analysis project Ga0209342, IMG submission 184023) | Soil microbial communities from Rifle, Colorado - Rifle CSP2_sed 16_2 (SPAdes) (version 2) | ecosystem: Environmental > Terrestrial > Deep subsurface > Rock core/Sediment | place: Rifle... | reverse complement strand
CGCGCTGACCATCGGTGGTGCGCTCAAAGATGCTGGGGTGAACCTTAACCCTGAGGACATGGTCGAGCCGTCGAATTGGTCACCGATCAGCAATGGTTTGGTGATCAATGTCCTGCGCGCCGCCCGTATCCAACTCATTGCTGATGGTAAAACCTACTCAGCGATCACTGCCGAACCAGACCCTGCCTCACTGCTCGACCGCTGGGGGCTCAAGCTCGACGATGGTGATCGCTTATTGCTTGCAGGCAGAACATTGCCAGAGGGCGAGCTGCTGCCTCAGGCTGCATTCCTGAGTCTTGAATTGCGGCACCCGGTGGATGTGAGCGTTAGAGACGGCGACGACTTTGCCGAATTCCAGAGTTCTGCTCCAACGCTTGGCGAAGCCCTCGCCGAGAAGGGCATCGATATATTTGCCGCAGATCTGATTGAGCCTGACCTCGAGACTCCCCTGGATACTACGATAATCGTCACCATTATTCGTGCGCAGCCGGTGCTGGTTGTCATGGGCGGTTCCGAATTCGAAGTTCGCACAGCGGTTGCTACAGTTGGCGAAGCCCTCGCCGATGCGGGCATTTCGCTGCAGGGTTTGGACCGTAGCCAGCCCGATGAGGGTCAACCCATTCCAACGGACCGACTCATTCGGGTTATTCGTGTCAATGAAACTTTGTTGCTGGAACAGCAAACAATTCCCCATAAGACAGAATGGCAGGAAGACCTGCAGGCCGAACTGGATACCATTTCGGTCGTTCAAGCCGGACAAGACGGCGTTTCCGCTTCCCGCATCCGCGTGCGCTACGAAGATGGCCAGGAGGTTTCTAGAATGGAAGAGGGGGAACGTGTACTGGTTGAAGCCAAGGACCAGATCAATGGATATGGCGCTCAATTAGTTCTGAAAACCGCGGTGGTGGATGGTGTGACCATTGAATATTATCGAGCCGTGACTGTGTTTACTACCTGGTATTCCCCATGTAATTCCGGGACGGACGGCTGCCTCAACGGCACCTCCTCCGGGATGCCCGTTCAAAAAGGAACCATTGCCACCTACCTAAATTGGTACAGGGCTCTAAAGGGGACAACCGTTTATGTTCCTGGTTATGGGAACGCCGCTTTTGGTGATGTGGGTAGCTGGCCGACGGGAGAGCCATGGATCGACCTAGCATTCAGTGAAGCGGAAGTCGCCGCCAGTAGCGGCGCTCCGTGGGTAAACCAATATGTAACTATTTATTTCACCACCCCCGTTCCTTCATACGTTCCGCTTATCTGGCCGCCCTAAAATGCCGGCCATCCAAGCTATCAACGTCCCTGCACTCCTTCGCCTCCATGGGCTGCGCCCAGAGAAGGCCATGGGCCAGAATTTCCTGGTCGATGAAGGCCACCTGGTGCGCATTGTGGAGTTCGCGCGAGTCGCCTCAACCGACGAAGTCCTCGAGGTTGGCGCAGGCCTCGGGTCGCTCACCCGCCACCTGGCAGCCGCGGCCAAACGTGTGGTGGCGGTGGAATTGGATGGCAAACTGCTGCCCCTTTTGCGCGAAACAGTTCGCGGTTATCCTAACGTTGAAGTGGTGCATGCTGACATCCTCCAGTTGCGCCTGGCCGATTTCTTCCAGTCGCCGGGATATCTGGTTGTCGCCAACATCCCTTATTATTTAACGTCCAGCCTTATCCGCCATTTGTTGGAACATGACCCACGGCCCCAGCGGCTGACGCTCACCATTCAACGCGAAGTGGCCGAGCGTGCCTGCGCTTCGCCGCCAGAGATGTCGCTGTTGGCGCTAAGCGTGCAGCTTTATGGCTCGCCCCGAATCGCTCATCACATTCCCGCCGGGGCGTTTTATCCCATCCCCAAGGTCGATTCGGCACTTCTGGTGGTCGATCTCTATGCCGAACCCCGGCTGCCAGCGGAGAAGATCGATGCGATCTTCAACCTTGCCAAGGCCGCTTTCTCCCAAAAACGCAAGACACTCGCGAATTCGCTGGCCTCTCTGCCGGATTGGACCAAGGAGCACGCTGCCGCGCGCCTGGATGCCGCAGGCATTGATCCTATGCGGAGGCCGCAGACTCTAAGTCTTGAGGAGTGGGGGCGGCTGCTAAACCTTTAGCCAGGCCCTCGCCTGACTAAAGCGAAAGATTGCTTTCTTTCAGAATCTCCAACATCTTAGCGTGCAGCGCCGGGTTGGCTGCCAACACGGATTGTGGCTTGCCGATGAAATCCGGGTCGCCGCGTACGTTCGTCACCAGGGCGCCAGCCTCCTGCGCGATCAGCGCCCCGGCAGCCACGTCCCAGGGGTTGAGGCGGATCTCCCAGAATCCATCCAGGCGCCCCGCAGCCACATAGCACAGGTCTAGGGCCGCCGAGCCCAGCCGCCGCACGCCCTGCGTTCGCATGGAAAAGCGTTGAAACTCTGCGAAATTGTTGATTGGGTTGGTCCACGCATCGTAAGGGAAACCGGTGACCAGCAGGCTGCTCTTGAGTTCGGCGACGGCAGAAGCGTGAATGGGCTTACCGTTTAGCCGCGCTCCCTTGCCATTTTCGGCGGTGTACATTTCTTCGGCGATCGGGTCGTACACCGCGCCAAAGGTGAACCTGCCTTTGTGTGCATAAGCAATTGAGACACAAAAAAACGGAAGGCCGTGCGAGTAATTCAGCGTGCCGTCCAGCGGATCTACATACCAGATGTCTTCCGCTGATCCGCTGCGTTCGCCGCTCTCTTCGCTAAATGCCGCGTGGTCGGGGAATCGCTTGCCGATTTCGCCGAGAATTAATTCCTCGGATCGGTGGTCGATTTCGGTAACCAGGTCGATCTCTCCTTTGAATTCCACCTGGTGGTGCTGACCAAATCCCACTCGCAAGATTTCGCCGGCTTGTTGCGCGATTTCGATCAAGTCATTTAGTGTTGGCGAGCGTGCTATCGTTATCTCTCTCCTTTACTTTCTGCGTCTAATTGAGTAAAAAATTCGTTTAGGAATTTTTGTCGCTGTTCGGCCAGTTGCCGCGCGGACTCCGTGTGTAGCCTGTCCTTTATTTTGCCAAGCTTGAAAACGAATTCATGGTAAGAGCTGTGTAGTTCACCTTCAACCTTCGCGCCTCTCCGCTTGAATTCGTCTGAAACTTCCGCGTAAAACGGCCAATGCATCATCACGTCGTAAGCCAGGGTGCGCGCTACTCCAAACGCGCCGATCACATCCAACTTGTCGGCATCAAAGAGGATTTTGGCCTCCAGGGTCTGCGGCGCTTCGTCGCCGCGGAAGCGGTGAGCGCGAATGCAGTGCTGCACTGCCGCAATGCGTTCAGGCGGCCAACCCTCGGCCTCCAGGATCTGCTTGGCAAATTCGGCGGAGTGGTGCTGGTGTTCGGGGCGCTTTTCACCCCCGGTTTCCGCGCCGCTGGCATCATGCAGCAGCACCGCGGCGCGCACGATGTCAATGTCCGCGCCTTCGGCTTTCGCCAGACGTTCAGCCAACCGCAGCACGCGCAGAATATGGTCGAAGCCGTGCACCGGATTGTAATCCGGGTACCAGGCTCGGGCCTGCTCTACGGTGGGCATCTAGGATGAAAAGTTTAAGTATTTAAGGACGTAGTACACAACGGCCAGCAGTATAAACCCGACACTCCCGATCAGAAAAACTCTTATGGCAGTGCGGATCAGACCGCGTAGGAAAACCACGGCTAGTCCAATGCCGGCGATCAGCGTGATGACCACCCATTGGCCGGGGAGAGAGTTGATAAGGGTTTCAAGTATTGGCATTCAATGGCGTGCCACCGGATAAGGTGTCCCTTTCTTGATCACTGTACGTACAAGATTAGTGCCAAAACGGTAACCAAGATGGCGGTAGTCGATTGCATCCAGAATAAGCAGGTCGGCCTGTTTTCCGGCTTCAATCGATCCAATTACATTCTGGCGCTGGATGGCTGCGGCACCATTGATGGTGGTTGCGGCAATAGCCTGTGCTGGAGTGAGCCCTAGGCTGCGGCAAGCCAGGGCTATGGCAAATTGAAGGCTTTCGCCCCAAGCCGTGCCCGGATTCAGGTCACTTCCCACTGCCAGTAGTCCGTCCGCTTCGAGGATGGCCCTTGCGGGCATGCTGTGCAGCTCGGCCAGGCCGAATGGCGTAGCCGGCAAGGCTACGGCCACCGTATCGCTGTCGGCCAACACAGCAATCTCTTCAGGCGAAACGCTAATGAGGTGGTCTGCGCTGACCGAGCCTAATTCGACAGCCATGCGCGTGCCGCCGAGGTTGTCGAACTCGTCGGAATGGATTTTAAGAGGGAAACCAAGCCCTTTAGCCGTTTCCAGAATTCGTCGTGACTGACGTAAGTCGAATGCGCCGGTCTCGCAAAATACGTCGACGAAAGGCAAAGTCTTTTCCGGCACGTTTTGTGTCCACCAATCTTTCACTCCAGGGAGCCAATTCCTGCACAATTCGTTAGTGTAATCTTCGGCTCTTCCTTTGAATTCGGGCGGGATGGCATGGGCGGCAAGATAAGTGACGGTCAGTTCCCAGGGCCCTTCGGCGTCCAGCTGAAGTAGCGCTTCCATCAAATGTAGCTCCGTATCGAAGTCCAATCCGTAGCCGGTCTTGGCCTCGACGGTGGTAGAACCATGATTGAACATGCGCTGGAGCCGCGGGCGAGTTTGGCTGAGCAAGTCCCCCATGGATGCGCCGCGGGTTGCCCTTACAGTGGAAAGTATTCCACCACCCGCATTGAGAATTTCCAAGTAGGTCTTGCCCCGCAGCCGCTGTTCGAATTCTGCGGCGCGGTCGCCGGCCCAAATCGGATGCGAATGTGCATCGACGAAGCCGGGCATCACCACTCGGCCGCCGGCATCCAACTCCACTTCATCGGGATTTTTGCGGCGCAGATCGGCGCTTGAGCCCGTCGCAACAATCCGGCCTTCACGGATTAATACCGCGCCGTCTTCGATAATTCCTAACATTCCCAGTGCACGACCGCGCTGCGGGCCACCGGCCAGCGTCAACAGTTGCCCCGCTGAATGGATGAGCATAAGCGGCATTATATTTCCTTTTCACGTTGCAAAAATGGCTCCGAAATCAAGTTTCTTGACACCCCTAATCCGCTATGCTACAGTTAGTTTCATTTCCCACCGTGTTGACTAGAGAATCTGTGAATCCAACGCGAACCCAGCATCTGGTAGAGCGCCTGCGCGCGTTCCAAGATTCGACGCCCGAGGTCGAAGGCTCGGCGGTCGTAAGCAACGACGGGTTGAGCATCGCTGCGGTGCTCAACCCGCCCATTTCGGAGGACCGCGTGGCAGCCATGTCCGCTGCTTTGTTGTCTCTCGGCGAACGCATTGCCGCGGAGCTTGGGCGCGGCAAAATGCAGCAGGTATACATTCGCGGGGCAGAGGGCTTCGCGGTGTTGACCGCTGCAGGTCATCAAGCCGTGCTTACGGTGATGGCCAAAAATGACGCTCGCCTAGGTCTGCTGTTACTCGAAATACGCCATGTAATTGCAGATTTGCAATCATTGCTCTAAATCACAGCGGGCGAGAAATGGACGCGATCCCACCAAGTGGGTACAAGCTGCCCAACAGATTAGCCCGTATCACTTTACAGACTATCGAGGAATTGCTTACGCCTAAGGGGATGGAGACATTGCTTACCCTCGCCCATTTGCAACACCTTATCCAGAATTATCCGCTGGCGAATCTTGAGCGCGGTTTCGATTTCTCAGAAATGGGAGCTCTGAACCTCGGCTTGGAGGAATATTATGGGCCGCGCGGTGGCCGCGGGTTGGCCTTGCGGGCTGGGCGCATGGTCTTCAATAACGCACTCAGCCATTTCGGTGCGCTGGAAGGCGTAGAGGCCGCCGCATTCAGGATGTTATCAATGAATCTTAAACTGAAGGTGGGGCTTGGCGCGCTCGCCAGAATCTTCAGCGATTTCAGCGATCAGCCTAGCCGTGTGCAGGAAAAATCGCCCGAATTCCATTACCTCGTTCACCGCAATTCCGTGTGTTGGGGACGCAGTGGGGAAGAGAAGCCGGTCTGTTTCATGATGGTTGGCATTCTGCAAGAAGCGCTAAACAGGATTTCGGGCGGCCGCGAGTTCCGGGTCGATGAAGCCGAATGCCTGGCGGCTGGCGGAGAACTATGCCGCTTCGTGATCCCAAAAGAGCCGATTGCCTGATAGGTTTGCATGAAAATAACCCTGGTTTTGCCCACCTATAACGAAGCCGAAAACCTCCCGCGGCTGGTTCCAGCGCTCTTCAACCTGGGGCTTCCTGATCTTCGTTTACTGATCGTTGACGACCTGAGCCCGGATGGTACGGGAGATGTGGCCGAGGGCTTGGCAAAACAGTTTCCCGGCCGAATAGAGGTCTTGCATCGCAAAGGTCCTCGCGGGCTGGGTCGCGCCTATGTATTTGCCTTTGAACACGCTTTGCAAGGCGATGCCGAGGCCATAGGGCAGATGGACTGCGACTTTTCACATCCACCAGAGAAGTTGCCAGCTCTGGCAGCCAGGCTTGAAACCTGCGACCTGGCTTTGGGTTCCCGGTATATTCCCGGCGGCGGGGTGGATGAACGCTGGCCCCTATGGCGCAAGGCGCTCTCGCGCTGGGCGAACTTTTACGCGCGCAGCATCCTGGGGCTGCCGGTGCGGGATGTAACCGGGGGTTTCCGATTGTGGCGCCGCGAAATGCTGCAACGTATACCTTACCGGTACGTGATATCCAATGGCTATGTATTTCTGGTAGAGCTGCTCTACCTGGCGCAGTTGCAAGGCTGCCGCTTCGGCGAAGTGCCTATTTACTTCGCCGACCGAAAGTGGGGGGAATCGAAAATGAATATCCGCGTCCAGCTGGAAGCCGCCTGGCGTGTGTGGCAGGTGAAATGGAGATATGGCTGAATTGCAAATGCTTGGCGTTGATCGAGTTAAAAAAATAGCGAGTATGTTTTTGTTGTTCATTATCTTGACTTACACCTTTGGAAGGTTAGGAGAGTATTTCGTAACCATCCCCGGCTTTATCTTGGATTGGGAAATGTATTGGAAAGCTACTCATAATTTCTCCATTAACTATGAAGGCGTTCGGATTTTTAACCCCCCCTGGACGCTGGCCCTGCTATGGCCGATTACGATCTGGCCATTTGCAGTTAGTGGGGGGTTTTTCGTTTTTTCCACCCTAGTTACGTTGGCGCTAAGTGTTCCTCGTAAGTCCAACCTCTTCAAGTGGGGGTCTTACCTGTTGCTGCTCTCTCTTTCTTACCCCGCTGCACGCCAGCTGGTGGATGGCAACATGGAATTTTTAATCATCCTTGGTGTGCTGCTGTTCCTTTGGGCTCTCGAAACGGAAACCCCTTGGGCAGCGGCAGCATCCCTGATATTGCTTTCCAGCAAACCGCAGGAGAGTTGGTTACTGCTCCTTTCGGCTGCCTTATGGGTTTTGCTGAAATGGCCAAGGGAAAAAATCGCGAAAGTCGCAGCCTTGAGCGTTATATATGTGGTGCCCTTTTTGATTTGGGAGTGGCGCTCTTGGATTCTTGTGCTGCTTGCAACGCTTTGGGGATTACAAAAGGGTTGGAGCAAATTAAGAAATCACGAAGTCGCCATGCTGATCACAGCCAGTATGTTGTTGGCTCCGTATTCTGGGAGCAGCTTTCTGGTTCCTTTTGTGATTGGCGTATTCCCTGTCCTTCAAAGCGGATCGTTCGTCGGCTATGTTCTCTTGGCTCTTTATTACCTCCCTTATCTGTTTTTAGGACAAACATCAATCCGGGCTGAATGGGAATACACCTATTGGACCGGCGTTCTATTGCTTACCTGGGCCGCATTGCTTTGGATGATTAGAGCCGGCAAATTGTCGGAAAAGCAATCGTTGCCGATAAACAATTAACCAAATTAAATAAAGTACCGATGCACCGCAGAATTGTGCCGGTGGCAAGGATAGTTAATGCCGAAGTTGCTATTGGCCGGGGAAATCGCAAATTTCGTTACAACCTTTTGAGGGCAGCTGTTGAAGATCAAGTTTGTTTGAGCTCCTTTTTCAATTCCTCAAAAGAAACATTAGAGGTCATGTCCAACGTGAGGGGCGTTACTGCCACCTGGCGCTTGACGATGACCGTATAAACATCCGTATCCTTTGCAAAAGCACTGGCCTCCGGCACTTGTTCATAGCCCGTGGAACCCGGTTCGCTCCATGAGTTGCGGTTAGGGGCTGTTGGCAGATAAAAGCGTAGCTTTGAAAGCCGGGTGAGTGCCCACAGAGTTTCTATGGTTGCATCCGAAGGCACTTCCACTTTTAAAACCTGGACATCCGGTGGAAATCTCTTCGTTAACAGTTGCCGCGCGAATAAAGTGGTGAAGTACGCTGAGGGCTTGAAATCTACCTCTTTGGAATGGCTTAGATGGTATTTGTGTTCCGTCTCGAGCGAGACCGCTAGGGATGGGATGTTGTGCGATGCCCCTTCCATTGCAGCGCCAACTGTGCCCGAAATAGTGACCCCCGTGCCAAAGTTCGTGCCGTAGTTGATGCCGGCCACCACCAGGTCTGGTGGGGTGGGCATGATTTCGAGGATGGCGTGCTGCACAGTTTGTGCAGGAGTGCCACCCACCGCATAGATCGTCCATTCTTTTTCGTGGATGGTGATTGTCTGCGCGGTGATGATGCCGTCGGAAGTAGGCGGCATGCTGCGCCCCATGCCTGAGGATTGCTCGCGCGGTGCCGCCACCCACACATAGCCAAGTCCTGAGAGGGCTTCTGCAGCCACCCAGAGCCCGGGGGAGTTGATTCCGTCGTCGTTGGTAAGCAGGATTTGTGGTCTTTTGTTTTTGGCCATGGGCGTGGAATTATAGTGTTAGTTATCGGTTGTCTGTGCCAGTTGCCCGGATTCGTTTAACTTATTGTGGAGTGCGGCGGTTTACTAGGCCATTCTTGTGTTTCCCTCGTTATTGTCTTCCCATGTATCCTAGCGCTTTAAGTAGCCCAATTGCCCAGCTACTTGTCTCTTAAATCCCTTGAAACCAAACTAAAAAACGGACAACGGTTAGTCCCCGCTAGGGCAATGAATTGCTCGCTAGCCAGTCGTTGCCTAAGCGGATTTCTACATCGATCGAATTCGTCGGATCGAACTCGTGGATGATGCGCGAACTTTCCACGCCCATCAGTTGGGACAGATAGGCAAGCGTGTAAGGGTTGCCGGTATGGTCGACTAAAATGGTTTGGCTTAGCGCGCTGCCGGTAGCGCGAACTTCAACAATGTTGGCTCCAAGGCCGGCAAGGAACGCCTGTGTCCGCCCACCCAGGCTGCCATCCGATGTTCCGTTTTGGATGGAGATGCGCGGAGCTTCGGCGGCGAGACGCTCTTCGGGGCTGCCTGGGGTGAGTGGACCCAGGCCTGCGTTACTGGTGAAGATTTCATCGCGCAGTTCGCGGATTTTGTCAGGGATAGGGATCAAGATGGAAAGATCATCCGGTGAACGTCCAAAAATCACGTATTTCTCATTGATGACTCCCCGTTTGATATTGGCCGAATCGATTTGGCTGGCAAGCACCGCCAATTGGATTGCGTCTTCAAGCGACAGATTAGATGAAATGCCCGCGGACAGTTCAGCATAGATTTGCGGTGCGTTTGCGATCAGTCCAGGTAACAGATTGAACTCAAGAATGCGGTTTCGGATTCCCAAGATGATCTGCTGCTGGCGTTCTGCGCGCGAAAAATCGCCGCCTTTCACGTGGCGTTCGCGGGCGTAGGCCAGCGCCACAGCACCGGGGAGCGTTTGTATCCCCGGTTTGAGATTCTTAGGCTGCGTGTCCGCCCCGAGTGGATCCACTGTGATCGGTTCCGGAACGTCGATCTTCACACCGCCGATCAAATCAATGAATTTGATGAACGCGTTGAAATCAATACGGGCATAGTAATCGATTGGTATTCCAATGGTCTGCTCAACGGTGCGCATGGCCAGTTCCGGTCCCCCGCCAGGGACCTTATATAGCTCGCCATAATAGTGGGCGGTATTGATCTTATTGGGGGAGAAACCGGGTATCACTGCCCACAAATCACGGGGAATGGAAAGAATACTGGCCGTCTTGGTCACCGGATCGACACTGAGCAGGATCATGGTGTCGGTTCGCGACGGCCCCTCTCCGGCGCTCCAGTCGCGATAATCCAGACCCATGAGGAGGATCGTTACCCGGTCAGCGCCACTCCAGGGTTCGGGCAGCGTGAACCCTCCTGGGGTCTCGAGGATATCTGGGCTTAGTGTGCCTGCTCCTCCCTGTAAGGGGACAGGCAGACCAAAGGCACCCCGGGGGGCAGCAGCCACCCAGTGTGCGAATGTGTAGCTAAGTGGGATCAGCAGGATGGCGATTACAAAGAAGGCTGCGATGGCCAGTATCGAGAGCCTCCGATTTCGCTGTAAAAATTCGCGGATCTTTGATCGAGCCATGCTTAGGGGGTCGGTGTTTCCGTAGGTGTGGGGGTGGGACTGGATGTGGGCGTGGGACTGGGTGTTGCCGTAATGGCTCCCGGGGTAAATGTCGGCGTTGCGGTTAAACCCGGCGTTTCAGTAAAAGGGAGAAAAGTGATTGTCGGCGTAAAAGTTGCTGTAAACGCAGGCGTGTTGGTAGCTACGAAGCACAGGCTGTAGGCCTGATCGGACTTTCCCTGCAGGTCGGCTTCGTTGCGAACGGTCAGTGCTACTTGATATTGTTCATACGCGCCGCACCAGTCTTCATCCGTAACGAGCTGGTCTCCCCAGTGAATGAGTGAATGCCAGTAGCGTGAGAAAGCCGATATTCCCGAAGCATCAGTAAGGTTGGGCGCCAGTGAAGCAACCTGTCCATAGTAGTAGGCGGCATCTTGCGGGTAGGCCAGCCAAAATGCATTGCCCCACAAATATAGTCTTGCCCAGGTGCGGTATTTTTGGGCGTCCGCGTCCAAAGGTCCGAATTTTTCTGCCAGTGAGAAATCATAAAGACCGGGCTCGAACAGACCCAGCTCCAAAATGTTTTGTGCTCCCCGGTTGCGCAGAGATGCGTAGAACATGCCATCCACGTCGGCAGTACGAAAATTCGGATCCGCTTTGCGCAGCGATAACAGCGTGTCGATGGTCCCCGTCCAGTCGCGCGCAATGAACAACGCTTGAGCCGCGTTGAAAAGCTCCTCTTTTGGCCGCGGGTCAGGCGTCGGGGTTGGG
>Ga0209342_10007262_pt1 | contig 11157 bp, 9 predicted proteins | sample RifCSP16_2_FD_184023 | JGI IMG/M metagenome (GOLD analysis project Ga0209342, IMG submission 184023) | Soil microbial communities from Rifle, Colorado - Rifle CSP2_sed 16_2 (SPAdes) (version 2) | ecosystem: Environmental > Terrestrial > Deep subsurface > Rock core/Sediment | place: Rifle... | reverse complement strand
TCTGTCGGATATGCGCCTCAACAACATCGGCTTCATATTTCAGGCGTACAACCTGATCCCGGTGCTCACCGCGCTCGAGAATGTAGAGTACATTCTTCTCCTGCAGGGCGTCGAAAAAAAGGAGCGGCGCCAGAGATCGGCGCGCATCCTGAAAGAAGTCGGACTGGGCAAGGAGATGAACCGGCGGCCCAAGGAGCTGTCAGGCGGCCAGCAGCAGCGGGTGGCCGTTGCGCGGGCCATCGTGTCCGAGCCGGAGCTGGTCCTGGCCGACGAGCCGACCGCGAACCTGGACCAGAAAACCGGCGCGGGCCTGCTTGACCTGATGCACGATCTGAACCATAAGAAAAACATCACCTTTATCTTCTCAACTCATGACCGCATGGTCATGGAATATGCAGAGCGGCTTATCAGCCTAACGGACGGTAAGATCGTTTCCGATAAGAAAAAAAAGAGCAGCAAAGAAAGCGTGGTGAAGCGCACGACGAAGAAGCATGAGTAGCAATCCCCCTTTCCCCCTCCCCCGGGTATTATAAATGGCCCGGAGGAGGGGGAGTTTATTTTCATACAAGCCCCCTAAATCCCCCGGAGGGGGACTTGATTACACAGGGGCGGTCACCTGATCCAGCATTATAAAGCCCCCCTCTGGGGGGTTTGGGGGGCTAATGCTTTACGGCTATGAATGAAAATTGAAGCGAATGAGAGAACATAGGATTATAAAGGGTATTTGGACATGAAGATTAAATATTGCATATCAAATTGCGCATTTTCCATGAGCATACTTTTCATTATGTGCGCGATATCCTCCGAGATTTCATATGCCAAAAAGAAAGCAATAAAACAAAAGACAGCCGCTTCAAAAGAAGTCATCGAGATCAATAATGAAAGCAGTGCCGGCATGGGCGGGAAAAGCAAAGAAAAAGACGAAAAAAGCGGCAATAAAAAGGCGCCGTCTGGCGATAAGGAGGCCGGGGAAGAATCAAAGGGAGAAGAAAAAACCGAAGATGTCCTGGAAGTGAAAAAGGGCCCGCAGTTCAAGTTCAAAGGCCTGGCAAAAAACCTTTTTACGTTTCACCGGACCGAAAATTATGTGGACTGGAATCCCCTTATTACGACGGATAAAAATCTGGTGGCCGATCTCACCAGGCTGCGCCTCTCGCCGGAATTGGTCTATAGGGAGATCCTGGACGTCAAGATCGATTACGACAATGAGTTCATAGCGAGCAACTACGGCGACACCCTCTATTTTAAAAGCTTCTGGCGTCCGGAACAATATAACGATTTTCTTCACCTGGCCTGGGAGCCGTACAACGGTGAAAACGTTTATTACCGGACCAAGATCCACCGCGCCTACGCAAAAGTAAGCATCGATTATTTCACGGCAACCATAGGCAGGCAGCAGATACGGTTCGGCAGCGGCAAGCTCTGGAATCCGCTCGACATACTCAATCCCATCTCTCCGACCTTCATCGAGGGAGGGGACGAGCAGAAAGGCACCGATGCGGTACGTCTTGACTTCTTTCCGGATGAAAAAACTGAAATTTCGATAGTGTACGACCTGAAAAAAAGCAATAATAAAATCGAGCGGTTCAACATGCAGGACTGCAATTATATCATGCGGGTAAAAACATCGATAGGCAGCACGGATATCGCTGTTTTAGGCGGATATGTCACCAGGCGGGGCCTCGCCGGATTCGACTTCGCGGCAATACTGTTCGAAGGCATGTTAAGAGGAAGCCTGATAGTAAGCCAGGCAGGGGATCCCTATCTCATTCAAACCGACCCCTGGTATCCGGTGAAATATATGATACCCGGTCATGATGAGAACTTCGGCGTGTATTTCCAGGCCAACACCGGGTATGAATACACGTTTAAGAACGGCGTCTTTTTCCTGGTGGAATATTTTTATAACCAGAAGGCGATCGATTACAATAAAGATCAAAAGACGGCGTTTTATCTGAGCCAGTTTAACGTTATGGATCAGAAGACATATCTGCAGCTGGCGAACCAGTTTCTCACGGTCAACCAGCACTATATTGCGCTGGCCCTTGGCTATGACTTTCATCCTCTGGTTCGGGGCGATTTCTTCACGATCGCCGACATACAGGGCCGGGGTATATTCTGGACGCCCACGCTGAAAATCAGCGCATACGAAAATCTCGACTTCACCGTGGGGGTGCTGGGCGCCTTTACGTTCAATAATAAAATGTCTGATTTTTCCGAGTTCCGCAAAAACTATCTGTTTTACGCTTCCGGGACATACGTGTTTTAACGGCATCGCACCGTTGCCTCGGTGACGTCTGATTCTAAACCGATCTTTTGATTTCCCCCGCCTCATCGTCGAACAGAGCATACCGGACGCCCGCATCATTCAATAAAGCGATGAAGGGGTAAGGGGGTGAGGGCATTCCCGGAACAAGAGACCCTAGCGGTTCTTTTCAGCCTCCCAGGTTTTCCGGGATCCCTGGATGATGTAGAACCCGCGAATGAGGTTTCCGCTTCTCAGATACTCGCCGCTGTATTGCTGGATGAAATAGGCGTTCCCGCCGATCCTTTTAAGCTCCTGAGGTGTGGTTACAGAGCGGGTGAAGTATATTTTCCCATTAATGAGCCTCACGTATTTGAGGTATTCGGTCGCGCCCCTGCCCCAGTCCGGAAACCGGACCGTACCATACAGATAGCCGCCTGATGCGCGAAGCGACAGATACCCGTGGTTCCCTGCCGCATTTACCGTGTAATCGCCTATATAATCCTTGAGCGACGGCTGCCACGCTCCCAGCGCAGGCCCGGAATCATCAGGCCTGCTTATTACCTCGATGAATTGAACCTGTTTCATTGAAATAAGGGTAAGATTTTTGCTCTCTTCCTTACTCTGGAATGCGTCATTTCTCGAGGTAAAGGTCAATGAATCCCTGGAGCATAAGAGGACGTTGCCGGCGACAAACAGGGCATGCGCCCGATAAAAACCGCCGTCGGTTTCCTTGACCAACACGTCGTAGGTTGAAGACGCAGTCAGAATTACTATAACGGCAACCAGCAGTAACAAGCCGATGAGCAGGGGAATGAGGATCGCACGTATGCGTTTTTTATCTATCATATGATCACCATCACGACTAGTAGGTTACTTTCAACCTGCACGGCTCACCCGAAAAATCAAGCAATAAAAACCGACGCATCACATCGATAGGTTCTGTCACACCTATGGTCACCTACCATTCAACCGAAACCGCCTTTTCCGGGCACGCTTCAACGCATTTCATGCACCTGGTGCAGAGATCGAGCCAGAGGGGAGTCACGCGCCATTTCTGCGGATCATACGGGTTTTCTTCTTTCGCGCCGAGCGTCTCATGGAGAAGAAATACTGCAGGACCGCATATACGCAGGCATGCACCGCACGCGCGCGGATCGACGCCGGCACCGTCCCCGCATTTTGCATGATCTATCGTTATGCGCGTTTTTCCCTTCATGGCCGTCTGCCCGCGATCAGTATTCCCTCTCAAAACCCGGAAACTCGTCCCTCGGCTTCAGGTACAGCGCCTTCTGTTTGCACGCATGCCGGCATACCCCGCACCCGTAGCACTTCCCGTAATCGACGGTAATCCGCCTCAACGAATGGTCATATGCTATTGCCTTGAACTGGCACACCGCGACGCAGGCCCTGCATCCGGTGCATGCGTCCGGATTAAAATCGACGATGTATTCCGCTTTGTAGATGGATTTTATTCCGAAATCGACGCGGGGCCGTATGCCGGCGCATTCGGGACTGGCACAGGAGCACAGATTGTTTATATACGGAAACGGGCCGAACCAGATCGAGCCTATGTATCCCTTTTTGTTGTGCTCGGTGAACCGGTCGACTGCCTGCTGTCTGGTGAGAAAGTATTTGTCTTTTTCCGGTATGAAGCGCGGCAGCCTGTCGACGATTTCGGACATGACGCCGAAGTTAATGCAGCAGGCTTCCTTTATTCCGCGGGACATGTACCGGCACATACAGTTCTTTTCTATGATCGGTTCCGCCGCGCAGGTCTCAAGAATCGCGATTGCGTCCTCAATGGGCACGATCTGCCCGATGTGCCCCTCGGCCCTGAAGGGGTTCGTCGGCGGCTTCGTGCTGTGGAGCATTTTTTCAGCCGTGTGTTTTACGATGCGGCCGATGATCGGCATCTTTAATTTATATCCCATACCGACCGCGTTGAAGCCGTGGACTTTCCTGACCGATATCTGCTCGAAATTCTTATACTGTTCCATGAGGAAGTCTCGTAAATTGTATTTCTCCGCGATTGCATTCGAATAATGCTCTGCGTTGAGATACCACTTCCCGCCGGCGCCGTGTTTCATGCAGAGATCGCACATCCCAATAGACCCCACTCATTATTGAACGACTATATTTACCAGCTTCCCCGGAACAACGATGATCTTTTTGACGTTCTTTCCTTCAATAAAATCACGCACCTTGTCATGATCCCTGGCCATCTTTTCCATTTCGCCTTTGGAGATGCCTGCGTTCACCATCTCCTTGCCGCGGATCTTGCCGTTTACCTGGAATACGATCTCGATTTCGTTGCGCTTCGCCAGCAATTCCGCGTAATCGGGCCAGGGAAGCTCGTGGAGCCGGGTTGTATTGCCGAGTATCTCCCACAGCTCGGCGGCCGCGTGCGGAATGAAGGGAGAGAGCATCGGCACGAGCTTTCCGAACACTTCGGAGATTACCTGCGCTCCATCCGGAGACCCGATTTCCTTCTCATCGACAAGATAGAGTGCGTTGACCAGCTCCATCATGCGCGCGATGGCGGTGTTATACTGCATTCGCTCCTTGATGTCGTAGGTGACGGCTTTGACGGTAAGATGAAGCTCGCGGCGCGCTTTCTGCAGGGCATTGCTGAGTTGAACGCCGTCGGGCCTGTAATCGGCCGTGTACAGGTGCCCGTACCTGCCGGCGAGACGCCATATGCGGCCGATGAACCGGAAGCATCCCTCCACGCCCTTGTCGGACCATTCCAGCTGTTTCTGCGGCGGCGCGGTGAAGAGCATGAAGAGCCGCACTGTGTCCGCGCCGTATTTTTCGATGATAGCGTCGGGGTCCACCACGTTCCCTTTTGACTTGCTCATCTTGGCCCCGTCCTTGATGACCATGCCCTGCGTGAGCAGGCTGCCGAACGGCTCTTTGGTCTTGAGCAGGCCCATGTCATGCATAACCATCGAGAAAAAACGCGCGTACAGCAGGTGCAGCACCGCGTGCTCGATGCCGCCGATGTACTGGTCGACCGGCATCCAGTATTCCACCTCGCCCCGGTCAAAAATTTCCTTCGAATCCGGCGAGGTGAACTTCGCGTAGTACCAGGATGAATCCACGAATGTGTCCATGGTGTCAGTCTCCCGGCGCGCTGTGCCGCCGCATTTCGGGCACGAGACCTTCTTGAATTCCTCCATGTGTATCAGGGGCGACTGGGAATCGCCCTTAAAGTCAACGTTGAGGGGAAGCACAACCGGCAGGTCCTTTTCCGGCACGGGCACGATGCCGCACCTGTCGCAATAGATCATGGGAATGGGACAGCCCCAGTAACGCTGGCGGGATATGAGCCAGTCTCTGATGCGGAAGTTTACCTCGCGCTTAGCGAAACCCTCCGCTTCTGCGTAGTCTGATATTTTTTCAATGGCTTCCATATTGGGAACGCCGTTGAACTGATCGGAGTTAACGCACACGCCCTCGTCCACGTAGGCGTCCGGCATTGTTTTTACATCGATCGGCGATTTCGGATTGTCTATCACTAGCTTCACCGGTATGCCGTATTTTTTGGCGAATGCGAAGTCGCGGGTGTCGTGAGCGGGAACGGCCATGATGGCCCCGGTCCCGTAGTCCATCAGGACGAAGTTGCCCACATACAGGGGCACCTTGTCTCCGGTGAAGGGATTGATTATTTTCAGGCCGGTATCGATACCCTCCTTTTCTTTTTCATCTGAAATCCGGTCGAACATCGACTGGTTTTTTGTCCTGTTGATAAAATCCTTTACCTTATTGTCTTTTATCCGGTCGAGGAGCGGGTGCTCCGGCGCGATGACCATGAAGGTCACGCCGTACACGGTATCCGGCCTGGTCGTGTAAATGGGAAAATCCTCGCCGCTCTCCAGCCTGAAGTTCACTCGCAGGCCGGTTGACCGGCCGATCCAGTTCCGCTGCATGGTGAGAACCTGCTCCGGCCAGGTCTGCGCGAGTTCCTCGTGTCCCTTCAACAAATCGTCCGCGTAGTCGGTGATCTTGAAGAACCACTGCTCCAGCTCCTTCTGCGTGACCGGGTTTTCGCACCGCCAGCAGATGCCGCCCTCGGCCTGCTCGTTTGCCAGGACCGTCTGGCACGACTCGCACCAGTTGACCGGCGCCTTCTTCTTGTACGCCAGCCCCTTCTCGTACATTTTAAGGAACATCCACTGGTTCCATTTGTAATATTCAGGCATGTAGGTCGCCACTTCCCTGGTCCAGTCGTACGAAAAGCCCATCCTCTTGAGCTGTTTCTTCATGTAGCTGATGTTTTCCGATGTCCAGGTGTAGGGCGGGATGTTGTTCTTGATTGCCGCGTTCTCGGCCGGGAGTCCGAACGAATCCCATCCCATGGGATGGAATACGTTCAGTCCCTGCATTTTCAAAAACCGTGAAACGAGGTCGCCGATGGTGTAGTTCCGAACATGCCCCATGTGGAGCCTGCCGGAAGGATAGGGGAACATTTCAAGCACGTAATACTTTTTTTTTGTCGGGTCCTTTTTGCTCAGAAACGCTTTCGAGTCCTCCCATCGCTTCTGCCATTTCAGTTCGATTTCGGTAAAATTGTACTCACGCTCTTTCTCTGCCATCATAAACCTCGGTGCAATTGCGGAAGCCGCATTCGTTTAATCTCAATTATTTTGAATCGGTATAATTCCCAGAAAAAAGAGAAGGCCGAGTATCGCCGGAATGGACGTGACAATCGCGATGATGAGCTTCATGGTTTTCCGCTTTTTTTCCAGAACGGCTTTTTGCTGCGGGGTCGTGGTGGGTCCGGGGACCTGATCATATTTTTTCAGCAATATTTTCGGAAGAATATACATATCTATTAAGGCTGTCCCGATTAATATAATGCCAACAAGTTGATTGGTACTAAATGTTTTCATCCGATCCTCCTGGTTTGCCGTCAGCTGTAGGTTTGCAGGATATTCAGTACCTCTTCGCTCGACGGGGTGTTGATGATCTTCTCCTTCACGTCTTCCTTCTTGATTATGGACATGATGTTGGACAGAAGCCGCAGGTATTCCTTGTGCTGTTTCTCGCCGGCCGCCACCAGGATCACCAGGTGCACCGGCTCGCCGTCCATGGAATCGAAATCGATCCCGGGCCTGGATATGCCGACGGCGAACGCCATTTCCTGTATCGTGCTGATCTTCGCATGGGGTATGGCGATGCCGAACCCGATGCCGGTGCTCATGATCTCTTCCCGCTCTTTCAGTGCCTTGATGAGGCTGTCGATGTTGCCGCATACGTCGGTGCCCTTGAACACCAGGGCGAGATCTTCGATCGCCTTGTACTTATCGCTCGATTCAAGAACTTTTATGTAATTCGGCTTCGTGTATTCGGTAACGGACGGCATGGCTTCACCTCGCCTTAAGTAGGGTACGTATAATTACCTTTTTCAAATATCTCCTGTCAATAAGATTAATTCGCATCCACCAGTTTGTAGACATAGCCGTTTAAATCTTGACAGAATAGTTACAATCGCAAGAAATACACAGAGTTTATTGTACGAGGGAGACCTATGAGCATGGGCGGGTTGCTGGATCGCCTGAAAAAGGATATCGTCCTCGGCGCAGAAGGCTATCTGTTTGAGCTGGAGCGCCGGGGGTGCGTCAAAGCGGGCCCGTTTGTGCCAGAAGTCGTCCTTGATTATCCGGAAGCGGTAACGGAGCTGCACCGGGAATTTCTCCGGGCCGGCTCGGAAGTGATGGTGGCGTTCACCTACTACGCGCACCGGGGCAAGATGAAGCGCGTCGGACGTGAAGTCGATATCGAGCAGCTGAACCGGAACGCGGTGCGCCTTGCGGTTTCTGTCGCACGGGAAGGCGGCGCCCTGGTGGCCGGGAACCTGAGCGAGAGCTGGATGTACGATCACCGCGATCATGCCGGGTCCGAAAAAACGGTGCGCCCCATGTTCGAGGAGCAGGTGCGGTGGGCAAAGGAGGAAGGCGCAGATTTCATCATCGCTGAAACCTTCGATCACGCGGGCGAGGCGCTCATCGCGCTGGACGTGATCAAACAAGCCGGCCTCCCCTCATGCGTCACGTATACGCCGCTCCGCGACACGACCAAGGACGGGCACCCCTGGGACATCGCCTGCAAAATGCTTGAGGATAACGGCGCCGACATCGTAGGTCTCAACTGCGGGCGCGGCCCGCATACCATGTTCGGCTTTCTGGTAGCAATCAGGAAGGCGGTGAAATGCCACGTGGCTGCCCTGCCGGTTCCCTATCGGACCACGGAAAAACAGCCGTATTTCCAGACACTCACCCTTCCGGGAGGGGGATGCGCCTTTCCCGTCGCGCTTGACCCGTTCGTTCTTACGCGTTTTGAGGCCGCCGATTTCGCGCTGAAGGCCCGCTCCATGGGTATCAATTACATCGGTCTCTGCTGCGGCGGGGCCCCGCACCACATTCGCTCCATGGCTGAAGCACTGGGAAGGACGGTGCCGGCAGGCAGGTTTTCGCCCGATCAATCGGTTCTTCCGGACAGCGGAACCTGCGATGCAGACTGAACCGCCATTATACAAGGAACCCGTAATGAACAAATCAGCAACTAAAACCGGAAAATTAAATAGGAAAATCAATATCGGTCCCGCGTGCATGGTAACCGGCGGAGCCGGCTTTCTGGGAAAGGCGCTTACGCGGACACTCGCCGCGCGCGGCTACACAGTTCACGCCCTGGACGTGAGGCCCGGATTCGAGGTTCACAAGCTGATAAAAACCCATATCGGAGACATCAGGGACTATGAAACCGTACGGAAAGCTGCGGCAGGATGCTCCACCGTATTTCATACCGCAGCGGTCATGAACTTCCTGGGCATCTGCGACGCAAATACGTGGCGTCATGTGCGGAGCATTAATGTCGACGGCACCCTCAACGTAATCCGCGCATGCCGCGAACTGGGGATCTCCCGGCTCGTGTACACAAGCACAGACAGCGTGTGTTACAGCGAAAAACCGCTGGTCAACGGCGATGAATCCCTGCCGTACCCGAAAAAATGCCTCGATATTTATGCAAAGACAAAGATAAAGGCGGAAAAGGCGGTCCTTGAAGCGGACGGCACGCAGGGCCTTCGCACGGTTGCAATCCGCCCCGCAGGCATCTGGGGACCCGGCGAAGGCTGCTACATGGTCTCAAAGCTGGTCAGCGAATTGAAGAAGGGATCTTTCATTGCGACCGTGGGCGACTGTACCTCGCTTGCGGACAACACCCATGTCGAGAACCTGGTGCAGGCCGAAATATTGGCTGCTGAGAAGCTCATCGTAACGCCCGATGTCGTGGGCGGCCAGGCCTATTTTATAACCGATGAAGAGCAGATGAACCTGATCGAATGGTTCCGTCCCCTGATCGAGGGGCTGGGATACAATATCCCGTCACGGTCGATACCGACGCGCCTCATGTACGGCCTGGCCTTTTTGATGGAGTGGCTTCACCGCTTTGGAGGACCAAAGCCGTTCATGACGAGACTGGAGGTGCATAACCTCACTTCCAGCTTCACCTTCCGCTGCGACAAGGCGCGGCGCGATCTTGGATATAACCCGATATTCGGCCGCAATCAAGGGATGAAGCAATGTCTCGAGTATTACCGTGATTCCGCCTTCTCAAAAGAGGGCTCCCGATGACCGGCGGTAATCAGGTTCGCAGCGGCGGTGCGGGCCAATGGGACTCCGAATATGATGTCGTGGTAGCCGGATTCGGCTGCGCCGGAGCATGCGCCGCGATCGAAGCGGCGGATAACGGCGCCCGGGTGCTTGTCATCGACCGGTTCACCGGCGGCGGTGCCACCAGAATGAGCGGCGGCGTCATATACGCGGGCGGCGGCTCCGAGGTACAGCGGAGCGCCGGCTTCCGCGACAGCCCCGAAAAGATGTACCGCTATCTGTCCCTTGAAACCGGCGGGGGCGTCGACGGACCTGCCCTGCGCGCCTTCTGCAGATCGAGCATCGACAACCTGGCCTGGCTCGGCAGGCTCGGCGTTGTGATACCGAAAAAATTCTACCGGAATAAAACCACACAGCCGCCCGGCGGCTACGGCCTATACTTTTCCGGCAATGAAAAACATTACACCGGCGGCGATCCCGTAGCCCGGGGACATGTCCCCGACGGTACGGGTATGTCCGGCAAAGCACTTTTCCAGGCCCTGAAAAAAGGAGCACTCGAACGCGGCGTGGAGGTACGATACCGGCACAAGCTCGACCGCCTCATAACAGAAAACGGCGCGGTTATCGGCATCGAGGCGCGCGCACTCAGAAACAACGCCCTCGCAAATATTGTCCATGCGATTCTATTCAACCTCGGTCTCGCCAGTTCGCCGTGCAGAACGCTGCTGCGCCGGTTTGAAAACACCTTCAGCGAAAGTAGGCTCATCCGCGCGCGGGGCGGCATCGTCATATGCGCCGGCGGATTCGTGTATAACCGCTCCATGGTTGCGGAGCACGCGGCCGCGTATGCCGGGTGCATGCCCCTGGGAACACCGGGCGACGACGGAAGCGGCATCATACTGGGCCGCAGCGCCGGCGCCGCAGTTGCCTCCATGGACGCCTGCGCCGCATCGCGCTTTTTCTGCCCGCCGGAGGCGTTCGCGTCCGGCGTGCTGGTGAACTGCGAAGGCGCACGCTTTTGCGACGAGAGCCTGTACGGCGCCACCCTGAGCAGGCACATATCGAAACAGCCCGGCAGGCTCGCGCACCTGATCGCAGACGCAAAGCTCCACCGGCGAGCGGGAGAGCAGATGAAGCGGGAGGAGCGCCTGCGCGACAGCTCCATCATGCGGATCATTTCCGGCGAAATGAACGCCCTGATCTTCCGCAAGGCCATGGCATTCATGAACAGGCGCGTCAATCGAAACAAGGCCGCCTCCCTGCCGGAGCTCGAAAAAAAATGCGGAATGCCGGCCG
>Ga0209342_10007261_pt1 | contig 11158 bp, 11 predicted proteins | sample RifCSP16_2_FD_184023 | JGI IMG/M metagenome (GOLD analysis project Ga0209342, IMG submission 184023) | Soil microbial communities from Rifle, Colorado - Rifle CSP2_sed 16_2 (SPAdes) (version 2) | ecosystem: Environmental > Terrestrial > Deep subsurface > Rock core/Sediment | place: Rifle... | reverse complement strand
TCGCAAAATACCTTCCGCATGATCTCGCAAACAACTGGATAGTAGTCGCGACAAAGCATGATGGAGGGGACAGCGTTTGAATCTGCTCAAATTCTTGTTAGGCTGCCCTGCGAGGATTTTTCATTATGCAAGCAGAGATCATAAATTGCTGGCGATAAGGAGAATCGAAAAGAATCTGCTGAAAAAGTGGCTTGTTCCCGGACCTGGAGAAAAAATTCTCGATCTCGCATGTGGAATGGGCGGCGGGTCTCAAATCGTGACTTCAAAAGAGGGAGAATATTATGGCGCCGATATAAATTATAAAGACGTCGTGAAAGCCAGAAAAAGGTTTCGGACATCTGAGTTTGTGAACATGGATGTTTTGCATTCGGCGTTTAAAAAAGATACGTTTGACAAGGTGTTTTGCAATAGTTCCCTTCAGCAGTTTTACGACGACGAAGAGGCGTTAAAGAATATTTGTTACTGTTTGAAGCCCTCCGGAATTTTGGTGCTTACTCTGGATTCTCTCTCGATGGATGGATTATCAAGGAGATTAAGGGATAAACACCGCATTCGATACAATGCTTATCAATATTACGATAAACAGACCATATCGAGCAAGCTTTCAGCTGCAGAATTTGAGGTTGCAAATTATAAATATTACTTTAACTCTCCTGTGTCCGATTTCTTTTTCTCTCTCGGAATCATATTTGGCTTCAACAGCTGGATACAATATCTATTTCCTGTGTCATATCCTCTAATTTTGATCAGCGACTACGTATTCGGAGCTAAAGATTGCGGATGTGCATTGGCAGTTAGGGCTGTAAAAAAGTAACAGAAACAGCTCATGAAGTTTTAAGGGACCGCTATGATAAAAATAATGATTGTAATCGGAACACGGCCTGAGGCCATAAAAATGGTGCCGCTTGCCCTGGCGCTGGGTCGGGACAGCCGCTTTGACTATCGCGTCGTTTTGACCGGGCAACATAAGGAAATGGCCCGGGAAGTATTAAGGGAATTCAATGTCGGATTTCATTATGATCTGAACCTGATGAAGATGGACCAGACCCTTAACGATCTGGCCGGGGACATCTTCAAGGAGATTCAAAAGACCTATCTTGACTATAAGCCTGACATGGTGCTGGTTCAGGGAGACACAACCACAACACTCGTTGCCGCTGTGGCAAGCTTTTACATGAAAATTCCAGTCGGACATGTAGAAGCAGGTCTTCGGACTCCGGACAAAAGACTGCCTTTTCCGGAGGAGATGAACCGACGTTTGGTTTCGCAGATCGCTGATCTGCATTTCGCTCCGACCGAGAGAAACAAGGCAAGACTCCTTGACGAAACCATACCTGCTGACGGTATTGTGGTGACCGGCAACACGGTCATAGATGTCATGAAAGCAGCTGTTGACGGGATGCAGGATTCTTTTGAATATCCTTTTGTGGTGGTGACGTCACACAGGAGAGACAATTATGACACAGGTATTAAAAATATTTGCCTGACGATCAGGGAGCTCGCGGTCCTTTACCCGGCTGTTAAGTTCTTTTTTGTATTGCATCCTAATCCTAACATCAAAAAAGTGGTTGTTAATTCATTTGACGATATCAGTAATGTTATTCTCTTAGACCCGCAGCCCTACAAAAAGTTCCTGCTGATGCTGATCCGGAGCAGGATGGTCATAACCGATTCGGGCGGAATACAGGAAGAAGCTTATTCACTAGGTGTTCCGTTAATTATTTTGAGAAATGAGACCGAAAGGACTGAAGTTCTTGACTCCAGATATGTATTTCTTACCGGGACGGACCGCGACAAAATTCTTGCCGCGTTTAAGGAATTTATTCAGATTGAAAAGGCGGAAACGTCGTCGCTGAGTGAAACCTTCGGCAAGGGGAATACATCCGAACTGATATTGAATAAGATAGAAAAGTATTTCGGAGGCCTTTAATGATGAAAACTGCTATGCCGCTTAAAAAAATGATGACCTGGTTTATAAGTCGTCAAATCAGGGATGAAAACAGTGATGCCTATGGCATGTTTCCGGCCTGGATTGATTTTGAGACGAAAGCCCCGTCTTTCGGTTATTCGGAAATTACAGGATATGCACTTTCGCTGAATTCATTTCTGGGCTGCATATTGGAGCCGGAAACGTCACGAAGACTCCAGGTTACTTATTCCGCAGAGATAGCTTATCGATGGATCCGAGACCACTTTAATAAATACGGTTACTTTAAAACAAGGATACCACTCGGTGATATGTCCTCCCATTTGCTTAAAACCTCAAATCTTCATTATCTCTTTGATTCCGGAATGATATTGAATGGACTCGTGAACTATACACAGTTCAGCGGCTCGGAGGAGGTCCGGGAAACAGCTTTCAGAGTGGCAGATTACATAATGAAAGAACATTTTCAGGGTGGCGAAAATATCATCCCCGTGAAATCTCAAGAGGTGGGCGCCTATAGTCCTGATCCCTTGAAATGGTCGGTACAGAAAACCGCGTACTTGGGCAAAGTCGCCATAGGATTTTCCTACCTGCATTTTTTAGCGGGAGGGGGCCGATATTTACCTTTTCTCGAATCGCTTGTCAGTTTGCTTAAAGCAAATGTCAACGATAAGGGTATTTTTCGATCATATAACGAACCGGGAAGGCTCCATTTCCATCCTTTCCTATACGCTGTGGAGGCGGCGTTTTCACTTGGTGAAATATTCAAGGACGCGGAGCTGACGGACCTCTTGGTAACTAACCTTGATTTTATTTTTGGACTTCAGAAAAGAAACGGTGAGTTGCCCTCGCTGATATGGGACAATCAGCCGGTTTTCGCCTTCAGATCGGATATACATTTCCAGGCGGTACGAATGGCCGCCGCCGTTGATCATAGGACAAATTCGAATAGATTTACCGGCAGAATCGAAAGGGTACTGGAATTTGTTCTGGAAAATTACACCATGGAAAACGAAACTGAAGCCGCAGTCTGGTACGGAATTGACGCCGAGCCTCTGGAATCCGTGGTTCAGAGGAAGCGGGAACATCTGAATGTCTGGGCCACCATGTTTGCGATACAGGCCAATTTTTTGCATGAAAATGTCCAGGCCGTGAAATATTTAAATTCCCATCCGACTTTTATTGTTTAAGGTGGCGAAGATGAAACTGCTCGTAATAACCCCCTACCCGCCGTTTGCGCCCGGAGGTGACGGGGCTACCACAAGGGTTTATAATCAACTTAAAATTCTCAGCAGGTATATGGATCTGTATATAATTGTTTATGTCAGAAAACAGTTCGAGGAAAATCTCGAGCAAATTAAAGATTTTAATCGACATTGTGCCGCATTAGAAATTATTACTGAAAGCGATCTGCCTAGTTCGAAAAAGGTCCAGGGTGTCTGGAACAGTATTACCAGAAAGCCAAGACAGATCACTATGTGTGATGCTGCAAAAGAAGCCATTAAAGATAGGCTCAAAAAATGGGAAAGCAGATACGTGTTTGATGCGGTGCAGATCGAGCATTCATTTTTTGGGACACTCCTGAAAGACTTTGACGCTACGGTCAGGAGGGTGGTTGTTTTTATGGATGTTATAACTGACATTGCCAGGCATAAATATCGGGAAGCAAGGGACATTCAAAGCAAAATCGACTATTGGCTTAAATATCACCACATAAAACTGATCGAGAAAGAAGTCTTGTCTTATTGTGATGCTGCGGTGGTCATGTCTAATGGAGACAAAAGTTCATTGCAACAAATTTACGGGGTGGACGAAGTGATTATATCACCTAACGGCGTGGCTACGGAAAGCTTCGATATCCCCGTCAAAACTGACTTTGACAGGGCGAATATTCTCTTTATGGGGACCTTTACCTATTATCCCATGAGGGAAGGAATGATTTATTGCATTGAAGAATTGCTTCCTAGACTGAGGGCTAAATTGGGAAAGGAGGCAGTACAACTAACTTTTGTTGGTCCTGTTTACGAGGGTGACAGAAAGAATTACGAGAGTGCCCAAACAATTTTTACTGGCCGGATTTCAAATGTGGCAGAGTATCTAAATAAGGCATCAGTATGTATCAATCCGATCAAGTTCGGAAGCGGTACGTGCCTGAAGGTCCTCGAATACTCCGCGTCCCGCAAGGCCACGGTCTCGACCCTGAAAGGGGCGGAAGGCCTTGAGATGAGCAACGGAGTTAATATAATAATAGCCGGGAGAGATCACTTTGACGATGAAATAGTCAAGTTATTGCAAAGCCCTGATAAGAGACGGAAGATCGCCGACGGGGCCTTTAACTTTGTTTCCCGAAATTACACATGGGGAAAAACGACTGAACCGCTGCTTAAATATTATCTGCCTGAAGTGGTATTCGATTAGTCCCGTGAAAGCCGGTGACAACGATAAGACAATGCCCGGCCAGCCTCGAAATATGGGCGCAGCCGAAATGAAATTAATGTCAATTTTCATGGATTGGATAAAGGGTGGCGGCATCATCTCGCCGAGGATACTGGATTTTGGCTGCGGCATAGGCAATTATTCCAGGATATTCGCTGAATATGGCTATACCGTCACGGCGGTCGAGATTGATCACGAATCCTTAAAATATCTGAAGGGGCAAGATACGTCAGGCTCGATAATTGCCATATGTGGCGATATAACAACCGAGATATTCAAAGAAGGTGTGCTATATGATGTAATTATAATTTCTGAAGTCATGGAGCATTTAGACCGTCCGCAAGAGGTATTACAGATTGTTGGCAGACACCTGTCGGATAATGGATTTGCAATATTCACCATACCGAATGGATACGGCCCATGGGAGATTTATAATCGGATAGCCAGTCGCCCACTGCTGCACAAAATTATTTATGCCCCGTTTTATTTTCCGATATACATTAAAAATCTGCTTTCTAAACAGAACGTACAAATCATCAGGAAGAAACGCATTCATTGTACAATGAATAGCGACTCACCGCATATCCATTTCTGGACTTTTAATAAATTCCTGGCGCTTTTGAAAGAATATGGGTTTAAAATGAGAGAAGTCAGAAATTCAAATATATCCTATAAGTGGATGCCGTATTATTACAGGATTAAAAACAGCAAGCTTGATTTCATCGATGTTAAAGTTGCGGACTATTTACCTCATTTTATGGTCAGCGGATGGATTTTTAAAGTTTCAAAAAATAGATAAAGTGCAGAGGAAAAAAATGAAAAAGATTTATATTTCAGGATGTGGTGGAATGCTCGGAGCGGCATTTCACAAGCTTTTTTCTCAGTCGTATTTAGTCAGGTGTACAGACATCGACATGAACGAACCCTGGCTTTCATATTGCGATGTCAGAGATTACAAGGGGTATAAGGAGGACGTCCTGTCATTCAGGCCCGATTATCTGTTTCACCTGGCTGCATTGACCGATCTCGAATATTGCGAACTCCATTCGGACGAGGCTTTTATGACAAATACCATCGGCTCTGAAAATGCGGTTTATATTTCAAATGAATTGGATATTCCGCTTTTATATATCAGCACCGCCGGTATATTCAGAGGCGATCAGGATTATTATGATGACTGGGGCGAACCCAGCCCGATGGGACACTATGCCAAGTCAAAATATTACGCGGAGATATTCGTCAGAGAAAATGTTAGAAAGCATTTCATATGCCGCGCTGGGTGGATGATGGGAGGCGGTCCAAAAAAAGACAAAAAATTCGTTAATAAGATAGTGAGGCAGATTAAGGCTGGCAGGGTTGAACTGGACATCGTCAACGACAAGTTCGGGACCCCTACTTATACGCATGATTTTGCCGCATCGACAAAGGAGTTGATAGAGAATGATTATTACGGTCTGTATAACATGGCGTGTCAGGGCCTGACATCAAGATTTGAGGTGGCTGGACACATCATAAAATATCTGGGTCTTGAAGACAAGATCAGGATCAACACGGTCAACTCGGATTTTTTCAAAAAAGAATATTTTGCACCGCGTCCCTTTTCGGAATGTCTGATCAACAAAAGACTTGAACTTAGGGGGATCAACCTGATGGGGGACTGGCGGAAACGGCTACAGGAATATCTGGAGAACGAATTCAGGGCTTATCTCGGACTGTGAGCATTAAATGGAAATGGCAACGTCCAAGGTAAGAATTACGGTAGTTATTGTTTCGGATACGGGCAGATACAATTATATTTCTCATTGTCTTGATTCCCTTCTGGGTCAGTCCTCGAAAACGGCATTCGAAGTCCTGCTGGTATTATCGGGCAAAAATAATATAGGTTTGGACAACTGGATTTCGAAGGGTCTGAATGCTAGGCTGATCCGCGTCGGGGAAAACAACTACTGCATGAAGAGGAATCGGGGAGCCGCTGCTGCCATCGGAGATATAGTAGCCTACATAGATGATGACGCGAAAGCCATGCCCGGGTGGGTTGACTCTATTACAGAAGAGTTTAGCGATGAATGGAAGGTAGCGGGGGGGAGGGTTGAGCCCGTATTCGAAGTCAAAATACCGGGTGAGTTGGTGGGATATGAACGGTGGATAGGAGGGTTTAACTGGTTGCCCTTGATTAATTACTCTTCTTCGACCATCATCGGCTGTAATATGTTTTTTGATCGCAAGTGGTTGCTTCAACAGGGTGGTTTTGACGTGTTCATAGGGGAAATGAATATGACGAGTCCACGGCTTTTTTTCGGAGGTGATGAGACGGATATCATAGCCAGGCTTGCCCCTCGGGAAATAGGTTTTATTTCGGGTGCAAAAGTGTTGCATTCCATCCAGGCGGTGCGTATAAACGTCGAAAGTATTCTTAAAAGGGCCGAGGGCATAGGGCGTGCTCGGCGGTATATTGATCGAAAAAACGGAATTAAAAATCTAAACCTTTTAAATAAGTATCTCTTTTTTGCCCTAAGCCTTCTCAGTGTCAAAAAAAAGCTTATTTATAAAATAAAATATAAACATTCAAGAGGATATCTTTCCTCCATACAGAAGGCTTAGCGACGGATATCAAATAAATTTGCCAGCACAATGAACATCCTTTTCTTAACAAATTATTATGGTTTGCACGGTTCTTCAATTGATCTGCTGACTTATGCGAAACATTTGAAAAAAAATAATCACAAGGTCTTTTTTGTGGGTGGAGACGGCGACATTAGGGAGGCCTTTAAGGAAATTGGTGACGGCATATATGTGTATCATGCGCCGCCGCATTTGCCGTCGATTAGGAGGATTCTGCTGCTTAAAAAATTGATTAAGGCCTGGAATGTCGATATTATAATCGGGGTCGGCAAGTTCTTAATACTCGAAAGCCAGACCGCGAGTCTGTTATTTAAGAATAAACATCCTGTTAATATAATAAATTTTTCTCCCCGGCATCACCATTGGGAAAAACATCCTTGCTGGCATATTCCGATGGTTGGCAGTCTGGCGATAAATTGTCAGTATTGGCGTGACAGGACCATATCAGAATACAGATGGCCGGAAGGGCGTCTATACCTGCTTTCAGCGAGATATGATGTGCCCGAGACTATCCGGAAACTGCCGGATATAGGTAATCGCAAGAAGGTGTTATTCGTGAGGCGCCTGGATTTCCCAAAATATAAATCTGTTTTAAGTTCGCTTGATCAAATCGGCAAATGGGATATATGGCATAAATGGTCTGTTGAAATTGCGGGAGGGGGGACACATGAAAGGTTAGTGCTGGATGAAATAGAAAGAATTAAGTCGCGTTATCCTGAAGCCAATATCACTTTTTTGGGGAGAAGAACAGATGTGGCCGAATTGATGAAGGCTGCTGATATTGTAATCGGCTCCGAAAGAGTTGCGGTAGAAGCTATGGCTCAAGGATGTATAACGATTCTTGCAGACGACGATGGCTTGATTGATGTAATTACTCCTGAGAATATTGAAAAATACAGTTATGATAATTTTATCGGTTTTGCAAATGAAGCATGCGACTATCGAGAAATTAAAATAAAGCTGTTCGCCCTTTTGGCGAATGAGACTGAAATAAATGGCGTCGTGGCAGGCAATTTTGATTTTATTAAAAAACATTTGGACATAAAAGTCGGCATTAAAATATTAACCGAGATAGTACAGAAATCATATGAAAGTTCTTTTGCACGCATGGAAGTGCCAATAAACGCGTTACGGATTTTAAAAGCATGGGCAGGCGTCTATATATATCTTATTAAGGACAGGACACTGAGGTCGTTATGGAACCAGAAGTAAGCTTTATATTGGAGAGGATCCGGAATGATTATCTTAACAGCGACGGCCTGCTGTCAATGACCTTTCCACCGTCGCAGCAGCATCTTCTGAATGACTTGGACGATTATGCTCCCTTTATATCTTTTCTGGGCGATACAGGTTTTGCCTGCAAACAAGTGTCTTCGGCAAAAAGAAAGGTAATAAACGGCCTTATTCCGGTCCATGACCGCATTATCTCATGGCGTCAGAATGAATGGCTGGGAGCAATTTACGGCATGTCGCTGCAATGCGACAACCCTGACATTACATACATGATCCGCGACGGCCTGGAGTTTATTAGAAAAAATTTAATAGATGACGGATTTATTAAGGCATTTTTCAATATTAGGTCGCAAAGGAGCCCTGCGATATTTGATTCACGAACGGGTGCGCTGATCGAAACCTTGCTTGACGTCGGGAGTGATTATCCATTAGCCAAGGATGTTGCATTGAATTGCCTGGCCGGGCTTGTGGAATGGGCTAAAAAAAACAACCGATATCTTGTGCCTAATTACATTTTTTATAATAGCGTGGTCAGAAATAATCTATCAAGGATCAATCCCCTGAGAATACCAAAAAAATATATATATCCCTATGCCGCAAGGTTTGATGCTGTCGCGGACAGCCTGCTGATGTTTCCCTTTGGGGAGGAGATTAAACTGACAAAACAAAATACCAATCTTGTTCATGCTTTTCTTCGGGCATATAGATTAACAGGAGACAGGAAGTATTATGGCTTTGTGCAAGGCTGGATGAAGGAATTTGTCTTGAGAATGTTTAGTAATGGAAGGTGTTACTCCTGTCCCGGGAGAAAGCTGGTAAAGTTAAGCCATAACCATCCGGTAATAGACATTTACCTCGAGGTATTCAGGCTGACGGGCAGCAGGGAGGCGCTCGAAATCGCGATTCAAATTATTGATTTCTGGGTAGGCAGCCGTTTTCAAAACGGGCTGTTTCCAGCTTTTGAGGGTTCATTCTATTCGCATCTTGATGGCCAGACAGACATGATTGTGATACTGGTAAAGCTATCGAAGCTCCTGAACAGTGATAAATACCTGACGCTTGCTCATGATACCCTTGATTCGGTTATACGTAACCACAAGGTTGATAAGGGCTTTTCGACATATGCATACGCGGATGGTCGCAGCACGATTGATATGGTTGCCATTCACCCAAAATACAATGCCCTACTCCTTAAAGCATTTATAGCATTGGAAAACCGTGATCGAATTCTCGATGAGGACTTCTGGGGACTTCTGAGGGACCGATAGATGGTTAGAGATGATATCACCGCTTATTGTCAGGAGCGGGGATTTAAGGTCGGGAAAATCGTGAACAACAGGAGGTCAACTCTTTACTATATAACAAAAGACGGTGAGAGTTTTGTCCTGAAGCGGCCTCTGACATCCGAAACAGAATCAGCAGAATCGAAATTCATGAACGAAATAGGATGCCTGAAAACTATTGCTACGATGAATAATGATGATGTGCATCTGCCCCGCATTGTAGATATAAATGAAAAAGATCAATTTTACGTTAGTGAATATATCGAAGGCACCGCCTTAAATCTTTTATTAAAGAAACCGGACAGTAAGGCCCATGCATTGACAGACATCTATGATAAGCTGTTCAGATGGCTGCATAGGTTTTATAGCCATTATGGGGTTAATAATGACTTTCCGAACACTAACCTTTCCGCTTCCAGCGGACCCTATTACAGGAAGGCTGACGAAATATTGCGAGAGCGGCAACTGAAGTCAGTATTGGACGGCCTGTTTAAGAAATACTTGTTGCCTGTGTCGATGGTGCATGGAGACCTTGTGCCTTGGAATATTTTAATCGACAGGGATGACAGGATATATATATTTGATTGGGGAAACAGTGGCATTGATTATCCGGCGCTGGATCTGGCCAGATATTTGTTGCAGAGCATAAGGATGATATATCCACGGAATCGGGGTAAGGATATAATAGGCCTGTTTTGGAAAAGCTTCAGCTCTTTCTTCGGGCACAGCAGGGAAGCCCTCAAAATTTCGCTGCTGTATCAGTACAAATACAGCATGAAAATTCTGGATAAGAAAGCTGAGGGCATTCAACCAGTGAAAACATCAAGGAAGTTTTTGATTAAAATTCATATGTATTTGACTTACAGATATATAATCAGCCAGATTAACAAAGGCGATTCAAGTTTTGTTTGTGCGACTATAAGAGAAAAATAAAATAATCTCAAAAAAGGATAGTGCCATAAATAATATAATTATTGCATGCAGGGAGGAGAAATGCTAAGTGCGAAATTGCTGGAGATATTGTGCTGTCCAAAGTGCAAAGGAGATCTGATCTATGATGAAACAAATCAGAGGCTGACATGTGAAAATTGCCGCCTGAGGTTCTTGATCAGGGAAGATATTCCCGTAATGTTAATAAATGAAGCGGAGAAGTTTTAAAATTGCTCAGGGACGGAAACCATGGATGAAAATTTAAAACCGGGGGATTTGCAAAAGCGCTATGACAGAGAAGCTGAGATATACGATACGAAACGGTATTTGACCGCCAAAGGCAATTATTATGAGCAGGCGGAGGGGAAAATACTCAGGGAATTGTGCTATGAGAAAAAACTGATTTGCGATGTGGCCACGGGAACAGGCAAAAATATTATTGCACTTGCGAGTCAAGTCGATTTTATTGTCGGTGCTGATATCAGTTTTAATATGCTTAGGAAGGGCTCGAATAAATGCAGCTCATTGCATATTGATAATTATGTTCTTATACAGGCAGATGCGAATGCTCTGCCATTCAGAGACAATACGTTCGATGCCGTTTTGTCTACAAAATTTTTTCATAATGTCCCATTCAGCACCCATAAAACATTTTTTAATGAAATGGCGAGGGTATCTGGCGGCATCGTAGTTATTGAACTTATGAACAAATTTCTATGGTTCGGTT
>Ga0209342_10007260_pt1 | contig 11159 bp, 12 predicted proteins | sample RifCSP16_2_FD_184023 | JGI IMG/M metagenome (GOLD analysis project Ga0209342, IMG submission 184023) | Soil microbial communities from Rifle, Colorado - Rifle CSP2_sed 16_2 (SPAdes) (version 2) | ecosystem: Environmental > Terrestrial > Deep subsurface > Rock core/Sediment | place: Rifle... | reverse complement strand
CGCTCGCCTGGTCGAGGATGCCTGCGAGGCCTTCGGGACGCGGCTGCACGGACGAGCGGCGGGAACCTTCGGGCGGTTGGGGACGTTCTCCTTCTTCGTGTCTCACACCGTCACGACTGGCGAGGGCGGGGCTATTGTCACCGATGACCCGGACCTGGCGCAGATGTGCCGGCAACTGAGATCGCATGGCCGGGCCTCGGAGATGGACGCGCACCGCAAGTTTTCCTTTCCCTACCTCGGCTTCAACGCCAAGATGAGCGGGTTGACGGCTGCCTTCGGCGTGGCGGTGATGCGCCACGTCCGGGAGTACATCGCGGCTCGGCGGGTCAACTTCAGCCTGCTCAACGACCTCCTGGGTGGGAGGTTCCGGGAGAGGCCAGGAGAGAGCGTCATCGCCCACGCCTACCCGGTGGGGTTCCAGTCGGAGGGCGCCCGCAATCTGGCTATGGATCACCTTCTGTCGGCGGGCGTGGAGGTGAGGCGCTTCTTCTCCAGCGTGCCGACCGAGCCGGCCTGGAGGAAGAGCGCGCGGCGCTTCCCCTGCGCCGAGCATATCAGCCGCACCCACCTTCTCGTGCCCTGCCATCACAACCTGTCCCCCGACGACGTGGGCTGGTTGGCCGAGAGAGTGCTGGAACAGGAGGGGCTATGCTCGCCTTCGTCATTGCCGGCGCCATCATTGGCTTTGGCCTGAGCGTCTACCTCCTGGGCCATCTGTCTGTTATCCTTATCCACTGGTTGCTGCCGTGAGAGTGTTTATCTCCCCACGGCCTCAGGAGGCCAACGACGGGCTGAGGCGCGTTGTGGAGGCGCTTCACCGATACCTGCCTGAGTTTGGCGTGGAGTTGGTCGATACGCCGGACGACGCCGACCTGATCCACTGCCACGCCGGCGCCCTGCACGACCGGCCCGGAAAGCCTCTGGTCAATTCGTCTCACGGCCTGTATTGGGCTGAATATCCCTGGGACGAGTGGGCGGACGAAGCCAACGCCGGTCTGGCCCTGGCTCTGGAGGTCGCCAACGCCCACACCGCGCCGTCGGAGTGGGTCGCGGCAGCCCTGCGGCGCGGAATGTTGATAAACCCAAAGGTGGTTTCTCACGGCGTCGAGCCGGACGAATGGCTTCCGGGAGATGGAAACGGTGGTTACGTCCTGTGGAACAAAGGGCGCGCTGACCCGGTAAGCGACCCGACGCCCGTAGGGGTGCTGGCCGATCTTCTACCGAACGTCCCCTTTACCAGCACCCTGGCTCCGCCAGAAGTAGAGACGCCGAACCTGACCGTCACCGGGCGCCTGTCGCCGGCCTCGATGCGCGCGCTCGTGCGCCACGCGGGGGTGTACCTGGCGACGGCGCGGGAGACCTTCGGCATCGGGACGCTGGAGGCGCTGAGTTCAGGCGTGCCTGTGGCTGGCTGGGACTACGGCGGCCAGCGGGAGATAGTTCGCCAGGGGGAGACCGGGTATCTGGCGTCCTTCGGAGACTACGACCAGTTGGCGCGGTGCATCGAGATGTGCCTGTGGGAGCGGGAGCGTCTGGCGAAGGCGGCGCGCGCGGACGTGCTCGCGCGCTGGCGCTGGCCGGACAAAGTGGCCGAGTACGCCGCCCTATACGAGCAGACGCTGTACGATTACACCCGGCCCCGGCCGCGGGTCAGTGTCATCGTGCCACTCTACAACCTGCAAGACTTCGTGGCCGAGGCGGTGCGGTCGGTCAAGGCGCAGACGCTCGGCGACTTCGAGTGCCTTCTAGTAGACGACTGCTCGACGGACTTCAGCGGATACAACGCCGAGCAGGCCGCCTTCCCCGATAACCGCTTCCGCCTGGTGCGGACGCCCCAGAACCTGGGGTTGTGCGGGGCGCGCAACTTTGGCCTTGCCCAGGCGAAAGGGCGCTACATCACCTTCCTGGACGCCGACGACCTCCTGCCGCCCCACGCGCTGGCGACGCTGGCGACCACCCTGGACAACGAGCCGGGCATACACATCGCCTTCGGCCACCTGGACGTGATCAATGAGGCCGGCAGCGAGGCGCGCCGCAACGACTGGCCGTTCGGAGAATTCTCCTGGTACGGCCAGATGGCCCACCTCAATCAGATTCCGTACAACGCCCTGGTGCGGCGGGAAGTGTACGAGCGGGCGGGCGGCTTCAGGCGCCGGCACAAGAAGGCGGAGGACGCCTGGTTCTGGGCGTTCGTCACCTCGTTCGGCTTCCGGGCTGAGAAGGTCACCCAAGCGTCCACGCTCATCTGGCGCAGCCGGACAGGCTCCAAGTCGCGGAAAGAAGGCGGCGACGCGGGTTGGACGGACGAGTTCCCCTGGGCGATGGCCCACTCTGCCCAGGAGACGCTCGACCACCTGCGCGAGACCGGGAACCTTCCGACGCTGCACGGCTCGACCGTTCCATGGGGGGCGCAGGGGCCACGACCGCCGGGGAAAATGTGGAACGTCTGGGCCAACGCCGAGCCAAAGCGCGCCTACCTGGTCAAGGCCAACGGCAACGCCGATGCCCTAACGGATACCCTCGACGCCGTTCTCCTCCAGGAAGACCACGATTGGGAGTGCGCCGTGGAGGGCGTCGGCGCGGCCGATTTCCCGATCCCCGGAGCGCCCTGGGCGCGGCCGTGGGACCTGCGGCACCCAGGCTTCACGGCGAAGAAGATTTGTGTTCTCCAGGCGGGTGAGCTGACCGAGGGTCAAGGATGACCCCAGTCGCGGGGACGCAATCGCCCGCTACCCACCACGTCACGCTGGCGACCGACACGGACACTCAGGGCTTCATGCTCGTGCCGGGCACGTACCGGGGGCCGGAGAGGCTGAACGACTTTGCCCCGCGCATCGCCGCCGGGTCGGAGACCGCCCTGCGCGAGGACCTGTGGGACATCTGGAGCCAGGACGAGGCCCGCGAGGGGATCGACCAGTACACCTTTCAGAACAAGAACCGCATCTATCGCTCGGACGGCAATGTCTTTTTCGGGCGCAAGCAGGCCATCACCCTGCAGGCCATCGCCGCCTCTTCCGATGCCGCCAAGGCAGCCACCACGCCCATGCTCATCGAGTCGGGAACCAACATCGTTCTGGTCGGCGTGGGGACGAAGGTACGGCGCTACAACGTATCGGGCGCGTCGTGGAGCGACAGCACCACCACGCTCGGGGCCTCGGCAATCTGGCTGCACCGCCACGGCTCAACCGACTACTGCGCCTTGGGAACTGCAAACGATATGGTGTCGTCCACCAACAACGGCGACACCTGGGCAGCCGATACCGTCAGCTTCCGCTTCAACGGACTGGCGACTTTCCAGGGCCTGCTGTACGGCTGGAACGGGGCGACGCTGCGGTGCAAGAACGGAACGGGTGGCGCCTGGACCAACGGATCTTCCTGGACGGTGGGCGACGCGACGGCCAACATCACCAACGCCATTGAGGCCTTCGGGATGCTTCTCATCCGCACCGAGGATGGCCTGTTCTATTTCGACGGGACGAAGGTCGTGCCCCTGCGCCGCAAGCGCCAGTCGCTGTACTCGGGCAACAAGTGCCTGGGCTACCACAGCGACGGCTTTGCCTATTACAACGAGCAGGGGCGCATCAAGAAGATGTCGCTGTCGTCCGGCTCCATAGCTAACGAGGTGGACGTGACCCCCGAGATGATCGGGGACGAAGGCAAGGAACTGTACGGGCACGGCATCCCCATCTGGCTTTGGAGCGGGCCGAGCGACAACCTGTTCGTGGCTTTTGACGACGGCGAGAGCGTGTACCCGGAGGTCCTGTACCACAACGGGCAGGGCTGGCACCAGTTCTACCGAGGCGCGTCGGGCGACACCATGCGGGCCGGGGGCTACAGCCGGCTGGCGGCCCGGACCTGGTTCAACGACGGGGCCACCCGCTATCGGGAGCACACGACCCTGCGGGACTTCCCGGCGGCCAGTTACGCGACCTCCGGCGTGTGGGAGACGAGCGACCACGACGGCGGCCTGCCGTTCATGTACAAGGCCTACCGCGACGTGTCGGTGGAAGTGCGGAACATGGCGGCGGGGCAGACGCTGAAGATTGAATACTCCATCGACAAGGGGACCACTTGGGTTGTGAGCGGGACGTCTAACAGCAACGGGAAGCTGATGTTTGCCATCGACCCGGCGGCGGTGGCGGTGGGCGCCCAGCACCTGCGGCTGCGCTTCACCCTGGCCTCGAACTCCAGCAGCAACACGCCCGTTCTTATTCGCTGGGCGGTGTCGTTCCTGACCCGGCCCAACCCGGTGTACGGCTACGAGTTCACGGCCAGGCTCGGGGAGGGGCAGGACCTCATCACCGGAGCCGAGACGTTGACCGTGGCGCAGCGGCTCGACTTCCTGCGCCAGTTGGAGGCAGCTTACGCGCCGGTCACCTTCACCGATATGTGGGGGCAGACGCGCAAGGTGTACGTCTCGCGCACCTCGGTGACCCAAGAGTCGCTGGACGAAATCGAGGACGAGCGGCTGGTGAAGGTGACGCTGGTCGAGGCGCTGGCGCCGGCCCGCTACGGGGCGGCCTACTATGGCGCGTCTTACTACAGTTAGCCGGACGGCCCGCCGAGGCCGATTCAGCCAATCGCCCCGGCGGGCTCTGTCGGCTCCGCGCATCTACGCCCGCGCCCGCAAGCTGTACCGGCCCAAGCGGGTGGGGGCGCTGGAGCCGGTCGCGCCGGTGCCTGGCCTGAACGGGCCGGAGAGCCGCATCTACTGGGCTCTGCAGGAGTTGGGGATCAGGTTTTCCGTCCAGACGGCGCTCTTGGGCGGAAACATCCTGGGGGGGGCCAGGGCGGAGTTCCTACTGTTCGACTACGGAATCGATATTGAGTTTAATGGGCCTTTTCATGGCACAACCGAAGGTCGGGCCAGAGATATTCTCAGGAACCTCACTGTTGAGAAAGCAGGCTTCCGGGTGATTCCATTATTCGATAGAGACTTGCTCGACCTGAAGCGGCGCATCCTGGAGATTATCGGAAGTCCCATCGGACCTGTCTTGTAGGTGATGATGTAGGAAAGTCTGTTTCGTGTTTGGATTCCTGGCAACGGCTACAGGTTTTCATCTTGACTCCCAAAGGAGCACCCCCGTCGGCAAGTCGGCATTGTTGTCTAGGCAATGCGGGCCAACGGGGGCGCAAGAAATCAAAATCCGACTTACCGCTTGCCTAGACAATCCTATTATACCACTGCTTCACGTGGGGAGGGTAACATGACCATCGCCGACGGACAACTCATACAGGCGGCCGACCACCTGCGGCACTCGAACGCGTCGGGGTACGCCGACCTGGCCGCGTCCACTATTCTGACCATCGCTGCGGGCGTGGTGACGCAGGTGCAGAACTTCCACCGCATCGCCGGGGAGGGGGCGGCCGACGACGACCTGGACACCATCACAGCGGCGGCGGACGTGACGGATGGGTATGTGCTGCTCGTCCGGTCTTCTTCGGACAGCGTGAACATCACCCTGCGCCACGGCACTGGCAACCTGCAATGCGCGGGCGGGCGAGACATCATTCTGGACAACGATGACAGCCACGCCTGGGCGGTGTGGGACAACAACCTATCGGCTTGGATTGTCAACGGGCCGCAAGACTTTTACAACACCACCCAAACCACCGACGGCACAGTCACCACGATTTTGACCTATACCACCCGCACCGACTCGATTACCCTGCTCAGGATTTTGGTGGTTGCCAGGCGCACAGCTGGGGCTTCTGGGTCGGCGGGGGACGGGGCAGTGTATATCGTGAACGCCGCCATAAAAAACATTTCTGGAACGGCCAGCGAGATTGCCGCCGAGGCCGCTGACTATTCCGCCGAAGACCAAGCGGGCTGGGATGTGACCGTGACTGTCACCGGGGCGACGGCCCTGGTGAGAGTGACCGGGGCAGCCGGAAACACCGTTTCCTGGCAGGCATGGGTCACGCCTTATATCACAACCACTCAAACCTAACATGATTCGCCTGCGCGGCGCCAACGACTTCTTGCAGATGAAGCTGGCCGGGGCCATCGCCACCTCCAACCCCAGCGTATACATCGCCTGGCGCGTTCTGGACGGCGAGCAGGTGGTGGACCGCCGCGAACAGGTGGTGGCTCTCTCTGGGACCGCCGACGTGACGCTCCTGGGGGCGAACGCCGCCGAGAACCAGTACCTGGAGGTGGACGAGATACGCCTGGTGAACACGGACACGGCGGCGGTGACGTTCATCCTGGAGCACGACGACACCGTGACAGAGACGGAACTTGCTCACGTAGCCGTTGGGGTCAATAGTCTGCTGGTGTTGGACTGATGAACGCCCGCCTATACGCGCCCGACGGACAGGCGCTTTTGCGGAGGGGCCTGGTGACGATGCGGACCTGGCCGGAGGTCGTCGGCCACCGGCTGGCGCTGCCTGGCCTTCGCGGGTTGTGGAACATGATAGACAGCGGGGAAGCGACGGTACAGGACTTCTCCCCGATGGGGCGGCACCTGACCATCAACGGCAACCCGACCTATATCACCTATCAGGCTTCGGGCCTACCGGAAGTTCCCGCGCTGGACTTCGATGGGATGGGCGACTACCTGAGCATTGCCGACGCGGCCTGGAACAGCATCACCGGCGCGGTGACGCTATTGGGCTGGTTTAGGCCCGACGACGCAACCCCGGCGGCGCTGGGAAGCATCGCCGGGCATCATGTGGTTACTGGAAACCAACGCTCGTTTCGTCTGGCTAATCTGACGGCCGGGACTTTGGAGGCGACGGCTTCCGTGGACGGCACAGCGTTTATTACGCAGGCTTCGGCGGCCTCAATGTCTGACGGCGTGTGGCATCACTGCGCCTTTCGCTATATCCCGTCCACTGAATTGAGCGTGTTTCTAAACGGGGTTGAGACGTTGAACACCACCAGCATCCCAGCCAGTCTGCACAACAGCACAGGCGCATTCTCGCTGGGCGGAACAGGCGACGGCGGGCAACTCATTTCCGGGCATCTGGCGTTGTGGAGCCTGCACGCGGCGGCGCTGACGGACGAGGCGATAGAGGCCGGCTTCGCGCAGGAACGCGGGCTTTTCTCAGTCTAAGCAGCATGCCCCCTCCAGCCGACCTTACCCAGGACACCCAGTTGGCGCTCATCTTGCAGCGCCTGGAGGCGCTGACGGTGATGGTGCGTGAAGGGCGCGACGAGCAGCGCAAGATCAACGACGACCACGAGGAACGTTTGCGGTTGCTGGAGCGGCTGGCCGGCAGCGCCCCGGTGTGGCACGGAGTACAGGCGCTTTTCACGGCCATCGCCTCCGCCATCGCCGCGGCTATCGGGAGGCAGCAGTGATCGCCCCAGCTGTGCGCCTGGTGGTGTATCCCCTGGTGGTGGTTGGGCTGCTGCTGTTGGCGACGATGGGGAAGCGCCAGCCTTCCAGTCCGATCCACATAGCATGCCGAGCAAACTTGGGACGCACGGCCTCGGGCGCGGCCCCAGCCAATCCCTGATTGACGCCGGGATGCGGGTTGGCAAATGGGTGAATAGCGACCCGCCCGCGAACTTGCCGGCTGGCTTCACGGCTATCTGGCGCTGGGTGCGGCCGGGCGACATTGTTCACGACTGGCTGCCCGCGAAGACGCCCGAACAGGCGGCGGTGGATTGGGTATCAGAGCAATGGGAACACATCCGGTACCTCCCCAAGACCACCTACATCGAGGGCCAAAACGAGCCGAGTGTTTGGGGCACTAACAGTTCCGCTTGGTACTCGAGCTTCGAGATCACCCGAATGCAGATCATGGAGGCGCGCGGCTATCGCTGCTGTGTCGGAAACTGGTCTACTGGCCGACCGCCGCTGCCGAACGAGAACGACACCTGGGAAGCATTCGTTCCAGCGCTGCGCTACGCCGCCGCCCACGGCCACATCCTGGGGCTACACGAATACGGATACACCCTGGATGGGTGGAACCTGTGGCGCTGGCGGAAGGTATATGATTGGCTCAAGTGGACCTTCGGCCCGGATGCCCGGCCGAAATTTGCAATCACGGAGTGGGGCCTCGATGGGGCTCTGGGACCGTTCCGGGACGCGCGCTGGCGGGCGCAATACCCCGACCCGGACGCGGCTTATCTTGCGCTCATGCGGGCCTACGATGAGGCAATGCGCCGTGAGCCGCTGGCCCTGGGTTTCAGTGTTTACACCGAGGGGACGGGCGGCGACCCGGCCTGGGCGCCGTTCGACATCGCCGGCCAGCCGGTGGGAGGGCTGATGGCGGATTACATCCGCTCGCAGGCCAACGTTCCAGACGACGACGGGACAGGAGGAGACGAACCGATGGCAGAAGGACCGAGCGTGAAGAACATGACGCATGCGGCGGCGGTAATCGTCATTTCTCCCGGCAGCACAACCCCACTGACGAAGGCTGGCGGGCACGCCGCTTACCTGGATGACAGCCAGGGCGGGGAGTGGGCTTCGGTGGTGCGACAGGGGGATGGTTCCCTGGGCCGGCGTGTCGGGGCGGAGTGCTGGCTGGAGATTGGGCGCTTCAACCAATCCGGGCTGGCGCTATGGAGCGAAGACCAGCCGACCGGCTTCGTGCTGGACGACCGGGGCAAGGGCGAGAACAGGCATATCGACACGTCCGAGGTGCCGCTGGAGGCCTGCGCTCCCCCGCAGCCGCCGCCGACGGATGTCCGGGAAGGCGCCGCCGCCGAGGTGATCAACCAGACCGTGCGTGTGCGAGACGACGACCTGAAAAAGATCGGGGTGAAGCCTATTGGCGCGCGCGGACTGGTGTGGGTGGGACCAAAGTATTTCGCCGACAATACCTGGCGATTCAAGGTAGACTTCGGAGACCTGTTCGGCTGGGTGGGCGTTGCCAATCTGAAGTCGACAGCCGTCGAGCCGCCTGCGCCTCCCCCGCCAACCGGAATACAGGTATTCAATGGTGGCTATGAGTTGGGAGTGAAGGCGGCCCCGCCGGGCATCAGCGGCCTACTGGCCGAAGGCTGCGCATTGCTGTGGTGGGCGACGAGCGCAACGCCGAAGATCGACCGCCAGGACTCGCCCTGGTCGCCACCGGAGGTGACGGTAAACAGCGCCGTCCAGTTGACTGCCGATCTGCTACCTCTGCCGGAAGGTATCCACGTCGCGCACGGCTTCAAGGGTTGGGCGCCCTGTTGGTTAAAATACGGGCACTCGAAGGTTCACCTGGCGGCTGGAGAGGTAGTTACATCGGCAATGGTGTTCCTCGACCCAGTGGAACGATACGGCCCGCCGAAGGTCTACGGGGCCGATCCGATCACGGCGGAATTTCGGGTCGGGTTCGTGGAATTGTCACCGCAAGAGTTCCTCAATGGAAACGCCATTCCCTACGGCAAATGGACGCGGGTGCAGATGGAGTATTCCATCCCGACCGAGGGCGACTACCTGCCGTATTGGGAGTATCGCGGTCGCCACGGAATGACGCACAATGGCCTGTTCGTGGACGACGTTCGGGTGGAAACAAGCGAGGTCGAGCCGCCGCCCCCACCGCCTCCACCGCCCCCGCCTGCCGGCCTCGACCTCAGCGCCGAACTAGAAGGGCTGGAGGCGGTGTATCAACGGCTCGGCGACTTGATCGGGGCGATACAGGAGAAGTTGGATGGGGGCTAACCTGGTCACGTTCCTGACCCTGCAGGCCGAGAACGCCAGTCCGGCGCTGGTCGCCCTGCACAAGGCGCTGGCGGATGCGATTGCCGCCTACGCCGCTGAAGGCGGGGCGGTGCAAGTGCATACCTACGTGAGCGGGCAGGCAGAGATCGCCCGGTTGACGGAGCATAACCTGCAGCAGCACACGCGCATCGCGGAACTGGAGGCGCTGTTAGCTCAACGTCCTCAACCGCTGCCTCCCCTCACCCCACCTACAACCCCGCCGCTGGCCTGGCCGACAGAGCACAGGATCGTAACGCAGGCCTTCGGGGCACGGCCAGAATACTACGCGCAGTTTGGATTGCCCGGCCATGAGGGAGTTGATTTGCGCGCACCTGAGGGAAGCCGCATACATGCCGCCGCCTCGGGCGTGGTAACGCGGGTAGAATCAGGGAACAAGGCCTACGGTGTGAGCGTGCGGCATTCATGGAACTATCAGGGCGAGACCTATGAATGCGTGTATGCCCACGGCGTACCCGGAAGTGTGAGGGTGAAGGTGGGCGATGCGGTGACGGTCGGTCAGGTGCTGATGCTGGCCGACAGCACGGGAAACGCGCAGGGTAGCCATCTACACTTCAGTTTGAAGCGAGTCGGGGCGACGGCGGCCGGCTACCGGGACACGGCTGGCCGGAAGTGGCCGTTTGATATTGTTAGCCCTGTGAAATTCCTGGGAATATGACTGAGTGCGCCTTATCCGCCTGCGGCTGGATGGTGGCCGTGTATACCTGGCTCGCGCCCATGCCGGCCCTGTCGCACGGCCTGATTGTGTCCTATGGCGATGATCGGCTGATGCAAGATCAACTCGACTGGCGAGGCTACGAGGCAGACTGCGGCGTGGCGGCGATGACACCCGCGGCCCTGGGCCGGGTGGCCTGGGTGAGAACAACAGGCAACTGGGTTGGGCCGTGCGTTGTAGCCGATGTAGTGGCTCAGCACCATGCCTATCGGGCCGTATTCATGATGGGGGAGATCGTAGAAGTGTCGGACTCGGTTCGCCGGCGACTGCGCTTTGAGAATGGCGCGCCTGGCGAGGCGTGGATCGGGGCCTGCCCGCCTCGGCCGGGAGCGGTGAAGGCCCTGCCCTACGCCCCGCCTCTGGCCTGGAGCCAGCCGGGCGAGCGGCGCCCGTCATTCTGGCCGCATGTGCCTCAGGAACGGGCTCATAGGTGCCCGAATTGGGAATAACCCAAAAGGAGTAGTCATGGATAAGTTGCTTGGATTGCTGAAAAGCCGGAAGTTTTGGGCTGCCCTGGTGGCGATTGCTTTCGTGTTCGTCGAGGCCTACGCTCCTGACTTCCCCATAGAACAGGATCAGGTCACCTCGCTGGTCGCGGTCATCGTAGCCTACATCCTGGGAACGGCTCTCGAGGATGGTCTGGCCCGAAAATAGCAGAAGGGGCGGCACTCTCGTCCGTTCGGAGGGATTATTTCGGTAGGGATTTTACCCTTCCCCAGCAGGCTCAGGGCGCGTTGCGAGTTATGTTATTAGAATAGGTTAGGTGTAAACCGGTACTACGG
>Ga0209342_10007259_pt1 | contig 11161 bp, 12 predicted proteins | sample RifCSP16_2_FD_184023 | JGI IMG/M metagenome (GOLD analysis project Ga0209342, IMG submission 184023) | Soil microbial communities from Rifle, Colorado - Rifle CSP2_sed 16_2 (SPAdes) (version 2) | ecosystem: Environmental > Terrestrial > Deep subsurface > Rock core/Sediment | place: Rifle... | reverse complement strand
AAACCGGTGGTGGAAGGTCACCCCATGCAAATCAAGAAAGCGGTCGAACTGCTTTTGAATGCTAAACGCCCGATGATCTACAGCGGCGGCGGCGTGATCCTGGGCGAGGGCTCCAAGTCGCTCGTCGAGTTTACCAAGCTGCTGGGCTACCCCATCACCAACACCTTAATGGGCCTCGGCGCCTACCCGGGCACCGACAAGCAATTCGTCGGCATGCTCGGCATGCACGGCACCTATGAGGCTAATATGGCCATGCACGATTGCGACGTGCTGCTCGCAGTGGGCGCGCGCTTCGACGACCGCGTGGTCGGCAAACCCGATTTGTTCTCACCCCACTCCAAGAAGATTCATATCGACATCGACCCGGCCTCGATCTCCAAGAGCATCCGCGTCGACGTGCCCATCGTCGGCTCCGTGGATAACGTGCTGCGTGAGATGATCAAGCTGATCAAGGCCAGCAAAAAACAGCCCGATCAGGCGGCGCTCAAAACCTGGTGGAAACAGATCGACGAGTGGCGCGGGCGTGATTGTCTGCGTTATGACCGCAAGAGCAAGCTGATCAAACCGCAGTTTGTGCTGGAAACCTTGTACAAGCTGACCAAGGGCGATGCCTTCCTCACCTCCGATGTGGGCCAGCACCAAATGTGGGCGGCGCAGTTCTACAAGTTCGATAAGCCACGCCGTTGGATCAACTCCGGCGGCTTGGGCACCATGGGTTTTGGTCTGCCCGCGGCGATGGGTGTGCAGTTAGCGCACCCCAAATCCACCGTGGCCTGTGTCACCGGCGAGGCCAGTATCATCATGTGCATACAGGAGCTATCCACCTGCAAGCAATACGGCCTGCCCATTAAAATTATCAATTTGAATAACCGCTACATGGGCATGGTGCGGCAGTGGCAGGAATTCTTCTATAAGAGCCGCTACTCGCATTCCTATATGGACGCCCTGCCCGACTTCGTGAAGCTGGCGGAGAGCTTTGGGCACGTTGGCATGCTTATCGAGAAACCCGCCGATGTCGAACCGGCTCTCAAAGAAGCGTTAAAACTAAAAGACCGCTTGGTATTCATGGATTTCATCACCGATCAAACGGAAAACGTCTATCCCATGATCGAGGCCGGCAAAGGCCACCATGAAATGCACCTGTCGCCTGTGCGAGAGTTGGCCTGACCATGCGCCATATTATCTCTATACTCATGGAAAATGAGGCAGGCGCCTTGTCGCGCGTGGCGGGATTATTCTCGGCACGCGGCTATAATATCGAGTCGCTCACCGTGGCGCCGACCGAAGACCCGTCGCTGTCGCGCATGACGCTGGTTACGCGCGGCTCCGATGAGACCATTGAGCAGATCACCAAGCAGTTGAATAAACTGGTGGACGTGGTCAAGCTCATCGACTTAACCGAAGGCCCGCACATCGAGCGCGAGATGATGCTTATCAAGGTGCGCGCCAACGGCGAGGCACGCGACGAGATCAAACGCCTGGCCGATATCTTCCGCGGCCATATTATCGATGTCACGGACACCACTTACACCCTGGAGTTGACCGGCACCGGTGAAAAACTCGATGCCTTCGTTCAAGCCATCGGCAAAGAGCCGATTTTAGAGGTGGTGCGCTCCGGCGTGTCGGGCGTGGCGCGCGGCGAAAAGAGTTTAAAAGTATGATAACGGCAGTAGCGAGTGGCGAGTGGCTAGTAAAAACTTTTCCTCGCTACTAGCTACTAGCCACTCGCCACTGTATTTAACGAGGAAAACATGAATATTTATTACGACAAAGACGGCGATTTAGCCATTATTAAAGGCAAGAAAGTAGCCATTATCGGCTACGGCTCGCAGGGCCATGCCCACGCCAACAATCTGAAAGATTCCGGCGTCGACGTGGTAGTGGGTTTGCGCGCCGGCTCCATCTCGGAGGCCAAGGCCAAAAACGCCGGACTGACCGTGCAGCCTGTTGATCAGGCCGTCAAGGGCGCCGACGTGGTGATGATCCTCGCCCCCGATGAACACCAGGCCAAACTCTACCGCGACAACGTCGAACCTAACATCAAGAAAGGCGCCGCGCTGGCCTTCGCACACGGCTTTAATATCCACTTCGGCCAGATCGAGCCGCGCGCCGATCTCGACGTGATCATGATTGCCCCCAAGGGTCCCGGCCATCTGGTGCGCTCCACCTACACCCAAGGCGGCGGCGTGCCGAGCCTCATCGCCATCCACCAAGACGCCTCCGGTAAGGCCAAGGCCATCGCGCTGTCCTATGCCTGCGCCAACGGCGGCGGCCGCGCCGGCATTATTGAAACCAATTTCCGCGAAGAGACCGAGACCGATCTGTTCGGCGAGCAGGCCGTGCTGTGCGGCGGCGCAACGGCCTTGGTGCAAGCCGGGTTTGAAACCCTGGTCGAGGCCGGTTATGCCCCGGAGATGGCCTATTTTGAATGTCTGCACGAGCTCAAATTGATCGTCGATCTCATGTATGAGGGCGGCATCGCCAATATGCGCTATTCCATCTCCAACACGGCGGAGTACGGCGACTTCACGCGCGGCCCGCGCATCGTCACCGAAGACACCAAGCGCGAGATGAAGAAGATCTTGAGCGAGATCCAGAACGGCGAATTTGCCCGTGAATTCATCCTGGAGAATCAAGCCGGCGCCGCTACCCTCAAGGCCAAACGCCGCTTAGGCCGCCAGCACCAAATCGAGATCGTAGGGGAAAAACTGCGCAGCATGATGCCCTGGATTAAGGCCAATAAGTTAGTCGATAAGGCTAAAAATTAACTTGATAATAAGTCATGCGGCATAACAGGGATCACCGCCGTAAAGACGATGTGGAGCGGGTAGAGGTTACTGTGCCGTTAAAACGGCGCCGTGGCATTTACCTGCTCCCTAATCTATTTACTACCGCCGGCCTGTTCGCAGGCTTCTATTCCATCGTAGCAGCCATGGGCGGCCGCTTCGAGGCAGCCTCCGTCGCCATCTTCGTGGCCATGATCATGGACAGTCTGGACGGTCGCGTGGCGCGCCTTACCCACACCCAAAGCGACTTCGGCGCCGAATACGACAGTATGGCGGATATGGTGTCGTTCGGCCTTGCCCCTGCGCTGGTCGCCTATGTGTGGGGCCTCACCAATATGGGTAAATTAGGTTGGCTCGCCGCCTTTGTCTACACCGCGGCAGCCGCACTGCGCCTGGCGCGCTTCAACACCCAGCTTACCAGCGCCGATAAACGTTACTTTCAGGGCCTACCCAGCCCAGCCGCTGCCGCCATTGTGGCAGGCATGGTGTGGGTAGGCACCAGCTATGGATTGCAGGGCACACCGGTAATGATACCGGCCTTCCTGCTAACCATCCTGGCGGGCGTGTTGATGGTCAGCAACATCCGCTACCACAGCTTCAAGCAGCTTGACCTTAAGGGCAAAATCCCCTTTGTCACTCTATTGGTCATCGTACTCATTTTTGTATTTATTTCCATCGATCCACCGCAGGTGCTATTCGCCTTGTTTTTGTTATACGCCCTATCAGGCCCAACCCTTACCCTAGTGCAACTGCGCAAAAAGCGCCTGCAGCGCAAAATGGCCGACGGCACAGCCCCTGGCGCACCTAAGCCGCCTAGCCAAACCTGATCTTAGCCGACCGTAGTCCTTGAAATTCAAGCGGAATCCGCTTATAGTTAGATCAGCTTTGAATTAATGCAACAAACCCAATGACATACGCAAGCCAACATTTGAATACCCAACTTAGCGCTGCCCGCCCCCGTGCCGGCCAGCCCTTGGTCTTGCGTGCCCCTTCGCCTACCCTCGCCGTCAGCCTCCGACTGCTGCCTTAGGGCAGACCACGCTAGCCTGTCCCGGCGGGGACGCAAATACGCGAAATAACCGCAATCCTTACCGCCAAGGCGCCAAGAGCGCCAAGCTCGTAGGTTGGGCTGAATGAAATGAAGCCCAACGATTTCTGCATCATTGGCGTTGGGCTTCGTACCTCACCCCAACCTACATTGACTACGGCTAAATATAGCCTTCGGACTCAGCGCTTTTGGCGGTTTATTAAAGCATAATGGAGCAAGACCATGACCAACAACGATAAATTAATCATCTTTGACACCACCTTACGCGATGGCGAGCAGAGCCCCGGCGCCTCCATGACGCGCGAGGAAAAGGTGCGCATTGCCAAGGCCTTGGAACGCATGCGCGTGGATGTTATCGAGGCCGGTTTCCCCATCGCCAGCCAAGGTGATTTCGAGGCCGTGCAAGCCGTCGCGAATGCCATCAAAGACAGCACCGTGTGCGGTTTGGCTAGGGCGCTTGATAAAGACATTGATCGCGCCGCTGAGGCCTTAAAAAAGGCCAGGGCCGGACGCATCCACACCTTCATCGCCACCTCGCCGATACACATGAAGATGAAGCTCAAGATGGAACCGGAGCAGGTGCTTGAACAGGCCGTCAAAGCGGTGAAACGCGCACGCCAATATACCGACGATGTGGAATTTTCACCGGAAGACGCCGGGCGTTCCGATATCGATTTTCTCTGCCGCGTGTTGGAGGCCGTGATCGCCGCCGGTGCGCGCACGGTGAACATCCCCGACACGGTGGGCTACAGCATGCCGCACCAATTCGGCGAAACCATCCGCACCCTGCGCGAGCGCGTGCCGAATTCCGACAAGGCGGTATTCTCCGTGCACTGTCATAACGACCTCGGGCTTGCCGTCGCCAATTCGCTCTCCGCGGTATTAAACGGCGCGCGCCAAGTGGAGTGTACGATTAACGGCTTGGGCGAACGTGCAGGTAATGCCGCCTTGGAGGAGATCGTGATGGCGGTGCGCACGCGCCGTGACGTATTCAACTGCAATGTCGATCTTGACGCCACGCAGATCGTCACCTGCTCACGGCTGGTCTCCGGCATCACCGGTTTTGCCGTGCAACCGAATAAGGCCATCGTCGGCGCCAATGCCTTCGCGCACGAATCGGGCATTCATCAAGACGGCGTACTCAAAAACCGCACGACCTACGAAATCATGCGCGCCGAGGATGTGGGCTGGACGACCAATCGCATGGTGTTAGGCAAGCACTCGGGGCGTAATGCCTTCCGCACCCGTTTACAAGAATTGGGCATCAGCTTTGAATCCGAGGAAGAATTGAATGTCGCCTTTAATCGTTTTAAGGACTTGGCCGATAAAAAGCACGACATCTATGACGAAGACCTGCAGGCCTTGGTGACGGATGCCAATCTCGCCGCCGAGAACGAACACATCAAATTAGTCGCGCTCAAGGTCACCTCGGAGACCGGCGAAACCCCCAATGCCAAGCTCACGCTGTGGGTAGACGGCGTTGAGCAAAGCGCGACGGCCTCCGGCGGCGGGCCGGTCGACGCCTCCTTCAAGGCCATCGAGGCTATCGTGAAAAGCGGCACCACCTTACAACTCTACTCCGTCAACAACATCACCAGCGGCACCGACTCGCAGGGCGAGGTGACCGTGCGCGTGGAAAAAGGCGGGCGTATTATTAACGGCCAGGGCGCGGATACCGACATCGTTATCGCCTCGGCCAAGGCCTATATCAATGCGATGAACAAGGTCATACAACCCAGCACGCGCGCGCATCCGCAAACGGCTACTCAGGCTATATGAGGCATACCAGGGGGCGCAGCCGGTGCCCCCTGGTATAGCGACCGACTCAAGCTCTGCAAAAGGGTACGACCGGATGAGAAGGATAGGTCTATTATTTTATTCAATCATCTTGTTACTGGCTGTCGGCAACCCAGCCCATGCCTTCTCATTTATCTGTGAAGGACGCATCATTGAGATTGGTGATTCTAAAGCGGAGGTAGGATTAAAATGCGGAACCCCGACTTGGAGCGAGTCGTGGGGCGAGCAACTGATAGAAAAAACGGACCCCATACGCGAACATCGGGCCATCATCACGCACGAAGAATGGGGCTATAACCTGGGGCCCAATCGTCTGATCCACTTCCTGGAATTCAGAGGTAATCGATTGGTTAATATCCGCACAGGCGGTTACGGTTTTGTAGAGGGTAGCACCTACAGTCCGGACTGTAGCAATAAAGACCTAGACTTAGGTCTTACCAAAACCGAGGTCTTGGTAAAGTGCGGCAAGCCCTCCTGGGAAGACACCCGCCAAGAGGAGGTCATCGAAAAGACCTCGCCTATTAGCAAGCGCCGCGTTTTCCTTACCTATGATGAATGGACCTACAATTTTGGCCCAAACAGCCTGCTGCGTATAATCACCTTTGAAAATGGTAAACTCATCGAAGATAGTACAGGGGAAAGGGGTTTTTAAAACATCGGATAAAGATATCCTTAGCAGAAATGCAATAATGATAATGCATTTAGTTAAGGCACCCCTACGATCATCACATTTATAAAGCCCGCTTTCAAACGCATAACATCATGCCAAACAGGCTTGCGCCCATCAATCTTCCATCAAGCCTTTTGCAGCTTACTCGCCGTCTCCGCCAAGCGTTTTCCTAAGGCCCGGCACAGGCGTTTTTCTTCTTCGGTAAGGGGTAGTTTGCTATCCGGCCCCGCTTGATGGCTAGCGCCATAGGGTGTGCCGCCGCTCGCGGTGCTGGTGAGATCGGGTTCGCTGTAGGGAATACCCATGACCAGCATGCCCTGATGCAGCAGCGGCAACATCATGGAGAGCAAGGTGGTCTCTTGGCCACCGTGCAAGGATGCGGTAGATGTAAAGACCGCCGCAGGCTTGCCGATCAGCGCGCCCGATAACCAGAGTTCGCTGGTGCTGTCGATAAAGTACTTCAACGGGGCGGCCATGTTGCCGAAGCGGGTCGGGCTGCCTAGCGCAAGTCCCGCGCATTCGCGCAGGTCGTCCAATGTAGCATAGGGGGGACCTGAGGCCGGTATGGTATCTTCCGCGGCCTCACAGACGGTTGAAACCGCAGGCACAGTGCGTATACGCGCCTGCATACCTGAGACTTCTTCCACGCCACGGGCGACGTGTTGAGCCATTTGTGCGACACTACCGTAGCGGCTGTAGTAAACTATTAATATGTCTGCCATTTTATCGTTATACCTTGACTGAGCTAGACCTGGATGCTAGTTTTTATAAGCAAAATATAGCATATATGGCACTCTCTCCCTAGGCCGTTTGGAAAGTGGGTATGAAATTTATGAAGCCCGCAAAATATTGTAGACTGCTGATTCTAGTATGTGGTTTCGCACTGGGATGCAGCACTATTCCCACCCAGGAAATGAGCGATGCGCGTCAAGCCTTGCAGGCAGCGCGCGATATGGGTGCGGCCACCCATGCCCCGGATAGCCTCAGTGATGCCGAGAAACTATTAGACGAGGCTAAAAAAGCCTTGGATGAGGGCTATTACGACAAGGCGCGCGGGAATGCCGTAGCCGCTAAAGACGAGGCGGTTAAGGCGCGCAATAAGGCACTCGAGGCGAAGAGCATCCCCTAGGCATGTAGTTTAGAGCACTCTCCCCGCAGTCTTTTTTTCTGACTTCCGAATAATATCGGGCAGTTTTAACTGTGCCATAAGGAAAATAATGAACAAATTAGAAGCGCTATTTGAAACCCTGTTATGGGACAGCCGTTTTGTGGTCTTGTCGGCGGTGGTTGCCAGTTTGGTGGCCGCGCTTTCGATGTTTTACATGGCGACCATCGATGCCTATTACATGGTGGTACATCTGGTCGATTACGCCTCACCCGCCTTGGATATAGCAGGCCGCAAGGCCTTGCATGACGAGACCATCGCCCACGTGGTGGAGATCGTCGATGGCTACCTATTGGCAACTGTGCTGCTTATTTTCGCCTTCGGCTTGTATGAGTTATTTATCAGCAAGATTGATAAAGCGGCGGCCTCGCTCTCTTCGTCGAACGTATTGCTCATCAATAGCCTGGATGACCTGAAGGCCCGCCTGGCCAAGGTGATTCTGATGATTTTGATCGTGAGCTTTTTTGAACATGCCATTAATATGCGTTTTGCCTCGCCGCTCGACCTGCTTTATCTTGCCGGGGGCATCGCCTTAATCGGCCTGGCCATTTATCTCTCGCACACCGGGGAACAAAAGCTGCATGACGAATCAGGCCCGCAGCCGCCTGCTGCCGGCAATCATTGATACTGGTCTAAAAATTCAAATTTCCGTCATTCCCGCGCAGGCGGGAATCCAGAAGTTGTTAATTTATCATTGTTTCCAAATGCTGGATTCCCGCCTGCGCGGGAATGACGAATTTTAGAGGTGCCCTTTGATCAGGTCGCGTACGAAAGGAATGGTAACTTTGCGCTGATTGGCCAGCGAGGCGTGATCGAGGCGTTGCAATAATTCAAACAGCCGCGGCATGTCCCGCGGGCAATGCCTCAACAGGAAACGCGCCACATCCTCGGTCAACTCAAAACCACGCGTATGGGCGCGCAGGCGCAAGGCGACCAGTTTTTCCTCGTCACTCAACTCGCGTAGTTGTAATATCAAACCCGACGCCAGCCGTGAATTGAGATCGGACAACCCCAGCGCCAAATTGGCCGGCGGCATTCCCGCGGCAACGATCAGGCGTGTATCCGTTTCACGCAGGCGGTTATACAAGTGGAACAATGCCGTTTCCCACTCCGAGTTGTTGGCGATGGCGTGCACATCGTCAACGCATACCAACGCCACTTGTTCCAAACCCGCCAATAACTCCGTTGAAATTTCTCGCGCCTGCATAAGCGGCAAATAAGCCGCCGTCTCCCCGCGTGCCGCGACCACTTGGCAGGCCGCCTGTAGCAAATGGGTCTTGCCGGTGCCGGCGGCGCCCCACAGGTAGATATACTTTTCTCCGCCCTTCAGGAGCTCATGCAAGGCATGTACGGCCTCGACGTTGGGGCCCGCATGATAATTGCTGAAGCTGGCGCCATCACGCAGGCTGACACTGAGCGGTAACTGCATCATTGTTCAAACGACATTCAGGAGGGCGCTTGCGGACCATACAGGCGGCTGTTTACATAGCGTTCGTGCACATAGACCAGCAATACCCGAATCACCGCCGCCGCCGGCAATGCCAGTAAGATACCGACAAAGCCGAATAACTGGCCACCGGCGAGCACCGCGAAAATGACTGCTACGGGGTGTAAGCCAATGCGTCCGCCGATAAGCAGGGGCGTAAACAAGAAACTTTCGGTAAGCTGACCGATGATAAAGACGCCGAATACATAGATTAATATAAACGGGTCTTGGAATTGAGCAAAGGCGGCGATCCCGGCGATGAGTATGCCCACAATAAAACCGAGGTAGGGAATGAAGCTGATGAGGCCCGCTATCACACCCACCAGCAGTGCCAACTTCAGCCCGATGAGGGTCAACCCAACTGAATAGACCACGCCCTGCCCCACCATTACTAATAATTGGCCGCGAAAGAAGGCCCCGAGCACTTCGTCGCTCTGCTGGGCGAGGCGCGTAACGATGGGCTCCACGTTCAGCGGTAATAGCGAGCGAATGTAGCTGGTCATTTTGTCCCAGTCACGCAGCAAATAAAATGTCACCACCGGAATCAATAATAGATTCACCAGCCAGCCCAATATTGTTAAACCTGAGCGCGATAGTGAGCCGATGACAGTGGCCATGATGCCACCGGCCTTTTGCCAGTTTTCGGTAATGGCCTGCTGCAGACTGGCCAAGTCGAAGCTGCTCTGCTCCAGGCCGAGCCGATCTTGCACATACGGCAACACCTTGTGTTGTAGCCAATCCACATAACCGGGTAGTTGTGCAATGAAGGTGGTTATTTGGCGCTCTAATAGGGGCACAAAAATTAGCAGCAATAATAAAATGAATAATATTAAACCGGTAAACACGATCGTGGCCGCGAGTGCACGCGACAGTCCGTAGGTTTCTAGCCGGTCTGCCAGGGGGTCGGTCATATAGGCGAGAAACCCGGCGATTAAAAAGGGGATCAGCATCGGGGCAAGCAAATACAGCAGCATGCTCATGCCGATGATGGCCGCCAAGATCAGCCATTTTCTTGATTCAGTCATGCGATCGGTCCTCTTTGGCATGCAATGCACGCATACCCCATACCCAAACGTAGCCAAGACCGCTTAACAGGGTGGTGATTAGTACGGTAAACATGAGGACGCTCATTATCCACGCCGGCAAGGCGAATAATCCGTGCATGACCAATACCGTGATAATAAGCAAAATCTGCGCAAGGGTGTTGATCTTGCTGAGCACACTTGGCATCGGGTGAAACTGACTGATTCTATAATGATAGGCAACGGCGCCGGCGACGATGACGATATCCCTGCCCACCACCACCGCCACCAACCATAGGGGTAACTGACCCAACCAGCCTAAGGTGAGATAGGAGGCCACCAGCAGCAGCTTGTCGGCCAACGGGTCGAGGATGGCGCCCAAGCGGCTGCGCCAGCCAAAGCGCTTAGCCAAATAGCCATCCAACCCATCCGACAGGCCGGCGCTGACGAACACCAGTAGCGCCCAGCCGTAGTAGCCATTCAGCAGCAGGATGACCACGGGCGGTACCAGGGCCATGCGCAACAGGCTAATAATATTGGGGATGTCCTTCAAACCCATAGTATTATGAGAGAACGATCAGCAAATTGGACTATTTTTAGCATACTCGCACGCTATGCGAGGCGGCCCGCTAAGTCAAGGTTAAACAACTGCTCTAAAAACGCCCAAATTAATTCTCCTTACCGTCATTCTCACTCCTATTTAAGGCGACACGGGATAACTCGCTCTGGGCTTTCACATGGCTTATTTCATTAGTGCTATAATTGCAATATTAACAAAGAGTTATAATATTCCACGTTGACTTACCTGCATTTTGGCAACTGAACATAAACTGATAACAGGTAGCCGATTTGCGCTGGCGACGGCGCCCCTATACCATACGCTACTGCAACTGGAGCCCCTGTGAGCAAAGATACACCTACCCCTCTGCCTGGCAATACCCGCCCTGCCGCATCTGTCCCGCTTAGCTATCGGGATGCCGGGGTAAATATTGATGCCGGCAATAGTCTCGTCGAGAAAATCAAGCCCATTGCGGCCCGTACCGCACGCCCAGGGGTGCTGGCCGGGCTGGGTGGCTTCGGGGCCTTGTTTGAGATCCCGGTGGGGCGTTACCGGCAGCCGGTGCTGGTGTCGGGTACCGACGGGGTCGGCACCAAGCTAAAACTGGCGATCGATTTCGGCCAGCATG
>Ga0209342_10007256_pt1 | contig 11163 bp, 10 predicted proteins | sample RifCSP16_2_FD_184023 | JGI IMG/M metagenome (GOLD analysis project Ga0209342, IMG submission 184023) | Soil microbial communities from Rifle, Colorado - Rifle CSP2_sed 16_2 (SPAdes) (version 2) | ecosystem: Environmental > Terrestrial > Deep subsurface > Rock core/Sediment | place: Rifle... | reverse complement strand
CACGTTTCGATCGATCTCCGGCAGGAGGCGGGAGACGAGGGTCTCGAGAGCACCCGGCGTCCGGAAGAACGTGGCGCGCCGGCCCTGGAAATCCGCGATCGAGAACACACTCCTCGCCTCGTTGATCAGGACAGGTACGCCGTCCACGACCGGGAAGACGAGAGCGCACCTGGTGTCGAGGCAGCGACATTCCGCGTCGGTGATGGCCAGATGGGCCTGACAGGCCGGACACCGGAGAAGACCCCGCGTCTCGTCGCTGAGCTTCATGCCGGGCGGTCGGTCCGCGCCGCCGTCCACGCCGACTCGCGGCGGCTCGCCGCGCGCCGTCACCGGTTACTCCGGTGGCCGCCGACCACGGTGGCGGCAACCATCAGGGCAGCCCGCGCCGCCAGTCCGACCCCCGCCACCGCCCGCAGCGGGTTCCACGGTTGCGGCGCGTGATGCTTCACGTAGTATCGGTACGCGCTCCGGTGGAACGTCCACACGAGACGGGCACGCCGGTTCCCGCCGCTCTGTCCTTCATGGTGGACGACGCGCGCGCCGGGCACGCAGTAGACGCGATAGCCGGCCGTCTTGATGCGCCGGCACCAATCCGCGTCCTCCCAGTACATGAAGAACCCCTCATCGAGGGGCCCGGCCGTCGCCACCACTTCGCGCCGCACCATGAGACAAGCGCCGGAGACCCAGTCGACCTCGAACGGGCCGTCACCGGAGCGGTCACGGCCCACCATGTACCGCCGGGACCAGCGGTTGCGCGGGAAAAGCCGCGTGAGCGGGGAGCGCCGGCCGAAGAGAACGGCCGGCGGCGTGGGAAAGGCGCGCGCGGTCCCCTGATCGCTGAGATCCGTATTCAGCAGGCGCGGCGCGGCGACCCCGGCCGACGGTGTGACGTCGAGAAAATCCACGAGCCGATCGAGCGAATCCGGCTGGACCTCCGTGTCGCTGTTCAGCAGCAGCGCGTAACGGCCGCGCGCGCGTGCCAGCGCACGATTGTTCGCGCGGGCGAAGCCCAGGTTGGCGCCCAGCTCCAGCACCGCGACCGACGGCCACTCGCGGCGCAGCATGGCCACGCTACCGTCGGTCGAGCCATTATCGGCGACGATGACCTCGTGGCCGTGTCGCCTGAGCGCGGCCGGAAGCGAACGCAGGCACGCTCCGAGCAGGTCGCGGGTATTGAAGTTCACGACGAGCACCGACAGCGCGGGCGCCACCGGGTCACCGATCTCCGGCGTCACAGGCGGACCGTCCCAAGGTAGGCGACGCCCTCGATGCCGGCGAGGTCGCGGGGCGTACTCACGGCCTGCCCGACATACTCCACGAACAGGGCGAGCGCGACGCCCAGCAAGAGGCCGACCGGAAGGCTGAGCACCATGATCAGCAGCTTCCGGGGCGACACGGGCTCGATGGGCACCACCGGCGGGCTCAGGAGGGTCACGTTCGCCACCCGTCCCCGGTCAAGCTCGTCCGAGATCCTTCCCTCCTCCCCCCGCTTCGCGTAGGCGAGGTAGCTGTCCACGGCCATCTGATACTGGCGATCCAGCTCGCGGAGCTGGCGCTCCCCGGTGTTGATCTCGCGGAGCCGCCCCTCCAGGCTCGCGGCCTGCCCCTTGAGCTGCCGGCGGCTCGATTCCAGCCCGGCGATCTCCACGCGGATCTGCTCGATCCCCTGGGTGAAGCTCGCTCGGAGGGGATTGGCCTGGTACGTGAGCGATCCCTCCGTCGGCGCCTCCCCGGCGAGCAACTCGTTGAGCGCCGCGATCTCCCGATCGATGTTCTTCATCGGCTGGGACTCCCGGTCGTATACGGTGAGCCGGCGGGCCCGCTCCTGCTCGAGCAAGGCCAGCCGTTCCCTACGGAACCGGGCGACCGGGCTGGGCGCGATGCTCTCGGTCTGGCGGAGTTGCTCGGGGAGTGCATCCAGGCGGGCGCGCATCGCCTGCTCCCGGGCCTGCAAAGCCGCTTTCTTCGCCGCGCCGGCCTCGAATTCGCTCTTGACGCCGTCCAGCTGCCGCAGGATGAGCGACCGCTGCTCGACGACGGCCACCAGGTTCCACCTCGCCTTGACCACCTCGCGCGCGGCCTCCAGCTCAGCAACCTGCTGCCGGTGCATGGCGACCTGGGTGTCGAAGAACCCCCGGGCATCCACGCTCCGCCAGACCTCGAGGTGCCGATCGAAGTATAGCTGCAGGAGGGTGTGCAGCACGCGCATGGCGAGGTCGGGGTCCGCGATCCGCAGCTTCAAGGTGATCACCTGTGACTCCAGCTCCACGTCGACCTTCAACGCCTGCTGGATCCCGACGATGACCTTCTCCCGGTCGGTCAGCCGCTTCTTCAAGCCGGTCTTGATCAGCACGGCCTCGACGCCGCTCCACGCCGACCGCACGCCGGCGCGGAAGTAGTCGAGCACCAGACGCCAGCCGTGCCCAGGGGGCGCCGGTTCCCGCCGGAAGGCACCGGGCCCTAGCTGATCCACCGCCGCCGTAATCAGGGCCGGCGCGCTGACCAGCTGGACCTCGGAGTTGAGCTCCTCCCGGCGGACGCCGCTGCTCACGAATCCGCCCTTCTGGACCGAGGCCGGCACCTCGGTGTTCTCGCGACCCACCCTGACGAGGACGCTCGCTTTCGTCTCGTAGACCTCGGGCAGGACAAACCGCACCGCCACGTAGGCGGTCAGGAAGGTGGCGAGCACGACACCACCGATCAGCCACTTGCGCCGCCCCACGGCCGACTGCCAATCGATCCAGTCGTCGCCGACCGGCTCGGTGGCGCGCACCTCCTGCGGTTCCCCCATCGTCACCTCCGTTCCGCCTTTCGCGCTCAGCCGATCGCGCTCAGCGCCGCGGGCGTCAGGCGGAAGGCCGCGATGCGGATGCTCCCCAGCGACATGTCCACGGTGAGCGGCAGGGACACCTCGCGCATGCTGATCGGCTGTACGGACGGCGTGGTCAGCGCCGCCAAATCGAACATCGAGAGCTTGCGGTCCCCCGCGACGTGAACCACGCCGGTGAGGCGTCCTGAGACCAGGTCGCCAATCGCCCGCGCCACCTCATCGGCATAGAGGTACGTCCCGAAGCGATCCACGAACGCGACGGGATAGGGCCACGCGCCCCGCGCCACGAAGTTCGTTCGGATGACAAGGTGGGAGCGGAGGCGACGCGCCGCGGACTCGCCCATGAGCTTCGTGAGCCCGTAGAAGTTCTTCGGGTACGGGACGTCCGATTCCGTGTAGCCGCCGCGGTCGCCGTGGAACACGCAGGCCGTGCTGACGTAGACGAGGTGACAGCCGGCGCTCTCGGCTTCGAGCGCCTCCACCAGCCACTCCGTGCCGCTGACGTTGACCCCCCAGCACCGCTCGCGCTCGTGCTCGGCGGCTTGCACGCTCGTGAAGGCCGCCGCGTGCACGACCACGCCCGGCCGGTGCGCCCGGATGAACGCCCTCACCGAGTCCCGGCTCGAGATGTCCAGCTCGAGCCGATCGGGCGCCAATGCCTCGGGGAAGATCCGCCGAAGCTCGCGACCGAGCTTGCCCGAGCCGCCCGTGATCAGCATCATGGCGTTAGTGAAATACCGACGCGTTCTTGCGGAAGTACAACGGCGAGGCGGGGGACGGGATCTCCTGCGACAGGAACCCTTCCTCCCGCAGCAGCGACTCCAGCTCCTCACGGCTGAACTGCTGGGCGGCGTCGGAGCTGTACTCGGTGAAGGTCACCGGCCCCGCTCGGCGATAGCGCATCTGCAGCTCGCGCGGTGGGAAGAACGGAAGCACGACCCACATCGTCCGCAGCTCCCGAGTGCGGTCTATCTCGTTCCGCGAAATCAGCAGCTCGGCGCACTTCTCGCCGGGCCGCACGTCGATCCGCTCGATCTTGGCTTGGCTGTCGCCGAGGTTCTCGAGCATGATCCGAGACAGCAGGTCGAGGGTGGCCGCCTTCATCTTCGGGATAAAAATCTCGGCCCCCACACCGATCCGCAGGGCGTCGAGGGCGAGCCGCACGGCGTCGCGCTTGGCCATGAAGAAGCGCGTCATCTTGGGGTCCGTGAGCGTCAGTTTGTTCAGATACACGAGCTGCTGCTGGAAGACCGGGATGACGCTCCCCGCCGAGCCCATCACGTTGCCCGCCCGGAAGACGACGAAGCGGGTCCGCGAGCCCTCCTGGTTCCCGGCCAGGAAGAGGCGCTCCGCCGCCAGTTTGGAGATCCCGTAGAAGTTCAGTGGATCCACCGCCTTGTCGGAGGAGACGAAGAGGACGCGCTCGACCCCGTTCGCCATGGCGGTCTCGACGACGTTCTGGCTTCCGATGGTGTTGGTCTGCAGGGCCTCCCACGGGTTCTCCTCGACGACCGGCACATGCTTGAGCGCGGCGAGATGGACGATCGCGTCGGTGCCGCGTGTCGCGGCGGCCAGTCGTGCCCGATCCCGCACGTCGCCGATGATGAACTTCAGGCGCTTCTCGTCCTGAAATGCGCGGCGCATTTCCACTTGATGGTACTCGCCGCGGGAGTAGATCCGGATCTCCCCCGCCCGCACCTCGGACAGGATCTGCTGGGTGAACTCCCGCCCCCAGGTTCCGGAGCCGCCGGTGATCAGGATCGTCTTACCGTCGAGACTATAGCCGTTGCTCACAAGGTCTCCCCCGGGTTCGTCGTCGCACTCATACGCTCGCGGCGTTCCGCGCCGTCAGGTGCTGCAAGGCGCACAGGGTCATCCCTCGCACGTCCGGCCGCGCCAGCAGGCTCTCGTGCGTCATCAGGACCGCGACCCCGTGCCGCTCGAGAATCGCATCGAGCGCGCACGTCACCGCCGCCCCCTCCAGCCCGGCGTCTACGAGTCCCTCCATTCGGACATGCGAGCGGATCAGCGTGATGCCCTCGTACTCGATCCGGCCGCGCTCCTCCAGCTGCCGCCGCTCCGAGTCCCCGAGCCGGTAGCTGACCGCTGGCTTGTCCGTCGTGAGGAGCGCCTCGACGTCCCGGGTCCGGAAATACGGCCCGTTCTCGTAGGCTTCGGAGAAGCAGTGCAGGCGAAGCCACTTGCTCCGTCCTCCCCCCGCCGCGAACCGGTCGAGATGCGCGTAGACGGCCTCGAACACGCGGAGCTGCTCGGGGGGAGTCTGGGTATACGGCGGCGTGTCCCAGTCCAGTCCGTGCGGGCCGAGCCGGAGCCACCGGTGCTCCCGCAGCGCATCCCCGATGGATGCGGCGACCTCGTCGAGCGTGCGGCATCGCCCGTTCACCGTCTTCCGGTAGAAGAGGTAGAGGTCGACCGACGCGCCGAAGTCCTCGTGCAGCCGCTTGAGGAACGCGAAGAAGGGATGCTCGAACAGCGGCACCCGCCGGTCCGACACCTCGACGAAGGCGTCGAAGACGTCGTCCACCGAGAAGTGGTACCCGGCGCGCATCAAAACGCACCCGTCCCCTTCAGGATCACCACCACCGTCCGCACCAGGAGGCGGATATCGTTGGCCAGCGACCGTTCGCGCACGTACTCGACGTCGAGTGAGACGGTGTCCTGGAAGTTCAGAAGTCCCCGCCCGCTGACCTGGGCCTTCCCCGTGATCCCCGGCATCACGGTGAACTTGAGGCGTTGCTCCCCGTGGTAGTACGTCGCCATCTCGACCATCTCCGGACGCGGTCCCACCAGACCCATGTCTCCCTTGAGGACGTTGTAGAAGTTCGGCAGCTCGTCCAGGCTCGTCCGACGCAGGAAGCGCCCGATCCGTGTCACCCGCGGATCGTCCGGCACCTGCAGATAGACCCGCGATAGCACATCCTTGCTGACCTCCCGCGCGTACAGCTGGGGGAAGTCCTTCCGGGCGTCCTGCCGCATTGTCCGGAACTTGTAGAAGAGAAACGGTCGCCCGCGAAGGTCGTTCTGCCGGCGATCGCCGTTTCGTCTCTCGGAACCGTCACCGGTAGGCGGGATCACCCGTACCCGGCGGTCTCCCTTCAGCCGCCGGTCCTGGCCGATCCGGCGCTGCCGGAAGACCGCCGGCCCGGGCGAATCGAGGCGGATGAGAGCCGCGACCACCGCCAGCAGCGGCGCGGTGAGCAGGAGCATCAGGACCGCAACCGCCTTCTCGACAGGCGCCATGATCCCCTGTGGAGACCGGCCCGCCGGGGCGTCCACCGCCTCCGCGGGCCGCGCGCGCGACGCGAGCTCGGGCACGCTCATACCGACGGGCCACCCGTGCGGGCCGCGGGGCCCGGGCGTGAGAGATGCGCCCGGTGCTCGAAGATGTGGCACCGGTCACAAACGGTGGACGCGGTGGGTGCGCCCGTCGGCGAGAAGAGGGACCGCGCCGACTGGTACCGCTCGTTGTTCCACAATTCGTCGACGCTGCCGGTCAGGACGTGCCCGAAATCGTTCTTCTCGCCGTACACGATGCAGCAGGGCGAGACCCGCCCGTCGGGATTGACCGTGATCGACCGATAGAGGTAGAAACAGGCCGAGCGGCTCGGCCGCTGCAGGAACTGGTATGGCGACGCCGCCCCGGCGGGGGACGTGTCGCTTAGCGCCGGGTACCATTCGCGCCCCAATCTCGCCTTGTCCTTCGCGTCGAAGGGCAGACCCACCGGGATGAAGCGCACCAGGTCGACGCCGACCGCGCGGCCCAGCCGCCGGGCCTCGTCGATCTGGTGCGCGTTGTGCCGCATGACGATGAACTGCCATTCGATGAAAGGCGTCTTCCGCTTGAGCCGGCGCCGGACGTCGATCAGCGTCCGCAGATTGTCCAGCACCAGCTCGAGGTTCCCCTCCCGGCGGTAGTGCGCGTAGACCTCTTGCGTCGTCCCATCGATCGAGACAGTCAGGTACTCGAGGGGCGAGCGCGCGAGGTTGTCGACGTCGGTGGGGCGGACCGTGTTGAGGTTCGAGCTCATCGCCGGCATCAGGTTCTGGCGATGGGCGTACTCGATCATCCGGAAGATGTCCTTGTTGAGGAGAGGCTCGCCCCAGTTGTAGAGATTCACCTCGTACGCGTACTCCGAGAAGCGGTCGATGATCTGGGTGAAGCACTCGTACGTGAGCATGCCGGGCCGGCGCCCCCCGTCCCCCGTGCCCGTCGGGCACAACGGGCATCTGAGGTTGCACACGTTGGTCGGATCGACGAAGAGGATGTAGGGCCGCCCCCGGACGACGCGCCGCCGCCGCAGCCACTCACTCTCGACGAGGACGAGATTCGCGAGCTTCCGCCACGTGCTGTGGGCGAGCAGGCTGCGCAGGTGCTTGGCGTGGCGCCGATATTGCGGCAACCGTTCGAGCTGCCGCCGCAACGCCCGGCTCACCCGTCCCTCTGCCGGGGCCGGGTGCTCGCTCTCCGTCGTCGGTGCCGTCATGGGCTGCTATTTCGCAGGTCGACCAGGCCGTTGAGCTGGTAGGAGAAGCCAAATCCCGCGAGCCGGGAGATTGGAGTAAGGAAGGGCTTGTCGAGATACTGATCGATGAAGTCCTGGATGGTCGCGATCGTGCTCTTCGGGACGAAGACGATGTCGAATGGGTGCAGGATCTCATGCCTCGCCGTCTCCGGCTCCTCGATCAGCTTCTTCACGTCGACGAGGTGAACGGCCGGCACGCCGGTGCCGGTGTCTCGTATGATCACCACGTTCCGCGGCTGCGCGGTGGGCTTGAGCCATCCCGCCTGGATGAGGGCCTGGAGCAGACTGGCGGGGGCGTCGAACGAGACCAGCCCCGGGGTGGTGACCTCTCCCGCCACGTAGGCCTTCAGGCCCGTGAACTTCCGCACGATCACCGTGGCCTCCGGGTTCAGCAGGATCCCGGTGTAGCGCTCACGCAACGTCTGGGCGAGCCCGGACGCGGTGAGGCCGGCCGCGGTGATCTCACCGATGAGCTGCATGCTGATCCTGCCGTCCGGCCGGATAGACGCGTTCTCGTTCAGCTCCGGCGCGTAGAACATCTTCACGTCCAGTATGTCGCCTCGCTGGAGCCGGTACTCGGCGGCGGGCGCAGCGGGCGGCCCCGCGCCGCCGATGGGGGGCCTCGCCGTCGCGCACCCTGCGGTGAGCAGAAGCGCGCCGGCCACCAGCCACGTGTGCGTCAAGGTCGCCGTCATGCTCCCCCCTTGTCGCGCCCAGCCGAGGCGAGGTACCACGCGAGAGTACGCATGAGACCGTCGCGGAGCGCCCAGCGCGCTTGGAAGCCGATCGCCCGCTTCGCTTGCTCGATGCGCACGACTCGCCTCGGCTCGCCGCCGGGCTTCTCCGCATCGAAGACGATCTCGCCCTTGAAGCCCGTCAGCTCGGCGATGAGGCGGACCAAGTCCTTGACCGAGACCTCCTCGCCGGACGCCAGGTTGACGTATTCCCCGGGCGTCAGCCGCTCCGCCGCTAGGAGGATTCCCTCGGCAAGGTCCTCGACGTAGAGGAAGTCACGCACCCCCGCGCCGTCGCCCCAGACGACCAGACGGGGGTCCTCGAGACATTTCCGGATCGTCGCCGGGATCACGTGCGACGTCGCCCGGTCGAAGTTGTCCCGCGGCCCGTAGCTGTTCGTGGGCACGACGACCGCGGCATCGAGACCGTACTGCCGGTGGAAGATCTTGGCCTGGACGACCAGCGACCGCTTGGCGTAGCCGTACCCCAGGTGGGAGGCGTAGGGCAGCCCGTCGAACAGGGCCTCCTCACTCAACGGGGACGCCGCCTGGGTCGGATACGCCGTGGAGCTGCCGACGGCGATCAACTTGCCGATTCCCGCGCGGCGAGCCGCCTCCATCACATGGAGATCGATGAGCGTCGAGTTGTAGTACTGGCTCGCGGGATGGCCCGCGCTGTAACCCATGCCTCCCACGTCCGCAGCCAGGTGGAGAATGATCTGTACGCCCTGCACGACCTCCAGACAGTGCTCCAGCCGCCGGAGATCCTGGGTGTTTGAGCGCGGGACGACGATGTTCTCCGCCGGGACGGACCGGGTCTGCCGCAGGCGCTCCACCACGTGCGAGCCCACGAAGCCGGCTCCGCCCGTCACCAGCACGCGCTTGCCCCGCCAGAACGCCTCGTCCATGCCGTGCGCTACCAGTCGATCCGGCCCAGCCACCGGTTCCGGTTCTCGGCGTACCAGGCGATCGTCTCGCGCAACCCATCCTCCCAGCTGTAACGCGGCGCCCAGCCGCTCAGCTGATTGAGCCGACTGTAATCGACCCTGAGCTCGTTCACCTCGCTCTTGCCGTGCCGGGTGCGCTCCTCGGTGTTCGAGCGCAGCTGCTTCGCCCCCCAGTAACCGTGGGCCTGACCGACGGCGATGATCAGCTCGTACCACTTCTCGATCGTGATGCTCTCTCCGCACCCGTAGACGTACACCTCGCCGGGCTGCCCCCACAGCGTGGCGTGGATGTGGCCCCTGAGACCGTCCTTCACGAAGCAGAAATCGCGTCGCGACCCGACGTAGCCTAGCTCGATGGTGTCCCGGGACAGCGCCTGGGTGATGATCGTGCCGGTGACGAAGCGCGGGTTCTGCCGCGGCCCGTAGTTGTTGAACATGCGGGTGACGAGGGCGGGGATGCCGTAGGCGCCGTGAAAGCTCCGGGTCAGAAAGTCAGCCGCGACCTTGGACGTCGCATACACGCTCTTCGGATTCAGCGGCGATCGCTCGTCAAGGATGAGCCCGCCCTTCGCGTCGAACCGGTACGAGTCTCGAAGGTCCTCCACCACGTTCCCGTACTCCTCGGACGAGCCCGCGGTATCCATCCGGTAGAGGTCCAGGTCGAGGTCGACGATGGTTTGCAGGATGTTCATCGTGCCCAGCGTGTTGGCAGCCATCGTCTCGTACGGCCGCGCCCAGGATTCGCCGACGTGCGCCTGGGCCCCCAAGTGGAAGATGATCGGCTGGCCGCCGTCCGACTTCAGCGCCCTGAGGGCGATGGAGACCGCGTGCCTGTCGGTCAGGTCACCCCGATGCATGACGATCTTCTCTCTCAGGTCGACCAGGTTGTTGAGGAGTCCCGAGGACGTGGCGCGGACGAGCACATGCACATGGGATCCGTAGTCGAGCAGTGCCTTCGTCAGATGGGATCCGACGAAGCCATCGGCACCGGTGACCAGCACCGGCCGACCGTTCAGCAGCGGGATTGCATTCGCGTCCCGCATCGCGGTGTCCCTTGGTTCTGACAAGGCGATCGCTCTCCTCGGTGAATCAATGACGGTCACTCCCTTGCCTCCCGCTCGGTCTCGGTCACCGTCCAAGCTTCGCCAGCACTCCGGAGGCCTCGAGTTGCAACCCTCCCCGCCCTCCCCGCAGCGGTTCCCACGCGGCTTCTCTGCCATCCAACGCACATTTCATGCCAGCCAGCCGATAGAACTGTCGTCTGCGCATGATCACCGAAGGAAGGCCCACTTTCCGTGGGCTTTCGTTCTTGGTGCCCGACCACCGATGCCCTGTACGCAACCTCTGCAGCGGCGCCGCCTGAAGACTTTGTAAGCTTTGCCGACAACGAAATGCCGACGACGTCCGCCGAGACTGTTTACGGGCACGCCGAGACCAGGCGCTGTATCCTCTCTCTACCCCTATGCCGACCGCGACGTCACCGTTTCCCCTCGACGCCGGCCGGGAAGGCAACCGGGAAAGTCAGCCTCGGCTCGGGCGTGGAGCGAAGCTCACGCATTCGGCCTGCCGAGCAGGGTCCCGAGCGACCAGCTAGTGCATGGATACTACGAGGACGGGAGGCGGGTGTCAACGCCCGTCTTGTTTCTGCGGGGTTATCCTCATCGGGGGCCATAGAGCATACGCACTGGACATCCGCGGCGTCGCCGGATGAGGTCTCCCCACCTGCAAAATACGCCGACAGGAGGGGTACAATCGGTCGCCCCCTCGGGGAAACGCACTTTCTGTGCTGTTTGACGGACCGCACCAATTGCCGCATCGCGTTACCCATGGCCGACTCCTGTCGGAGAATCCCTACTTCTGCCCCGCCGGCCCGCGGGCGTTCACAGATAGCCTAGGAGTTCAGCCTTGTCAAATGATATAACCGCTGCGCCGGCATGGAGTTCGCGATTTCGGACAAGCGCGTGAGAATCAGGTTTGGCCGCGGTCGATCACCACAGGGTCCAGGACTCCTCGGCCTCAGTGAGGATGGGATCCGGCTGGGGGCCCGACTCAGGGCCTCCCTCACGGACTCGGACCGTACCCTGCTGTTCACGGGGACGGCCGAAGGG
>Ga0209342_10007255_pt1 | contig 11164 bp, 7 predicted proteins | sample RifCSP16_2_FD_184023 | JGI IMG/M metagenome (GOLD analysis project Ga0209342, IMG submission 184023) | Soil microbial communities from Rifle, Colorado - Rifle CSP2_sed 16_2 (SPAdes) (version 2) | ecosystem: Environmental > Terrestrial > Deep subsurface > Rock core/Sediment | place: Rifle... | reverse complement strand
GCGCACATCGCTTTCGTGCGCAGTCCCTATGCGCACGCTCACATTCGCTCCATCGACATGTCGGCGGCCAGGGCGCTGCCCGGTGTGATCGCCGTATACAGCGCCGCGGACTTGGGCGCGTATTGGCGCACCGGTATCCTCAACGTAGGCCTGCCGCCGATCAAGGATGCCGTCTTCAACGAGCGCCTGCACCCCATCTTGGCGAAGGACAAGGTGCGCCATGTGGGCGAGCCCGTGGTTTGCATCGTGGCCGAAAGCCGCTACATCGCTGAGGACGCTCTGTCCTTGGTGATCGTGGACTACGAGTCGCTGCCGGTGCACATTGACCCACGCAAAGCGCTGCAAAAAGATGCCGCTCTCATTCACGACGACCTGGCAGATAACGTCGCCGCTCACGTTGTGCAGCAAAAGGGCAATTACGAAGCCGCCAAGGCCAGAGCCGATTTGGTCATCAAACGCGAATTCTTCTACGACCGCGGCACGGCCGCGGCCATGGAAAACCGCGGCATGGTGGCCGCCTGGGATGCCAAGGCCGCTCGGCTGACCATGTGGGACACCACCCAGGCGCCGGTCATTATCCGCAACGGCATCGCCAGCATGCTGGGCCTCTCCGAGCACCAGGTGCGCGTGGTGGCGCCTTTCATCGGCGGCGGCTTCGGGCCCAAGATCCTCATGTTTTATCCCGAGGAGATGCTCCTGCCTTGGATCGCCATGCAGCTAAATCGCCCGGTGAAATGGATCGAAGACCGCTCCGAGAATTTCTACGCTACCACCCAGGAGCGCGGCCAATTTCATGAATCCGAACTTGCCCTAAAGAAAGATGGCGCCATACTGGGCGTAAAGGATGTCTTCTGGCATGACAACGGCGCCTACGATCCCTATGGACTGACCGTGCCCATCAATACCCAGTGCACGCTGTTAAATATGTATTTGGTGCCCAACTACTACAGCGAATTCACCGCCGTCTTTACCAATAAACCCATGGTCAGCCCGTATCGCGGGGCGGGTCGTCAGCACGGGATCTATGTGATGGAGCGGTTGCTGGATGCGGCCGCCAAAGAACTGGGCATGGATAAGGTGGCCCTGCGCCGTAAGAATCTGATCCCGCCGAATCAATTTCCCCACAAGCACGGCATCATCTATCAGGATTTTTCGGAGCTTACTTACGACAGCGGTAACTACGCACCCATCCTCGATCAGGCCTGCAAGATGATCGAGTACGACAAGTTCTACAAGGATCTAAAACCAAAGGCGGAAAAAGAAGGCAAGCGGCTTGGTCTGGGTCTTGTCTGCTACGTGGAGGGCACCGGCATCGGCCCCTATGAAGGCGCCCGCATCCAGGTGCAGGCCAACGGACGCGTGAGCGTGGCCACCGGCATCGGCACCCAGGGCCAGGGGCACTACACCAGCTATGCGCAGATCGTCGCCGAGCAGCTGAGCGTGCCGGTAGATCAGATCGACCTGGTCACCGGTGACACGGACCAATTCCACTGGGGCGTGGGCACCTTCGCCAGCCGCGGTGCGGTCGTGGCCGGCAACGCAATCCACGCGGCCGCGCTGCGTGTGCGTGCCAAGATCCTAGCCAAGGCCGTAGAGGAATTTGAAGGCGAGGTGTCCATCGATAAATTGGAACTGGTCAATGGCAAGGTGCAAATCCTCGGCGCCCCCGAAACCGCCATCTCGTTTGGTGAACTGGCGCAAAGGGCCAACCCGATGCGCGGCGCGGTGAAGCCTGGCACCGAGCCGGGCCTGGAAGCCACGGATTATTTTGGTCCAGAGATGGGCGCCACGGCCTCCGGCGTGCACGCCATGATCATCGAGCTCGATCCGCGCACCATGATGCTGGAGATCAAGAAATATGTCACCGTGCACGATTGCGGGCGGGTGATTAACCCGCTCATCCTGGACGGGCAAATTCACGGCGGCGTGGCCCAGGGTATCGGCAACGCCTATTACGAGCAACTCATGTTCGATGAGCAGGGCCAGATCGTGAATGCCTCGTTCATGGATTATCTTCTACCAGGCGCCGGCGACGTGCCCCGCATCGACGTCGGGCACCAGGTGACCGCTTCCCCCCTCAACCCCTTAGGCGTCAAAGGCGCCGGCGAGGCGGGCGCCATCCCCGTAGGTCCCCTGTTCGCCCAGGCCATCGAAGATGCGCTGGGTATCGAGGGGTTTGAATTGCGCGAGATCCCACTGAGCCCGAACCGGCTATGGGAGCTGGTGAGGGAACACACCGGTAAGTAATCAGGTTTCAGCTCCGGCGCCACTGCACGTGGCGATTGGCGTTTAAGATATCCTTGCCCCATGCCCGAGACGCCTCATGGCCGCTAACCCAACATCTCGACTGCGCGCTGCCCTCATTGCGCCTCGAGCAAAGACTTGGCTGGCGCAGACCCGCCAGGCTCACGTTCTCCATTCCTTCGAACGCGTAATAAACCTGGTTAATCAGGAAGCGGAGGTCCTGGCGCTGGCCAGTTGGGAATTCGGCGCCGGTCCCTTCACCTTGCTCTTGGAGAATGGCTCCTTCCCAAGCGGCATCCAAGTGGACAGTCCTTTGCTGGTTTTTGAGAATGGGTTCTGGATCGGCGATTGGCTCATCGACGCTGAAGGTACGGACCTCTGGCAACCTACTCCCCACTGGGAGTCAACTCGAAACAATCGGGCCAACTACAAGTGGGCGCACGGCATCATCACCGCATTGCTCGAGGAACACGCTCCACCCGACAGCCTGGCTCGCCTGGTGCTCAACCCACTCGGGACCTTCGCTTTGCCAGCCCGCATCCAGCAGTCTGCCGAGCAGAATATCCCTATGCTGTTTTCCGGTGTCGCAGAAGGCAACTTGGAGGCCCTTCGCAGGGCCTCGAAATCGCTCGCCGGTCTGGGTCCCGGCCTCACGCCGGCCGGGGACGATCTGCTGCTGGGCGTGATGCACGGCCTGTGGGCCACGCGGCCAGACGCCGCGCCGTTCACTGACGCCATCGCCAGGGCCGCCACCCCGCGCACCCATGTGCTGTCCGCCGCTTGGCTCACGGCCGCCTCCGCCGGCGAAGCCGCTGAACCCTGGCACGATCTGCTGGCCGCGCTAGCCGCTCACGACAAAACGCAACTGGAAGCCTCGGTCATGCGCATTTTGCCCACAGGCCATACCTCCGGGGCGGATGCGCTTGCCGGGTTTCTTGGTCTCCTGCAACATACGCCGCTCTAGACGCGCTTGACTGCCAACGGAATTTTCATACAATAGATAGGACATGCCAGTAACACTACAGAAATTACCAGAAACCTCGGCGCCCAAGAGAATTGCTCTCTTGGGCGCTTTTTTTATATCTGGATGCCTATGCTGACGCGCCTGCCGGGTTTGACGGATGTGCACGTTCACTTGCGTGAGCCGGGAGCGACGCATAAAGAGGACTGGGATTCTGGCACCGCGGCAGCCCTCGCCGGCGGCTTCACCACAGTGCTGGCCATGCCCAATACGAATCCTGCCATCAGCAATGCGTCCTCCTTAGAGATTTCCATCGCGGCGGCCGGTAGAAAAGCCCGCTGTGACTATGCGCAGTACATGGGTGGAGGAGCAGATAACTCCAGGGCGGCTGCCGATCTCGCAGACAAAGTCGCCGGACTCAAACTCTATATGGATCAGACCTACGGCGACTTGAAGTTAGACGACATGAGTACGTGGGTGGCCCACTTCGCCTCTTGGCCAAGGCACGCTCCCCTGGCAGTACACGCCGAAGGCAGGACCCTGGCGGCCGCCATCTTGTTCGCCTCCCTGCACAACCGCCCCATCCACCTTTGTCACGTCTCCCGCCGCGAAGAAATCCTGCTCATCCGGGCGGCTAAAGAGAAAGGTCTGCTAGTGACCTGCGAAGTGTGCCCTCATCACCTCTTCCTCACCGAGGGAGATATTCCGGCCATTGGCCCGGGCCGCGCCGAGGTGCGCCCGCGCCTAGCTACCAAGGCGGACCAGGCCGCGCTGTGGGCCAACCTGGACGTGATTGATTGCTTCGCCACCGACCACGCTCCGCACACTTTGGTGGAAAAAGACAGCGAGAATCCGCCGCCCGGCTTTCCCGGGCTCGAAACCATCCTTCCACTGTTGCTCACCTCCGTCAAGGAAGGCAGGTTAACCCTGGATGATGTGGTCACCCGCCTGCACACCAACCCCGCCCGCATCTTCCACATCCCGGAGCAAGCCGAAACCTACGTGGAGGTCGACCTTGACGCCGCCTATGACATCCGCGCCGAGAGCTTGCACTCGCGCTGCGGCTGGACGCCTTTCGAAGGTTGGCAGGTTACTGGCCGGGTGGAGCGGGTGTCTTTGCGCGGTCAGATCGCCTCCAAAGACGGCCAAGTACTTGCCGAACCGGGGACTGGGAAGAATATCCGCACCCATTAAAGGAGAATATTCATGGTTGGACTCAATCAGACACAGACCGGAAATCCCCACTTGCCGCTCGGAGACCAGCGTAATGCTCCTTTCTATGGCAAGGACATCCTCTCGGTTAAGCAATTCACCCGCCAGGACCTGACTTATATATACGGAGTCGCCCACGAAATGCGCGGGATTGTGGCGCGCATCGGCACCTATGATCTCCTCAAAGGCAAGATTCTGGCGAATCTATTCTACGAGGCCTCCACGCGCACCTCGTCCTCGTTCACCGCGGCCATGGAGCGCTTGGGAGGCTCGGTGATCCCTATCAACGAAGTGCGTTACTCCTCCGTCTCCAAAGGCGAATCGCTCCCGGACACCGTGCGCACCTTGGAATGCTACGCCGACGTGATCGTGCTGCGCCACCCCGAGGTCGGCGCCTCGGCCCTGGCGGCCCAGTATGCGCGCAAGCCGATCATCAACGCAGGCGACGGCGTGGGCGAACACCCCACCCAGGCTCTGCTCGACCTGTTCACCATTATCGAGGAACTCGGCTCAGCCGAAGGACTGACCGTCACCATGCTCGGTGACTTAAAGCATGGCCGCACAGTGCACTCATTGTCGAGATTGCTCTCCTTGTTCAAGGTCAAGCTCAATTATGTTTCGCCGGATATGCTGAAAATGCCGGCGGAAATTATGGCGGAGCTTAGAGGGGCAGGTATCCAACAAAGGGAATTCACCGACCTTGACTCGGTGCTTGCTGAGACCGACGTGCTTTATGTCACCAGGGTTCAGAAGGAACGCTTCACCGACGAAAAAGAGTACGACAAGGTCAAAGGTCTTTACGTGATCTCGGCTGAAACTATGAAGCAGGCCAAACAGAAGATGATCGTGATGCACCCGCTGCCGCGCGTCGGCGAGATCAGCATGGAAGTCGATAACGATCCCCGCGCCGCCTACTTCCGGCAGATGGAATACGGCTTGTATACGCGCATGGCCCTGCTCGCCATGGTGCTGGGGAAGGCGTTGTGGCCCAGCCTTTCTTCGAATTCCTGGAACAGCGCTGCCGGGAAGCCGATTCGCTCCTCTGCGTCGGCCTGGATCCGCATATCCGCGACCTGACGCGACCCGATGCAGGCGGGGTGCGTGAATTTTGTCTGCGCCTCATCGAATCCACCGCGCCTTATGCCGCGGCTTTCAAGCCCAACAGCGCCTTTTTTGAGGTCTTCGGTGCTGAGGGCATTCAGGCGCTCAAAGACGTAATCGCTTCCGTTCCCACCGGCATCCCCGTGGTGCTGGACGCGAAGCGCGGCGATATCGGCTCCACGTCCAATGCTTATGCCCAAGCGGCCTTCGGCAGCCTCGGTGCGCACGCCATCACTGTGAATGCCTACTTGGGGCAGGATTCCGTGGCGCCCTTCCTCACCGATCCTGCTAAGGGAGTTTTTCTGCTTTGTAAGACTTCCAACCCGGGCGCGGCTGATGTGCAGGACCTACTGGTTGATCGCCAGCCGCTTTATCTGCGCGTGGCACGCCTCGCCCTGAGGTGGAATGCAAACAAAAACATCGGGCTAGTTGTGGGCGCCACCTACCCTGAGGTCCTTGCCGACTTGCGCCGGGAGGTTCCAAATCTGTGGTTCCTGGCACCCGGCATCGGTGCGCAAGGCGCCGAAGTGAACGGCCTGGCGGCCGCGTTGCGCACCGATGGTCTAGGCTTGCTGGTGCCCATCTCGCGCGCCATCAGCCAGGCCGTCGATCGGGCCTTGGCGGCCCGCGAGTTCCGCGACGCGATCAATTCTGTGAGAAAAACCAGGCCGCAAGAAACAAGACCTCCCTATCGCCATCACTCCTTGGCTGATGATCTGCTGCGCTTAGGGTGCGTACAATTCGGGGAGTTCAAACTTAAATCGGGTCTGGTTTCGCCAATCTACCTGGATTTGCGCCGGCTCTCAGGCGATCCCGCCGCGTTGTCCCGCGCTGCCGCGGCGTACGCCGAATTGCTGTTTCCCTTGACATTCGATCGTCTGGCCGCCCTGCCCTACGCCGCTTTGCCCATCGCTGCAGCCATTTCGATTCAATCGGGTTGGCCGCTCATCTACCCGCGCAAAGAGACTAAAGAATACGGAACCAAATCGCCCGTTGAGGGCCTTTATCAGAAGGGTGAGACAGTTGTAGTTATCGACGACTTGGTCACCACTGGGGAGAGCAAATTCGAAGGCATCCAAAAGTTGGAGTCGGTTGGCCTGCAGGTGCGCGATGTAGTCGTATTGATCAACCGCCAATCACGGAAATCGAGCGCGTTCGCGGATCGAGGATTGGCACTGCATGCTGTGCTGCATCTCCCCGAGTTGCTGGGCTATTGGCACGCCCGGGGAGCGATCACCATAGAGCAGCGCCAGGCCGCACTCGATTTCCTGCAGCAGGCTTGATGTATTCGCGCATTCGCCCCTGGCTGTTCCGCCTGGACCCTGAACGCGCCCACGCCGCCACACTGCGGCTTCTGCAGCTGGTCGGTGCGCTACCGCCATTGGCCGCGCTGGTGCGAAAGGCGTCCGCCCTCTCCCCTGAGGACCCGATTGATCTATTTGGATTGCATTTCGCAAATCGACTCGGGCTGGCGGCGGGGTACGATAAAGATGGCCTGGCCTGGCGCGGCCTGGCTTGCCTGGGGTTCGGCCATATCGAGATCGGCACAGTCACGCCGCATCCGCAGCCCGGCAACCCGCGGCCGCGCGTCTTTCGCCTGATCGCGGACCAAGCCCTGATTAACCGCCTCGGCTTCCCTAGCCGGGGTGCGGCCTTCGTCGCCAGTCGCTTAAGGGGCCGGCGTCCAAAGCATTTGATATTGGGTGTGAATCTGGGAATCAATAAAGACACGCCTCTAGATAGTGCGGCCGACGATTACACCGCGCTGATGCGGATCTTTTCACCGTTAGCCGATTACCTAACTATCAATGTGAGTTCGCCGAACACCACCGGGCTGCTCGGCTTGCAGCAAAGCGCGCCGCTCTCCGATCTGCTCGGCCAGCTTGGCCCGCACAAGACCACGCCCTTGCTGGTGAAGCTTTCCCCCGATCTAGGTGATATCGAATTAGACAGCGCGCTCGACGTACTTTTGCGGCACAAGGTGGATGGGGTAATCGCCACCAATACCACACTTACCCGTCCTGCCTTGAGCTCACCAGACGCAGGGGAGGCCGGGGGACTGAGCGGGGCACCCCTTGCAAGGCTCTCCAGGGGGCTCGTAGGGCGTATTTACGCCCGTACCCAGGGCAAGCTACCCATCGTGGCCGCTGGCGGCATCCTGAGCAGCCAGGATGCGGACGCGGCCATGGAGGCTGGCGCCTCCCTGGTGCAGATCTACACTGGGCTTGTGTACCGCGGCCCTTGGGTGGTCAAGGAAATTCTGGACACCAAGCAGAATGGCTGACGATCGACTGGTCCTGGTTACCGGCGCGGCGGGGAAGACCGGGTTGGCGGTAATTCGCGCCTTGTCCGCTCGCGGTGCCCGCGTGCGGGCGCTGATCCGGCATCCCGACCAGACCCAGACTGTGCGCCAGGCGGGTGCCACAGATATTCTCGCTGGCGATCTCACGGATCAAGAAATCCTCTCTAAAGCAATGGGGCGGGTTTCTGCTGTTTATCTCCTCCTCCCAAATCTTCACCCAAATGAAACTGAGATGGGCCTCCGCGCAATTGAAGCAGCCAAGAAAAATGGCCTTCGCTCGATCGTATATCATTCAGTGCTCTTTCCCCAGATCCAAGCCCTGCCGCATCATTGGCAAAAGTTGCGAGTAGAGGAGGCCTTGATTCAAAGTGGCCTTGATTTCACCATTTTGCAACCTGCCAGCTACATGCAAAACATCAATCCCTCCTGGGGCACGGTCAAGAGCACCGGGAACTATCGGGTTCCTTTTTCAATTAACGCAGAGTTTAGTTTGATAGATCTAAAGGACGTTGCTGCCGCAGCGTGCACATGCCTGCTGGAATCAGGACATGAGGCCGCCATTTATCCGTTGGCCGGCGTGGAACGCTTATCTTCCATCCAGATGGCTGAAGCGATGGGCAAGTACCTGGGAAGCGAGGTGCTTGCCAGCGAGCAGCCGCTTGACGAATGGAGGGACAAGGCCGTTGCTGCCGGTTTATCTTTGTATGCGCTCGACACGTTGAGTAAGATGTTCACTTATTATGGAGGACATGGTTTCGTTGGTTCTCCTCAGACGCTTGAATGGCTGATAGGCCGTTCGGCCATAAGGTTCAGCCAATATCTAGAAACAATGAGCACATAAGCAAGAAGAGGAGCGGGCGAACTCGCTCCCCTTCATGCTTTGCAGGCCAGTCTTAGCGGACCCTCGTTCTGTACAGTGAGTGGTTGGCCCCTTAGTCTTCCCTCGTTATGCCAGGCGTTGACCATAACGGGTTTGGCTTAAGAACACGAATCGTTTCGTTCGATATGATTGGATCATAGAATATTTGAACTATAATCATCCAACCTTTTGAGGAAACATGCCTGAAGCTCAACCAGGATTGTTAAGCGGCATCCGCGTATTGGATCTGACTCGAGTGCTTGCCGGTCCTTACGCCACCATGGTTCTCGGCGATCTGGGGGCAGATATCATTAAAGTCGAGGAGCCTGGCAAAGGGGATGACACTCGCCAATGGGGCCCGCCATTTGCAGAAAATGGGCTCTCGGCCTATTTCATCTCCGCTAACCGCAACAAGCGCAGCCTCACCCTGAATCTGAGAAGCAAACCCGGCCAAGACGTCCTGCGCGATCTTGTCGGGCAAAGCGATGTGCTGGTGGAAAACTTCAGGGCAGGAACGTTGGCTCGCTTGGGATTTGGCTACGAGGAGCTCAAGAAACTGAAACCGGATGTCATTTATTGCACCATCACCGGGTTTGGACATACCGGACCCTTCAAAGACCGCCCTGGCTACGATTTCATAACCCAGGCTCTAGGGGGGCTCATGAGCATTACCGGCGAAGAAGATGGCGAACCCATGCGCGTAGGGGTGGCAATCGTAGACCTGCTCGCCGGCCAAAATGCGTGCAATGCCATCCTGGGTGCCCTTTTCGCCCGCGAGCGCCAGAAGACGGGACAGCGCATCGATATTTCGTTGCTTGATTCGCAGCTTGCTGCGCTCAGCTATGTTGCCAGCGCGTATTTAATCGCCGGAGCGTCCCCCAAACGCCATGGTAACGCCCATCCAAACATCGTGCCCTACCAAATGTTCAAGGTCAGTGGCGGTTTTCTGGCTTTTTCCGCCGGAAATGACCTGCAATGGAGCCGATTCTGCAAGGAAATCGGGCGGAAGGACCTGGTTGAGGATGAGCGTTTCGCCACGAACCCCCAGCGTGTCAGCAACCGCTCGGAACTAATTCCCATTCTCGACAAGCTTTTCGCCACAAAACCGCTTGAGGATTGGTTGAAGATCTGTGAGGCTGCGGCCGTCCCCGCCGCTCCTATCAATGACATCGCTAAAGCACTGAAGATGCCACAAGTTGTGGCCAGGGATATGATCGAGGAAGAAGTCCTCCCTGGAGGTCAGAAGGTCAGGATGCTGGCCTCACCGTTGAAGATACCCACCAATCCCGTACAAATTCGTTTTCCACCCCCGCTGCTGGGTCAGCATACCCAAGAAATCCTGAGCGAGCTGCTGGGATATGGAGACGACAAGATCAAGCAACTGAAACACGAAGCAGCAATATAGAATCACTAATGACTATGCGCATAAGGACTATGCGCAATTAGAGATACTATGGACAACAAAGCCAACCTACGCCGGAAGATAATTCATCTAGATCTGGACGCTTTCTTCTGTGCTGTGGAGGAACTGCGCGACCCCGGCTTGCGCGGCAGGCCCTTTGCCGTTGGCGGCAGCCCCGACGGCCGCGGCGTGGTGGCCACCTGCTCCTACGCCGCCCGTAAATTTGGCATCCACTCTGCGATGGCTATGGCGCGGGCCCTGCGCCTGTGTCCCCACCTGGTAATTGTCCATCATCACTTCAAGGATTACACGCAGTTTTCTGCCCAGGTGATGGATTTGGTATCGACCTACTCACCATTGGTGCAGCCCATTTCCATCGACGAGGCCTTCATCGACATCACCCACTCACCGGAAGAAGGAGCGTTCTACGCCAAGAAACTGCAAGCCGAGATCCGCGATCGCCTCGGCTTGCCCTGTTCGTTGGGCGTGGCCAGCAATAAGCTGGTGGCCAAGGTTGCCACCAATGTTGGCAAGGCCGCCCACAAAATGGGCGGGTACCCGAATGCCATCCAGGTTGTGCCGCCCGGCGAAGAAGCCGCCTTCCTCAGCCCGCTCCCCTCAGACGCCCTGTGGGGTGTCGGCCCCAAGACTGCCGAGCGGCTGGCCGGGATCGGCGTCCACACGGTAGGCGACATCGCCGCCTACCCGCTACGCGAATTGGAACGCCATTTTGGGCAGAGTGGTGCCGACCTGCACAGGCGCGCCTATGGCATCGACGACAGCCCCGTGCATATTTCCCATGAGACCAAGTCGGTGAGCCAGGAAGAGACCTTTCCAAGAGATCTAAATGACGAGAAGCAATTGCGGGCGGTGATCCGTGAGCAGGCCCAGTCTGTGGCCCGTCGTCTGCGCCGCCTGGAGCTATACGGCGGAACGGTGAAGCTGAAATTGCGCTGGCCGGATTTCACTACCATCACTCGCCAAAACACGCTGGCTAAACCCACCGACCACCCCCAACAGATCGAGGCCATGGCCCTGGACCTCTTCCAAAAGAACTGGAAGCCAGGCCGCAAGATCCACTTG
>Ga0209342_10007254_pt1 | contig 11165 bp, 10 predicted proteins | sample RifCSP16_2_FD_184023 | JGI IMG/M metagenome (GOLD analysis project Ga0209342, IMG submission 184023) | Soil microbial communities from Rifle, Colorado - Rifle CSP2_sed 16_2 (SPAdes) (version 2) | ecosystem: Environmental > Terrestrial > Deep subsurface > Rock core/Sediment | place: Rifle... | reverse complement strand
AGTTTTATAATCATTAGATTATTCAAATAAGGGAAAATGTTATGAAATCATTATTCTCACTAATATCTCTCTTCGTTGCCCTATTAACTCCATCATTACTGTTTGCCGAAACTGAAACACCTCAGGTATGGGAACCTCAGGTGGCGGGACGCTTCTATCCCGGAAATGAAACTGTCTTGAAAGACCAGATAAATACCTTTCTCAAAAAGATTCCTAAGCACACCTTAAAAGGCAGGCCGGTTGCTATTATTTCACCCCATGCAGGGTATCAATATTCTGGCCAGGTAGCGGCTTACGGATACAGCGCTATTAAGGATTATGGATTTACGAGGGTCATTATATTAGCTCCCAGCCATTTTATGAGTGGCAAACGGTTTCGAGGCGTCTCTATTCTTAATGTAAAAAACTTTAAAACACCTTTAGGTATTATTCCTGTTGATGAGAATGCCTGTAATCAACTCCTCAATACCTCTAAGGAATCAAAACCCGATGCTTCCCATCAAGCTATTAAACTTTTTGGATCATATGAAGGCGCTTACAAAGGAGAACACTCATTAGAAACCCAGTTACCCTTCTTACAAACGGCCCTAAACACATTTAAATTGGTCCCTATTATAGTTGGTGTGTTAATAGACAATGACTATGATCAAGTTGCCAACACTATCAAACCATTAATGGACGATAAAACCCTTGTAGTAGTAAGTTCCGATTTCACCCACTATGGCGAGGGATATGGTTATGTCCCTTTCAAAAAAGACATAGAAAAAAATGTCCGTTCACTAGACTACGGTGCATTTGAGAAAATTCTTTCTAAAGATTTTGATGGACTAAGGGTATATAGAAAGGAAACGGGAATTAATGCTTGCGGTATCATTCCGGTTGCGTTACTGCTAAAATTATTACCCAGCGAAGCACAAGGTGAAATTTTAAACTATGACACATCGGGACATCAATCCAATGATTTTTCATTTTCTGTAAGTTATGCATCCTTTATATTTACAAAACCTTCAGAAACCAAATCTGGAAACTATATCCCAAAAACAGAAACACTGGACAACAACCCGTCTTTCTGTTTAACCAACAAAGAAAAAACGCTGTTGCTGTCACTGGCCAGAAGTACCTTAGAAACCTATATAAAAACCGGCGCCCCTCCAAAATTAGACAAAATAGAATACGAAGTTACTCCTAAACTAAAAGAAAAATACGGGGTGTTTGTAACATTAAAAAAACACGGTGAACTTCGTGGTTGTATTGGTTATATAATACCCAGGGGTCCCCTCTCCCAGTCCGTAATTGAAAACACAATCAACTCCTCTGCTAACGACTGGCGATTTCGTCCTGTAGAAGCCAGGGAGATTTCGGATATTACCATTGAGATTTCAGTTTTGAGCCAAACGAAAAAGATAAACGGACCGGATGAATTTATCGTAGGCAAAGAAGGCATTGTAATACGCAAAGGACACGCCAGCGCTGTATTTCTCCCCCAGGTAGCCACTGAACAAGGATGGGATAGGGTAGAAACCCTCTGCCACCTCTGCCGAAAGGCAGGACTATCTCCAGATGCATGGAAGGACGACGACACGGAATTTTATGTTTTCACTACAGACGTATTCCACGAGTTGTAAGATTTGAGTTGTAAGTTGAAAACTTAAATCTTACAACTTATAACTGTGTTTCATCGGTCTAAGGCTTTGCCTCACTAGACATTAAGATACTGGAGTTTGGTTTCTTGGAAGAGCAGGCGAAAAAAATTCTTTTAGACATTGCACGAAAGAGCGTTGATGCCGCTGTGAAACAGGAGCCAATACCGCACATTTCCTGTGATCATCCAGACCTTCAAGAACAGCAAGGCGCCTTTGTCACTCTGAAAACTCACGGGCAACTCCGCGGCTGTATCGGTCGTTTCGTTTCCGACATTCTACTCTATCAATTAGTCTCAGAGATGGCTATTTCATCGGCAACGGAAGACCCTCGATTTGAATTTAATCGCATAAAACCCTCCGAACTGAACCACCTCGAAATTGAGATATCCGTATTATCACCATTAAAACTAATCCAAAATCCGCTTGATTTTGAACTCGGCAAACACGGTATATTTATAAAAAGGGGGGCACAAATAGGGTGTTTCTTGCCACAAGTTGCCACAGAAACCGGGTGGAGCAAGGAAGAATTTCTGTCACACTGCTGTTCGGGTAAGGCTGGCTTACCGAGTGACTCGTGGAAATACGGGGATGTGGAAGTTTATACCTTCACTGCAGAGATTATTGAAGAGAAACTTAGCGCAGCAAAGCCGCAACCAAAAAGAGTTTAACCACGAAGCTCACGAAGGACACGAAGGAAGCAATTAATGGAATTTGATGAGCTATCGAATAAAGGTTTATTAATGAACTTTAATGAGAAGCTATTGAAAGATGGAATCGAAAGATTTGTTTTATAATTCTTCGTGTCCTTCGTGGTCTTTGTAGTTTTAAAAGATGTGGGTAAGGATAAGCCTCTGTGAGGGGGACAGGGGGAGGAATCCGCATTTCTCTGCGTTCGTTCGACTGAGCTCACGACGAAGTCTCCGTGCCCTTTGCGGTGAACTATTACTAAGTCACTTACTTCTTCTCTCGAAAATACGTCCTACATAAAAAATCATGCCGCCAATAAATAAAAAAACAATCTCCGTCTTCATGGAATCTTTTGCAATCCCAAAATAAAGGGCTTCCAATACAAGAATAATCCCTACAATCTGTAAAATTCTAGCAATACTCATTTTATTTATTGTCCGCTACACGTAATTTTTCTGCTAGTTCTATCGCCTTCAATAATCCTTTGGCCTTATTCAGGGTTTCTTCATATTCCCGTTCTGGAACGGAATCGGCCACAATCCCAGCGCCGGCTTGAATATAAGCATCATTGCCATTTAAAACTATCGTCCGAATGGTAATACACGTATTCATATTTCCAAAAAAATCGAAATACCCAACGGCTCCACCATAAGGACCTCGCTTGGTCGTCTCGATTTCATCAATAATCTCCATTGCCCTTATTTTAGGCGCCCCTGATAGGGTTCCAGCGGGCAAGCATGCCTTTAAGGAATCAAAAGCTGTTTTGCCTTCTTGTAATTCACCACAAACGCTTGAGGTTATATGCATCACGTGTGAGTACTTTTCAATTACCATCTTTTCGTCAATATGCACGCTACCATAGCGTGACACCCTTCCTACGTCATTCCTTCCCAAATCCAGTAGCATAATGTGCTCAGCACGCTCTTTTGGGTCGGCAATCAATTCTTGTTCAAACAAAGCGTCTTCCGAATCATCCCGCCCCCTTCTCCTCGTACCGGCAATTGGTCGTACAATGATCTTTTTCCCATCGACCTTCACCATAACCTCTGGAGAAGACCCTATGAGCTTCAGGTTTCCCATCTTTAGATAAAACATATATGGAGAAGGATTGATTACCCGCAAGATACGATAAATACTAAAAGGATCAGCCTTTGTTTGTGTCTTTAATCGCTGGGAAATCACCACCTGGAATATATCCCCTGCACGAATGTACTCCTTGCAGCAATCCACGGCTTTAAGGAAATCAGCCTTTTCGAAGTTAGATGAAAAAGGAATACCGATTTCTCCGTTTGATGTAATATCGTCGCTCAAAGACATTACAGGCGTGCGTAGTTTTTCAATGATAAGGTCAATTTTATGGATTGCCGCAGCGTATACATTTTCCAAGCTGTCCTTGCCGATCTGCGCAGCAAAAACAACCTTCATAGTTTTTGTCAGATGATCGAATATAATCACCGTGTCATAAAACATCATCTGAATATCAGGAAGCAGCAAATCGTCTTTGGGAATATTGGGTAGCTGTTCATGATATCGTATTGTGTCATATCCAATATACCCAACGACACAACAAAAAAATTTAGGCAATCCATTCACCGGTACCGGAGCAAAGGCACTCATCTCCTTATTCAACACCTCCAAAGGGTCTTTAGCATGAATTACTTCTGCGTCATTATCTCCCCTCCTTAGCTCAATTCGTTGACCGTAAGAAGTGAATTTAATAAATGGATTGATGCCAAGAATTGAATACCTGGAAATCTTTTCTCCACCTGCTGCACTTTCAAGCAAGAAGGCGTATTCTACATCAGAAACCTTTTGAAATGCAGAAACAGGCGTAAGCGTATCTGCAAATAACTGACGGTAAACCGGGACAATGTTACCTTTTGTAGCTAACTGTTTAAATTCTTCAAAGTCAGGGTAATATCGATTGTCCATAAATTTAGCCATAGTACCTTTACCCACCCTAAATCCCCTCCCAAGAGGGGACTTCTTTATTCGTAATAGTTCACCGCAAAGGCGCAAAGTGCGCAAAGTTATTACTTTTTTAGAAACTAAAGGTTGAGAATTCCGAAAAACTTTATAGTATTACCCTGCAAAAACTTCTTTTCCCCATTCCCAGTTCCCCGTATTCATGAGGAAAAGTTTCATGAGGACAAATTTTGTAAGTTTTTCTTCGTGGTTAAACTCTTTTTGGTTGCGGCTACGCTGCGCTAGGATTTTATTGGAGAAGGTAATCCTTCTGTGATGTTTTTTCTCATTCCTCCTCCTTTCTCCCCCTCTGGAGGGGGACATGGGGGAGGGCGTCCTTTGCGTCTTTGCGGTGGACTGAACTGTTACGCAGGGAGAAATATATCTGGTTCTATATCTTCCACATAGCTATAGACTTTAATATCTGAATTTTTTGCGAGTTCCAGGGCATTTTTATCCACCATCGGAGAAATTACTATCAAACGCTGTGCTTTCCTGCTATGTTTTTTCTGATAAAATTCCGCCTTTTTTTGAAATATGTATATATCTGCCTTACTCATGGACGATTTTATTTCACATATTAGGAGCGCCCCATTTTTAATAATTAAGTTCAATTCTACCTGTTCGGGATGCCCAAAAATCTCTCCATCTTCATCGTACTCTACTACATTAATAACTTCAAGTTTTGAAACCTCGCCCAATATTCCTCTCAGCGCATTACGGAATGACTGTTCAAATCTTAAACCCCATCGCGCACCCAACGCGCCAATGGTACTGTCATACTTTCGATTCAGCGCCTTAATAGATTCCAGCATCTCGTGAATAACCTTCTGATTATCTTCCCATCTCCTGTTTTGGGTCTCCCTATCCTCGTCAAGTTCCTTAAGTATCTTATTAAACCGGTCTTCTGTTTTTTCCCTGTCGGCAAAGCGATCTTTAAAGAGCTGTTCTAAAAATTCCCGAACTTCTCTGTCCTGTTCAAGCAGAGCAGGTAATTCCTTAAGTATGATATCTCGAATATCTTTTGTCTTCATAGAAATTTCCAAAAAAAATGGGTGTTGCTAGCGGCAACACCCATTTAAATACAAATTAGCTACGCAACAAAAACGACCTTTACTAAATTAGGCCTTCGGCAACTTTTTTTGTGCAACCGAGCCGGTTACGCTACCAGTTTGAAATTCCTATACAATTAAATTAGAATGTAACTGTAGTTTGTAAATAACCCCAACTGGTTTCAATATCACCAATGTTATCCTCGATCCAGTCCTCGGCACCGAACCAGGAATATCCAGCAAGGATACCTACATTTTTATACAATTGATAGCTTATCGTCAAATCAACTTCCTGCGCCAGATTATCATCGTTAGAAGTAAAACCGCCGACTGGACGTGCAGTAGCAAGACCGCCTGCTGCAAGATACCAACCGTCTTCTTCCTCATCTAACAGGTAATAATGATAGTCCACTTGTACAGTCATCTTGCTTGTTGGTGCAACCTTTATGTTACCCCTGAAGTCATGCATGTTCTGCCATGAGAGTAAATCGATAAAACCATAGTTACCCTGCCAGTGATTTGTTGGATAGAGGTTATCAAAGGTCTCATGATCATTATCCGTTTGATCATCATCACCTGATGCAAAATCATACTCAATACCAAAGCGCGGCTTCCAGGCAACCTCTTTGCACGTATAGCCTGTCCTACCAGCGAATGCCCAAGCCTTTTGATCCTGACCACCGTAATCACCAAACTGACCGTGAGCTTCCAATGTATAATCTACGGCATCCAGATTGGGCAACTTACCATCGACCCTAGCGCCAATGTCATGAATTATAACATTTCCATCCCCGGCAACAGCATATCCATTTGCAGTTGCGCTGTTTGCTGTGCTGTCCTGGTCATTCTTCTGGATATACATGAGTTCTAATAATGCCCCTGGTACGAGCTTTTTAAATGCCAACTGAGCTGCATACATATGCTCATCCGAGTTATCGCTGCCGCCCTTGCCAAAGTAGCCATCTTCGTCAACCGTAGTGGCAATTACTTCTGCATGGACAGCATCTGTATCCCAGAGGAAACGACCACCATCAAACACACGTCCTACATTTGACCATACGAAGTTACCAATCACGCGGTGGTCTCCCCATACGATTTCCTGACGGCCAACCCTTACCGTTAACGGAAGGTCGAAAAGCTTCTTTAAGTCAAAATAACCCTGATGGAGATCTAGTATACTATTCTCCGGACCACTCGTGCTATTACCAGGCGCTGCCGCTGCGTAGCCAACTGTCTGCCCCTCAGCGCCAAACACCCTTGCATCTTGAAGCTGAATAAATACCCTCAAGTGTTCATTTACATCCGCATCAGCCCAAAGCCTTGTCTGGTTCATAACATAAGCGTCATCGACAGATTCAGTCGCATGATTTGCTGCAGCCTGATTAGGCGTCCTGGTTGCACCTTCTAATGTAGCGTTGCTCGATGGAGTTTGATAGAAACCATTAGCAAACTCTGCCCTAGTTCTAATTTGTCCACCAAGCTTCACCTTCTTTGCAAATTCTGAATAGACATTACCAGCAATGTCTTCTGCCTTCAGTGTTTGCTCAGCCTGCGCAGCAGTTCTCATTTTCTCTTTTAATGTGGTGACTTCATCCTTTAATGCCTCTACATCTTCTTTTGTATCCGAAGACACAGATGCCACTTTCTTTTCTTGTTTAACCGACTCAACCTGTTCCGTCAAGCTTGAAACAGACGCCTTCAAGGCATTCAACTCTTTTTCCATATCTTCAATCGACTTGGCATCTGCCCCAAAAGACTGGGCACAAGTCGCAACGCAGAAGACGGCAGTAGCAAAACCACCAATACATGTCCTCCACAAGGCATTCTTCATTTCTTCCTCCCCTTCTTAAATAAAACCAATCGGACCACACCTTAAATTAAGAATAACAAAAAATAAAAACATAACTTACTATAAAATTAATTATAGTAACTGGCCTCCTTTCTCCTCCTCATGTTTTATATGTTTTATGTTTTTGCTTATTTTGCTTTTAAAAAACACTGCATAAACAATAAATTTCGGTTGGCGCATTATATTTACGAAAGTAAAAAGTGTCAAGTAAATTTTTATTTTCCTGTTTTCTTAGACACCTCCTATGAGTTTCGATATGCACAGCTAGGCTAAGAACACAGAAGAACAACTCACTTTAGCAACTCATTGGACATCGACAGTTTTTAGCCAACAAGCCGCCATCTCTGGCACTTTTACATGCAAAACCGTAAATATTACAGCAAGAAGATGCACAAATACCATTCCCAACACATTTTTCATCACTAAATAGGGCATTAATATTTACACAGCTATTGCTTAGAATAAAGCAGTTGTCTTACATGCCGGATGATAAAAGCGAGAGATTAATTGTATTTATATTTCACAAGTGAAATATTTTTTACAATTTGCATCATGCTGCACCATTTTTTGATTTAATTAAGCGAGCAAAAATAGCATAAAGAATTCTTAATAATGAATTTAAGAAAATTTATTGTTACTAATACATTTATAAATGCTGAAGTAACCAAAGACACCATGTTTTTTAATTTTCTATTGACCTTAGGGAAACATATTTTTATAATTCAAAACTTAAAACTTATCATCAATGCTTAATATATTTGGTAAAAACAATAACTAGGATACTATATGGACAAGGAGTTTAAACCAAAAGCAAGGCATTTTTATATTTATCGTAAGGTCATTGTCATTGTTATGATCTTAGCAATAATAGCAGGCGGCATCTACGGTGGCAGAGAATTAAGCTGGAAACAGATAGCTGCTGATGAAGTGGCTGTGGTTGTAAATAATCTTACGGGTGGCATAAAATTAGTCAACAGGGCTGGCGCTATTCTTTATTATCCTTTCATTCAGGACATATATGTATTAGACAAACGCGAACAAGTCTTGAAAATGACAGCGGCAGAGATAGACGAAAAGCATCCACAAGGAATTCCGCTTATCATGAAATCCATAGATGGTGGTGATGTTGTATTAGATTTGCAAATTCAATATAGATTAAATCCTGATTTTGCAGTCCAGGTTATCCAGAATACGGGTGTTGGTGATATCTTTAAACAAAAATGGTTATACGATTATGCACGCACCATTTGTTATTACTGTTATGGAGAATTAACGTTGGGCGAATTCCCGGTTGCTTCTCTGCGTGATCAGAAGGCACAAAAGGCACGAGAAGAAATCAATAAAATGTTAGAGATTCATGGTTTTTATATTACGTCTATTAACCTTTCTGATTATCGTTATTATCGTGAATACGCCGAAAAGATACAGGAACGCAGGTTAGCCGACAAGGAAGTTGAAGAACAAAAAATGAGGGGGTCGGCAGCCAGAGAAAATCAGAAAAAAGTCATCGTTGAGGAAACGAAAAAGTTAGAGGTAGAAGTTGCAAGGTTTAGAGGAGAAGTTGATAAACGTATTATGGATGCAAGGGGTAGCGCTGAGGCAAAAAAACAAGATGCCGAGGCCTACCTGATTCAGAAAAGATATGAAGCCGATGCTGAATACGAAAGACTTGCGAAAGAGGCGGAAGCAGTTCTTGCAACAGTAAAGGCCGAAGCAGAAGGTATTAAGGCTTTACGCAACGCATTGGAAGGAGAAGGTGGACGGAATATGGTCAGACTCGAATATGCCAAACGTTTAAAACAGGCCATTATCCGAGGCATACCAATTGTCAGACAGGGTATAGAAACGCCTCAAAGTATCCAGAGGTTCAAGTACATTGAAGATTCTCCAAAGATTGATTACATGTTCCCGGAACCGCCAGACGCCGCACTGGTCAGTCCATTAAAACCGGGACCTGATAAATCACCGTAATAATTCTGAAAATACATTCTATACCTTAAAATTGCTATTTGAGAAGAGGTGAAAATGCACATAGGAAAACTTACAGCCAAATATATTATTCCTGTTGGAATTTTCTTTTTTGTTGCTCTATCTATTGTTGGTATAAAATTCTTCGTAATTAAGGTAGGCGTTGATCAGGTAGGTGTGAGGACACATATTTGGGGCGTAACCAGGGGTCTTGTACATAAGGATTACGGACCAGGCTGGCACAGGGCAGTTAGCGGCATTGACCAGTGGGACCTTTATGACAGTACTGTCCAAACACTTGAACTTGCAAAAGAACTATCTCGCATGGGCCATGACGAGAGAAAGGAAGCTGCCGTAAGAACAGCAGACGATTACGATGTGTCGGTAGATATGGTTGTAAAATATCAAATTAAAAAGGAAGCGGCGTGGAAGTTACGTCAAGATGTTGGTGTGGGTGAGCGGTATAAAGTTATTGTTGAAAACGAAACACGCGACATTGCCAGAAGCGTTCTTGGTAAGATGGTGGAACGCGACTTGTATAACCCGGAAGAAAAGCGAAGGAGGGCTGCGGAGTGTAAAACAGAGCTTACCGAGAGACTTTTACTTCGTCATGTAAATGTCATCGATGTGCTCATTCTTGAAATGAGATTTGACCCGCAGCTTGAAAGGAAAATTAAAAATATTAAATTAGCGGAACTTGATAATGTTTTAAATATATCAAAGGCGCTTGCCGCCGAGCAAAGAGGTATTACTCAAACTATAGACGCCGACACAGAAGCCATTGCTCAAAAAATCATCGGTGACAAAGAAAGGTCGATTACCGTGCTCGACGCTGAAACTTCAAAAAGAATCACGGAGATACTTGCAGAGGCCGATAAATACCTGGTACAAAAGAAAGCAGAAGGCGATCTTTACAAACAACAACGTAAAGCAGATGGCACACTTTTAATTAAATATTCACAAGCGGAAGGTGAACGACTCAGAAGAGAGGCGCTTGCAGGTCTGGGAGGTGATATTATTGTTGCAATGGAAGCAGCGCGCAACATCAACCTGGCTGACATAAGTATCTCAAGCCTTGATTTAAATTTACTTGATGTTGATGATATGGCTACGCGGCTGGGTGTTTCTGACACAAAAGGGAAGCTCCGTGTTGACTCAAAAATATTCAAACAAATCCAAGAGATGCTAAACCAGCCGAAAGGCACAGACACTACAAAACCAAAATAACTGGTATACATTTGTTATTTTTATAAACACAAAACGGTTCATTTACACCGTTTTTCCATAATTTAACATTTCTATAGAAGCATAGCATTTATATTATAATATTGTAAATAAAGCACTTATATTCAACCACTTACCATGGAATTGGATTTGCGATTTACAGCAGATTTAGTTTAAATAACTTATTTACTCAAACTTTATCTATCCTGACTAAATATGAAAATTACCAACAAAATTTTAAAAGTCCATGCGATCATAATTGTATTATTTATTACCACTTTTGCTTTCTTAATCAACTCTTCTTTAGCATCAGACGAACTAGCAGACGATAAAAAACCACAACAAGTTAAGTATTCGACGTTTTTTGATGAAAAAAAACACTGGTGTGATGCTTTAGTAATTACCTGTACTGATTTTCGATTTACCACAGCCACTCAAGAATTTATAAATGACAGACTGGAGTTAAAAGGAAAGTACGACTATATATCTATTCCAGGTTCTATACGCAATCTTATGGATTCAAAAACAAGAGACCTTGTCATGAATACGTTTGGCATCTCCCTTCGCCTGCATCATGTAAAACGTGTCATCATCCTTGCACATCAAGATTGCACTATTGGGTATGGCGGCTCCAAAAACTTTCCAGAACTAGCAGTTGAATACAAAACTATCTGTAAAGACTTAAAAAAGGCCCGCAGACTATTTGGAATAAAATTCCCTCATCTAAGGGTAGATTTGTACTATGGAACGGTTTACTTCAATGATAATAAGCGCATC
>Ga0209342_10007253_pt1 | contig 11165 bp, 11 predicted proteins | sample RifCSP16_2_FD_184023 | JGI IMG/M metagenome (GOLD analysis project Ga0209342, IMG submission 184023) | Soil microbial communities from Rifle, Colorado - Rifle CSP2_sed 16_2 (SPAdes) (version 2) | ecosystem: Environmental > Terrestrial > Deep subsurface > Rock core/Sediment | place: Rifle... | reverse complement strand
AAGACCGAGCATCATGCGGCGATGCGCGACCCGCCGGCCGCGCCGCCCGCGCCGATCCACGTGCCGGGAGGCTCCGTGTGGCCGCTGGTGACGGCACTGGGCCTCCCGGTGCTCGCGCTCGCGCCGCTGGCGCACGCGCTGTGGCTCGCGTTCCTGGGCGCCGCGATCCTGCTCATCGGCATCTATCGCTGGGCGTTCGAGCCCTTTGAGGTGTAGATGACGCACGCCGCCGCCACGCACCCCACGAGCATGGGTCTCGACAGCCGCAAGATGGCCTTCTGGGCCTTCATCGGCTCGGAGTGCCTGCTCTTCGGCTCGCTGATCTCGACCTACCTGGTCTACAAGGGGAGGAGCGTCGTCGGGCCGTACCCGCACGAGATCCTGAACATCCCGTTCACGTCGTTCAGCACGTTCGATCTGCTGATGTCCAGCCTCATGATGGTGCTGGCGCTCGCGGCGGTGCAGCGCGGCGACATGAAGTGGGCGAAGATCTGGCTGTTCGCGACCGCGTTCCTCGGCTTGATCTTCCTCGCCGGGCAGGTCTACGAATTCGCCTCGTTCGTACACGAGGGCCTCACCCTGCAGACGAACCTGTTCGCATGCACGTTCTACGTCCTGACCGGGACGCACGGCGCCCACGTCACGGTGGGCGTCCTGTGGCTGCTCACGCTGTGGGTCCGGGCCCTGCAGGGGAAGCTGGGCCCGGCGCACGCCATCACGGTCGAGATCTCGGGGCTGTACTGGCACTTCGTGGACGTGGTCTGGATCGTGATCTTCACCGTGGTCTACCTGATCCAATGAGCGCGCAGCATGAAGGGTCGGCGATGACGGAACCCGCTCAGGCGAGGGAGCACGCGCACCCGAACGTCGGAACCTACCTGCGCGTTGCGGCGGTCCTGGTGATCCTCACGGTGCTCGAGGTCGGCGTGTTTTACGTTCCGGCGTTCCGTCCGATCCTGGTGCCGGTGCTGCTCGTGCTGTCGGCGTGCAAGTTTGCGCTCGTTGTGCTGTTCTACATGCACTTGAAGATGGACAGCCCGTTTTTCTCGTTCCTCTTCGGCGCGCCGCTGCTCCTTGCCACCGGGGTGCTCGTGGCGCTGCTGCTCCTGTTCTACGGGACGCTGACGCTGCGCGGAGCCGGGGGGGCGGGAGGGGCGGGCGGCTGATCGTGCCGGCACCCTGGCAGCAGTGGGATATCCATCCCAGCGTCGCGATCGGGCTCGTCCTCCTGGGCGGGCTCTATGTCTATCTGGGGGGCCTTGCCGCGTCGCGGCGCCAGGTCGCGTCGTTCGCGGCGGCCCTGCTCGTGCTGGGCGTCGCGTTGAACGGGCCGCTCCACAACCTGTCGGACTACTACCTGTTCAGCGCTCACATGGTGCAGCACCTGGTGCTCATGCTGCTGTTCCCGCCCTTGCTCTTGTACGGGACGCCGGCGTGGGTGGTGCGCCCGCTCGTTCGGCCCGGCTGGGTGCGGCGCCTGGCCACCTCCATAACCCGCCCCGTTCCGGCGGCGGCGATCTTCACGGCCCCGACGGCGCTGTGGCATTTCCCCGTCTTCTACGAGGCCGCCCTGCGCCATCACGGGCTGCACATCGTGCAGCACCTCGTGTTCATCGCGGTGGCCGTCGTCATGTGGTGGCCGATTCTCTCGCCCGTACCGGAGCTGCCGCGGCTCTCGTACCCCGGGCAGATGCTGTACTTGTTCCTGCTTGGTATCCCGATGTCGGTCATGGGCGCGCTGATCACGCTGGCCGACGACGCGCTGTACCCGTTCTACACGACCGCGCGTCGGGTGTGGGGGCTCGCGCCGCTCGTGTATCAGCAGATCGGCGGGCTGATCATGTGGGTGCCCGGCGGGCTGACGTTCTGGGTCGTGATGACGGTGGTGTGGTTCCGCTGGTCGCTGCGCGAAGAGACCGGAGACGCCGAGCGCGCCGTCCCCCTCGATGCGTATCCTACTCGCCTTCGTCCGTCTCCCCGAGGGGATGCACCCGGAGGGCTTCCTTGATCTTGGGGTGCTGCCGCCAGAGGTAGTAGCCCATGCCGTAGGCCGCGATCGCGTTGCCGATCGCCACGTTCCACCAGGCGAGCGCGCCGAGCAGCGGTCGCGCGAGCAGCGCCACGAGGATGTAGAAGCCGAACTCGAAGAAGCAGAAGGCGACGACCACGAGGAACAGGGTCGGCGGCGCCACCTCGACCTGCGCGGCGAGCGCAGCCGCGACGCACCCGACCACTACGAATGCGCTGACGTGGATCATGGTGTAAGGCATGATGCGGGAAAAGGCGATCACCACCTGGGACGGATCGGTCGCGTTCCAGAATGCGGCCGAGCTGAGCATCGCGGGCGTGAAAAAGGGACGGCCGGCGATCGCGTCAACGGTGAGGAACCACAGCGCCACGGCGGCGGCCCCGATCAGCCCCGCGACGAACCCTTCTCGCAGGATCCGCGTCAGCTGCATCCTCGCTCCCCGGATCGGGTTTCGGGCACCAATATAGCGCGACCTCTTGCGCGTGCTAGATTGGTGCCGACCCGACTGCCCCCCGGTGCGCGCATGATCCGGCTCTCCCGTCCCGTCATCTATGCCCTGTGCCTGCTGGCTGGATCGCTGCTCGCAGTCGTCGCGGGCGTCGCGCATCCTGATCTTCCGAGCGACGGCGCGGCGCAGCTCGACACGATCGCGCACTGCGAAGCCTGGCGCGCGATTCACTTCGCGTTCCTGTTCGGGTTCGCGTTGTCGCTGGCGGGCCTCGTGGGGCTGGTCGGCAAGCACACCGGCACGTCGGGCGAGCAAGCCGCCCGCGCGGGTCTCATCGTCGGGGTTTTCGCGTACGCCGCGTGGATGGTGATCGTCGCCTTCATGGCGGGGGCGGGGTGGTCGCTGGCGCAGAGCTACGTCACGGCTCAGCCGGGCCTCGCCGCGACGCACGCGGTGTTCGTGTACGACATGCTGCACCCGTTCGCGCTCGCCGCCCAGCGCGCAGCCGCATTCGCGCTCGGCCTGTCGACCTATCTCTTCGGATGGGGGTTGATCAACGGGAAGGTGTTGCCGCGCTGGCTCGGCAGGGGCGCGATTGCGGCCGGGATCGTCGGGATGGCGCTGGCGCTCGTGTTCCCAGAGGACACGAAGGCCGACCAGGCGGCCTTCGTGCTCCCCGTGCTGTGGCAGGTGGTGACGGGCGCGTTGCTGCTGCGCGGTCGGCCCGCGTCGATCTAGCGGGCCCGGAGCCGCACGACCTTGCTCGCCCAGCCGCTCGAGGTGTCGCTCGAGCGGTACATGACTTGGAGCGTCACGATGTCCCCCGGCTTCACTTTGCCGAGCGCCTCTCGGAACGCGGCGCGCGTCGGGGTCGGCGTCCCGTTGACCGCGACGATGATGTCCGGGCCGCCGGGGTCGTCGCTCGACAGCAGTCGTTGGTAGGCCGGCCCGTCCGGCGACACCTCCGTCACCACGAGCCCGCCGCCCGTCTGATCGATGGCCGCGCGCAGCCGCGGGTCGCGTGCGTCCTCAGCGGAGAGCTGCTCGACGGCGATCCCGAGCAGCTCCTCCTTCGACGGCGACGCGCCCCGCGGTCGGCCGCTCGACGTCGCCGCGACCTGCGTGTCGCCTTCGGTGGGCACGCTCACCAAGCGCACCGCCAGCGTCCTCTTCTCACTGCCCTGGCGCAGCACGGTCACGCTGACGGTCTCGCCGGGCTTCTTGAAGGCGACCTTCTGCTGCAGCCGGGGCACGTTCTCGACCGGCTGGCCGTCGACCGCGACGATCACGTCGCCGGGCTTGATGCCCGCTTTCTTCGCGGGGGAGTCGTCGCTCGTGTAGCTGTTGACGACCACGCCCGTGATCTGTTTCAAGCCGACCGCCTCGGCGTCCTCTGGGCCGGCGTCGCGGATCGCGATCCCCATGACCGCCCGCTCCACATGCCCGGTCTTCACGAGCTGTTCCATCACCGTGCGGGCCAGATTGATGGGGATGGCGAAGCCGTACCCGGAGTAGAAGCCGGTCTCGCTCGCGATCGCGGAATTGATCCCGATCACGTGGCCGCGAATGTCGACGAGCGGCCCGCCCGAATTGCCTGGGTTGATCGCCGCGTCGGTCTGAATGAAATCCTGGATGGCGTAGCGCGTCTGCTGCAAGCCGGCGAGCAGCCGGCCTCTGGCGCTGATGATGCCGGCGGTGACGGTGAAGGCGAATTGCTCACCGAGCGGGTTGCCGATCGCGAGGGCCCACTCGCCGACGCGCGTCGAGTCCGAGTTGCCGAACTGACTACTCGGGAGGTTGCGCGCGTCGATCTTGATGACGGCCACGTCGGTGTTGGGGTCCGTGCCGATCACCTTCGCGGTGAACTCCCGCTTGTCGTACAGCTTCACGGTCACGCGGTCCGCGCCGGACACGACGTGGTTGTTGGTGAGGATATAGCCGTCGGGCGACACGATGAAGCCCGAGCCCTGGCCCTGCTCGACCTGCGGCCGCCGCCGGAATTGCGGGAAGAAGTCCTCGAAGCCCGGGGGCAGGCGCCGGCTGTCGGCCCGCTCGGTCCGCTGTGACCGGATGAAGACCACGGCCGGCCGGACCTGCTCGGCCACCGACACGAACGCCTCGCCGAGATCGGCGACCGACTTGGGCGGCGGGAGCTGGACCGGGGGCGCGGCGGTCCGGTCGCCGGGCGGGGGCACCGTCGCCCCGCTCGTTTTCGGCAGATCGAGCGTGGACGCGAACGCCAGCCCGAATACGAACGCAATCGCCAGCAACGCCCCGAACTTGAGCCAATCCCGCATGCGCACGGACATCGTTGATCTCTTCCTTGAAAGAGTCGTTCTGCGAACGAGTCGCTCTGCCGCGCCTACTTCTTCTGGTCGTCGTCGACGATCTCGTAGTCGGCGTCGACGACGTTGTCCTTCCGATCCTCCGGCGCGCTCTCCGCGCCGCCCGCCGGCTGTTCGGCGCCCGGAGCGCCGGCGCCGCGTGTGGTTGCGTACAACGACGCGCCCGCCGCCGAATACGCCTGCTGCAGCTCGTCCAGCGCCTTGGAGATCTCGTCCGCGTTGCCCGACCGGAGGGCCTTCTTCGCGCTCTCCACTGCGTTCTCGAGCCGGGACTTGAGCGACGCGTCGAGCTTGTCGGCCCACTCCTTCGAGCTCTTCTCTACCTCGTACACCATGGTGTCGAGACGGTTGCGCCGCTCGATCTCCTCACGGCGCCGCTTGTCCTCGGCTGCGTGGGCCTCCGCATCCTTGACCATCTTGTCGATGTCCTTTTCGCCGAGCCCGGACGAGGCCTCGATCCGGATCTTCTGTACCTTTCCCGTTGCCTTGTCCTTGGCCGAGACGTGCAGGATGCCGTTCGCGTCGATGTCGAACGTCACCTCGATCTGCGGCACGCCGCGCGGCGCCGGCGGAATCCCGGTGAGCTGGAACTTCCCGATCGTCCGGTTGTCGCTCGCCATCTGGCGCTCACCCTGGAGCACATGGATCTCGACCGTCGTCTGGGTATCCTCCGCGGTTGAAAAGACCTCCGATTTCTTGGTCGGGATGGTTGTGTTCCGCGGAATGAGAACGGTGGTGACCCCGCCCAGGGTTTCAATCCCGAGCGACAACGGAGTGACGTCGAGCAGCAGGACGTCCTTCACCTCACCGGCCAGCACGCCGCCCTGGATCGCCGCGCCGATCGCCACGACCTCGTCGGGGTTTACGCCCTTGTGGGGGTCCTTCCCGAAGGAGCCCTTGACGATCTCCTGGACCTTGGGCATCCGGGTCTGGCCGCCCACGAGGATGACCTCGTTGATCTCCGACGGCTTGAGGCCTGCGTCCTTCAGCGCCTGCTCCATCGGCGGGATAGTCCGCCTGACGAGGTCATCCACCAGCTGCTCGAGCTTCGCCCGGGTGAGCGTGAGGTTGAGGTGCTTCGGCCCGGACTGGTCCGCCGTGATGAACGGGAGGTTGATCTCGGTCTGCATCACGGTCGACAACTCCATCTTGGCCTTCTCCGCGGCCTCCTTGAGGCGCTGCAACGCCATCGGGTCCTTGGAGAGATCGATGCCCTGGTCGCGCTTGAACTCCCCGACGAGCCACTCGATGATGCGCGCGTCGAAGTCGTCGCCGCCCAGGTGCGTGTCCCCGTTGGTCGACTTCACCTCGAACACGCCCTCCGCGAGCTCGAGCACCGAGATGTCGTACGTGCCGCCGCCCAGGTCGTAGACGGCGATCTTCTCTTCCTTCTTCTTGTCCAAGCCGTAGGCCAGCGCCGAAGCGGTCGGCTCGTTGATGATCCGCACCACGTCGAGGCCGGCGATCTTGCCGGCGTCCTTGGTCGCCTGGCGCTGCGAATCGTTGAAATAGGCGGGGACGGTGATCACCGCCTTCTCTACCTTGTGGCCGAGATAATCTTCGGCCGTCTGCTTCATCTTCTGGAGGATCATCGCCGAGATCTCGGGCGGGGTGTACAGCTTGCCCTGGATCTCGACACAGGCGAGGCCGTTCGATCCGGCCACGACCTTGTAGGGAACGCGCTTGATCTCCTCCTTTACCTCGTCGATCCGCCGCCCCATGAAGCGCTTGATGGAGAACACCGTATTCTGCGGGTTCGTGACGGCCTGGCGCTTTGCCACCGTGCCGACGAGCCGCTCGCCATCCTTGGTGAACGCGACCACGGACGGGGTGAGGCGCCCGCCTTCGGCGTTGGGGATGACGACGGGTTCGCCACCCTCCATCACCGCCACCACCGAGTTCGTGGTTCCGAGATCGATCCCGATGATCTTCTCAGGCATGGCGACAGCTCCTTAGCATGAGGTTGATGCGCGCAGGTAGTCGTGGGTCGCAGGAGCAAGGCGCGTGCCCGAGAAAGGTGCCAAAAAGGCAGGGGCGGGGTTAGATTCCTCGGGTGTTCCCCTACAAAGACGAGAATCCCACCGAGCTCACCCCGGTCGCCACGGTCAGCCTGATCGTCGTCAACCTCCTCGCTTGGGTGTTCGTCCAGGGGATGGGCGCGGCGCAGCCCCTGGCGGGCTCGGTCTGCCAGCTCGGCCTCATTCCGGGTGAGCTGTTGGGGTCGGCCCCGCCCGGGACGGCCGTGCCGCTCGGCGACGGGCTGCACTGCGTGCTGACGGGGGAGCCCCACTGGTGGACCCTGCTCAGCTCGATGTTCATGCACGGCGGCTGGTTCCACATCCTCGGCAACATGTGGTTCCTGTGGGTGTTCGGGAACAACATCGAAGACTCGATGGGGCATGTGCGCTTCGTCGTGTTCTATCTCCTGTCCGGGGTCGCCGCGGCCGCGACGCAGATGTTCCTGAACCCGACTTCGGTAGTCCCGATGGTAGGGGCGTCCGGCGCGATCAGCGGGGTGATGGGGGGCTACGTCCTGCTGTATCCGCGGGTGCGCGTGCACACGCTCGTGACACTGGGGTTCTTCGTGACCACGGTCGCCCTGCCGGCGTACGTGATGCTCGGCTACTGGTTCCTGCTGCAGCTCCTGATGGGCACGGTGGGCGCACTGGCGCAGATGGAAGGCGGCGTGGCGTTCTGGGCGCACGTCGGCGGGTTCGTGGCGGGACTGGTCCTCGTCAAGCTGTTCGCGAACCCCGAGTTCCTGGAGCGGCGCCGGTCGGGGGGGATGTTTCTTCAGCATGATGCTTGATCGTCTTCCCCTCGACGAGGAAGACCACATCCTCCGCGATGTTCGTCGCGAGGTCCGCCACCCGCTCGAGATTGCGACTCACTAAGAACAGCTCCATCCCGGCGGAGATCATGCGCGGATCCTCCGCCATGTGGGTGAGCACGATCCGGAAGACCGACCGGTGCAGGGCGTCCACGGAATCGTCGCGGCGGCAGATCTCGCGCCCCAGTTTGGGATCGCCGCGCACGAACGCGTCGAGCGCTCCCGCCAGCATCGCTCTGGCCTGCCGCGCCATTTCGACGAGCTCCGGCTCGGGCGTGATCGGCCGGTGGGCAACCAGCCGCTCGGCGGACTGCGCGATGTTGACGGCGTGATCGCCGACCCGCTCGAGATCATTCGCGATCTTCGTCGCCGCCATGAGGAGTCGCAGGTCCCGCGCCATCGGCTGTTGGGTGGCGAGGAGCCGGTGAACGTGCGCATTACGTTACGACTCCTTAGAAGTTGGCCTGCCACGAGAACTTCAGCTCCCGCGCAGATTTCGACTCGCCGGTGGGATCCTTGTAGAAGTAGAGGTCGATGCCCGACCGCAAGACTACGCTGTTGGCGAAGTAGATGTTCAGCACCGGAGTGATCAGGATGCCCTGGTTGTCGCCGACGTCCGTGTCCGGATCGGTGTAATCGAAGCGGACCGCCGGCTCGACGATCTTCACGACCCGCGTGTCGGAGCCGGTCGTATTGATGCGATAGGCCGCCACGACGTTGAAGCCGGCGAAGGTTCTGAGAGCAGTGTCGGCGCTGGTGCGCAGGTTGGCGACGTTGCGACCTGAGGTCACGCGGTTCGCGATCGGCGCGTTGTCGCCGGTGGCGAAGTCGGCGATGACATGCCAGCCGGGCCGGAAGCCGCCCCATTCGACGTCGAGGCCGAACGCGTTGGTCCGCTTGGAGGAGTCGGCGTAGTACGCGAGCGTTCCCGTGCAGGTAGAGCAGATCGCGCGGTCGCGCGAGGCGAACGAGGCGCCGACTTGCAGCTCCGGCTGGTCGTCCTTGTTCTTGAGCGCCACGTAGGTCGTCCGGCCGAAGAAGCTCTTGGCGTTGTTGACGTCGGTCGCGCTCTCCCGGGAGCCCTGCTGCACGCCGGCCTTGGCATAGAAGCGGTGGTCGGGGCTGTCGAAGTCGAGGAACGCGCCCAGGTCGTGGGAGGCATAGCCGTTGTCGACGAGCACGTCGTTCAGCACCTCTCGGTTCGAGAGCCGCAGCACCCGCACGCCGCGCTCGATCGAGAGCAGGTTGTTCGAGCTGACGAGCTCGTAGCGCATGAACGGCGACTTCTCCTGTCCCGCGATCAGGCCGAACGTGGGCGTGAAGCCCACGCGGAGGTACGCGTCGCGCATCCGCAGGCTGCCCATCTCGAAGCTCGGCTGGATCACGAGGTTGATGTTGTCGCCGAACCGGACGTCGGTCTGAATCCGGAGCCGGCGGACCTCGAAGAGGTTGTTCACCAACGCGTTGTTGTAGTTCGCGGTCGAGTCACCCGATGAATAGCGGTACTGCACCTGGATCCGGCCCGCGACGCGGACGTTGGGGGCTTGAGCGACGGCGACGCGCGCTTCGGCGCCGAGGGCGCAGAGCGCCGCCGCCGGGAGGAGGCAGTACGACAGTCTTGCGTGCACGGTGAGCTCCTCAAGACTGAGGTCAGTCGTTGAACGGCTCTGCAAAGTGCCTGCGCAACGTCACCAGGCTCATGCGGATGTGTCACGGGATTGTAACAGATGGACGGGAGAAACAGATTGGCGGCGCGAGGGTGACGGCCACTCCGGCCGGCCCTATTGGCCCCAGAGCTCGGGGAGCAACCTCTTGAGCTCGTCACGGGCGGCACGGAACGCCGCGAGCCGCTCTTGATCGGTGCCATCGGCTCGCGCCGGGTCCGGCAGTGGCCAGTGCAGCCGCCGCACCGTCCCCGGCACCACGGGGCATACTTCCTCAGCGCACAAGGTCACAATGGCGTCGACCCGGCTTACCGGAATCGTGCCGAGGCCCTTGGCGCGTTGGTGCGAGATGTCGATCCCTTCCTCGGCCATGACCGCCACCGCGAGGGGGTGTAGCGTGCCGGGCTCCGAGCCCGCGCTCCAGAAGCGATGGCCCGGTGGCGCCATCGTGCGCGCGAGCCCTTCGGCCATCTGGCTGCGCGCGGAATTCGCGACGCAGAGAAACAGGACGGTCGGCATGGCATCACCACGAGGAGCGTGTCCGATCAAGGTAACCCTGACGGCGGGTGTGATGACTGGGGATGACTAGGCGGCCTCTCAAGATCAGCAGGCGCCGTCAAGCCAGAACGACGCCCGTGTGACGATCGCGTAACGGCCGGCTGACTACGCGCCTGACGCCTCCACGGGGAAATACAGCTGTACGGTGGTCCCTCTTCCCATGCGGCTCTCCGCGGCTACGCCTCCACCATGCGCTTCGACGAGATGCTTCACGATCGCGAGGCCCAGCCCCGTGCCGCCGTGCTGGCGGGAGCGCGCCGGGTCGGCGCGGTAGAAGCGCTCGAAGATGCGGGGCAGGTGCTCGGGCGCGATCCCCGTCCCGGTGTCCGCCACGGCCACCGCGACGTGGCCGCGCTCGACCCGGGCGGTAACGTGGATCCTGCCGCCCGCGGGCGTATGGCGGAGAGCGTTGTCGAACAGGTTCGTGAAGACCTGGCGGACGGCGTCGGGATCGGCGGCAAGGGCCTGGGCCTGCGGGGCGACATCGACGCTGAAGCCCACCCGCTGCTCCCCGGCGCGGAGGGCGAACGGCGCCCAAGCCTCGCGCGCCGCTGCCGCGACGTCCACCCGCTCGGGCTTGGGCTGCCAGTGGCCCGACTCGATGCGCGAGAGGTCGAGCAGGTGGTCCACGAGTGCCTGCATGCGATGGGCGCTATTCAGGATGATTTGCGCGAAGTGCTGCGTCTGGCTGCCTGCTCCGGCTTCAGCCGCGAGGGTCTCGGCGTAGCCGGCGATCACCGTGAGCGGCGTCTTCAGCTCGTGGGACACGTTGCCGACGAAATCCCGGCGCACCGTCTCGAGCCGCCGCAGCTCGGTGACGTCCCGGACCACGAGGAGCGCGCCGCCGTTCGGGAGGGCTCGGCCCGTGACGAGCAGGGCGCGGTGCCCGAGCGCGACGTCGACCGGCTCGGCGTTGCCGCCGGCGAAGATGGCGTTCACGAGATCGCGCGCACCCTTGTCGTGGAACAGCTCGGCGAGCGGCGGCAGCGAGTCGCCGGCGCCGTAGCCCAAGAGCCGCCGCGCCGCGGTGTTGAGCGTCACGATGCGCCCGCGCGTGTGCGCCGCGAGCACGCCGTCCGCCATCGTCTCGATCAGCGTCGCCATCTCCTCCCGCTCGCTCCTTAGTTCGTCGAAGCGCCGATCGAGCTCGTGATGCATGGCGCGCAGGGCCAAGATGTGCCGGGACACCTCGGGGACCGTCGAGTCGGGGAACACCGGGGAGCGCCCCTCGGCGATGGCCCGCGCGGCGTCGACGAGCTGGACGAGCGGCCTCGCCACCTCTGTACCGCGT
>Ga0209342_10007250_pt1 | contig 11167 bp, 9 predicted proteins | sample RifCSP16_2_FD_184023 | JGI IMG/M metagenome (GOLD analysis project Ga0209342, IMG submission 184023) | Soil microbial communities from Rifle, Colorado - Rifle CSP2_sed 16_2 (SPAdes) (version 2) | ecosystem: Environmental > Terrestrial > Deep subsurface > Rock core/Sediment | place: Rifle... | reverse complement strand
CGGCGTCATCACCATGAAGATGATGAGCAGCACGATCATCACGTCTGCCATGGGCGTGACGTTGATGTCCGCGATCGCACCCTTCCGGCTTCCTCGGACGTTTATGGCCATGGCTCGCTCCTTTGGTTGCCTCCACCTCGACCCTTGGACACCGCCGCCTGCCGCCTCGTTCCGACCACGACCCAGGGAGTGCGGCCGAGCCTTGGGAATCGCTTGGCGAATCCTTGGCTTCTCTCTCCGGCAGGTGGCATAGACTGGCAGACGCATGCTGAAACACGCAGCGTTGGCCCTGATCCTGGTCGGCTTCGCCGCCTGCCGAACCGGCAGCAACTACACCGACCTGGCAGGTCCGCGCCATGCGGGTGGCGCGGCGACCCTCTCCTCAGGCCCGGATGCCGGCCCCAGGCTGCGAGTCGCGACCTTCAACATCGCTTTCGCGAGGCGAGTGGACAGGGCGATCGCGGTGATCGAGTCGGACCCCTTCCTGCGCCAGGCCGACGTGGTGCTGCTCCAGGAGATGGACGAACCGGGCACCCGGCGCGTGGCGGGCGCCCTCGGGATGGCGTACGTGTACTACCCTGCGACCAGGCACCTGCGGACGCACCGGGACTTCGGGAACGCCGTGCTGTCGCGCTGGCCCATCGTGGACGATGCCAAGATCCTGCTCCCCCACTTGGGGTTCATCGGACGATTGCAGCGCACGGCGACCGCGGCGACCATTCGCGTGGCGGGATCGCTCGTGCGCGTCTACTCTGCGCATCTCAGCACCATGGTCGGCGCCACCGCCGCGGGCCGGCGCGCACAGTTGGGCGTCATCCTCGCCGATGCGGGGCTCTACGAGCGCGTGGTGATCGGAGGCGACATGAACAGCCACGGCGTCGGCCGTCTGTGCCGGGAGCGCGGGTATCTCTGGCCCACCGAGCATGGCCCGCGCACGACCCGCTTCGGCCGCTGGGACCACATCTTCTTCAAGGGGCTCGAGATCTCCTGGGCGGACAGCGCGGGTACCGTTCTGGACGTGCGGGGCGCCAGCGATCATCGCGCCGTGTGGGCGGATGCCACTCTTGCCGAGTAGCAAGCGCTGGGCCCCCTTGGTCGCGCTCCTGGCCTGCTGGAGCCCTCCGCTCGTGGGCGCCGAGGGCAGCGGGATGCTGCCCACGGCTGGGAGTGCGCATAGCGGAGAGCTGCGGCTGTTCGGACGACCATTCGGCCTGGCTATTGGAGTTGGGGTCTCGACCCCGGCCTCCCCGATGACCCGAACCCGGTTTGGCTCGGTCCATTGGCGACTTCCCATTCGCATCATCTCGCCGCCGCAACAACGGCCGCTCCGGTTGACGGTTCGACTCGCGGTGCGCAGGTTCGAACAGGGGCCCACAGGCTCCGCCCTGGTGGTCGCGCCGGCGGCGGGGGTGAGTCTCCGCCTGCCTAACCTCGCGGGAGCCATCGCACCCAGCATCCGGCTTCGAGCGGGCCCTTGTTATGTCGCCGCGACGGGAAGGGAGGGCCGCCTAGCGCCTGGAGTGGACCTGGAGCTGCGGATCGGCCTGGGGCGCACCTTCGCGGTCAGCGGCGGGTATCAGGCGGTTCGACGCCTGAGCGGCGTGGACTACTCGAGCTGGTCGCTCGACGCCACCGTGCGCCTCCACTGACCACTGACACGCTCCCCGCGTCGTCCTCTCGGTATTGGGTGGGTGCAAGCGGGCCGAGGCTCAGGTCTCAAACCCGTCCTTCAGCGCCTTTCGGGGACGACGTGGGCCCGGATGGCCCACGCATGAAGTGCCTCGCACGTTCTGCGTCTATACTCGCGGGAGCTTTCTCGGCCGCGAAGATGCCCACGGGTCTCGAATTCGAGGACGCCTTGAGGGCGGAGGACCGCCATGCCCAGCTCCGCCGGCAGCTCGCCCGGGCGGTGGCGCGGATCTGCCCCCGCTGGCTCGCTGCCCAGGCCGACGACATCGTGCAGGCAGGGATGCTCCGCGTCATGGACATCCTTCGGGAGAGTGAGGGAAAGGCGACCCTGAATGCGTCCTATCTCTGGAGGGTGGCCTACAGCGCGACCGTCGACGAGATCCGCCGCCTTCGCCGCCGGCGCGAGGTCCCCCTCGATGAGGTGAGCCCCGAGGTGCTGCCGGACGCGTCGGATCCCGAACGCTCCCAGGCTGGGAGCGAGATCGCCCAAGGCCTCCAGGATTGCCTGGGGCGCCTGGTGGAGGGGCGTCGGCTAGCCGTTGCCCTCCATCTCCAAGGACACAGCGTGCCCGAGGTAGCACGGCTGCTCGGCTGGGGCGCCAAGAAAGTGGAGAACCTGGTCTACCGTGGACTCGCCGACCTGAGGCGGTGTCTGGTCGCAAAGGGGCTCAAGCCATGAATCCCGTGGAACCCGATCTCGACCGGCTGCGCCGGGCGTGGGCCACGCTCTCCGAGGAGGCGGCCCCGACCGAGGCGTGCCCGGAGCCGGAGCGCTTGTGGGCAGCGGTGCGCGGCGAGCTTTCGGCCGAGGCGACGCGGGGGCTGGTCGAGCACACCTTGAGCTGCGGAGCCTGCGCTGAGGCCTGGAGGCTGGCCCGCGAGGTCGCAAGCGGGCTGCCGTGGCCGGAGGCCTTCGATCTGGCGCCGGCCCGACCTCGGTGGGGGGGCCTGGGGACCCTGTTGGCCGCTGCCGCTGCCGTGGTGGTGGCAACCACGCTGGCCCGACCGCCGCTGTCTCCCTATCGAGAGGTAGGCGCAGTCGTCGTTCGCTCGCGGCTTCCCGAGGGCCGGCTGCTGTCGCGGAGCCAGTGCGTCCTCCGCTGGTCCCCCGGCCCCGCCGGTTCGCACTACGACCTGAGGGTGGCGACCGAGGACCTGACGATACTGGTGGTGGTCCGTGGGCTCGCGGCCACCGAGTACCGAATCCCCGCCAGCGCGCTGACGCCTCTCCCCGCCGGCGCCAAACTGCTGTGGCAAGTCGAGGTCCTGCTGCCCGACGGATCCCGGCTGGCGTCCATGACCTTCGTGACGCGGATCGAATGATGCGGCTCGCCCTGGGGCTGCTGGGTCTTCTCAGCCTCCCGCTGGATCCCACAGCGAAGGCGCAGGACGCGTCCTTCGACGAGTGCGAGGTCCGGGTGCGCGACCAACCGGGCGACTTCGCCTCCTACGAGTGCTTCGCCCAGTTGCCGCGGAAGAACAACCGCTGGGAGGAGGCGGTGCGCCGGCTGGACGCCCATCTGGCGCGTGACCCGGCCAATCACCTGGCGCGTTTTGCGCTCGGGGGTCTCGAGTCCTCACGAGCCCAGGATCGCGCCGAGCCGCTGTTGCGGGAAGCCGCGGAAGGCCTCTTCAAACAGGGCCGCCGGGTCGAGGCGGTGCGTGCGCGCCTGACGCTGTCCGTCTTCCTCCAGATCCGCGGCCGGGACGACGATTCCGAGGCGGAGCTGACGCGGGCGGCGCAGGTGGCCGAAGCTGCCGGGGACCCGGTGCTCTCGGCCCGGGTATGGAACGTTCAGGGCCGCCAGGCCAGCCGGCGCGGCGACTACGGTCGATCCTGGCAGTTGTTCAAGCAATCGGAGGCGGTCATCTTCCCTGACGGCCCGCCGGCAATGCAGGCGTTTTGCCTCTCCATGCTGGGCTTCCTGAGCGCAACGCTCGATCGTCCGGAGCAGGCGCTGTCGTTCTACCGCCGCGAGATCGAGGTGCTCCGCGGCTCGGGCGATCGCTGGTCCGAAGCGCGGGCCTTGGTCAACCTGGCCACCCAGGCCACCAACCTCTGGGAGCGCGGCGAGCTCCCGCGCGAGGAGGCCCTGCTGGCAGCGCGTCAGGCGTTGGACACCGCGCTGGCCGCCAGCGCTCGCGACGTCGTCGGCTGGGCGCACCGAAACCTGGGTCGGCTCTCCACCGGGCCGGAAGCTCGGGAGCACTTCGAGCAGGCCCTCTCGGCGAGCCGCGCCGTGAAGGACGTGAACGGCATCGGCGAGGGACTCCGCTACCTGGCCTACTCGCTGGCGGCTGACGGAACCGATCGGGCCCGTGCCGAACGCCTCTTGGAGGAGGCCCTGGCACTCGGACGGCGGACGGCCGACCCGGAGGAGATCGCCGGCACGCACGTCGTGCGGGGGACGCTCCGCCTCAAGGCCGGCGCGCAGGAGCAGGCGCTCGCGGACTTCGCCGCCGCCTTCGACGCCATCGAGTCGCTGCGCGACCGACAGCCCGACGAGCTGGTGCGGGCCCGGGTCTTCTCACCGTGGGTCTTTGCCTATCAGCGGCTGGCGGGCGCCCTGCTCGAATCGGGCCAGCCCGAGGCGACGGCCCGGGCGTTCGAGGTGGTCGAGCGCATGCGCGCCCGTGTTCTCCTTGAAGCGTTAGACATGGCGCGCGCCACCGCCCGCCTGGCACCCGAGGTTCCGGCCCGGCACCGGCGGACCGCTGCGCTCGAGGGCATCACCCGGGTCCACCGTCTGCTGGTCGATCCCGCTCTGCCCGAGGCCAAGCGCGGGCAGGCCCTGGCGGAGCTGGAGCGGCTGGAGCTTGCGGAGTCGGCCGCCCGCGAGGAGATGGCGCGGGCCGATCCCGCCTTCGCTGCCCTCCGCCGTCCGCGGCTGCCCTCCCTGGCGGAGATCGAAGCCGCACTGGCGCCGGACGAAGCCCTGCTGTCGTTTCTGGAATCGAGTCGCGGCGGCGGCTCGGCGATCCACGGTGAGTGGGGCGGTGGCTCTTGGCTGCTGGTGCACACGCGCGGTGAGACTCGGGTTCATGCGTTGCCGGAGAGCCGCGACCGGGAGGCTGCGGTCTCCATCCTCATCGGGCTGATGGGGCGGCGCGATGGCGCCGAAGCCACCCCCGCGGCGCGGCTTCATCAGGAGCTGCTGGCGGCAGCCCTCGACCGCCTGCCGCCGCGAATAACGCGGTTGGTGCTGGTCCCCGACGGCGTCCTGCACCGACTCCCCTTCGAAGCTCTCCGCGTGGACCGCTCGGCGGCTCCGCTCGCCATGAAGTACCGGGTCTCCATCGTGCCCTCGGTGGCTCTCTGGCTTCGCTTGAGGAGGGAAAAGGCCCCTCGGTCACCGGCGCCCGCGCTGGTCTTGGCCGATCCCGATCTTCCCGGTGCCAGTGGCGAAGCGGCTTCGGAGCGGGCTTGGGCCCTCTTCCAGGGAGTGCGGCTGGGCCGGCTCTCTCATGCCCGTAGCGAAGGGCAGAGTGTGGTGCGGGCGTTGGGCGGGGAGAGCCGGATGCTGGCCGGCAGCGAAGCGACCGAGCGCGTCGTGAAGAGAGAAGACCTCCGCCGGTTTGGCATCCTGCACTTCGCGGCCCATGCCGTTCTCGACGAGGACAACCCGGAGCGCTCGGCGATCCTGCTCGCGCCGGGGGGCGAAGAAGAGGACGGCCTGCTGCAGACCCGCGAGGTCGTGGGGCTCGAGGTTCGCGGCAAGGTCGTGGTTCTCTCCGCGTGCCGCAGCGCCTCCGGAGTCCTGGTGAGGGGCGAGGGCGTGATGGGCCTGGCCCGGGCCTTCTTCCAGGCGGGGGCGCGCACCGTCGTCGGCAGCCTGTGGCCGCTGCGCGACGACGAGGCAGAACGGATCTTCCGCAACTTCTACCGTCACCTGGGAGAAGGGCGAAGTGTCGGCGCGGCACTGACCGAGGCCCAGCGGGATGCGATCCGCGCCGGCGAGCCCGCTGTGGCCTGGGCTGGGCTGGTGGTCCTCGGCGACGGCGATGTGGTGCCGCTGCCGGGCGGGCGGTCGATCACGCCGGCGTCGCCGTGGCTCCTGGCGTGGTGGCTCGCGCCGATCCTGGCGCTCGGGCTGGTCGTCGCGCTCCGGGCCCTCCGGCGGCGCACCCGCACGCGTGGGTGAGCGAGGCCGCCACCCGGAGGTCAGTCGATGGCGGGGACGATGATCTTCTCGATGCTTCCCGCCCGCACGACCACCTGGATCACGAGGTGGTCCATGACCTCGGCCCCGGCGACGACATCCCGGAGCCGGGGCTCGCCGAGGTGCCTCCGCAGCCGCGCGTACTCGGCGCCGGGGGACACCACGAACGGCGGCTCCCCGTTCTCGGGATCGCAGGTCTCCATGACGCGCGACAGGTCCAGCGGCTCCAGGATCGCGCGCACGGCGGCGTTGGCCTCGTCGAACGTCTTGGCTCCGACCTGCGCGGACAGGCCGAAGTCCACCCGGCCCTGCAGGTGGCGGCCGACGTCTCCGCGGCGGCACACGGCTTCGAGGTCCATGCGCACGGTCTTGAAGGCGGCGTTGAGGTTCACCAGGCGCACGATCTCTCCCTCCTCGAAGAACGTGGAGGGCTCGCCGCCGAACGCGTTGGTCCAACTGTTGCCGACCACTTGTCCGCCCCGGTAGGTCACCGCCGGAGGATCGCCGAGCTTCGGCATGACGCGCCGGGCGGGGATCCGCCCCTCTCGGACGCGGAAGAAGGTGGTCACCGGCCTCAGCTCCCAGTGGGTGGCGGCGGCGAAGGGCTCGCCGCCGACCTTCTGGGCCGGGACCTGTCGAACCAGCAGGACGGTCCCGTCCAGCTCGCGCCGGTCCACGACTCGGTAGGCGACGTCCTCCGCCGAAGGGGTCCCACCGAGCAACGCCAGCGAGAGGAGGAGCGTGACGCCGGTCACGCTAGGACCCCTTCCGCCTCTCGACGCCGGCGAGCTTCCCGTTCTCGAAGCGGAGCCGCAGCCCACCGTAGACGAACACCTCTCCCTTGGCCGTCTGGGCCTTCGCATCCGCCGGACCGAGGTCGGCCTCTACCTCGGTGAGCGTCGTGGCCGGCGTCCAGGTCCGCACCGGCGTGCCCGAGGTGGGGCTGCACGTGCGCGTGGCCTCCCCGATCGGGATGGGCTGGAGCCAGGGCTGGACGGCTCGCTCGATGAAGTCCTGATCGGGACCCTTGAGCCGCTGCTTCGGGATCGCGAACTTCAGCACTCCCCGCAGCAGGCGATGGTCCTTCATGAGGTCGCAGACGGGCGCGATGACGAGCACGATGTCCTTGCCTCCCAGCCGGACCTGCTTGATCTGGACGATCTCGCCTACCGCGATGTGGCCCTTGGTCTCAGAGCCCACGACGTCGGTGTCCAGGAAACCGGGCTTCCTCTTCTGGCCGTCCTCGATCTTGAGTCCGGGCAGGAGGACGTTCTGGTAGTAGTCGATCTCGTAGTTCACGGACTCCTTCGCGAAGCCACCCGGGACCGCCTCCCGCGCCACCCGATAGAAGCGGTCGCTGGTCTCGAGGCCCGGCGCGAACACCTTCCCGTCGCTGGGGCGGTCGGGGAAAGCGGCCTTGGAGAAGCTGCGGAGGACGGCGGTTCTGTCCTCGTTCCAGCGATTCTCCAGGAAGAAGCGGCGCTCGTGAAGCTCGAGGGCGATCTCGCCCGGTGCGCCGAGGTCGAGCTCCTCGAACTCGGCGCTCTCCACCACGACCGTTATGCCGCCGGCGGTGCGGCAGAGCGGCACCGAGCACTCGACGCGGAGCGCGGTGTCCCGGTCGGGATCGAGGTGAACATCGTAGGCGGGGCTGATGTGGCCGATCTCGTTCCCCTTCTTGTCCTGGAAAGCCAGGCGAAGAACCACGCGCGTCGCGCGGCGCACCTGGTCCTGGTTGATGACGGTCACCTGGTAGTAGTCGGTGCCAAGGGGGTCGTCCTTCTTGCGTTTCTCTCTCTTGGTGTCCGCGCCGATCACCACGTCGCCGGCCTCGGCGCGTGTCGGGACCACGCCGGCCATGGCCAAGAGCAGGCCGGCGACGACACCCATGTCCGCCAGCCAGCGCGCCTTGAGCCGGATGAGTTCCGCCATCGACAGCGCGCCCACACCCACCGGGAGTTTCAGATAGAACGGCTTACCACCCTCGCCTCGCACCTCGATCCCGCCCCTGACCGGATCCTCGACGGCGAGGCCGAACACCTCGCGCGCGGCGAGGCGGCGGCTGTGCGAGTGCAAGCGCCGTCCGAAGAGCGTGACCTCGTAGTCGAACACCTCCGGGCCAACCGTCAGCCGGCAACGTCCGAAAAGGGCGACGGCGAAGAAAGGGCCGGCCTTGACGGTGAACGCCAGCATGAACAGGCCGAAGATCCATACCCCCGCGGCACCCTGGAAGTACTCCTCGAGCACGTCGAGCCGGTCGAGGAGGTCCGAGAGGAGCAGCAGCGGCCCGGGCAGGACCAGCGCCGCTCCGAGAAGGCTGAAGAACGCGAGCAAGACGGGGTTCCGCGGAAGCACCGACCAGCGGTAGGCGGTCCCGGCGGGCACCTGCTCGACGGTCAGTCCTTCCGGGAGGTCCGACTCAGCGGTGGAGCCAGCCGCGGTCACGCCCGAGCTCCCGCCGCGCGCCCCTGGGCCGTACCCTTGCCGCTAACGGCGTCCTGGAAAGGGACGCCGCACAGGTGGGAGGCCTTGAGGGCCAGCTCGAGCATCTGCGCCACGTTGGTGGCTTCGTCGACCTTCGTCTCGTCGCCTCCGTTGCCCACCAGGAGAACGGGAAAGACGATGCGCGATTCGCGGTTGGTGGACTGGTCCATCATCCGCAGCTCGACGCGGTCGATCTGGGAGAACGGAATGGCGTAGCGGTCTTTCTCGCGGGTCATCTCGAAGCGCACCTGGCCGGCGGCGCGGTCGAACACGATGCGGTCGTTGTTCCTCATCCCCGAGCGGACGAGGGCCACCGCCCCCGCCAGCAGCAGAAGCCCGAACACGCCCAGGCCGAGGCCGGCGCCCGTGTTGTTCGGGGCGATGGCCAGGAAGCCCACCGGGGCCAGGACGACGCCCATCACGGCCAGGACGCCGCCGCCAAGGTAGTAGCCGATCTTCTTGGCCCGCAGGACCAGGCGGTCCTTCGCATCCTCCTCGACCTTGTAGGCCGAGACCTGGTTCACCTTGGTCTTCCTGGCACCGAACTCGACGCTGAAGCTGGCCATGGCTACTCCCTCCGGGGAGGCCGTCCCCCGCGCGCCGTTGGGCGCCGGGGTCAAGGAGCCTCCTCGATGGGAATGAACGCGCGCCGCCCGCCGATCCCCTCACCCGCCGGGCGCAGCGAGAGTCTTGCCGGGGGCGTGGCCAATCCTGGCGCTGGGGCCGGTCGTTCCGCTCCGGGCCCCTCGGTGGCGTGCCGGCCCTGTCTGATTCAGGGCGGGAGTGAGGGGTTTGCCCAGGACGCTTCGTCCATTCCTCCGAGGCCGGACGTGCCGACGGCCGAGGAGGTATCGTATGACCAAGAGGGTTTCTCGCACCGCTCTGCTTGCCGGGTTGGCGTGTTCCCTTGCCGTGCCCGCACGGGCGCTCATCGGTGACACGCCCACCGTGGTGCAGCTCCCCGTCGTGACCAAGGACACCGTGGTCGTCCTCAGCGGCAGCCTGACCTGCAGGCAGACGTGCCGGTCGCCGGTGATCGAAGCCCGCCTTCACGTCTTCGACGAGACCCAGGACTTCATCCTCGACCCCGCTGCGGTCGCGGTTCGGCCCGACCCTTCGAACCCACGGGTCGTCCTCTTCCGCGCGATCCAGAGGATCGGCGACTCGACGAACCTGGTGGGCCTGTGGAGCGCCCGCCTATCGCTGCGGAGCAGCCAGCGCGGCCACCTCAGCGCTTCGGTCTACGTCGAGGAAACGTCGGTCCAGAACGCGCCTTCGTTCTCCGCCTACGTCGTCCAGCTTGCCGACCCGCGCCCCGACCCTCTCCTCGTTCTGCCGCCACAATGACGCAGCCAGGGCGAGCGCCCGGTCTGCGCCGCAGACGCGGTGTCTCCCGCTGCTTGCCGGGGAGCCAGCCGTGACGTTCGGCCGTTCTCTGGTGTGGAGTCTATCCGCCCTGACGGCGGCCATCGCCTGCACCGCCCCTCCGCTCCTCGAGTTTCCGAGCCTTTCCGATGACGCTCTCACCGAGCAGCTTCGCGCTGCCGACGAGTGGGCCGTCTTTATCGAGGGTGCCGACACGGGCACGGATGCTCGCATCTCGACCAACCAACGCTTGCGGTACTCGGCCCGTGACCAAACGCTTTGGCGCTACAGCACCGGCTGGAACACCGCGTACTGGAGGGCCGAATTCGCGTGGGCAAAACGCTCCGTCGACAAGCCCGAGCTCGATGCCCTGGTGCGGCGGCTGGTGGCAACCGGTTTCGCCCGGGTGCCCGCGTCGAGGGATCCGCAAGGCCCCTTCCGCTTCGGAGTCGAGGTGGTCCTCCGGAATCAACGCCAGCGCTGGTCGTGGCCGGTGAAAGGGGGAAGCCACCCATCTGGCGCCCTTGAGCCCCTCCATCGCTTCTTCGAGAGCTTCGGCGCCGCAGCTTCGGCTCCCGGTTCCCACTGGATCCTCCAGGCCGAAGGCGCCCTCTACCTTGCAATCGACTGCCAGAGCATCGAGGGCGATGGGGGTCTGGAGCTCACCCTCGAAAACCGCGGCAAGCGCACCGTGAGCCTACGTCCGTTCGGCGGAGAAGGAGGAGCCGTGGTCGTTTCCTCGCCCTACCCCGTCCGAACCCCGGGCCGCAGTCTCCAGCCGATCGACCTGGAACCCGGGGGCCGCGTCACCTTGCCGTTCCAGCTCGACCTCCAGCACACCCATGGCGCCACCGCCGAGAAGACGTTGCGGCTCCACGTACGCGACCCGGTACCCGCTCTCGACGCGCTGCCCGGCGCGACGCAGCTCGCGGCAACCGCCTGCCCGATGCCGAGGGTCGTCGAGAGGAACGGGCAGCCGGCGCTCGACACGCCGCCGCGGATCGAAGCCAGCGACCAACGCCTGCGCCAAGAGCTGACCCCGAGTGAGCGAGCTGCGCTCGATGCCGCCTACCCGCTCGCCACGCTGGTCGATTCCTGCGACGGCAGCTTCTCGGGCCCCTCCGTCTCGGAGCGGATCCTGGTCCTGGTGACCGGCGCTTCTGCGCCCGGTGGCCAGGCTCAACCCCGCGTTGAGCGCGTCGGCCTCGTGCACGACGGAAAGTCCGTTGCCGCAAAGTCCCTCGAACAGACCGATCGCCGCCGCGACTGGCAGTACGCCTTCAACGGCAGGCGCTTCGCGGGTAGGTTCCGGTGCCGTGTGAAGCCGGGCAAGGACGAGGATGTCCTGGATCCAGGGGCAAGGGCCCGCATTCACCCCACCGCCGAGGGCATTCGTGGAGACGCCGTGTGCTTTGCGACGAGCGCCGTGTACAACAACTGGGACTGCTTTCTCTCGCCGATTGAGGTAG
>Ga0209342_10007249_pt1 | contig 11168 bp, 18 predicted proteins | sample RifCSP16_2_FD_184023 | JGI IMG/M metagenome (GOLD analysis project Ga0209342, IMG submission 184023) | Soil microbial communities from Rifle, Colorado - Rifle CSP2_sed 16_2 (SPAdes) (version 2) | ecosystem: Environmental > Terrestrial > Deep subsurface > Rock core/Sediment | place: Rifle... | reverse complement strand
CGAGCCGGAGCGGCGGTTCCTGAGCCGCAAGCTGAAGGAGTGCACGCGCGGAGTGTTATACTCGCGGACGGAAGGATCGACGTGAATCGCGCCCATCGAATCTCGAATACCCTCAGTGGAGCGCTGGCCGCGGTGTGCTTCGCCGCGGGCGCTCTGGCCGAAGAGCCCTGGGATCGAGACGCCGCCGCGCGCTATCTGGACGGACGGGCCGCCGAGTGGACGACGTTCTCCCGGGAGCGGCAGAAACTCACGACCGCGTGTATTTCCTGTCACACCGCAATGCCCTATTTGCTCGCGCGGTCCGCATTGGCGGATTCCTCGCTCCCCGAGCCCGCCCGGACGCTCTTTTCCGACGTGGAGACTCGCGTCAGGGGCTGGAGCGACGCGAAGGTCTGGTATGACGAGAGCCGGGGCGCGGAAAAACCCGAGCAGTCGCGCGACACAGAATCCGTAATCAATGCTCTGGTGCTTTCGCTTCGGGATGAGCGCGCGAACGGCTCTCTGAGCGATGAAGCGAAGGCCGCGCTCCACCACATGTGGGCGCAACAGAATGAAGACGGCGGCTGGTCGTGGCTTCATTTCGGTCTCGGACCGTGGGAGACGGATGGAAGCGACTACTGGGGGGCATCGCTAGCCGCCGTCGCGGCAATGTCCGCCGGTAACGAAGCCCGCCCTCCCGCAGAGGCGAGCTCAAGGCTCAGAGCGTACCTTCGCGCGGGACTCTCGCAGAGCCTGAGCATCCACAATCGTCTTTCGCTTCTTTGGGCGGCAAGCGCCTGGGATGAGCTCTTGTCGAAAGAGGAGACGAAGCATCTCGCGGGCGAGGTCCTCCAGCACCAGCGGCCCGATGGCGGTTTCCGAATCGTCGACCTGGGGCCATGGCCCTCGAAAGATGGAACACCTCCGCGCGAAGAGAGCGACGGCTACGCGACCGCCTTTACGGCGTTCGTCCTGCAGCAGCTTGAAGATCCGCGGTGCGCCGCGCCCATCTCCCGCGCCGTCTCATGGCTTCGGCAAAACCAAAAGGCCGATGGCCGATGGGAGACCCTCTCTCCCAACAAGGACCGGAGCCGGGAGGGCTCGATGACGCGCCTTTTCGCCTCCGACGCCGCCACGGCGTTCGCGGTTCTGGCGCTTTCTGCGGAGACGTCGAGGGAGACCGAGCTCGACCTGCCCTGACGGGGCGACCCCGCTCTCAATTTAGAATCATGTTCTCGAAAGACCTGGGCCGAACGCTCGACTACGTCGAAGGGACATCGACAGCACGAGGATGGCTTACCATGGCTTCAGCTGGGGCGGAGCTCTCGCACCGGTCTTGCTGGCGGTCGAGACGGGGTTCAAGGCGGCGATCTTGTCCTCTGGAGGCTTCTATCTCAGGTACGACCTCCCGGAGGTGGACGGGCTCAACTTCGCGCCGCGGGTGAACACCCTTGTATTGATGTTGAACGGCCAGTACGACGACATTTTCCCGTTGGAGTTGTCGCAGCTCCCGCTATTCCGTCTCCTCGGAACGCCGGACAAGGACAAAAAGCACGTGATCTACGAAGCCGGGCACACCGACTTGCTGCCCTCTTAAGGACGTGGTCCGCGAGAGCCTCGACTGGCTCGACAAGTATCTGGGCCCGGTCCGGCGCAATTAGGTGCCTGGGGGCGACAGGTCCTCAACGCGTACGCGGAGACGTCAAAAGAGGCGGCCCGCCGGAACGATTTATTCGACCTTCATCGTGCGTCACGATGGCAAACGTGAAGATGTCATTTCCCGCTTCTCGGCGCCCGCGTTCGAATTCGGGTTTCATCGACAACGGCCAGCCCGCCGTGCAGCCGTTCCAAGAGTCCGGATTCGACCAATCGACGCGCGGGCATTTCCAGAACCCGCCACCTCTGGTCCTGCAGCCGGAAGACGACGATACCGCTGTGGCTTCCGGGCGGGTACTTGCGTACGTCGGCAAATTCCAAATCGAAGGTCATGAAGAGCCGCGCCTCTCGCTTGACGGCCGCCGTCACTATCGGATCCTTGGCACCCGACAGATTCTCTTCGTGCGCGGTGGCTACGTCATGCTTTGCCAAACGTAGCAGATCGGCTAGGGCCTCCGGAAGGTTCTCGTCCAGCTTGATCCTCATCCCGTAGTTTCGGTGTGAATGGGGAGCTGCTCCTCTTCGTGCGCCAGCCAGGCCGCGTAAGCAATCGCAGTGCGAATGTCGGCATCGTTGAGCGTCGGGTACTGGCGGAGCACTTCCTCGTGGGTCTCACCGGCCTTCAAGTAGTCCAAGATAATGGAAACCATGATTCGAGTTCCCCGAATCGTCGGCTTTCCATGACATACATCCGGATCTATAGAGATACGATCCTGCCAATCGAACTTCATGGCGTTTGAGCTCCAGAATGCCGTCCATTGATTTCTCTGAGGGCCTGAGGGCGACTCCCCATTACGCAATCATAGGCTCGCATCCCAGGGACCGCTACGTGCGACCGCTCGAGACCCGATTCGGCCGCCGGACACCCAGTGTCGAGGTCGTTCTCAACGCTCTCCAAGCGGAGACCGGGGAGACGATAACTCCCAGCGGCGCAGCGGCTGCCAACACATTGGGGCTCATTACCCAGGTGCCGGTGCGGACGATTTACTTGACGTCGGGGCCGAGTCGCCGTCTGCGGCTCGGGACCCAGACGGTCGAACTAAAGCATGCGTCGCCGTGGCAACTGACACTCCCCGGGCGTCCCGCGGGCGAGGTGATTCGCGCGCTTGCGTGGTTCGGGCGTGAACGAGGGCCGGATCTCACGAGCCAGTTGAAGCAAACACTGTCGCCGGAAACAGTGCAAGAACTTTCGAGCGCACGCGGGCGAGTGCCTACTTGGGTCGCCGAGCAGATCGCTGCGATGATGGCCCGTGCCTGAGCGTTTTTTCGGCCTCTCACCCAAGGACAAATACGATGCGCTGCACGTAGTCGCTTCACGATCAGGGAGGCCCGCGTATCTCCTCGAGAAGGATATCTGGGTTGTTTGGACGCTGAGCGCGCTGTTCGATGCGCCTTTTGCGCGTCACCTGGTGTTCAAGGGAGGCACGTCGTTGTCGAAAGGGTACCAGGCCATCGAGCGTTTTTCGGAAGACGTCGACGTGACTTACGACATCCGCGCAATCGCCCCGGACCTGGCGCCAGCGGATGGCGAAGGGCTTCCGCCGACTCGGGGCCAAGAGCAACTGTGGTCAAAGATTATTCGGGAGCGCCTCGAAGTGTGGGTACGCGACGAGGTCGCGCCGATCCTGATAGCGCGTCTCCAGGACGAAGACATAGCGGCGCGCGTGACCGTGCAGGGGGACACGGCGCAAATCGAATACCAACCGCAGAGCGAGGGTTCTGGCTATGTGCGACCCGCAGTGCTGCTCGAGTTCGGCGCGCGGTCGACGGGAGAACCGTTCGAACGGCGGCCCGTGACATGCGACGCCGCGGCACACCTGCCGGAGGTCACGTTCCCGGAGGCCAGCCCCGCGGTGATGCGACCCGAGCGGGACCTTCTGGGAGAAAGCGACGGCGATCCACGTTTACTGCCGGAGCGGCCGCTTTCGAGGTGCCGAACGTTTCTCACGCCATTGGTACGACATCGCCTCTCTCGACCGGGCTGGCTTCGTCGCATCTGCCATCGGCGACCGGAACCTCGCGGGGCGCGTCGCGCGCCACAAAAGCATCTTCTTTTGGGAGAGGGACAGCCAAGGCCTCATCATCGACTACCAAGCCGCCCGTGCGTGGAGGGCTCCAACTGGTTCCCGATGGCGCAGCGGAGGAAGCCCTCGCCGCAGACTATGCCGGCATGGTTACTGATGGACTCCTGTTCGAGAACGCGCCTGAGTTCATGAATCTCGTCGCTGAGTGCCGTGAGATCCAGACCCGCGCCAACCAGACCAGCTAGCCGCTAGTCATGTGACCGGGATCCGAAACCGACCCCCCCAAGGTCAAATCTCAACGGACGACCCGCGCTGACTCAAGATCGGCCCTGCCGCCGTCGGGACGGCCTCCATCCCAGAAGCGTTTGTTCCACCAAGACGACGATCGCGATACCCACGGTCGTGAACAAAGTGACGGAGAGAAGCGAGGCAAAGACCAGAGGCGTATCCAAGTTGGACTGTCCCGAGAGGATCAGAAAGCCGATGCCGTGGTTTCCGCCGATGAACTCGCCTACGATCGAGCCCGCGAGCGCGAGAGGGAACGCCACTTTGAGCGCGTCGGTGAGATAGGGAAGGGCGTTCGGAAGACGTACCTTGCGAAAGACGCGCCACTCCGTCCCGCCGGCCAATTTGGCCAGGTCGAGGACATCGGGCTCGATCTCGCCGAGGCCGGTCGCCGAGCTCACGAAGATCGGAAAGAGGCCCATGAGAAACGCGAGAAGCACCTTCGGCTCCGCTCCGAGGCCGAACCAGGTCACGAAGAGAGGCGCAATCGCGATCTTCGGAATGCCGTTGAAGGCGGCGAACGCGGGAAGAACGACGGCCTTGAGAGGTCTCACGTAAATCGTAACGAGCGCCAGGAGAAGCCCGGCGACGAGCGAGAGCACGAGGCCGCCGAGGGTCGTCGCGGCCGTGACCGTGAGGTGCTCGATCTGAACGGCCAGCGTTTGCCACCATTTCAAGAACACGATCGACGGCCGGGGAAGGAGGTACTCCGGTATCCCCGCGGGACCGACGCCGTACTCCCACGCGAGCAGAAGGGCGAAGGCGCCGGCGACGATTCCGGCTGAGGCCCGCCTCATTCGACCCACCCCGCTTCGACGAGATCTCGAACGGCGGCCGTAAGCTCGACGAAACGCCGATCCTTCAGCGTGCTCGAGCTCCGCGGGCGGGGGAGGTCTATCGGAACCATGCCCTTCACCGCTCCCGGCCGGGCGGTCATCACCAGGACTCGGTCCGACAACCACACCGCCTCGGTGATACTGTGGGTGACGAAGACCACCGTGTTTTTCGTCGCCGACCAGATGCGCTGGAGCTCGAATCCCATCTTCTCCCGGGTCAGGATATCGAGAGCCCCGAAGGGCTCGTCCATCAGGAGGAGTGCAGGGTCGAGGAGCAAAGCCCGGCAGATCGCCACCCTCTGCTGCATCCCGCCCGAGAGCTCGTGCGGGTAGCTCCGCTCGAAGCCCTCGAGACGCGCAAGCCGCACGAGCTCCCGCGCCCGCTCTCGATAGGCGTTCTCGTCCTTTCCCGCCATCTCCGCGGTGAACAGGATGTTTCCGATGGTTCGACGCCAGGGGAGGAGGACCGGCGACTGGAACACCATCGCCGCATCCTCGAAGCGTCCCCGCACCTCGCGGCCGCGGGCGAGCACCCTTCCCGATGTGGGGCGGACGAGGCCGGTGAGGATCCGGAGCGTCGTCGACTTTCCGCAGCCACTCGGCCCCACGATCGAGAGAAACTCGTTCTCGCCGACTTCGAACGACAGCCGCTCGATGACGGTGCGCGCTTCGAAGGTCTGGGTGAGCTCCTCGACGCTCACGGCGGCGGGTGTGGCTCGGGTCATGCCCGGCCGTATTGTATCGGCGCGGGCCGCGAAATAGGATAGCCGAATGATGAAGACTGCGATTCATTTCGGCGCGACCTTTCTTCTGGGCATCGTTCTGTGCGGCTGCGGGTCCGGCGATGTCCCCGCAATAGATCCCGCTCCTGCGGCTGATGAACCCGAGCAGATCGAGCCGGAGATCGAGCCGGCGCCCGAGCCCGAGCCGCCCCCTCCGGGGCTGGCCCCTTTCGTCGCGCCGTTTAAGGGCGATCTCGACGGGATGCTGGAGCGGCGTATCGTGCGCGTTCTCACCGTGCAGAGCCCGGTGCAGTACTTCGTCGACCGGGGCCGGGAGCTCGGCATCACGTACGAGGCGGCGAAAGCGTTCGAGACCCAACTGAACGAGAAGCTCGGCACCGGCCACGTCAAGGTCCACGTTCTCGTCATGCCCGTCGGACGAAACGAGCTCATCCCCCGCCTCCTCGCGGGCCAGGGCGACATCGCCGCGGCGGCCCTCACCGTGACCCCGGAGCGATTGCAGCAAGTCGACTTCTCCCAACCGTTCGGGAAGGGGATCTCGGAAATCGTCGTGACCGGCCCCGGCAGCCCCGAGATCGCGGGCCTCGACGGTCTCTCCGGCAAAGAAGTTCACGTCCGCGCTTCCAGCAGTTACGCCGAGCACCTGAAATCGTTGAACGAACGCTTCGCCTCCGAGGGCAAGGCCCCGGTTCAAGTGGTCCCGGCGGATGAGCTCCTGGAAGATGGAGATTTGCTCGAGATGGTCGCGGCGGGGCTCTTTCCCGCGACGGTCGCGGACAGCTTCATGGTCGATCTGTGGGCCAAAGTGTTCCCCAGCCTGAAGCCGCACCCCGAGGTCGCGGTCGCAACCGGGGGCGATATCGCCTGGGCCTTCCGCAAGGGAAGCCCGAAGCTCGCCGAGGCGGTGAACGCTTTCGCCAAGACGCAGAAGCAAGGGACCCTCGCGGGGAACGTCCTCATCAACAAGTACCTGAAGAGCACCAAGTGGGTGAAGAACGCGCGAAGCGAAGAGGATATCGCGCGTTTCCGCGCGATGATCGATCTCTTCAAGAAGTACTCCGACCAGTACGCCTTCGACTGGCTGCTCATGGCGGCCCAGGGTTATCAGGAGTCCGGTCTCGACCAGTCGAAGCGAAGCCACGTGGGCGCCATCGGCGTCATGCAGGTGATGCCGGCGACGGCGCAAGACAAAGCGGTCAACATCCCCGATATCGAGAACCTCGAGAGCAACATCCACGCGGGCATCAAGTACAACCGCTGGGTCGTCGACAATTTCTATAACGACGAGGGGTTTCGACCCGTGGACCGCCAGCTCTTCGCCTTCGCGTCGTATAACGCCGGTCCCGGCCGCGTAGCGCGCCTGAGAAAAGAAGCGGAGGCGCAGGGGCTCGATCCGAACCGCTGGTTCAACCATGTCGAGCTCATTGCCGCCAAGCGCATCGGCCGCGAGACGGTCCAGTACGTCGCCAACATCTACAAGTACTACCTCGCCTATCAGATGGTGATGCGGCAGGACGAGCTACGGGAAAAAGCGCGGGGGACGAGTGGCGGGAGCTAGGAGCTCCGTTCGAACCGCTGCACTGCTACTGGCGGTCCCCGCCTCCCTTCTCGCGGCACAGGAGCCTCGCCTCATGACCTCGGGCGACCTCGCCTCTTTCGCATCGCCCGAGCCCGACAAGCGCATTGCCTACGGCGACGATCCTTTGCAGTTCGGCGAGCTCCGGCTTCCCAAGGGCGCCGGGCCGCATCCCGTCGCCACCCTGATTCACGGAGGCTGCTGGCTTTCGGAGTTCGACATCACGCACTTGCGAAAGCTCGCGGCGGCGATCACCGAAACGGGTGTCGCCACCTGGGCCCTCGAGTACCGGAGGGTCGGAAACCCGGGCGGCGGCTGGCCCGGAACGTTTCAGGACGTCGCGCGGGGTACGGACCATCTCCGGGTTCTGGCAACATCCTATCCCCTGGACCTCGACCGCGTCCTCGCCGTCGGCCACTCCGCCGGCGGACACCTCGCACTCTGGCTCGCCGCTCGTACGAAGCTCACGGACCGCGAGCCGTTCCGGGCGGAGAATCCGGTCCTCCCTGGCGCTGTTCTCGCTCTCGCCCCGGCGCCCGATCTCGCGTATCTCTACGAGCAGGCCGCCTGCGACAGCGTCATCGACAAGCTTCTCGGTGGCTCCCCCGGCTCACAACCCGATCGCTACGCCATGGCCTCGCCTATGAACCTCGTTCCTCTCGGGGTTCCGCATATTCTTCTCCTCGGCCAGCACGACGACAATTGGACGCCCGTGGGTCGTCGCTACTTCGACCGGGCGATGGCGGCGGGAGACGACGTGCGCGTCGTAGAGGCTCCCGAGTCCGGACACTTCGAGATGATCGATCCGGACTCGACGACCTGGCCGTTGCTGAGAGGGGCGGTGCGGGGGCTAGTGGAGCGCCTGCCGCGACGATAACGCGGACCCAACGCTGACTTAGCTTCCCGGGTGGATGCGATACTTTCCGAGCCTGTCGAAATCACCATCGAAGCTAAAGACGTCTTTGATTCGCAGCCGGTCCATCAGCAAAAACGACGTACAGTCGGTGAGGGAGAATGGATGGTGTGCGTGCTTCCTCAGAAGTTTCCAGGCATCGTTCTCTAACGCTTGGTCGACCCATTCGAGCTGGACGATTCCCTCGCGAAGCTTGTCTCCCAACTCGACCTTCTTCTTGGGATAACGAGAGAACCAAGCCATGAGCTCGTCGAAAACGTAATAGCTCGAGACAAGCTCACCGAAGCTGCCTTCTTCCAGGGTTCGAGCGAACTCGATCGCGGCTTCGTGGTTCTCGTCATCCGCTTCTTCGAGAGCGATAGACGCGCCCGTGTCAATAAAGAGGCGGCGCGCCATTTACTCGGGCCGATCGTGCTCGACGGAACCCTTGGTGCGACCGGTGTGGATGGGATTCTTGCCGAAAGGGAAATCCCTTTTCTGGTCTCCACTCTCGCCGTTTCCGAGGTCGACCTCGATGAGACGGCGGACGTACGCGCCGATACTCATTCCAAGCCGCTTGGCCTGGCGCTCCACCGCTCGCTTGAGTTGCCTTGGAAGCAGAAGTTGAAGCCGATCCTCCGAAACCGCCATTCTCCCTCCCTCATATGCTCATACACATCTCTGTTAGCATACTCCAATCCTCGGAGGTTACAGCATCGACAAGACAGAATCGGCCTCTTCCACCGGAACTCCATCCACGAGCCGCAGCGTCTGGCTCGAGAGAGTCGCGAGGCGCTCTCCGGGAAGAACAAACCCCGTGAGGTTGACCGGATCGGCAGCGGAGATCTCGAGGGTCTCCCCCGAGCGCTCCTCGCGGCGAAGCGCCCGAAGGAGCTCGACCGCCTCAGGGAGCGCGAACTGCTCCCCGACGTAGCCGGAGACGAACCGTCCACCGCGGATCTCCCCCCGCGCCTCGAGCCTTCGATACGCTCTCGTCGCAGCTTGCCTGCTCCGGACGGTCCTCGATGACGGATTTCGTCTTCGTCCGTCATGGGGCCTGTTGCGGCGTCCGCAGGGGCAGTCGCCTGTCCTGCGGTCTACAGACGCCGAAACCCCCGCGCAACCTCCCTCTGTCAGCTGCTCGATGTCCACTACGAGACCGTCAAGGGCCTGTGGGAAGAGCGATTCGAGCAACGCTACAGCTTCTGGCGTGGGTTTTGGGATACGGCCGTCGCCGGCTACCTTGATTGTGGGCTCTTCGAATCAGGTTTCGCCCGCGTCGTTTGTCCGGAGTGCCGCTAGTCTGAACACCGCGGCTCGCATGAGCTCGGCTTCCTGTCGGGTGAAACGCAGATTCCCCCGGGCGATACCTGCTAGGTCCTTCTGACTCCAATTGGCTCGCATGATTCCATTCGCCGAGTGCGAGCCGGGTCCCAGCAGCAAGTGGCCGATTTCGCGAGCTATTCCCGGCTCTACGAATCAGACCTCCGCTAGGAGCTCGAAGTAGCGCTCGCGGCTCATCCCAGCGGTGCGGAGGAGGTTCTTGATGATGAAGATGGGCACCGCCCTGTAGGCAGGGATCACGAGAGGACGCTTGACACCGGCTTTCGTATAGACGAGGTGGTCGCCTGTTTGATGATGGAAGATGAAGCCGTCCTTTTCGAATACCCTGATGAGCGTGTGGTAGGGGACTGGGGTGAGCCGCGTCAAGCTACTTGAGGCTCAGGGTGAGATGGTCGAGCGAAACGAACTCAGGTGCTCGCCACTTGTCGTCCTCGAGCCGGTATCCGGACTCTTCAAGAATGTCCTTAAGCGTGCCCATCTCCTCGCTGGTCTCGAGAAAGACCCGGACGGCGTCCTGGATGTTCTTGCGAGCCTGTTCGGGTGTGTCTCCACAGCTCGACACGTCGAGCTCGGGCACGTAGGCAACGTAAACGTCCCCCTCCTTGAAGAGGTGGACGGTGAATGAGATGTCCCGCATCTCGTGCAGCTCCTTTGCCGTCATATGTACGAATGGTAGCAGAGTGCGGCAAGGGGTCAAAAGGCGAAATCGACCGGCTCATCGAAAGGGGCCGTGCCGAGACCTCTGCTGCGGTCCGACACTCTCTCTACCGCCAGATCGAAGAGATCCTCGCTCGCGAGGTCATCCTCGTCTCTCTCTTTCACGAGCAGGCTTATCGATTTGCTCGGCCCGAAGTCGAGGGTCTTTCGATTTCTCTCGGTACTCCCACCGTGGCGTACGAGAATCTCCACGTCCGCGGCTGAGTCTTCGTTGGCTCCGTTCCTCTGTGTTGCACCTCTTCATAAAGTCTGCCGCCCTCGCCATGCTCAGCCGAGGCTTCGCAGAGGAAATTTTCGGGGCCGACCCATCGGAGTTGCGTGAAAATTACTATCCCCCTCCTTCGTCCACAAGGAAGGAAAAGAAGTGGATGTGAGCTGACGCTATCGGCCACGGACGACGGCCAATACCCCTTGGTCGTCTACGCGGTCGGATTCGTCCCGAGCGTTGGGCAGGACCCCGCACCGGAATCGGGAGCCTCTGTTTCCTGCGGACGGAGGGAGCATCTCCGCCATGCGCGACCTTCTCGATTTCTTACAGGCCCGCCACACTGAAGCTCGCCGACAAAGTTCCTTGCTTGAAGGCACTCGACGTCTTGTCCAAATCGGATAAGCGCGCACCGCAGCGCCCTTGTCACGGCTAGGTTAACGTGCTAGGAACGCAGGGCCATGCGCGCCTGAGAGCAACACGCCCTCGAATCGGACGAGGAACCATGGACGTACTCATTGTGATGGCGGCCGCTGGTGCCTTGTTCTCCATCCTGTTGAGCTACGCGCTGCCCCTGCGCACGAACCGTTTTGCCCTTCCCTGGGCGGCCCTTCCGCTCGCAGCGGTTCCCGTATGCCTTGCCTCGTTTGCAGCCACGAGCAACCTCATTCGCGGTTTTCGGGGGATGGCCGTGGCCGGCAGCGGCGGGATAGGCAACTTCGGCGAGGCGCTCCTTCGAACCTCGTGCCTCTCGGAGTCCCTCAGATTCTTCTCCTCGGCCAGCACGACGACAATTGGGCGCCCGTGGGCCGTCGCTACTTCGACCGGGCGATGGCGGCGGGAGACGACGTGCGCGTCGTAGAGGTCCCGAGTCCGGACACTTCGAGATGATCGATCCGGACTCCACGACC
>Ga0209342_10007248_pt1 | contig 11168 bp, 10 predicted proteins | sample RifCSP16_2_FD_184023 | JGI IMG/M metagenome (GOLD analysis project Ga0209342, IMG submission 184023) | Soil microbial communities from Rifle, Colorado - Rifle CSP2_sed 16_2 (SPAdes) (version 2) | ecosystem: Environmental > Terrestrial > Deep subsurface > Rock core/Sediment | place: Rifle... | reverse complement strand
AGCGCTCGCCTCACGACCTCACTTCACGACCTTGGCCTTGAGCGACACCTTTCCGTCCTTGGTCTCGAGGCGGAAGTCGACGGCCTGGGCGCCCTTCTCCTGCTGGATCTTCTGCGCTTGCTTGGCAATCAGCGCCTGGAAGCTGTCGAAGGCCGGCGTCTGCGTCTCGCCGGTCCTTCGCCTTTCCTCGACGAACTTCTCGTAGAGCGCGCGCACGGCCGCCACGTCGCGCGAGGGGTCGGTCACGCGAAACTCCTGCGGCGTCTCGGGCTTGAAGGACAGGTTGAGCGGGGGTCCGGCCGGCACCATCTTCTCGGCCTTGAGCCCGTGCATCCCGTAGAGCCGGCCTTCCTCGCGCGCGCGGAGCCTCTTCTGCCACAGCTCGTTGAACGTCGTGTAGCGCGCGGTCAGCCCCTGGAAGCGGAAGCGGTCGCCGTTGTTGCGGATCTCCGCGTTGGAGTGGCGCTTGAGCAGACTGTCCACCTGCGTCTGCAGCTCCGACGGCGGCTTCTTCTCGGCGCCGTTGAAGAACAGGTCCCACTTGACCTGCAGCTGGCGCAGCATGACTTCGACGCGGTCGAGGTCGTCCTGAAGAGCCACTAGGCCTCGCCTCCGACGAACATCCAGACGAGCGGCAGCCACAGCTCGTGCGCGTAGGGCAGCTTCTTGCCGTCCACGCGCAGCTCGAGGTCGGGCCGCTGCTTGACGATCTCGTAGAGCCCGAGCAGCGTCCTCGCGGCGCCCGCGTCGAAGGCGGCGTGGTACGAGACGCCGTCCCGGCCGGGCTCCTCGCGGTAGACCGGGGACTGGCGCGCCAGCGCGAGCGCGGGCGCGAGGCCCGGCCCATCGAAGCGGTCGAAGCGCAGGCCGATGCGGAACGGCCGGGGCCGGCGTCCCGGGTAGAGGAGGTCGGCCATCTCGTCGCTGAGCTGCGAGATGTCCTGCTCCTCCTTGGGCACGACGCGCGGCAGTCGGTCGGCGAAATCCGGAGGACGCTCGCGACCCATGGTCGCGAGGATATCATGTGTGTTCTTGCCCATGCCCGCGCCCACCCCGGTCGATCCGCGCCGGCTGCTGCCTTCCGTCGACCAGGCGCTCCAGCGGCCCGAGCTCGCGCCGCTCGTCGCCGCCCACGGCCGGCCCGCCGTGCTCCGCGCGCTGCGGGACGTGCTCGAGGCCCTGCGCCAGCGAGCGAAGGACGGGAGCGAGGGCGTCGCGACGGCGACGGGGACGGGCCTGCCCGAAGCGGTGCTGGCGCGGATCGCCGAGACCGAGCGGCCCTCGCTCGTCCGCGTCCTCAACGCGACCGGTGTCGTGGTCCACACCAACCTGGGCCGCGCTCCGCTGTCGGCGCGCGCGGCGGCGCGCGTGGCCGAGATTGCCGCGTCCTACTCCAACCTGGAGTACGACCTCGAGCGCGGCGAGCGCGGCGAGCGAGACGGTCACGCCGAGGCGCGGCTCGCTGGGCTGCTGGACGCCGAGGCCGTGCTGGTGGTGAACAACTGCGCCGCGGCGGTGCTATTGGCCGTGAACACGCTCGCGGAGGGCCGCGACGTGCTGGTGAGCCGCGGGGAGCTGGTGGAGATCGGCGGCTCGTTCCGCATCCCCGACGTGGTGCGCAAGGGCGGGGCGCGGCTCGTGGAGGTGGGCACGACGAACCGGACGCGGCTCGCCGACTTCAAGGCCGCGCTCACGCCCGCGACGGGCCTGATCCTGAAGGTGCACCCGAGCAACTTCCGCATCGTGGGCTTCACCGAGGAGCCGCGTACCGACGAGCTCGCGGCGCTCGCGCGCGAGGCCGGGGTCCCGCTCGCCCTCGACCAGGGCAGCGGTCTCCTGGCACCCGCGGCAGCCCTTGCCGACGAGCCCACGGCCGAGCTGGGGCTGCGGGAAGGTGCCGACGTCGTCAGCTTCAGCGGCGACAAGCTGCTCGGGGGGCCGCAGGCCGGCATCGTGGCCGGGCGCCGGGCAGCGGTCGACTCGATGCGGCGGAACCCGCTCTACCGCGCGCTGCGCGTGGACAAGATGACGCTCGCAGCGCTCGACGCCACGCTCGTCGAGCACCAGCAGGGCCGCGCCCGCGAGCGCGTGCCCGTGCTGCGGATGATCGAAGCACCGCTCGGCGAGCTGCGCGCGCGCGCAGAGGGCTTCGCCCGCGCGCTCGCCGCGGCCGCCCCCGCGCTCGCGCCGGTGCTGGTCGAGAGCGAGTCGAAGGTCGGCGGCGGCGCCGCGCCCGAGCTGGGCCTCGCCGCCGTCGCGATCGCGCTCGAGCCCGGAGCCAGGGGACCCGACGCGCTGGCGCTCGCGCTGCGGCGCGGATCGCCGCCGGTCGTCGTGCGCGTAGGCGAAGGCCGCGTGCTGATCGACCTGCGCACGGTTCCGGCCGAAGACGAAGGCCTCCTGCTCACGGCCGTGGTGGCTGCCGCCTGATGACGTGCGCCGTAGTGCGACGGGTCGTCTTCCTGATGCTGCTGGCGCTCCTGCCAGCCGCTGGCGCGCGTTCGCAGGAGGTCGTCCGCCGGGTCGGCCGCACCACGATCCGCGTGGACGTCTCCCAGGCTTTTCCCGGCGGAGCCGTGGTCGTGCGGCTGCACTCGAAGAGCCGCCTCGGCACGGCCTGGGCGCTGCTCGACGGGCGGCGCGCGCCCTTCTACCTGGAGCGGGGCGTGCCGCGCGCGCTCGTGCCGGTGGCAGCGGGCGCCGAGCCGGGGCCGGCGACACTCGGGGTCGGGATCGCCTCGCGCGGGGGCGGGCAGCGCATCGCGATCCCGGTCACGATCACGCCGCGCGAGTACCGCTCGCGCTACGTGTACCTGAGCGAGCCGCAGCGCAGCCTGCTCTCGCGCGACGAGGCGCTGCGCGACGGGCGACGGCTGCTGGCGCTGCTACGCACCGAGTCGAAGACGCCCGTCCCGGGCCTGCTGATGCCACCGGTCGGCAGCGTCGGCGGCGGCTTCGGCGAGCCCCGGACCTACACCGGCGTCGCGGAGGTCGAGAGCCGCTTCGACGCGCTTCAGGGCGAGCGCCACCGCGGGATCGACTACCGCGTCGCCGCCGAGACACCCGTTCGCGCGCCCGCGGCCGGCAGCGTGCTGTTCGCCGGCCAGCTCACGCTCGCTGGCGGGACGCTGGTGATCGACCACGGGCAGGGTGTCGTGAGCGTGCTCCACCACCTCGCGAGCGTCGCGGTGCGCGAGGGCGACGCGTTGGCCGCCGCGGCGGTGGTCGGACTATCGGGCCAGAGCGGGCTCGCGCCGGAGCCGATTCTGCAGTGGCGCGTCTACCTCCACGCCGTCGCCGTGGACCCGCTGGCGCTGGGACCGCTGCTCTAGAACAAACTCCGACTCGCCAGGCGCGCCAGCCTCAGCACCGGTGCGGGCCACAGGCCGAAGAGCAGCGTCACGCCGGCCGAGAGCGCGAGTGCCAGCGCCGCGGACGGCGAGACTCTGGCCCAGCGGTCCTCGCCCACGGGCTCTTCCATGTACATCGCCACCACGATGCGCAGGTAGTAATAGGCGGACACGACACTCGTCAGCACGCCCACGAGCGCGAGCACGACCCAGCCGGACGCGACCGCCGCACCAAACAGGTAGAACTTGCCGACGAAGCCGGCGGTGACCGGGATCCCGGTGAGCGAGACCAGGAACAAGGCGAGCGCCGCCGAGAGCGCGGGCCGGCGCTCGGCGAGGCCGGCCAGGTCGGCGAGTGTCGCGGGCTCCCGGCCATCCTTCGCGAGAGCGGCAATCACTCCGAAGGCACCCAGGTTCACGGCTGCGTAAGCCACCAGGTAGAAGAGGATCGCCTCGCCGGCGAGGAAAGGCGACGCCACGAGCGCCGCCATCAGGTAGCCCGCGTGCGCGATCGACGAGTAGGCCAGCAGCCGCTTGAGGTTCCGCTGCGCGAGAGCGGCCAGATTGCCCAGCACCATCGTGACGATCGCCAGCACCGCCACGAGCGGCTGCCAGTGGCTCGCGAGACCCGCGAGACCGTAGTCGAACACGCGCAGCAGCGCGCCGAAGGCGGCCGCCTTCACCCCCGCGGACATGAAGGCGGTGACCGTGGTCGGTGCGCCTTCGTAGACGTCGGGCGCCCACATGTGGAAGGGAACGCTCGCGATCTTGAAGCCGAAGCCCACCAGCAGGAATGCCGCGCCCAGCACCGCGAGCGGGAAGCCGTCCGGGCTCGTCACGCCGAGCGCGCGGCTGACGCGCTCGAGCGAGGTGCTTCCGCTGACGCCGTAGACGAGCGCCACACCGTAGAGGAAGAACGCCGAGGCGAAAGCACCCGTGACGAAGTACTTGAGCGCCGACTCCTGGCTCTCGGGCCGCGCCCGGTCGAGCCCGGCCATGCCGTACAGCGCCACCGACATGATCTCGAGCGCCACGAACATCGAGACGAGCTCGAGGCTCGAGACGAGGCCCATCATGCCGACCACCGAGAACAGCAGCAGCGCGTAGTACTCGCCGCGCTCCAGGCCGTTCGCGCGCAGGTAGCCGGGCGACAGCAGCACGGTGACGATCGCGACGGCGAGGATCACGGCCTGCAGAAAGATCGCGAGGCCGTCCGCCGCCAGGGCGCCCGCCAGCACCGCGCCCACGGCGCGCCCGCTGCCGAGCAGCCACACCGAGACCAGGGCGCCGCCGAGCCCCACGAGCGACAGAAGCGACGAGGGCGCGCTCCTGCCCTTCGGCGTGAACGCCTGGGCCAGCAGCACCACGACGCCGGTCACGGCGACGATCGCGGCGGGGACGATGGGCCGGAGGTCGAGAATCGCGTTCATCGCCCGTCTCCCGGCCCGGGAACGGGCTTCGCGGGCGGCGCCACGGCGGCGGGCGCCGGCCGCGTCGCGTCGCGCACCTGGCGCACCAGCGCGTCGGCCGCGGGCTCGATGCGCCGGGTGAAGATCGGGCTCGCGATCCCCATCACGATCGCCAGCACGACGAGCGGCAGCAGCACCGTGGCCTCGCGCGCGGACAGATCGGGAAGGCCCTGGTTCTTCGGGTTGCTGAGCTCGCCGTAGAAGACGCGCTTCACCATCCACAGGACGTAGGCCGCCGCCAGGATCACGCCGAGCGAGGCCACGACCACGAGCGCGGGGCTGAAGCTCCAGGCGCCGATCAGGATCAGGAACTCGCCCACGAAGCCGTTGGTGCCGGGCACGGCGATCGAGGACAGGCTGATCAGCAGGAACACCGCGAAGAACCAGGGCATCGCGCTGCGCAGCCCGCCGAACTCCGAGATCTGGCGGGTGTGGCGCCGGTCGTAGAGCATGCCGACCAGGAAGAACAAAGCGCCCGTCGAGATGCCGTGGTTGAGCATCTGGTAGACGGCGCCGGTGACGCCGGTGGTCGTGAGCGCCGCGATCCCGAGCATGACGAAGCCGAGGTGCGACACCGAGGAGTAGGCGACCAGCTTCTTGAGGTCGGGCTGCACCAGCGACACGAGCGCCCCGTAGACGATCCCGATCACCGCGAGCACGCCCACGAGCGGCGCGAGCTTCACGGCCGCGTCCGGGAAGAGCGGGATCGCGAGCCGCAGGAAGCCGTAGCCGCCCATCTTCAGCAGCACGCCGGCCAGGATCACCGAGCCGGCGGTGGGCGCCTCGACGTGGGCGTCGGGCAGCCAGGTGTGGAACGGCCACATCGGGACCTTGATCGCGAAGGCGATCGCGCAGGCGAGGAACAGCCACGTCTGGAGCGCCGGGTCGACCGGGGCCGCAACCAGTGCCGGGATGTCGAAGCTGCGGATCCCGGAGGCCTTGTAGAGCACCAGGAACGCCACCAGCATCAGCACGCTGCCGGCGAAGGTGTACAGGAAGAACTTCACCGCCGCGTAGATGCGGCGCTCGTGGCCCCAGATCCCGATCAGGAAGTACATCGGGACGAGCATCGCCTCCCAGAACACGTAGAACAGGAAGAGATCGAGCGCCACGAAGACGCCGATCATGCCCGCCTCGAGCAGCAGCATGAACACGACGAACTCGCGCACGCGCTTGTCGATCGAGCTCCAGGACCCCAGCAGGCACAGCGGCGTCAAGAACGTGGTGAGAATCACGAGCCAGAGCGAGAGCCCGTCGATCCCGACGTGGTAGCTGATGCCCCAGGCGGGGATCCAGGCGTAGCGCTCCTCGAACTGGATCCCAGCGATGTCGCTGAAGCGGCTCACGAGCCGCAGCGAGAGCACGAACGTCGCGAGCGAGACGAGAAGCCCCAGGACCTTGTGCAGCAGCACCGCCTCGCGCCGGGTGAGCGCGATCACGACGGCGCCCGCGACCGGCAGCAGGATCAGCGGCGAGAGTATCTGCGCGAGCGGAGGGGTCATGGCGCGAGGCGCTCCGCGGAGGCGAGCAGGTAGTAGACGACCGCGACGGCGCCGGCCAGCACCAGCAGCACGTAGTGGCGCACGAACCCTGTCTGGACCGGTCGCAGCGTCTCGGCGAACGCACGCGTCAGGCTGCCCGCGCCGTTCACGGCACCGTCGATCACGCCCTCGTCCACGCGCTTCCAGAGCAGGCGGTCGCTGCCGCCTATGACGACGTGGCGGACGAAGCCGTCGTAGACGTGGTCGAAGAAGTACTTCGCGGCGAAGACTCGGAGCGCCGGGCGAAGCGGCTGCGCGAGCGAGCCCCGCAGCTCGGGCATCGCCAGGTACAAGTACCAGGCGATCAGGATCCCGACGACACCCGTGAGCGTCGCCACCGCCGGCAGCCACGCCACGTGCGGCAGGTGCGGCTCGGGCAGGCGGAACACCGACTGCACCACGTGCGGGACCTTCAGGAAGCCCGCCCCGATCGAGCCCAGCGCCAGCAGCACCAAGGGCACGAGCATCGACCAGGGCGACTCGTGCAGGTGGTGCTCGGCGTCGTGCCCGCCGCGGAACTCGCCGAAGAAGGTCAGGAACAGCAGCCGCGCCATGTACGCGGCCGTCAGCAGCGCGGTGAAGAGCGCGATCCCGAACAGGGTCGGGTTGTGAAGCGCCGAGAGCAGGATCTCGTCCTTGCTGAAGAAGCCCGCGAGCGGCGGGATCCCGGCGATCGCGAGCGTGCCGATCAGGAAGGTGACGTAGGTCCAGGGGACCTTCTTGCGCAGCCCGCCCATGCGGCGCATGTCCTGCTCGCCCGACATCGCGTGGATCACCGAGCCCGAGCCGAGGAACAGGAGCGCCTTGAAGAAGGCGTGGGTGTAGAGGTGGAACACGGCGACGCCGAAAGCGCCCATGCCGGCGGCCAGGAACATGAAGCCGAGCTGGCTCACCGTCGAGTAGGCCAGCACGCGCTTGATGTCGGTCTGGACGATCGCGATCGTGCCGGCCATGAGCGCCGTCACGGCGCCGGTCACGGCCACGACCAGCATCGCGGTCTCGGACTGATGGAACAGCGGCCCGAGCCGCGCCACCAGGTAGACGCCGGCCGTGACCATCGTCGCCGCGTGGATGAGAGCGGACACCGGCGTCGGGCCCTCCATCGCGTCGGGGAGCCAGACGTGCAGCGGGATCTGCGCGCTCTTGCCGATGGCGCCCAGGAACAGCAGCAGGCAGGCGATCGTGACCGGGCCCCACTGCCAGAGCGCCTCGGGGGCGAGCGCTCCCGCGTTGTCGGCGATGTCCACGAGATCGAGGCTGCCGAAGGCGTGGAAGATGAAGATCATCCCGAGGATCAGGCCCGCGTCCCCGATGCGGTTGACGACGAACGCCTTGAGGCCCGCCGCGGACGCGCTGTCCTTCCGGTACCAGAACCCGATCAGCAGGTAGGAGCAGAGCCCCACCCCCTCCCAGCCGACGAACAGCAGCGGCAGGCTGCCGCCCATCACCAGCAGCAGCATGAAGAAGACGAACAGGTTCATGTAGGAGAAGAAGCGGACCTTGTCCTCGTCGTGAGCCATGTAGCCGACCGAATAGACGTGGATCACGGCGCTGATGCCGCTGACGACCAGCATCATCACCGACGAGAGCGGGTCGATCAGCAGGTTGATCGGGACGCGGAAGGAGCCCACCGCGATCCACTCGAAGCCGAGGTAGGGCTGCGAGAAGCGCAGCCCCTCGGCTCCCGAGGCGAGGCCGTAGAGCCGAACGGTGGTGAAGACGGCGAGCGCGAAGGCGGAGACGACCGTGGCGCAGGCGAGCCAGCATGCGCCCTGCTCCTCCTCGTCCTTCTTGATCCAGTCGCCGAAGAGGGCGAGCACGATGAAGCCGCCGAGCGGCAGCAGCAGCACCGCGAACGGAAGCACGTTCAGGACGGGATCCTCGAACACGGGGTGCTATCCCTTCATCACGTTGAAGGCGTCGATGTCGAGCGTGTCCTTGTGACGGTGGAGCGCGATCACGATCGCGAGCCCGACCGCCGCCTCGGCCGCCGCCACCACCATCACGAAGAACACCAGCACCTGCCCGTCGAGCGTCCCGGCCGCGCGCGAGAAGGCCACGAACGCGAGGTTGGCGCCGTTCAGCATCAGCTCGATGCTCATCAGCACCGTGATCACGTTGCGCCGCAGGAAAACCCCGAGCGTTCCGAGCCCGAACAGCGCCAGGCTCAGCAGCACGGCGTGGTGCACGAAGGACGGGTGGTCCATCTCAGAAGTCCTTCTTGGCGAGGGCGATCGCCCCGACCAGCGCCGCCAGGATCAGGATCGAGGTGGCCTCGAACACGTACAGGAACTGCGGCGAGAACAGGATCTCGGCCATGCGCTGGGTAGAAGCGTCGAAGGCCGGCGCCGGGCCCGGCTCGGCGCGGACCAGCACGGCGCCCGCCTGCGCCACGAGCAGCGCGACGAGCGCCACCGCGATCGCTCCGAGCGTCCTGCCACCGCGACCGGGAGCGTCCTGCTCGCTCCTCACGTTGAGCAGCATCAGCACGAACAGGAACAGCACCATGATCGCGCCGGCGTAGACGATCACCTGCAGCGCGGCGATGAACGGCGAGCCGAGCAGGCCGAAGATCACGCTGAGCGAGCACAGCGTCACGATCAGGCCGAACGCCGAGTAGATCGGGTTCTTCTGGCCGATCACGACGAGGGCGGACACCAAGGCGAGCGCGGCCGCGGCGTAGAAGAGGACCTGGTCCATGTCGCTAGCGTGCCCAGAACGTCACGAAGCTGGCGATCACCAGGATCCACGCTGCCGCGACCGGGATCAGCACCTTCCAGCCGAAGTGCATGAGCTGGTCATAGCGGAAGCGCGGCAGGGTGCCCCGCAGCCAGATGAAGACGAACAGCAGCAGCGCGACCTTGCCGCCCCAGAACACGAAGCCGAGCAGGCCCTCGGACGGAACGCCCGGGACCCCGGAGTGCCAGCCGCCCAGGAACAGGTTGGTGGCGAGCACCGCGACGGTGATCATGTTGATGTACTCCGCCATCTGGATGAGCGCGAAGCGCATCGAAGAGTACTCGGTGTGGAAGCCGGCCACGAGCTCGGTCTCGCCCTCGGGCAGGTCGAAAGGCGTGCGCGCCACCTCGGCGGTGGCGGCGGCGAAGTAGACGAGGAAGGCCGGGAACTGGACGAAGGCGTTCCAGCCCAGAAACCAGCCCGCGGCCCGGCCGGCCTGGGAGCTCACGATGTCGTTGATCTGGAACGAGCCCGCCAGCATGATCACGCCCACGAAGCTCAGGCCGAGCGAAAGCTCGTAGGAGAACATCTGCGCCGAGGAGCGCAGGCCCCCGATCAGGCTGTACTTGTTGTTGGCGGCCCAGCCCGCGAGCACGACGCCGTAGACTCCGAGCGCCGCGATCGCGAAGATGAACAGCAGGCCCACGTCGATCGTGGCGATCTGGAGCTGCACGCTGCGACCCCAGAGCCACTCCGGCCAGAGCCAGGTCGGCAGGAACGCGAGCCGCGGCAGCGTGAAAGGCGGCCCGTAGGGCAGCACCGCCACCGCCAGGAACGAGGTGCCGACCGCCACCACCGGGGCGGCGAGGAACGCCCACTTGTTGGCCGCGGCCGGCATCACCTCTTCCTTGAAGAAGAGCTTGATGCCGTCGGCGATGGGCTGGAGGATGCCGAACGGACCGGTGCGGTTCGGGCCGAGGCGAAACTGCATGAACGCCAGCACCCGCCTTTCGATCCAGGTCATCAGCGAGAAGACGCCCAGCAGCGCGCCCATGATGACCGCAACCTTGACGGCCGCGATCACGAGCTCCTGCACCAGCGGGCTCGCCGTCACGCCGTCACCGCCGCTCCCGATCGGGCGAGCGCCTGCTCGAACGTGGGCGCCAGCGTCTTCCAGCAGCGCTTCTCGCGCACGTGGTACTCGAACTCGGCGCGGAACTTGGCGAGCGACGACTGCGGGGGTGCTATCGCCGCGTCGCCGAACGGGCACACGGTCTTGCCGCCGATCGAGTCGGCCACCTTGAACAGCATGTCGATGTCGCTCGGCTGGCCCTGGCCCGCCTCGATCCGTGTGAGCAGCCGCAGCATCCAGCCGGTGCCCTCGCGGCACGGCGAGCACTTGCCGCACGACTCGTGCTTGTAGAAGTAGCTCAGGTTCTTCGCCATCCACACCATGCAGGTGGACTCGTCCATCACGATCGTGCCGGCCGAGCCGAGCATCGAGCCGGCCTTGGCGACGCCGTCGAAGTCCATCGGTATGTCGATCTCGTCGGCGCGGAGCACCGGCGTCGAGGAGCCGCCCGGCACCACCGCCTTGAGCTTGCGGCCGCCGCCGATGCCCCGTGCGTAGCCCTCGCCGTAGATCAGCTCCCGAAGCGTGATCTTCCCCATCGGCGCCTCGTAGCTGCCGGGGCGGGCGACGTGGCCGCTGATCGAGTAGAGCTTCGGCCCGCCGTTCTTCTCGCTGCCGTAGGCCGCGAACCACTCGACCCCGCGCGTCAGGATCAGCGGGACGTTCACGAGCGTCTCGACATTGTTGACGATCGTCGGGCAGCCGTAGAGGCCCACCACCGCCGGGAACGGCGGCTTGATGCGCGGCTGGCCGCGCTTGCCCTCGAGCGACTCGATGAGCGCCGTCTCCTCGCCGCACTCGTAGGAGCCCGCCCCGCGGTGGACGTGGATCTCGACGTCTATGCCCGTGCCGAGGATGTTCTTCCCGACGTAGCCCTTCGCGCGCGCCTCGGCGAGGGCAGCTTCGAGCGTGCGCGCGCCCTCGTGGAACTCGCCGCGGATGTAGACGTAGGCCGTCTTCGAGCGGATCGCGTGGCAGCTGACGACGGTCGAAGACG
>Ga0209342_10007246_pt1 | contig 11171 bp, 8 predicted proteins | sample RifCSP16_2_FD_184023 | JGI IMG/M metagenome (GOLD analysis project Ga0209342, IMG submission 184023) | Soil microbial communities from Rifle, Colorado - Rifle CSP2_sed 16_2 (SPAdes) (version 2) | ecosystem: Environmental > Terrestrial > Deep subsurface > Rock core/Sediment | place: Rifle... | reverse complement strand
CTGATATCGGCAATGTGCTCGACCTCGGCAAGACCGTTGGCCTTGAGGGTGTTGCCGGTGTCCACCAGGTCCACGATGCGGTCGGAAAGGCCCACGAGCGGGGCCAGCTCCATCGAACCATACAGCTTGATGATGTCGGTCTGAATGCCCTTGGCGGCAAAGTGCCGCTGCGTGGTTTTGACGTATTTGGTCGCGATGCGCAGCCGCGTCCAGCTGCGAGGATCGTCGCGCGAGGCCAGGCTCTTGGGCTCGGCCACCATCATGCGGCAGCGCGCAATCTTGAGGTCCAGCAGTTCATACAGGCCGTCACCCTCGTATTCCATGAGCACGTCCTTGCCGGCAATCCCCAGATCGGCGGCGCCGAACTGGACATAAGTCGGCACGTCCGCGGCCCGGATGATGGTGAGCTTCACCCCGGGCAGGTTGGTGTCGAGGATGAGCTTGCGACTTTTGAGAGGATTCTCGGAGGGACGGATGCCGGCGCGTTCAAGCAGCGGCAGACCTTCTTCCAGGATCCGCCCCTTGGACAGGGCAATATTGAGTACGGTGGACATATTATTTTTTGGAACCGCCGATGAACGCAGATTAACGCAGATATTAAAAACAGATTACGGCAATTTAGAGCCTTTAACAAAATGAGCAACTGTCCGAACTCCTGCGCCGCACCCTCTCCCTTCCCTCCCCCTTCCAGGGGGAGGGTTAGGGTGGGGGTTGAATGTCGAATTCCTTTTGTTAGGCATTTTTAGTTTCTATCAGCGTTCATCTGCGTTTATCTGCGGTTTCATTTTCATATAAAAAATCAAAAAAACTCACGCCGTCTGCTTCCGCGCCGCCCGGGCCGCGTGTTCTCCCGGCACGCGGCGGATGCGCGCGCCCAGCTGAGCCAGCTTCTCTTCAATACATTCATAGCCGCGATCGATGTGATAGATGCGGTCGACGATGGTCTCGCCATCCGCCACCAGGCCCGCGAGCGCGAGGCTCGCCGAGGCGCGCAGGTCAGTCGCCATCACCGGCGCGCCCTTCAGGCGCGGCACGCCGTTCACGATCGCGGTGTTACCTTCCATTTCAATCTTCGCACCCATGCGCTGCAATTCGTAGACGTGCATGAAGCGATTCTCGAAGATCGTCTCCGTGACCGTGCCACTGCCTTCGGCCACCGCATTCAGCGCGATGAACTGCGCCTGCATGTCCGTCGGGAACGCCGGATAGGGCGCGGTGCGTACCGTGACAGCCTTCGGACGCTTGCCCTGCATGTCGAGGCTGATCCAGTTCGGTCCGGTTTCGATGACGGCGCCGGTCTCGCGCAATTTGTCGAGCACTGCCTGCAACAGGTCGGGTCGCGCGTTGCGCAGACGCACGGTACCTCCAGTCATCGCGCCGGCGACCAGATAGGTCCCGGTTTCGATGCGGTCGGGAATGACCTCATGCACGGCGCCGTGCAGGCGCTCTACGCCTTCCACCGTGATCTCATCTGTGCCCGCGCCCGTAATTCTCGCGCCCATGGAGTTGAGGCACCGGGCGAGATCCGCCACTTCGGGTTCGCGTGCGGCGTTTTCGATGATCGTCGTGCCATCCGCCAGCGTCGCCGCCATCATGATGTTCTCCGTGCCCGTGACGGAGACCAGATCCATGAAAATGCGCGCGCCCTTCAGGCGTTTCGCCTTGGCGCGAATATAGCCGCCTTCGAGATTGATCTCCGCGCCCATGGCCTGCAAGCCCTTGATGTGCAGGTTCACCGGACGCGAACCGATGGCGCAGCCGCCGGGCAGGGAGACTTCGGCCTCGCCGAAACGCGCGAGCAAGGGACCCAGCACCAGGATCGAGGCGCGCATGGTCTTCACCAGTTCATACGGCGCGCGCACCGAGGTATTCTGGCTCGAGTTGGCCTCGATCACCATCTTGTCGCCGACCACCAGACGCACGCCCATGCGGCCCAGCAGTTCCATGGTCGTGGTGATGTCCTGCAGGTGCGGCACATTGCCGATGCTCACCGTCTCGTTGGTCAGCAGCGAGGCCACCAGCACCGGCAACGCGGCGTTCTTCGCGCCCGAGATCTTTATCTCGCCGCGCAGCGGGGTTCCGCCGGTAACTATCAGTTTGTCCATGATATGAATAATCGTCGGAAATAAAAAAAGCCGCCAGAAGGCGGCCTTTTCCGGTCGGGATTACCGGCGCTCAACCCTGCGCCTGGGTAACCAGTTTCTGGAGTTCGCCCTTCTGGTACAGCTCGGTCATGATATCACAGCCGCCGACCAGTTCGCCGTTGACATACAGCTGCGGGAAGGTCGGCCAATTAGAGTATTCCTTGAGGCCCTGGCGCATTTCCGGGTCGGACAATATGTCGTAAGTCGTGAATTTCACCCCGCACGCGCCCAGCATCTGGGTGGCCTTGGCCGAAAACCCGCATTGCGGGAACTGGGGCGTACCCTTCATATAGAGCACGATCTTGTCGCTGCTCAGTTGCTGGCGAATCTTGTCCTGTATGCTCATGTGAAACCTCGTCTCTCGTTAATTTAAGCTATCGACGCAAAACCGATGGGAGGCGGTCACTCCTCCGGTGCCAGGGTGCGCAACGACAGGGCATGAATTTCATTTCCCATCTTGCCACCCAGCGTGCCGTACACGATCTGATGCCGCTGCAACATGCCCTTGCCGCTGAACTCCCGGGCCACAACCTCGGCCTCGAAGTGATGGCCGTCGCCGGTCACCGACACGCGCGCGCCCGGCAACCCCGTCTCAATCATCTGCTTGATGTCTTCGGGCTGCATCATTGGTCAATTATCGGTCCAACCGGGGCGATTTCAAGAGATATGTCCATCGGAGATACGCTGAACCGTGGCCGGAAGCCATCGCAAAATACCATACGTCAATTTCAAAAATATGATTCTGAACCGCCAAGGCGCCTATTCCGGCCGTCCATGGCGCGAGGTGCGGGTTTCGATACCCCCCCGGCCCGCACTTCTCACTGCGCCTTTGCGCTTCGCTTTCCCCGCTTCGCGCAAAGTCCAGCCCGGCCATCCTTGGTCGGGCGTTCGCGGCATACGCCGCTCACCCTTGCTTCGCTCGAAGTCCAGCCCAGCCATCCTGGGGTTGTGTCTCAGGTTGAATTTCTGCTATTGGCCATAACCGGACAGCCAAATTCCCCAAGTGCGGACACTCAACGACATTAATCAACCGCGCCGTTTGCTTGGCGTCGGCTGGATTTTTTGTTAGATATTTTGTGCTTTATATCACTTAGCTTAATCATTACGTGCAAAAAATCTTCGCCTATGTCCTGTTTATCAATTGCTTCATAATCGTACCATCCTCCTGTACCGATGAACGTGTTCCGTCTGGCAGTCACAAATCGAATGTTTATCTTACGGTCTTCAAATCCTTTGTCTGGGTATGGAATCCCCCGTCCACGCGACAAATGCATAACCCCTTTGGTGATGTCATTTCCAAAAAAATCGATTCCGTAAGTCTGTAGCAGACTCTCCCTCAGTTCCTCGATAGGCAAGGGTTCCGATTTTTTAGGTTCACTTTCTGCAAATTCGAATACTTTCTGATCTATCCAAAGTTTTACGTACAAAGACAACGTGATGCTTTCCCCCGGTCTGATATCTAAGGGTAAAATGACCATCTTCCCTTCCTTGTCGTAAAGACCTTTCTCCGATATCGGATATCCGATCTTGTCACCTGAAATCTGATAGGAGATTATCGATAGTGGCCGATCGCTCGTATTAACAGCGACCACTCGCCATTGTGTAGCCATGGAATACCAGCCTGGCGCAGACCTATCAGAAAGGACAGCGTTATAACCGTTCCAAATTGGCTCTACCGATATAGACATACCCTCAGATCGAGCGCGGTCCACCTTCAAAGACAAGTACAATGAACCGGCTGCCACAATGAGGGATAACGCGGCAATAGTGACGGCAAACCACGAAGTCCATATTTGATGTTTGGTTGATGATTTCTGGCCCACGTTCTGTGATCCTAGTCTGCGAATTCTATAGCTTGACAGCTGAACCCATTTCCGAGTGGCGCGCCAGCGCCACGAATCAGGTGAAGCGAATAGTTCGAGATCATCATGTTGTTTCGAGAGTCCATTTCGCTACCCATTGTCAGCTAGAATCGGAGTGCTACCAATAGTCATTCGTGACCAGTGTCTTTTCTCGTCTCCGGATAGGCTTTGCGAAGAATAGAGCACTGCACCTGCCCCACGCACCCAAGCTGTAAATCTCGTTCTTCATTTCACAGACCCAAGGAAGATTCCGCGAAACCACAGCGGCACGCGCTTGATTCTCAATGTTTCTGCCTGAATATAGAAAACTACGAATATCGTTGTCACGTTGGTAGATAGGCGAACTGCCGAGAAATCAATCCACTAGTCCGTTATCAATAACCTCGGATTGCGTGACGTTAACCAATTGTTGGGTCAAGTCGCCACCGGAAGGATTGATGCCTAGGTCCGGCCATAAGCGGACGGCTCGGCCCATCATTGCGTGATTCTGGGCAAACAGCATTTCTTGTACTTTTTTCCACTTCCGCAAGGACAAGGATCGTTCCTCCCAGCCTTCCGCCTCTTTAACGGTTGACCGAGAACATCGGCCAACTTACCAGATGTAGCCATTCGTCGCGTTGCAGTCTCCATAGCCTTGTCGTACTGCCATTTGTCTCGCAGCTCGACGCCGAATCTTAATGATCCGCCTGGTGATAGGCAGATGCCAAACCACGTTCCTGCCTTCTGCTTGTACTTCCGTCTGCGGCAATACTCGCGTAGACGGGCCGCCGCGATTGCTGTTGGATAGTCATTGCAATGTACCGTAAGTCCCGTATCGGCTTGACCGACCGCGACGGTGATGTCGTGATGCGTGCCATCCCTTCGCACTGCGCCAATAATCTTGTCTATTCCATCACTGATGTCGCGTACCGAGTCCTCACTGAGAGTCAGTAGCATGAAGCCCAGTGCAATCGTGGCGGGATGAGGCTCACGCTCAATTGTTGCTATCAATCGACCTAATGAAGTGTTTGATAGCCGGGTCAGAATGCCATCGGGTGTTGCTTTACCAGGCAGACCTTCGCGTCGAACCATCATTGCCGCATCGAGGTCGGCTGAAATATCATCCTCGAGTGCGACCATGTCATACTTATCTTGCAACCAGAGATTCTGCTTTAGGTGGTAGGAAAGGATCGTTAGCTCGTTAGCGGCCATTAGGCGATCGGTATACCGCGTACGCCGGTTCGCATAGCTCAGCAGTCGCAAAGGAGAAGACAGCATTTCAGTCAGCGCGTCGAGCGTGAATATATCTATCACAAATGGCGGTGGGATTTGATCTGTCGCTTCAAACTTTAGGAACTGCCTCGCTTGGAACGCGAGAGCAGGATAGTGGTCCGACACTACGCAAAAGATGTAAATCTCTTCGAGTGCAGTCAGAGTGAGCGGGCTTCCGCCTTTGGGCACAAATTTGTACTGGGCATTGCCAAGCGCCTTTGCGCAGATAAGGCCCTGGTCATAGGAGTCCTGAACGCTCTTCTTGAAGTCGTCCTTGATCCGCAGGTCGTTTCCCTTTCGCGCCTCGAGGGTCAGCTTCTTGGACTTTGCCTGTAGTAAAATTGCCCGGTCGCCAAAGACGACGAGCACATCAATCTCCCCGAGACGTTTTCCTTTCGATTCGTAGACTTCGACATTCGCGAAGACGTGTTTAGCGCCGAAGACTTTCAGTAGGCGTTCTCTACAGAACTCCTCGGTAAATCGCCCGCGATTTTCGGTTGCCGTCGCCCAATACGCTTCGTCGTCAGTCATCCAGTAGTACGGCGCCTCATAGAGGGCTTCGAGGAGGGTGTACTGCTGAAGCAGCAGGAACGAGCTGGTGCCGGTTCGGAGCAGCGGGAATGCGTTTGCCACATTGAAATCGCTAAGCGACCGAAAACCAGCATTTTTCTCGTCTTGCGGAACGGCGAATGCCTCGACAACGGCACCCACGGTCGCTTCGGCAATGCCCGCGTGAGCGGCTAACTCCTTTACGGAAAATTCAAAACCCGGGAGCAGTGTCCATTTCTCGGGCGGTAAATCCACGAGGGAACTTTGCACGTGCGGTATTTTAGTCATTTGCAGGTCGCATATCGACTTCACAACTTCCCGCGCCGTATGAATTGAGAAGCCTTTTGTTTTCTTGATCCACTCATCATCGGCTTCGTACTTTCTGACCGAGAAGTCGCGGTATTGAAATCCATAGGCCGACTCGCCCCCGTAGAAGATCGGTTCCCGGAGCGAGTCTCCCATGGTGAATGGATCAAAACCTTCCTTGATTTTTTCCGGAGTCAAGTGCGCAAACCAAGCCGCAGACATCGTTTGGTGAATCTCATGCAAGAGGGCTTCGGTCTTATTGATGTACTCCTGCAGGGTATTGGGCACGGGAAGTGAAAAGTCCATCGGACCTTTAAGAGCTAAGCCGATCAGGGTAGATATTTCAGTACGGATCAACCTATCGAAACCGAATAGGTTCTTGAGACTCTTCGCTTCTAACTTTTTACCGACCTTTATGAGGTTGTCCCGGAAACAGAACCAACAAATGGCATGGACGTAGCCTGGTTGCACGCAAAGCGCCGCCAGCTCATCAAAAATTTCCTGTTCTCTTCGCATACGCGATGCCCCGGACAATTGTAGCGCCGAGTTACGACTCGCAAGCAACTGCTACTATTACTATGTTTGGCTGTCCGCTGCGGGTCGAATGCTGACGGTCAGTTAACGGCCAATAGCGGACGCTCAGTGAAAAGACAATCTTTAGTTATTTAACAGCTCCAAATCGTCTGGTCCGTAATATGTATATTTGATTAAATTTGGAGCTGGGCTGACCGTGCTATGAAATACGCCTGACGGGACGCCTGCCAACGCAATATTCAAAGACCCTAAACGCTCAAATGCAGGAGACATCACCACAGGCATATCATCTGCGGGAAAATGAAACGTAACAACTGCTCCAGGGGCTGGTGGTTCAACTGCTTCAAGCCAAGAAGCCGGAAATTGTCCAGTCTTAGCTGACCATACCCTCTTCTCCGGCGGCGTGTAGTTGGTCATGAACTCTTCCCAGAGCTGGTAACTTTCAGGGGTGGGCCAATCCTGGCCCTGACCAAGCGTCTTTACCTCATCCGAGTCGAGCCAGGCACGAAGCCCCGGCGCATTCGTGAACGCAGCATTCGTGTCCGTCACCGCCTTTATCGCGGCCAGGCGGGAGGTAAACCCGGCTTGCATTAACATAGCCGCACACCTGTTCAGTGTGCCTGTCTCAACAGCAGGAACCGCCAGTCCGACCTCAAAATCATCAATCGTCATCTCACCGAGTTCGCCACCAACATTATCGGCATTAGCCTGGGCGCGAACGCGAATGGCTTCCATTCCCCAAGGCAGCTTGTAGATCAATCCGTTTTCAACAAAACGAAGGATATCCGGATCGTCTCCAACTCCGACACCTGCTATCGGTTCGCCCCTGAGCCAAGCATCTAGAACATCGCGCCAGTTTTCCGGGAGAGGGTCTGGATTGAAAGGCGGAATGCCGAAGATGATCTCGGCAAGATTCTGTATAGCTTCTATCGCCTGCCCGTTCTCGTTAGAAAGAATCGCACCATTCGCCTGGATAAGTAATTGGTTCGCCTGGGCTGAAGCTGCATCAAGCTGCTGACCAGACGACAGTCCCACTCCGGCGAGGAAGTATCCGCGTCGCTGTGGTGCGGTGCTATTAGCCCAAATCGACTTCGCACGAGACTCCAAACTGGACTTGAAAAGATCCTGGAGCTTATCCTCATGATGCGAGAGCCGTCTCTGCCAAAGCGATGAAGCAAGGATGCTGTCGAGCTGGGCAGCGATTTGATCTGCCTCAAGCTCCTGTTCACCAAGCAAACTTAGGATCGCAGTATCGAGCAACGCAAGGTATTGCTCCCAGTCGCTTTCGGCTTGTTGACGGTCTTTCTCACTTTCACCCTGTTTCGCCGGGAATTGCCAGGCGGCAGCGTTGTTCACAACATATTCCTGAAGATTACCAATGTCAGGCTTACCCAAAGCATCATTCAGACGGGACAGCAGCACCTGTACCAGGCTAACAAGACCGCTCTCCATCTCCTGTTCGCCAACGGACGCGATTAGGTCGTGCCACTGGCTACGGAGGCGATGGTGGTTGTTGAAGATCGGGAACAACACAAGTCCTTCGACATCGATGAAGGCACGCCCGGCCCTGCCAATAACGTTCTTGAACTGAGAGACGTCGATCGTCTTCTGTCTGCCATCTCGAAAGTGACGAATCGAATGCATGACGATAGTGGTTGCAGTCAGATTGAGGCCTTGCGCCAGCGTTGGTGAAGAAACCGTGATCTTCAGAATTCCTTCGCGGAGGAGCCGTTCCATCTCTTTTCGAAAGGGCGCCGGCAAGGCGCCATGGTGAATTGCTACGCCGAGTCCCAGGCATTTCAGTATAGGATGGCCTTCACCTAACCATTCGCGCCCAATAGCCAGTACGCTTGCGAGCCTTGCGGGATCGACGTTAAGGACGGAATCTATAAATCCTCGTGCTGCAAGATCCACAATGGCGGTTGCATACGGGTTTACCGATCGTCTTTCTGGGCAGTAAATAAGCACCGATTGGCCGTCTTCGACCAAGCGCCAAGCCGTCGCCAGAACGAGCTCTCGCTGGTCACGTGGGAACAGGTTTGTTCTTTGGCCCTGAAGCGGTGCCTTCTGACCAAAAAATAATTCAACCCATGGTCTCTCTTCCCCGACGCGTAGATCCAGGCGCGCATGATCGTTGCGCCACATAACTTCTCCAAATCGGATGCGCGTGGGCCGCCAATTAGAGGAAACGGCACCGCCTTCTTTGTCGCGTCTTATCCATCTGACGAAATCATCAAATTGATCGCCTTCGGGCAGAATAGCCGACAAGCAGACAATGCGCCGCTGATCTGCATCCTGTCTTCTGAGGAGACGCTGGATCTGCACCTCGTAACGGACTTCCCGTTCACCGAGACCAATCATGTGGCCCTCATCTAGCACGATAAGTCCAACATCATCGATGATCGTCGGGTCATTTCGCAGGGCAAAGTCGAGCTTTTCCGGCGTGGGCACAACAATATCCCTCGACTTGAGGGCATCCCCCTCGAAATCGCTCGTGCCAATGCTGCCGTAAAGTGCCGAAACCGTTTTTCCCAACGGACCGAATGTGCGCTGCAGATTCACTTCAGTTTGAGCTGATAAAGCCCGCAGCGGTGTAACAAACACGATCCGCTTACCTTCGGAAAGGCATCGCAATATGCACAGCTCTGCCACACGGGTCTTGCCCGCGCTTGTCGGAAGAGAAACGACAAGATCATCACTTGTATCGACCGAGCGCCGGGCCGCATCGATTTGCGAAGGCCAGAGTTCGATTTCTGCGCGTCCGCGTCTGTACAGCGAAGCGGTAAAGAGACTGCGCATCGTCTGCCAGTCTGCAACATCGCCTCTGGGTGGTTCGGACGGCAGAACGGCATGTAAACTCGATTCCCACAAGTCACCGATGAGATGGATTGCGAGCCGAAAGCACCACGACTGAGGGACTAAATTCAATGCGCTAGTTACATCCAGGCCCTTGTGTAGTTCGGAACGAGCCGCGTCCACCAGACTCTGCTCACCCGTCTGAAGCGCTACAAGGAACATCCCGATACCGGAGAAAAAATTGTCGGTCAGCGCCTTGTCCACGGCATCAAAAACTGGCTCCGTCTCTTGCGATTCATCGAAGCCCGCCAACGCTGCGCGAAGCTCTTCGATGATCCGCCCATCGCTCGCCATACCACCCAACCGCCAACTGGTTATTTCCGACTCAAAAACATTGAGAGATCTCAAAATAAGCAAGGCAAGCGCCCTTTCGGTTACGGAGAGATTGCCGTTATTTATTGACGAAACGAGCATCGAGAATGCGCGCGCTGACAAATGGGCAAGATGGAATGCGGACGCGGCGAGTAGCCGAAGGAAGCCTCGTTGCGAATTGTCCGGATCGCCATTTGAAACGACAGCTTCAATAGCTTCACCCGCGTGTTCAAATGCGGAACGCGCCAGACTCTCGTCTCCCTGTTGTTCGCGGATACGCATGGCCAGGGACAATAAGGTGTCGCCATATGAGAGCAGGTCGTAAGAGAGGGTTGGAGCAAACCCAGGTGCGCCATCGGGTAAAACCCCGTTTCGCCAGATCATTGAACGCGCCTGCCCCCTGGCAAGAAGCCTTCCGCGAAAGCCAGGTTCGATGGCCGCGGCTACGGTGCCATGGAGCTCCTCAAGATTCATCGTCCTCTAGCACTCCTTCGAAAACGCTTGCAATGAATACTTGGTGCTCTGTAATCCTGAGCCCGACAGACTGCTGCCGAAATGGCCCGGCATAGGTCTCCAGATCGGCTCGGAGAAATCCTCCCGGATCATTTCCGGAGAAGGCAAAGAGCATGTGCCTAACCTGCCCTGAAACAATTCCGTCTCTTAATTGTGCGCGATCGATTGCATCGGCCAGCTCTTCCTGCCCCATTTCATTTAAGCGCTTCGATATGAAGGACAGTGCGTGACTTGATGGCAAGCCGTCGTCCCCATCAAGTGCGTCACGTGCCTTCATTATTGTGCGCGTTTGTAGAGACGCCTCGCTCTTCGCCTCGACCTTGAGAAAGCGGATGCGTTCTCCTTCCTCTGGCAGACGGATGCCAATAACGTCGTCTCCTCGCATCGCCATTTCACGATGGTCTTTCCAGCGCAACCGCTTAACCGGGGCGCTGAATTCCGTTCGTTCATCTATATATTCTGTCGCGAATATCTCGCCCAATTCGCCTGACCTGAGTGATGCCCTTGTCGGAAGCTCCGTACGCAAGAAGCCCGCAACAGCCTCTTTGCCAAGCTTTTCAAAAATTCTGGCAAGCTTTTCGGGAGACGCGTAGTGCTCGGGCACAACACTAACAACAAGATCACGCGCGGTATCTTTATGGCCTTCCGTAGCGGTGAGTAAGCGGAGCGAATGTCCACCGACTTCTTCCTCTTCCTCTTCGCTCCAGTCAGAAAAAGAAAGCATTTAGTTCTTCCTTCTCTAGGTTCAACTGATATTTATTAGATGCAAGACTGCATTCTTGTCAAAAAAGAACCACAAAGCCAGTGTCTGTTTTGGGTCTATTCTGTTGAAAAACTCGAAAAT
>Ga0209342_10007245_pt1 | contig 11171 bp, 12 predicted proteins | sample RifCSP16_2_FD_184023 | JGI IMG/M metagenome (GOLD analysis project Ga0209342, IMG submission 184023) | Soil microbial communities from Rifle, Colorado - Rifle CSP2_sed 16_2 (SPAdes) (version 2) | ecosystem: Environmental > Terrestrial > Deep subsurface > Rock core/Sediment | place: Rifle... | reverse complement strand
TCAAGGGTTTTAAGAAGGGCATTAAAAGCGGATTGAGAAAGCATGTGCGCTTCATCAATTATGTAAATCTTTGTCTTCCCAGAAGAAGGGAGATATCTTATGTTTTCTATGATTTCTCTTACGTCGTCTACCCCTGTGTGGGATGCTGCATCAATTTCAATAACATCAAGCGATTTTCCTTCCGATATTTCCCTGCAAAACGCGCAGTTAGAACAGGGATCGCTAGTTGGTCCTTTTTCACAATTAAGGGCCTTAGCTATGATTCTCGCGGTAGATGTTTTTCCTACTCCCCTTGGCCCTGAAAAGATAAGTGCGTGTGCTATTTTCCCAGTGGATACTGCGTTTTTTAGTGTTTGGGTGATAACTTCCTGACCTATAACATCGTCAAATGTTTTAGGCCTCCATTTCCTTGCTAGTACGATATATGACATCAATCACCCCTGGAATGAGCCCTTCGCTAAAGCTCAGGACAGGCTTGGCGAACCTCTTAAAACCAGCCAGCTAGGTTTGCCGCAACGCTCAGGAAGTCTTGTTACCGTTGCTCCCTTCCAGGCCTGGCGGGGTTTACAAGCTCCTGCCGTACGGGACCTAGCTCGCTGGAACTTAATTGCTCATAAATATTTAGCCACTAATAGACACGAATTTTCACAATAACAAAATGCATGATATATGATACCCGATACATGATGCATGTTGTATCTTGCATCTTGTATCCTGCATCTAGCTTATTTTCGTTTGCGCCCATTTATGTCTATTGGCTTCGCCGAATTGCCTGACACATTACCCGCAATTTCATGACTGAATTATTTCAATCTAATACCTGGCGGAGAGGGTGGGATTCGAACCCACGAGGGAGTGTTATCCCCCTACACGCTTTCCAGGCGTGCACCTTAGGCCGCTCGGTCACCTCTCCAGAGGAGCAAATTTTTTTCTAAGGAGAATTCTAACATTAAGGTTTACAATTCTCAAAAATTGTTAATTTGTTATAGAAACGTGCAATTTGAGGAGAAAGTTTTGTTGACGGGTGTTTAGTCTTAATGGGATATTTACAAAGGAAAAAGCTGAATCCCACAATCTGAAAATTCGCATTAAAATGGAAGAGATGCCTTACAAATTAAGGGGTACAAAGTCCTGTCACATCGTTACATCGAGGAAATGCATAACAAAAAGAATCTATCAATTATAGACGAGGCTTTTTGCGGTCTTCTTGCTTACGAAGTCTAGACGTTAAGCATTTTGGTTTACTTTTTAATTTCGAACAAAGCTATCTGATAGTCTTCAAGCCCCTCGTTAACCCTCACAGTTTCTTCGGGGAATTCAAACCCCCGATCCTCATCCTCCTCAAGTGGTTCTGGCGGACCATATGGTGTATATGTTGACGCACAGCTCTGGACTAAAAGAAAGGTTAGAATAAGTACAGCTTTACTTAACCACCTAAGTACTATTATCTTCATCTCACCCTCCATGCTCAGAGTTACTTCTTTCGTAAAGCTTTGATATAAAGTATATCTCATATTCTTAAATACAATTTACATTCCCTTATACTTACACTTGCAAATATCATATCTAATATACGCAATCACACTCCAAATATCATCCTCTGATAAAACAAATTTCCAGCGCGGCATAAGATTGGACTTCCCAGCAGCTATTCCTCCTTCGCTTATTGTTTTAAATATATATTCATCTGTGAGCGCAGACATATACTTTGTGTCACTTAAATTTGTTGGTTTGGGGTCAAGGAAAGCCGCTTGAGGTCCATCTCCACGCCCTGTAGGACCATTACAGTTAGCACACTTTTCATTATATGAAAGTTTTCCTCTACTTAAATCTACTTCCCCTTTTGCTTTAGTAACTACCCCCTTTGATACCTCTATCTCATTTACTTCAACCTCTTCCAGTTTTACTTCTTTTTTCTTCTTTTCATTCTTGGTGCAGGAATTAATGAATGAGGAAAGGGATAAAAAGCACACAAAAATTATAAGCGTTAAGATGATCCTTTTCATAGTCATTTTATCCTTAATTTGTCCTGAATACCGTATTTCCTATTTTATTTCCGAGTCTATTATATAACAATAAAACTTTGTTACCATAACAAATTTCTTTTATGATTTGGTAATGGAGAATTTCAGTTGCAGGGGGCTATTCTTGGTGAGATAATAGTGGTGCCAGGAGAGCAATCGTGTACCAGATTTTTAATTAGGAAAGGAGGTGCAAATATGCCCATAAGACCAACTTCACTGACGGCGGCAGCAGGGGAATACTACGTTGCCTTCGAACTTTCTGCACGTGGTTATTCCGTGGGTATTCCACGGGCAAATACACCTGGCGTGGATTTACTTGTTGCAAATCAGGCTGGAACAAAAGTCTTGTCAATTCAAGTCAAGACTTCTAATTCGGCAAGACGTGACCGAAAAAACGGACCGAGCGACAGCTACTGGGAATGGGGCGTTGGGCAACGCGCAATGACTCTTCGGGGTGAGAATCTATTCTATGCGTTTGTAGACTTACGCTGGGGGAGCAGAGAGCGACCATTAGTATTTATTGTACCCTCAAATGTTGTTGCGGGTGCTATGACACCCAATTCGAGCCGCTATATGTTTTATATATCTGACGCTGATACTAATAGGTATCAGGAAAAATGGGAAGAGATTGAAAAACACTTATCGGGTTGAGAAGTATTCTACGTTGGATAAAACAGGTCTTGCGGCTCACCACATTCAACTAAATGCTTCACGCTGTTGTTGCAAAGTGATAATGACAACTAAATGCTTTACGCTTGACAAAGCCTAAAAATGTTGTGCGCCATAAAAAGATAGGAGGAAGAGTATGGACTTTGTGCGTCTCTTAATAGATGACAACATCGCCACTATTATTTTTAACCGACCAAAGGTAAATGCCATAAATGAAACAATGGTTGAGGAAATTAGAGAGTGCTTTCAAAAATTAGCGATTGATCCAAATGTAAAGGCTGTAATTCTGACTGGAGAAGGGAGCTTCTTCTCTTTTGGGCTTGATGTCCCTGAATTTTTGAGTTATTCAAAGGATTGTTTTACAAGATTCCTTGCTAAGTTTACTGAACTATTAAGCTATATTTTTCTTTATCCAAAACCAGTCGTAGCAGCAATTAATGGTCACGCCATAGCCGGTGGATGTATGCTTGCCCTAGCTTGTGACTATAGATTAATGGTTTCAGAAAAGGCTAAGATCTCTTTAAATGAGATAACCTTTGGTTCGACTGTGTTTGCAAGTGCTACATCAATGCTTAGATTTTGGGTCGGTGGAAGGAATGCGGAACTTATTCTCTATAGGGGTGAAATGTATTTGGCAGATGATGCGAAAATGCTAGGATTGGTTGATGAAGTAGTATCAAAGGAGAATCTTTACGAATCTGCTAGGAAAGTTGCCCAGGATTTTGCTAACAAAGATAGTAATGCATTTCAAAGTATAAAGATGCTTCTTAGGAAACCGGTAGCGGAGGAAATAAATAAGAGAGAGATAAATTCGATCTTAGAGTTTGTGGAAATATGGTATTCTGAAGGTACACAGGAAATTCTAGAGAAGATAAAGATTTATTGATAAGTCTTTTCCAAAATTCATAGTTATAGTTGAAACCGCAATGCGTTTTGGGCTTGAATGAAGTATGCCTAGTAAACTCTAAAGTCAGTTAACTTAGCCTTCCATATGCGGTGTATGAACCATCCTGCTAAATCAAAAATATTTTTTACCTCATCAATTATTACAGAATCTGAGGTTGCCACTAACTCTGCCCTTTTTAAAATGTAATCCGGGGAAATAACCGCTTCTGCTATACCACTTAGACTGTACTCTGACATTATTTCATTTATCATTTTGCATAACTCACCGGAAAGGGATACAGGTCGATCAAAATAAAACTCTATTCTTTCGAGTTCGAGAGAGTTGAGATTTTTTAAAAGCTTATTTAAAATCTCCTCAGTAAATGGACTTGGTTTATAAGACCGGTGAACGGAGGCTGAATCCCGAACTACTCCATCAGACGCAATAAAGACGAAATTACCTTTTCTGTAGGATTCTATGGTAATGAGTTGATTATATCCATCGACCTTTAATACCTTTCCTCTTACTTGTTTCTCGACTAGGATTTTATTCTTTCTATTTTTAATTTCACTTTTGGTAAAAAATCCGCGGTAAAGGACGTTTCGCTCTTCGGTGTTAAGTTGATAGTGGTTTCCGACTATCTCTAAAATGGAGCGAGTAGAATATAGTCTTCTTTTCAAATAAAGATAATCACGGCTCGCTGCAATAACCTTTTCTTTATTTACCACACTAATATTCTGTATTGTTTAATCCCAAAATCAAAGCTCACCTGAGTTGAGAATAGTCTAATGAAATATTATAATTTTTATTAGGAATTTATATGATAACAAAAATATTTAAAAATAAAGCCCCGGATTATGTTTCAAACCCTAAATGGATAAATCCTCGTAAGGACTTTGTACCAGCCTATATACGTACGTACGAAACCGACAAGCATATATTAGAAGAAAAGGTAGAACAGGCTCTTCAGGTACTGCAAAAGTGCGAGGTTTGTCCGCGTAACTGTCATATCAACCGACTTGAGAATAAAACCGCTGTGTGTAGGACCGGCCGTCATGCCTATGTTGCAAGTGCATTTCCACACTTTGGCGAAGAAGATTGTCTGAGAGGATGGTGTGGTTCTGGGACGATTTTCTTCTCTTTTTGTAATCTGAAATGCGTTTTCTGTCAGAACTTTGATATATCCTGGGAAGGTAATGGAATGATTCTTATTCCATCCGAACTTGCAAAGGTTATGATTTCTCTTCAAGAAGAGGGTTGTCATAACATAAACTTTGTTACCCCGGAGCATGTTGTTCCTCAAATTATGGAGGCAATACCATTGGCTATCGAGATGGGCTTAAGGTTGCCAATTGTATATAACACAAGCGCCTATGACTCTTCACATTCACTTGAGATTATGGATGGTATCGTTGATATATATATGCCTGATTTTAAGTTCTGGGATAGAAAGCTCTCCTTCTTTTACATGGCGGCTGAGGATTATCCGGATGTTGCATGTGCAGCGATAAAGGAGATGCATCGTCAGGTAGGGCCCCTTACATTTGACGAAAATAGCCTAGCACTACGTGGGGTTCTTGTTCGTCACTTGGTAATGCCAAACCGAGTTGCTGGCACGCGTCAGATTTGTCGTTTCATTGTAAACCAGATATCTAGGGATACATATATAAACATCATGGATCAATATAGACCGGAGGGCAGGGTTTTAAAGATTCCCGAAAAATATGAAAGTATTAATCGTCCGACTGTCCGCGCCGAATATGAGGAGGGCTTAAAGATAGCGTGCGAAGAAGGGCTATATCGTTTCGATGTCCGTTGGATGCATTGATTTCATCAATAGGTCTGTCATTGCGAGCGTTAGCGAAGCAATCCCCGACAACATCATCAGAGATTGCTTCGTCACTTCGTTCCTCCAATGACGAAATTCGTTGTGCATTATCAACTCAGAGAATTGGTATTAGTTCCTAGAATTTTAGGGTTGATTGGCCTTAATAGAATCGGTAAACTCAAGTGTGCAGAAAAATATTTTGGAGTAGGGATGAGACAATGGGCTTAAATATGACTCCTCAGGAGGTAAAGGTCTTCCTGGCTGAACAAAAGGTATGCCGAATGGCTACTGTTGACAAATCCGGAATGCCACATGTTATTCCAATGTGGTATGTAATTTTAGACGGAGACATCTATGTTGAAACAACTGGGACGACAAAGAAGGTTAGGAATGTAAAATTAACTAAAAAGGCCTCCCTTGTTATTGATGACGGCGATTCTTTACATGATTTCAGGGGTGTCATGATTCAGGGAAACATGGAAGTAATTAATGATAAAGCCCTTTTTAAAAAGTTTAGAGAAGCGTATGCACAGAGGTATTTCGGTTCGGATGAACATCCGGGGTATAGGTTTTTAACCAGTATTCCAAACCGTGTTCTCCTGAAATTCACCCCTGAGAGGTTTTATTCATGGGATTATAGGAAATTGAAGTTTTAATAATTTCCCATTAAGCCGCTATTTAGTTCGCTCCTATAAAAGTAAGCTATCATTAGGTAAAGGAAATTTATTACTGCCATACATAACAGAAATATTTAAAGGTTGTAGTACATTCTAGCTTAAGGTTTTGGGATAGAAGAGAGGTATAAGGAATGATAAAAAAGTGGAACGTCGTTAGGTCTGAAAATCTAAATTCATATAAGGTATTTTCGACAAGAAAAGACATAAGCATTTCTCCAATAACTGGAGAGAACCACGATTTTTATGTAGTTGAGGCACCCAATTGGGTAAATGTGGTTGCAATTACCGCTGATGATCAGATAATATTGATTGAGCAGTATCGTCACGGAACAAGGTCTATAACCCTTGAGATACCAGGCGGAATGGTTGACCCAGATGAGTCCCCCCTTGAAGCTGCAAGACGGGAACTGCTTGAGGAAACGGGGTACGACTCTGACGAGTGGGTATGCATTGGAAAGATTAATCCAAACCCAGCCATACAGAACAATGCCTGCTATACGTTTCTTGCAAGCAATGCAAGAAGGGTTCAGATTCCGAGTTTTGAAGGTACTGAGGATATAGGAGTTTTAGTAAAGCCTGCTACAAATATTACAAATTTAGTAGCAGAAGGCAAAATAACACATGCTCTGGTCGTAGTAGCGTTTTATTGGTACCTTCTATATAATCAGCACAACAGAAGAGTCAAGGACAAGTAATAGAGCCAATAAGCCCCTCCTTATCCTTATAAAGAGAACTGCTAAGCCATTACCCAAGCTTATATAATAATCTTAAATTGACTTGGGAGCGTTGCGGGAAGAGATAACTATTAATTATTATTTAGTTTGACTACCTTGCTCGCCTGAGGGCCCTTAGGACCTTCAACAACTTCAAATTCGACAACCTCACCCTCGGAAAGCGCTTTGTAGCCCTTGCCTTGAATAGCACTATAGTGGACGAATACATCCTTTCCTCCACCTTCCTGTTCAATAAATCCAAAGCCTTTTGAGCTATTGAACCATTTTACTTTACCCTTTAACAAATCGAATTACCTCCTAAAACTTAAAACTGCTCTTAATATCTCACAGTTTAAAAGATTTGTCAACATGCTGATTTTTAATTTAAAACCTACGTAAGTAGTAGTACTTAAAACCACTCATGGCAGAGTCAGCACTTGACAAAAATCTTGGGATGATTATCTTAATGTCCAAGGTTAGCACTTTCATAGTCTAAGTGCTAATTTCCGATCAAATCCACAAATTAAGGAGGAAGCTTGAATGAAGGTAAAACCGCTCTACGATAGAATACTGGTAAAAAGGCTAAATACCGAAGAGAAAACAAAGGGCGGAATTATAATCCCAGAGACTGCTAAAGAGAAACCGCAAGAGGGTAAGGTTGTATCCGTTGGGAAAGGAAAGCTCCTTGAAGACGGCTCAACACGGCCTCTCGATGTCAAGGTTGGGGATAGAATTCTATTTAGTAAATATGGAGGGACCGAGATAAATATAGAAGGTGATGAATATCTTATCCTTCGAGAAGATGAGGTTTTAGCAGTAGTTGAAGGAAAGTCTTAATAATCAAATAAAATAAGGAGGTAGTTGGTATGGCTGTAAAGGATATTAAGTTTGGTAGAGAAGCACAAACCTTGGTTTTAAAAGGGGTAAACATACTCGCAAATACAGTAAAAGCGACATTAGGTCCAAGGGGTAGGAACGTTTTAATTGAGAAAACATTTGGTGCTCCCGTTGTTACAAAAGACGGGGTTACCGTAGCGAAGGAAATAGAGCTTGAGGACAAGTTTGAAAACATGGGCGCGCAGATGGTAAAAGAGGTAGCATCAAGGACAAGCGACGTGGCAGGTGACGGCACAACCACTGCTACAGTGCTAGCTCAGGCTATCTTCCGAGAGGGGATAAAACTGGTAGCAGCAGGGCACGATCCCATGAAGCTAAAGAGGGGTATTGATAAGGCAGTAGAGTCAGTGGTTGAGGAGATAAGAAAGCTTAGCAAGGGGGTAAAGGGGAGAAAGGAGATTGCTTCTGTTGCCACTGTTTCTGCAAATGGAGACGAGACAATAGGGAATATTCTTGCAGGCGCAATGGAGAAGGTAGGTAAGGATGGGGTAATTACGGTAGAGGAGGGGAAGAGTTTGGAGACTACAATGGAAGTAGTGGAGGGTATGCAGTTTGATAGAGGGTATCTGAGCCCATATTTAGTAACAAACCCTGAGAAGATGGAAGTAGAGCTTGAGGATCCATATATGCTTTTATACGATAAGAAGATTTCTGGAATGAAGGATCTAGTCCCACTATTAGAGGAGGTGGCGAGGGGCGGGAGGCCGATACTGGTAGTATCAGAGGATGTAGAGGGGGAAGCACTAGCCACTCTGGTAGTGAATAAGATTAGGGGGACACTTAAGTGTGCTGCCGTAAAGGCACCAGGGTTTGGAGATAGAAGGAAGGCGATGCTTGAGGATTTAGCGATATTAACTGGGGGAAAGGTAATAGCAGAAGAGGCGGGGATGAAGCTAGAGAATGTGACAGTTAAGGATTTAGGGAGGGCGAAGAAGGTAGTGATAGACAAGGATAATACGACTATAATAGGTGGAGGAGGGAAGAAGGCGGAGATAGAGGGAAGGATTAGGCAGATAAAGGCTCAGATTGATGAGACGACAAGTGAATACGATAGGGAGAAGCTTCAGGAGAGGTTAGCTAAGCTAGCAGGTGGAGTAGCAGTGATAAAGGTAGGAGCGGCAACAGAAGCTGATATGAAGAATAAGAAGGCGTTGGTAGAGGATGCTTTACATGCGACGAGGGCAGCGGTAGAAGAGGGGATAGTAGCGGGAGGAGGTGTTACATACATCAGGGCAATAAAGATGCTAGATGCACTCAAGATAGATGATCAAGAGGAAAAAGCAGGTGTTAACATTGTTAAGAGAGCTCTTGAGGAACCCTTAAGGGAGATATCGAGTAACGCAGGCTGGGATGGGTCAATAGTGGTAGAGAAGATAAAGGAGGGGAAGGGGTCATTTGGTTTTGATGCAGCGAGGTTAGAGTATTGTGATTTGGTAGAGGCAGGGATACTAGACCCAACAAAGGTAGTGAGGTTTGCGCTACAGAATGCGGCGAGCGTAGCAGGACTTCTACTTACAACAGAGGCTCTTGTTGCTGAAAAGCCTAAGAAGAGAGAAGAGTTCGGAGCTGGTGCTATGCCACCGGGTGGTATGGGAGATTTTTAAGAAGGTTTAATTTTGAAAAGATAGTAAGAAGTGGGCTTCTCGTGTATCGGGATGCCCGCTTTTTTATTTCTTATTTTTATTTAATGCAGCGGAACCCTTATAGTTTTTGATTTATTAGACGGATATTAACTGGGTCGGGCAACGAGTTCCTTTGTCAGAACTCAGGACAGGCTTGCTCGTTTCCATTTAGAACACCAGAAAGACTGGAAAGAGGGGTCAGGCTTTGGTTATTTGTTTTTGTCATCAATACAATAATCCAATAAGCAAAGCCTGACCCTAGATCCTACTTCGGGTAGTGCCGAACCCCCCCCACAGCCCTTAGTGAAGTCAACGGCAAATGGATTTAGCCGCTTAGTTTTATGGGTATCGCCACCTCCAACTGTCGACTATGTGGAGACCGTCACTACAATGAAATTCGAAATGAACTTGACGGCCATTCATCACTGCTTCCGCAAGTTGTGCTAGGTCGTTCGAATTCCGGAGAACGAATTTCCCGTTAGCCCCACAGCGGTCATAGTTATCATTGAAGCTAACGTACCATTCATTTGGGGCAACCATTAATTCGCCGAGAACCCCTTCGACTTGGCCAGCAAGAGTGTCAAGATATGAAATATAACGGTTATAAACTCCTTCGATATTTGCATAAGCCACCTGATCAGCTTCTACCTCGACTTCATTATTTTCATAACTCTGGTTGGCTTGTTTGTATTTCTTAAAATAATGGTAACCAAAATTTGACAGTGAACTATCCCATTTCCTGTACTGAACTACATGAACTAACTCGTGAGTTAAAGTTTTAAGCATTTCCCTAGTTTCACCTCGGTTATTATATGTAGACTCATTATGCCTCATGAAAACGTCATGCCCATAGGTCTGTCCCTCTGATTCTGTCCCCGAGATGTTAATTCCAATGTTTTGGGAAGACCATTCATCAAGTAATGTGATTCCCCAGTGCATTGTTACACGGTCAACCAAATCACCGAAGACAGGGCGTAAAGCATATTTAAGGCGTTCGGTAAGTGGTTCTCCCGACGGGGAACGACTGTTCATTACCGCTGCTGCGGCAGGATAAATAACTCTACCAGCATCACCCCAGGCTTCTTCTGACAGACCTGTTCCTATTGTGCTTCCGCAACTGCTACATATGCATCACATGCCTCCTTGCAACCAGGCGCTACAACCCATATCCCTCCAATACTGCGACCACAAGCCCTGGAGCAATTAGTATCACAATCCCAAGCCGTAGCACTGCCATAGTTCAAGATGGTGATTAAAACTAACGCAAAGAAGATAAAAAAGAGCGCCTCCGGTGTAAAGGATAGTTTCATAACAGAAGATTCCTTTACATTTTTAATCTTATTAATCAACCAGTAACAAGATTCACTTTTCTTGTTTATTTTCATGTTCTCTCCGTCCTTGCATATTTACCACCATTTTATCAAAAAAATAAACGCAAGTACCTTAGCTTCGGTGGAACCCGCTCTGCTAACTCCACCTGTAATAGCAGCATTATTGGCAGGGGCGCAACCTCACATGATGCTCAGGGTGGGGTGGGTGCGGAACTTTCGTGTAGAGCCGAACCCGCCCTACAACCCTTGGTTAAGTCAACGGGAAATGGATTTAGCCGCTTAGTTTTATGGGTATCGCCACTTCCAACTGTCGACTATGTGGAAACCGTCGCCACAATGAAATTCGAAATGAACTTGACGGCCACTCATCACTGCGTCCGCAAGTTTTTGTATGTCGTTTGAATTCCGGATAAGGAACTTCCCGTTAGCTCCACAGCGGTCATAGTTATCGTTGAACCTAACGTAACATTGATTTCGGACAACCTTCAATTCACCGAAGTTCCCGCCGACCTGGTCAGCATTGG
>Ga0209342_10007244_pt1 | contig 11171 bp, 7 predicted proteins | sample RifCSP16_2_FD_184023 | JGI IMG/M metagenome (GOLD analysis project Ga0209342, IMG submission 184023) | Soil microbial communities from Rifle, Colorado - Rifle CSP2_sed 16_2 (SPAdes) (version 2) | ecosystem: Environmental > Terrestrial > Deep subsurface > Rock core/Sediment | place: Rifle... | reverse complement strand
TCGAGGCCGTCGGCCTCGAGCCGACGTTCTACACCCACCGCGAGCGCCCCATCGACGAGACGCTTCCCTGGGACCACATCAGCGCCGGCGTCCGCAAAGATTTCCTCACCGAGGACTATCTCTGGAGCCTGGAAGGGCGCACGCGTCTCGATTGCCGGGAACGGTGTTTTGCCTGCGGCATCTTGCCGCGCTTCGCCGAGCTGCGCCGCCAGCACCCGGGCGAGGCCTGGGAGTGCCCTGAAGTGCGATCGCCGGCCCGCCAGCGTGAGGTCCCTATCACCCTGGCGATCTCCTGAGGCAAGGATGGACAGGGTCGCCCTCACTCGCTACCGGGCCTCCTTCCACAAGACCGAGGCCATGCGCTACACCGGAAACCTCGACCTCCACCGCACCCTCGAGCGGACGCTGCGGCGCGCCGGCCTGCCGCTGGCCTACACCCAGGGGTTTCACCCGCACCCGCGCCTCACCCTGGCCTGCGCCCTCGCCTTAGGCTGCACGAGCGAAGCCGAGCTGGCCGACTTCTGGCTGGAGGAGGCCCTCCCAGCCGAGGAGATCCTCGGGCGGTGCCAGCGTGCGGCGCCTTCGGGGATCCGCGTGACGGATGTCTCAGCGGTCGGTCTGCAGGAGCCCTCGCTCTCCACGCTCGTCGTATCGGCGGAGTATGAGGCCGAGCTTGGTTTGGAGAGTGTGCCGGCGGATCTTGCCGGGCGAATCGAGGCCCTGCTGGCGCGCGAGGCGATCCCCCGCACGCGCCGCGAGAAGGCTTACGACCTTCGCCCCTTGATCGAGGCTCTAGAGACCGAGGTCCGGCCGGAGGGTGGGCCTGTCGTTCTCATGCGGCTCGCGGCGCGCGAGGCGGCCACGGGCCGGCCGGAGGAAGTGCTCCTGGCGCTAGGCGTCGAGCCGGCCGAGGCGCGCATCCACCGCCGGCGCCTGATCCTGCGGGAGCCGCAGGCCGCCTAGCTAGGGCCCGGGCTGGGCGGGCGCTTCCGTCCCGCCGAGCTTGCCGTCGCCTTTCTCCCCCAGCACAGCCCGCACGGCGGCAGCCGGCCGGAGCCCGATCCCGGCGAACCCGATCACGCCAAGGGCCAGGACGAGAACGGCGTTCGTGGCGTGGCTCAGCAGGACGGCGCTGGAGGCCACATCAACCGGCAACCCGATTCCGACGAAGACCAGGGATCCGAACGCCTCGGCGGTGCCGACGTAGCCGGGCGCGGCGGGGATGAGGAAGGTGAGGACGTAGAGTGAGTAGCCCATGATCACCAGGATTGGCGAGGCCCCTGCCCCCAGACTGAGCAGCAGGACAAAGAAGGCCGAAGAGTCGATCAAGATGGCTGCGATGGAAAGGGCCAACAGCGGCGCAAGGATGCGGGGCCGCGATCCAAGGGCGGAGAAACCGTCCAGGAACCTTGTCGCCGACCCGAGGATTCGTTCCCGAAGAGCGAGATTGATGCCGGAAGGTAGGAACCTCGCAAGGAGAGCCACCTGCTTTTGGCGTGCCCAAATCGCGAGGCTGGCGAACACGCCGAACGCCAGAATCAGGATCGCGCCCACAACCAGGAACGCCAATGCGCGGCCCTGAAGCCCGCCCAAGAGCAGCGCGCCGCAGGCGCCAAGAAGCAAGACGGCCGCAAGATCGAAGGCCCGATCGATAGCGATCGTCGCCAGCGAGGCCGCCATGGAGGTGCCCTGGCGGTGTTTGAGGAAGACGCTGCGGGCCACCTCTCCAGTTCGGAGCGGGACCACGAAGTTGACCAGGTTGGCAGCCAGGACGATCATCACCAGATCGAGGAATGGGGGTTGGGCGACCGGATGGAGCACGAGTCGCCAGCGAAGTGACCGAAGAAATGTGCTCAGTACGGAAAGCCCCGCCGCCACAGCGACAAGCCCCCAGCGAGCTTGCCCGAGAGCTTGGCCCACCTCTTCGAGGTCCACCACCCGGAGCCAGGCGATGAGAAGCACCGCCCCGAAGAGGGTCTGGACCAGTAGCACCGTGGCGCGGCGGCGGGTCACAATGTTGGCCTTTCGGCGGGCCCAACGTCTCCCCCTGCTTGCTCGTCCCGCCTTCCCCTGAATCCTATGGAGTGGTCCCGGCGTCGCAAGGCGCTGCCCCGTGGTCAGCTGTCTCTTGGCCCGGGACTCCTGGCGGCAACCCCGCCGCACTGCTCGGCCCTCCCTGTCCGTTGTCGCTACTTTCCCGTCCCACTACGTCGGTCGCGTCCGAGACGGCCTTTTCCGTGGGGATCTTACCGAACTTGACAAGCAGTCTCCCCGGGGGAAGGACTCGGCCGAGGATCTGTTCCAAGGAAAACAACGCCGGATAGAGCTGTTCGGCCGTGCTTCTTGGCAATAAGTTCAGCCAGACCGGCGTCAAGACGTCCAGGGGAAGAACCCGTTCGATGCTGAGTCCGGCAGCCTCCGCCAAGGTCGCGATCTCCTCCAAGGTGCTGAAACAGTCGTTTCGATAGAAGTTCGGGTTGAACAGCAGCCCGTATAGCCGGAAGAATGCCCACAGGACGGGGTTGTTGTACTTCCGGGCGTTGGCGAAATCGAAGATGATCGCCCCTCTAGCCACCAACGTGGCGCGCCTCAGGATTTCAGCACGGCGGTTTCCGTCTCGGATGTGCCACAGCACTCTGATCCCTAGCACCGCGTCAAAGGTGCCAAGTTCCGGCGTGATCTCTTCGCCGGCGAGCCGGACCGGAGGTGGGAGGTTCTCTTTCTTCAAGTATTCGCCGAGCATCGCTGCGGACGGCTCCGTCGCCAGGACGGCGATGCCCAGATCACGGAGGAATCGCGTGATCCGGCCCGTGCCTGCGCCGATCTCAAGAACCGTGCCTGGGAGAGGCTCCATGAGCCGCCGAAGACATTCCTCCGAGGTGTAGTTCTTGAACCGCTCATACTTCGAAGATGACCTGCGGTGGTCATATTCGGCCGCGACCTCTTGCCTGCAATAGATGTTCGAGGGGACAGGGCTCCGTGACCCAAGCAATAGGGCGATCCACTCCAGAGGCTTTTCAAGGAGGAACGCGGCCGCCGCCAGGGGATCTTCCAGCAGCAACCTCCAGTTCTTCGGGACCACCGCGAGCCGCCGCGCGCAGGCGAGCCCTCCGAATTCGGGATACCTGCTCTTGAGCATCGGGATGTATCGGCCCCTGACGTATTTCCTCTTGAGGATCCTGGGCAGCGTCTCCGCTTCATCCACAACCGCCTTGGGGGCCGTGAAATAGAAGGAAACGCCCGCCCTTTTCAGCCTGAAGTGGAGCGTCCAATCGTCCAGCATTTCCACGGATTCATCGTAGCCCCCAATGCGCTTGAACAGATCGGTGTCGATAACCTGGGGCGTCATGATCGCGGAGTCCATGGCATTGAACCTTCGCTCAAGACACTTGGCGCGCGTCACGAGGTTCGCGGGCAACACCTTCTCTGCGAGGACAATCGCCTTCGCTCCTGTCTGGTCGGCGAGCTCTGCCGCAGACTCCAACGCGTCTGCCTCCAGACGCGTGTCCACATCCAGGTGAACAAGGAAATCTCCCGTGGCCAGGGACGCGCCCAGGTTCCTGGCGACGCTCTTGCCAAGGCTCCTTTTCAGTGTGATCAGTCCGGGGCGCCCGTCAAGGAATTGGAGGAGGCTCGGAGCAGCAGTTGGCCCAACGACCACGATGATCTGTTTTGGAGGAAGTGTCTGCCGCTCCACGCTTTCTACGCAGGACTCCAGACCGCAGGGCGAGGCGTTATCCGCCACCGGGATCACGACGGAGAAGCTCGGCCGCAGGGCCGGAAGCGCCAATGAAGTCGCGGTTTCCAGTTCCATCACGAATCTCCCCCCTCTGGATGCTCGGAATTGCCCCCGCCTCGACGCAGAGGAGCGCCAAGTGGCAAGACGAATACGCGCGCGGAGGTCATCAAACCCATCAAGCCTCTCGGATAGTGGCGGTCCCGCTGGGCGGGGTCCGTCGACTTGCTTCCAATTCGCAGATCCGACCCGTCCAGGCCAATACAATCAGCGTAGCGAAGGCCAGGAGGAAGCCCGGCCGACAAGGCCCCAGCCCGGACCAAGGCTGGCTCCAGTTGGGACAAGGACGGCACCAACTGCAGCGAGGGCCAGCACTATGGCAAGGTCGAAGGCCCGATCCACCGCGACAGTCGCGAGGGAACCGGCGACTGTGACGCCCCGCCTCTGCTTGAGCAAGAGGCTTCGGGCCAGTTCTCCCGTGCGCAACGGGAGGAGGAAGTTGATCAGCGTTGAGGCGAAAACGATCGGGATGATATCGCCCAGTGGCAGGCGGGCAATCGGCCGTAGGAGCAGTCGCCAGCGGGCCGTGCGAGCAAGATAGGCCAGCAAACCCAACCCCAGCGCGACCACGACGAAGGGCCACTGCATGGCTGCCAGTCGCCCAGCGACTGACGAGAGATCGACGAGTCTCACCCGCGCGATCAACAGGCCCAGGCCGAGGAAGGATTGGAGGAGGAGTAGTGCGATTCGCCGTCGCCGGCCCGAGCCGGAGATCTCGGGTGATACGAGCTCGGTGCCGATAAGAGGCCCACGTCGACCCAGTGCAGGCTCGTCGGAGGCAGTCCCACGTGCTTGCGATAGAAGGCGAGATGTCACACGAGCTCCGCGCGACTGAAGAAGAGGATTGTGGAATTCCGGCCCCGTACACGAGCGAGCACTTCTTCGGCGCTGGTCCTGCGGAATCCCCCTTCGCGTAGGCCTTCGAAGGTCCTGAATCCGAGCGCGCCCATCTCTCCCAGGAACTCCTCGGGCCGCGTACCAGACCTTAGGAGACCATGGGGCCAGAATTCGCTCATCAGGACCAATTCGCGCCTCGCGGATAGCGTCCTCCTCATTCCCATCAAGGCGGAGTGTTCCGCTCCCTGGATGTCCACCTTCATCAGATCAACGTCCAATCCCAGCCGTTCTACGTAGTCATCGAGGGCAACGGCAGCAACAGGGATTCTCTCCCGTGCCCTGCCAGCGTTGTAGAAGCCATCATCATCCCCGTCATAGACACGATGATCCCCCTCGTTGATGCTGCAGAGGTAGAGCGCCGCCGGGCCGGTCCTGGAGGCGACCGCGCAGGCTTCGACGCGAACGTTGCCAAGATTGTTGAGCGCCACGTTTCGCCGGAGCAGGTCCGCGTTCGGGGGGTACGGCTCGAAGGCGATCACCTTGCCATGGGGCCCGACCCCCATGGCTGCCAGGATGGTGTAGTACCCGGTGTTGGCCCCGATGTCCACCACTGTCATCCCCATCCGAAGGAGCCCAACAAAACAGCGCGTCTCAATGGGCTCATAGAGCCGGAAGAGGTAGAGGGCTCGGGTGACCGTTCGGTCTCGCAGATCCATTCGGATGCGGTGGCCTGCAACCTTGAAATCAGCGGAAGTTCCGCGCAATGGAGAGCGGGCGGCCAGGTATACCCTCCAGAATGCCTCCCAGACGCCGTAGGCCGCCCTGGGGAGGCCGGGGCCCAGGCGCGAGCCGCGGGCCGCCCGGTTTAGGCCGAGTGCCACTCGGTACAGGACGCTCTCGTTCTCCGGGACCTTTCCGTCCACAGCCACCTCAAGGCCACTTGCCCTTGCTCTAGCGGCGCCGAGGGGTCTCGCCCCCAGAGGCGAAGGAAGGGCCCTGCACTTTCGTTCCGAGCCCCAATAGCGTCGTTGCATAGCCAGAACGAATCGCTACCGCTGACAGTGGCTCGGCCTTGATGAAGGCGCGAAGTTCGCCGCGCCCAAACGGTCTCTCGTGGCCAAAGGGCCAATGCCTACCGGCCATAATTCGGAGCAGATTGTAGGGCGAATGCTTCCACGGGACGACAACAGCCACCGTGCCGCGCCGCCCGGTCACCCGCCAGTGCTCGTTCACGATCCTCGCGGCCTGCCGGCGCTCAAAGTGCTCGATCACGCCACTGCTGAAGCTCAGGACAAACGTTTCGGGGGCAAAGGGAAGGGCCAAAGCGTCTCCCACGACGCATCGAAGACCTGGGTTGCGCTTGCGGGCCAGGTTCACGGCCCCGCGCGAGCGATCAACCCCGTAAAGCCGAGTGCCTGCTTCGATCCGACTCAGGGAAGCAGAGGTTTCAGCCGATCCACATCCGATTTCTAGCGTGAGGAGGGGGATCCTGTCCTTGGGCATCATCCTTCGGAGATAACCGCTCAACATCCGAGCGTGCCGCCTCGCAAGGAGGCGCCGCGCCAACCACAGCGCGAAATCAAGCGGCGAACGGCCGTCACCGTGCTTACGCCAGAACCCTTCCCAGAGCGCATCTTGGGGTTGCACCGCACTGCGACGCCCAGCCCCTTCTTCGCCGAGCCCCCCATCGCGATCGGCGGCGCCAGGGACCGGCCACGCTACCCCCTCCGGCAGCACGCCGATCGCGGCCTCGAGCCCTTTCTCGCGCCGACCCTGGAGCACTTCTGTTGCCATCCTGTACCTCCCAGATGCGCCACAAAGCACACGTTCCCAAGGTGCCAGGTGGCGCGAGGACTGCCTCGCTCCGCAGAACCGACCCACAACTAATGGCCGGACGACCCACGATCCCGGGTCGCTGGAGGTGACCCTCTCGACGCCTGCCAGCGATCGCTCAACCTGGCCGCGCCGCGGTCGCTCGGGGAAGCCTCGGCGCGTCCGGTCCCCACGCCTCCCCATCCGGCTCCCGGCACCCCTGATGACCTTGGTTCGGCCCCTCCCAGGTCGAGATCGCGCCCCATCTCTCCAGGGTCCTGCTCCGCGCTCCCAGGCCTGCCCCATCGCACGGCCCCAGAGTGCTCACCAGCATCCCTTAGCCATGCGACCTCGCCTCGGGGCTTTGGTCGCGGCGCGGGCTTAATGACCTGCACAATGCGACGCCAGCCCTCGGGCCAAGCCACCCAAAGGCCGATCGATACCAGCGCCAGGCCGGATGCTATGGCCCCAGCCAAGGCGGAAGCGCCTCGGCGATATTCCAGCTCAAGCACATCTCCTGGGGAAGTTGCGGGCAGGCGCACCAACATTAGTCCCGGGCCCACGCGGCGAAGCGGAAGAGGCACCCGCTCCCCCTGGGACAAGAGATGGGCGTGCCAATCGGGGGAGAAGGCTTCCCGCCATATTAGCGATGTCCCTTCCGGCACAGCCTCAGGAAGCACGAAACGAAGGTGGTCGGGGTTCTCCCGGATCACTCCGGGTGCCACCAGATTTCCTGGGGCGGGCGCAGGAACCAGCCATGCCATAAGCCGTGCGAGGACCTCGCGTTCTACGGCGCTGTCGTAGGTCGCGGCATGGCCGATCAAATTCATTCCCGACCACACAACTCGGCCCTCGCCGTACTGCCCGACAGCAATCATCGGGATCCCAAGTACGCTGAGGACCGGGTGAGCCCACGGCCGCAGCCCCATCGAGGGCGCCGAAACCCCCCATGGCTGGCCCTCCCACAGGAGAGGCGGAAGAGTCGCAGGATCGATCCCGGCAAGGATTGAAGGATCCTCCACCAGGAAGGTGTCGCCTGCGCCAAAGCTTGTCCAGTCCAGGCGCCGAACTGGTAGGACATCTGGCGGATTCGCAGTCTGCCAATCGGGGGTGAAGAACTGCCATCCAGTGTCCACGTACAACGCGCCTCCACCGGCGACGTATTGCGCCAAGAGCTCCCACGCGCGTTCGCGGTCCTGGTATCCGTAGCCGTGGAGGAAGACAGCGTCGAAGGTCTCCAGATCGGCCAGGGTGTAGTCATCGATGTCGTGCGTGCCTTCCACGGGAAGACCGCGTTCGTAGTTCAATCCGCCCTGGACGAATGTACGAAAAGCCTGCTCATAGATGGCGTTCTCAAAACCACCGATGACCAGGATGACCGGGCTGTTCTGCAGGGTCGCCATCGGCGGGGCCTCCAGAAACTGCCGCACCTGAACCACGCTTGGCGGGGCGTCGGAGGCTGGGTAGACGACAGGCCAGCGGGCGGGATCGTAGCGTTCTAGTGGGTCCAACTGACTGTGCAGGACCAAATAGCGCAACCCGAACCAGCGGGCGAGCTCATCCACCTCCTGCGGGCTGCCGTCGTCCATGTAGGAGACGGTGGACTGGTAGGCCCAAAGGGCATGCAGGAGAGAGGCGTTGAAGCCATAGATGTTCACAATCGAGGCGTCGGAATACAGACTCAACGCCTGTGTGATTCCACCCAGGTCGGGGGAAACGTCGAGCCGCGTGGAAGCGTCCATGCCAAGCACCTGGGTAAACGCCAGGATGTCGGCGCGGTTTGTCATGTCGCCTTCCTGGCTGAGTTCCCATAGGGGTGGGTCAAGCAGCGAGAGCCGGCCGCCTTGAAACGTCACCGGGAGAGGGCCGTTCCACCCCTGCACGCCGTATCCATTTCGGTTGGGCGTCATCGAAGGCCCGTAGAGCACGGCGGAGGCAGTCACGCCCAAGCAGATTGCGGCGATCGCCGTCGCCTTCGCGGCCCGGCCGAGACCCAGCGCGAGCCCGCCTCGGCTCGCGGAGCGAGCGAGGACCGACGCTGTCTTTGCCGGCAAGGCCATGATGAGCCGTCCCACGGAATGCGCTCCATAAGCCGCCGTGGCCGGCATAAGGAGCATGGCCATCAACACAGCCCTATCGTTGGTTCCGCTCCAAAGGGGCGCGAAGACGCGCACCAAGCCCATCCAGAGCCCTGGCATGGCGACGAAGAGCACGGAGGCGATCGAGATGACTCCCCACAGCAGAGGCGTTTCCCATTGCACCAAGCCGGCCACGAGGCCCACCGCAGCCAGAATCACAACTGGGGTGGCGAAGGTCATCCGGTAGGTGGCTTCGGGCGCGACCAGTCCGAATGTCTTCGCGAAGTCGTAGTACGAGACCATCTCGGCCGGGATGTAGCTCAGGCCTTCGCGGTTGGCCAGGGCGTTATTGTGCATCCATGGGACAACCCAGATCGCTGCCAACAGCACGCCGGCTGCAACCCCAGCCCAGGCGCGACCCACTGAGAGAAGGAAGACCCGGGCGGGGCGGCTGGCTCCTCGCTGGAAGAGAGGCAGCAGGGCTGCGTAGACCGAAACCGCCATCAGGAAGACCAGGGCCGTTGGGATATGAGATACGAAGAGCATCGCGAAGAGAAGGGCCGCCGCGGCAAATGCGAGCCGGCCGCCGAGGCCAGGTCTCTGGGTGGGCTTACGCAGGCTTCGAACCAGGTAGGCATCGAAGGCCAGGAGCGCCCAGGGAACGTAGAGCAGCGTGACCGACTGAGCATACAATCCAATCCGCGTGAGCCAATCCCACGTGGCTGAAGAGAGCGGGTAGAGTAGTCCTGCGAGAAGCGCTGCGGTCTGGCTCTTCGTCTTGGCCCAAACCAGGGCATAGAGGCCCAGTCCTGCAATGGGCACGGAAAGAAAGCCCACCAAACGAAACGCCTGGATCTCGGTCAGGCCGCTCGCTCGGTGGACCAAGACGACCAGGAGGCTCGTCCCCGGGGGATAGAGGTATAGGAGCGGCGTGCCCGCGCCCTCGAGCGGGAACCACGTCGGCAAAGACGGGAACCAGCGGTTGTACCACTGGACCATAGAGAGCGCCCAGGGGATGTCATTGCCCGAGAGGATTCCCTCAAGGATGGAGTGCCCGAGCAGATAGCAGAAGGCAACGACAGCCGTAGCTCCGGCCAAGGCATACAGGCTCCGGAACGCAGCCAGGAGCAGCCTCTCCGCGGAGAATGCTCGCACCGATCCCGGTCGCAGCTGCTCGGAGGGGGATGGCGCGAATCGCGCGCCGCCCGCGCTTGAAGCCGGAATCGGGGAGTAGTTACCCGGCCTAGGACCGACCCCCCTCTCAGACACCAGTCACCGTCCTTTCCGCCTCAGAACTCGGCGTGCCCATTCGTCATCATCGCGCGCGGAGGTCTCCATCCACCTTTTCAGCAATGGGGCATGTTCCTGGGCGACCGGCGAATCCACCCCTGACAAGTCCTCTTCATCCGCGGAAGGTGCTTCTGTGGATGACGCGCCAAGGGATGGCCCGGCTCGGGGAGTGCCCGCACTCGTTTCGTGGATTGGAGCCAAGGGCGGCCCCTTGGTCGGGGCATTGGCCCCATCCATCGGGGTTTCCGGCAGGCCACGTTCACGAAGCGACATCCCGGCGTTGGCGAGTTCAGCCGACATCCGCTCAGCCCACTCGACATTGGGCCCTTCGCCCAGCATTGGCTTGGGCAGTCTCATAGTTAGGACGATGCGCAGCCAGGTGAACGCGTTTCCCCCGAGCACCAGCCCATCGACCGTTATTGCGGCCAGAAACAAGCCGCCGAGAATGCTCGTGCCAACGGCCATTCGTTCCCAAACGCTCGGCTCCCAGACAAGGCTCACGGTTGCGACGCTCGAGGAAGACGCCACCGGGATGAGCATAAACCCGGGCCCTGCCCGAAAAACGGGGGCTTCCCGCCTCCCGGCGTCGTCCCAAACATAGGCGTGCCAGTCGGGGTAGTACGCCTCGCGCCAGTAGAGCCAAGTGACGCCTCCTGGATCTGTGAGCAGGGAAAGAGAAGGTCGATCGGGATGGGTCCTGGTCAACACGGGATCGCCGAAGTCCGCGCCAGGCCGATCTTCGGTTAACCACCGCAGCAAGTTGTGCAGCAGTTGAAGTTCCTCCTCATTTTGCCCCAGGTAGCGGGCGTGCCCGATCAGGTTCATCCCAGACCAGACGACGCGTCCTTCACCGTACTCGCCCGCCACGACTAGCGGACGGCCGGACGCGCTCAGGACCACCCGCCCCCAAGAACGCACGTCCTCTGGCTGAGCGCCGGATACGGTCCAGGGCTGCCCCTCCCAGGCAAGGGGCTTGAACTGAGTGACGTCGAGTTCTCCCGAGGCTTCCGGGTAGCCCAGAGCGTAGTCGCTGGTCATCCCGTAGTCGGTCCAGGTGAGTCTCTCCAGGGGCAGCACGTCCGGAGCCTGGTCGAACTCCCATTCGGGAATCCAGTACTCCCAGCCCGTGTCGACAAAGAGGCTGCCACCTTGCTCCACGTAGGCTTCCAACGTGTCCCATGCTCTGACGCTGTTGCGATAGTCGTAGCCGTAGAGGACAACGGCGTCGAAGAGGGCGAGCTCCTCCAGCCGGTAGCGATCGACCCGAGGCTGGCCCTCCACGAGGAAAGCCTCGCCGTATGGGAGGACTCCGTCATTGGCCAGGCGGAACAAGGTCATGAACGCGTCCGCATCGGGCT
>Ga0209342_10007242_pt1 | contig 11171 bp, 9 predicted proteins | sample RifCSP16_2_FD_184023 | JGI IMG/M metagenome (GOLD analysis project Ga0209342, IMG submission 184023) | Soil microbial communities from Rifle, Colorado - Rifle CSP2_sed 16_2 (SPAdes) (version 2) | ecosystem: Environmental > Terrestrial > Deep subsurface > Rock core/Sediment | place: Rifle... | reverse complement strand
GATCAAAATCCGACCGGCCGGGGTAGAATGCCTTGTTCAGGTCGGCAAGAGGAATTTTACTGTAAGCCGGCGATTCGTTATGGATCCTTTCCACCGCTCCCTGCCTCGATTCCGGTTTGTTCAGCGTGAGTCCGCTTTCAATCGTCGAGAGATACAGTGACTTGGCGAGAGATTGATTGTTTTCGAAAAAATTTTTTCTCATGGAGAGAGCGCAGCAGGGGTGTTTGAGCCACATTTTTCTCGTGACGATGAGGTCCCTGCCCACTCCGTTCGCCTCTGCAAACGTGCCGAGGGGCTCGGGATTTATAAAGCAGTCGATCTCACCTTTTTTCAAGGACGTAATAAGCTCCTCCATATTGATGATTTTTATTTGGATGTCCTTGGCCGGATCGATATTATATTTTTTCAAGAGAGTCTTCACCAGGATATGATGGACCATCAGCGGGCTATGGACCCCGATCCTCTTCCCGGCCAGATCCGAAGGCATTTTAATTGACGAATCTTTTCCAACCACCAGCACGCCGCCATTCGTACCGGCGATCTGAGCGGTAACGAGCGGAACTGCTTGTCCGGCAAACGGGCCGCTCCCCGCGTTCAGCGCCAAAAAAGCAGTTACGATAAGCTGCCCGGCGGCCAATTCTCCGCTGATGAGTCCCTGAGCAACATCCTTCATGTCGGGCAAAAAAACAATTTCCGCATTTACACCGTTCTTTTTATAATTACCGGCAAGTTTTGCATGAATCATCGACAGCGCACAGTGAGAGGGCGCGAGGACGCCTATCTTTACCGTTTTGGCAGGAATCGCAAAGACCGTATTTTTAAACAGGGCGCCGCCGCACAATGCGCCGGCTGCAAGTGCCGATGTTTGCTTGATAAATTCACGCCTGGATAATTTTTTCTTCATTCTGTCATTTCCTCCTCGATTTTGCGGAGCCCTCGGACCACAAAAGGGTCCGCAATGCTCCCGCGAACAGCAATGATTACAAAGATACTATAAGATTCGGGATTGGGCAAGGGGCGGAAGAGGTTTTTTTACGAAGGCAAGAGTGTTGCCGGCTCGAAAAACATCGGCGAGAAAAGGGATCTTTTCTCGCCATAAGGGATATTTTTCACTTGAAGGCCCCTGTTGAAGGGGTGACCCCGATACCGCGAAACCCACTCCTGACATTCACCAGGCCGTTTGCGGTTCGTCTACTTCACCTTGGCAATCAGTTCCAGCTTGTCCTCGATGGCCGACGGCGCGCCTGATATCTTCATGAACGTTCCCATGGTGAGGTCCGGGAAATTAACGGCAATACGGAACTTGCCGTGGAGCATGTAGACTTTCCCGTCGGAAACAATGAACTCATACGGAAGATGAGCGGTATGCTTCATTTCGCCTTTGTCGATGATCTTCATGATCGCTGTATCGGCCCCCTCCCCTTCCGTCATTCCTACCCCGAACACCGACTCTTTCTTCCCCGGTACATCGACCCGGTAGACCTTGACCACGCCCCCTTTGCCCGCGGCGAGGTTTGCCTCCACCGCCTGCACGGCCTCCTCCTGCGTCTTATAGACGGCAAGCTCGACAGGGTCGTCGAAATAAGGCATCATCATCATATAATGATACTTGCGCAGCTTCTTCGGCTTGAACCCGTCCTGGGACCCGAACTCGGACTTCTTGCCGAGCGCTTTTTCCAGGGCCGCCGCGGTCTCCGCGAGGGTGTCCTTCATGCGGTACGCCTGGGCCATATACAGGGGGTTCGTGTAGGCGATCTGCAGCTCCTTAGGCGTCTCTGTCAGGGAAATGCGCTGCACCGCGCCGTAGGCGCCGAACTCGGACTTGGCGGCACTGTTCTTCAGGGCTTCACTCGTTACGACCACAACTCGGGCGCCTTTGTATGGTGAGTAGTCGCCGACCACCTCAAGCCCCTGTTGTGCGAGGGCGGCCTTGATCTCCTCGAACTTTGCATCGATGGTCCCGGGCCCGCTGGAGCCGAGAACAAAAGGCTTCAGGACCGGGTCGTCCGCGCCTGCCGGCATGCCGGACACGAGAAGCACAAGGACTGCGAGAACCGCGAGTACTGTCATGTTTCTGAATGTGATCATGGTTCCTCCTTTTTTTGTTAACAACCATTCAGCCTTTGAAGGGCTGCTCCATTTACGCAACGCGCTGTAAAAAAGATACTATAAATCAGAGGAAATGTAAACCCCGTGAGAGAACGAGTCATCTATCATTAGCAGATTGTAGTAGTATACCACAATCGGTAAACATATGGCAGCAACCCCGCCAATCGTGGCTGCACTCTCTAACGGGGTAAAGGGGGAACTGAGGACAAGTTGTAATGCTTCAGTTTCGGGGGATAAATCAGCAGGGGGTAGCAACCCTTGAGCGATAGACGCGCTTTTAAGCGCCCCGCAAATCATGGTAAAATCACTTATCCCAAAGCAGGCTCGTGCCTGCCGGCAGGCACGAGCGTACATGCTGCGGGGACAGGACGAATATCCTTGTGCAACCGGCGCCCAATTTGCGCGCTTGCGCCTGTCTGCGTGCGAACACGCACAGGCAGGCGGCAGAGCGAAAGGGCTGCTGCCCCCGCACTTGAAGCATTACGACAATGTTCAATTTAATTGCATACTCTTCCATGCCATGTTATACTGTGCATCGTAATTTTGGAGAAGGGTGATGGCTGGAAGTCCGCTGATCAAACTATACACCCTCAGCACCTGCTCCCACTGCAACCGCACCAAGAAATTTTTTAAGGACTGCGGGATAGACGTCGAGTTCACGGACGTGGACCTCCTGACCGGCGCGGAGCGGGAGAGAGTGCTTGATGAGGTGAGGAAGCTGAACCCTGATTGCAGTTTTCCGACAATCTGCATCGGCGATGTCGTTATCGTCGGTTTTAATGAAGAAAAATTACGCGGCGCACTGGACCGCAAATGACACCGGAGCAGCTTTATACCATACTCTCAAAATACGCTGAGTCGCAAGGCATACGCCTGAACAAAGACAGAGAATTCGTCATGGACATTCTCCGGGGCCTGCTGACGAACGAGGCGCGCTACGGCTACCGTTCCTGTCCCTGCCGCCTTGCGTGGGGCGTAAAGGAAAAGGATGCGGATGTCGTTTGTCCCTGCGTGTACCGCGATCCGGACATCGAGGAATTCGGGAGCTGTTTCTGCGAGCTCTATGTATCTGTTGACTGGAATGAAGGAAAGATCAACCGCCAGGTGGTGCCGGAGCGAAGACCGAAGGAAAAGCGGAGGATGTGAAAAGCTGATAGTTAATAGCTCATGGCCGATAGCGATCAGCGAAGAGCTACATTCGCCGTAGAGGCTTGCCCTGAGTTTTGTCGAAGGGACGCAGAGGGCTTAAACTCTATGCGCTATGCCCCATGCAGAACAAGTACTCATCAATCTCAATGGTAAATAAGGACTGGATCATGAAAATAAAGAATAAGGACAAGAAGAATAAGGACATGAAAAAGCAGGACATGCCCGAATTTAAATTCAAGCAGTTTACGGCCGAGGAAGACCGGATCTATGCTGAAACCGTTGGCAAGTTCCGGGAGGCCGTAAGCCAGGGCAAAACGCTCCGGCAGGCATACGAGAGCAATCCCATTGCGGACAAGGAACTGGAGACGCTCATCCAGGCGGATTTTCTGAAGATCATGATCGCCGAGCGCCACTTCGCTCAGCGCCAGCCGCTTGAAGAGCTCGCAAAGGCCTTTGACGTATCCCTTGATCTCCTCAAGAACACCCTGGCGCGAATGCTCCAGGAGGTCGGCATGACGGCCAGCCAGCAGTCCGGTGCGCAGACGAAGACAGACGATTAACACGCCGCGGCACCTACCACTTCCCTCATGAGGGTCAGGGCGCATGGGTCAAGCAACAAGGGAGTACGTTCATTCTTCCCCTATTGCTTCAAGATCAGCCAGATCCTTTTTCCGCCCCAATGCCCGCTTATTGCGAATGAGCGCCGGTTTTCCAAGATAGCGCACAACAACATCGCCGTAGACTCCGTTTTCGCGGCTTCCTGCGGCTTCTTCCCAGGACAGCCCCGTAATGGACGTTATGATATCAACACGGACAGGCACGACGCCCAGTTGCACGATTTTCCCCGGTGAAGCGAAGTCCTCGACTCTCAAACCCAGGGAGCCAAAGCCGAATTTATCAAGCGCGCTAAGAACGCGCCGCGCATTCTCCAAATCTGGGCGAACCAGAATATCCATGTCGCCGGTGTATCGTGGAGCTCCGTGATACGCAAGAGCATATGCGCCGACGATGAGATAGTCGACTTCATGGGCGTTAAACAACGCGAGCAGTTCTCTGAAGTCTTTCTGAACTTCCATGCTGTTGTCTCCTCAACAATTCCACCGCGGCGATGCGTTCCTCGGGCGTCTTTGCCAGCCAGAAGGCAAGGTCTTCCTTTACTTCGGAGATATTCCGCAGGCTTTCTTTTCGCATGGTCTTAGCGATCATATCTGTCTCCCCAAGTCCGCCTTCACATACAAACAACGTCTGACTCCGAAATTGCGTATGATGGAAGAATACTATAACAATGGGGAAATGGCAAGGATTTTGGTGTGTATAAGAGGTGAATGCGTGAAGCGGTGGGGGGCGCGGGACAGAGAACAGAGGGGTACGGCGCGCGGTGCCCTACCACATTAATCCGTGCAATCTACGGAACAAAATCCTTTGCTTTATCCAGGCTTGCCTCTGCGGTGCGATTCTTTTAGTCCGCGATCCGCGATCAGAATTCCGTAATATGGACGTCGTTCATCGTCTCTCGCCTAACTCCTCGCGACTTCCGCCTCACGTCCATTCAGAACCATCACTCCCACTCGATCGTGCTCGGCGGCTTGGACGATATGTCCAGGACCACCCGGTTCACGCCTTTTACTTCATTGATGATCCTGTTTGACAGGGTCACCATCAGGTCATAAGGAAGCTTCGCCCAGTCCGCGGTCATGCCGTCCTGGCTCGTAACCGCGCGGATGGCAATGACGTTCTCGTAGGTCCGCTCATCCCCCATAACACCCACGGTCTTGATCGGGAGCAGCACGGCAAAAGATTGCCAGATCTCTTTATAGAGCCCCGCCTTCTTTATCTCCTCGATCACAATGGCATCCGCCTCGCGCAGGATGCCGAGCCGCGCCTCGGTCACTTCACCAAGGATGCGGATGGCGAGGCCCGGCCCCGGAAAGGGCTGGCGGTCGATGATGTCGTCCGGCATCTTGAGCTCCCTGCCGATGGCCCGCACCTCGTCCTTGAATAACTCCCGGAGCGGTTCGACAAGCTTGAGCTTCATCTTCTCCGGCAGTCCGCCGACGTTATGATGGGACTTGATGACCGCCGAGGGGCCTTTGAACGAAACGCTCTCGATCACGTCGGGATAGAGCGTACCCTGCACCAGGAACCCCGCCCCACCCAGCTCATGCGCCTCTTTTTCAAAGACCTCAATAAAGGTGTTGCCGATGATCTTCCTCTTTTTCTCCGGGTCGTCAACGCCCTTGAGCTTATTCAAGAACTGTGACGAGGCATCAACGTACTTGAGGTTCAGCCCCATATCTTTAAAGGTGTGCTGAACTTTTTCTGCTTCATCCTTACGGAGCACGCCGTTGTTCACGAAGATGCAGGTGAGCTGTTTGCCGATGGCCTTGTGCACAAGCACTGCGGCCACTGACGAGTCAACGCCGCCCGAGAGGCCGCAGACCGCCTTTTTGTCCCCGACCGCCCGCTGGATCTCTCCCACGGAATAGTCCACGAACGAGGCCATGGTCCAGGACGGCCTGCACCCGCAGATCGTGTACACGAAGTTCCTGAGGATCTGGGTGCCCTGGGGCGTGTGCACCACCTCGGGATGGAACTGGACGCCGAAGAACTTCCGCTTCTCGTCGGCCATGGCCGCCGTCGGCGAATTGTCAGTGTGCGCTATGGCATGGAAACCTTCGGGCATCTTCTCGATCCGGTCGCCATGGCTCATCCAAACAACAGTTCGGAGTTCAGTGTTCGGAGTTCCCTGTTCAGTACCAATGCCTTTAAACAAACCGGCGACATTATCGATTATGAGCTCCGCCCTTCCATATTCCCGTTTTTGTGATCTGGCAACGGCCCCACCCAGGATATGCGTGATAAGCTGCATGCCGTAGCAGATGCCGAGCACCGGAACACCGGTTTTGAGGTGCGCTCTATCGATCATCGGAGCGCCTGCGTCGTACACGCTCGACGGGCCGCCTGACAGGATCAGTCCCTTGGGTCTGAAGGCGCGGATCTTATCGAGCCCCGCGTTAAACGGAAATATCTCGCAGTAGACCTTCGCCTCACGCACCCTCCGTGCGATAAGCTGGGTGTACTGGGAACCGAAGTCGAGAATCAGGATTCGTTCACTATGGATGTCCGACAAAAGGAAGCTCCTTTTCCAATACGGGAATGAAGCATATTACCGTATGAGGACGATGTATGTCAACCTGAAGATGAAACCGCAAAAAATACGTTCGGCTGCTGCAAACAGACTGTCACGCTTTGACTTTTTGACGTGTAACTTGCCACCCTTCTGACGTTCAACAATTATCAGTTATCTGTTGCCAGTTAGTAATGAACTCCACCAAAACTCGTCTTGACACCCAGCCCACCGCCGTTTATTATATCGGAAATGGACACGACGATATATCAAAAGCTGAAAGACACGGCGGTTGCCCTGGCTCAAACCCTTCCCGCGCCCACGTTCTATGGAAAGCACGCACGGGCGATACAGGACGCGGAAGAAACGCTGAAGGCTGATGAGCTTGTCCGCAAATGCCGGGAGTACCTGAATGAATCCGAGCTCGAATGCGCTCACGGGGTGTGCCACTGCGAGGCCGTGGCGCGCGATGCCGGAGCGCTCATCCTCGTCGAAGCGCCGGCACGGGGGATCCGGGGCCCGGGGCTTGATCGCCTCTTCATTGCGGCGATCATTGCGGGCCTGCTCCACGACATCAAGCGCAGAGAGAACGATCACGCGCTCCTCGGCAGCATAGAAGCAGGCAGAATTCTTTCCTCCATCGGCATGGACTGCAAGTACCGGGTATACATAACAGACGCGATCAAGAACCACGAGGCGTTCAAGGAAACGTATAATTCGGACGACCACGCCGGCAGGCTCGTGAGCGACGCGCTGTACGACGCCGACAAGTTCCGGTGGGGACCGGAAAACTTCACCACAACGCTCTGGCTCATGGTCGAGGCGCATAACACGTTGCCGAAAACCCTGTATGAGACCTTTCAGGAAAAGATGAAGGGGGTGGAAAAGATCAAGGAAACGTTCCGTACCGAGACGGGCAAGCGGTACGGACCGGAATTCATTGATCAGGGCATCCGGATCGGGAATGTGGTGTATGACGAGCTTTCTGCCTTAATGAACAAGGGACAATGATATATACTGATTAATTGATGTTTCATAAATCTCCCCCACCCCCTCTTTCATGATGCCCCTCACCCCTTCCCCTCTCCCTCGGAGGGGAGAGGGAATAAGGGAGAGGGTGCTTTATCATCGAGGGGAATAAAAGAATCCCCCTTTGAAAAAGGGGGATCAAGGGGGATTTTTAAATGAATTGCACATTTCAACCCGAGGGGAGCGGGTGAAGAGGCTTCACCCCTTTTTTTTCGCTGCTATCCTCTCATTGGCCTTTGCTATGATCTTCGCCTTGCGCGCCGCCACAACGTCGTTGTCGCGCATGGTGAGGGTGTCCTCCGCAAAGAGCGAGAACTTCAGCCACTCGTAGCCGAACTTCAGGAGCTCGTTGTCATCGGTCCGAAGTTTCTCGATCTTCTCATCCGGGATGTCGTAGATCTGCAAAAAACTGGTCTCGAACACGAACAGGCGGAACGCATCAAGGTCCGTGCTCACCAGAAAGAACATCTTGTTCTTCTCGTCGGAAAACTCGTGCTGCCCGAATGATTTTTTCTTTATGAGGATCTCCATCCAGCCCCGGTTCATTTCGTCGTAGAGGTCCGCGCCCTGGTCCTTCCGCCAGTCACCGATGGTCCACTCCTTGTCTTCTTCAAAGCCCAGGCAATGGTCCTCCTTGACCATGAAATAGAACTCGTCCTTTCCGGCCTCCGTGTCCTTCTTTCGGAGCGTCGCCATGCCCATGGGATAGTAGCGGCAGATGTTCGGCCGGTCCTCGTAAATGGTACAGCCATCCGGCGTCACAAAGGGACAGCTCTTCTTCTCGTCGTCCCGCATTCGAAGCGTGATCACGGGGAGCAGCGTCTTTTCGAGGACCTGGATGTCGGCGTACTTCTCGAGGAACTCCCCGGTGGAAATACCGAGCCGCTTCTTGATGCGCATGAGATCATAGGGCGGAAGCGCGATGCTGACGTTGCTGCAGCACGCGGTAAAGCACTTCACTCCCTTGTGGCAGCGGAACTTGAGCCTGCTGTTCGCGGTCAGCTTTACGGGGACTACCTTGTCGCTTTTTTTGCTTTTGCTAAATTCGAACTCTTCCATGTCGCAATCCCTTTTCCCTTCTGCAGATAAGCTGTTTCTGTCCATCTTCTATCTTCTGCCCTACCTCATCCAGCCCTGGATCTCTTCATGCTGCCGAATGAAGCGGCAGACGCCTTCATGGTCCGGCCCGAGGATGATCTTGAACCTGTCCAAGGCCTCTGAGAAGGGAACTTCGGCAACGCCGTTGATCAGGTTGTCGGCGTACGACACGATCTTCTCCTCCGGGGTCAGGGGAAGATAATCTTTCCCGGGCAGGCCGAGCCGCTCCGCTTCCGACGCCGGAATGCCCGCGCCGATGTGCCGTTCGATGATATTGATGAGCGCGACGGACAGTCCGAGTCTCTTCGCGATCTCGGCCCCGACGATCGCATGCTCTATCCCGTGCGTCCGGGACCTGCCGATGTCATGGAGAAGCCCGCCCTGACGAACTAATTCTCTGTCAACCGCTGCCCCTACCCTCTCAGCTATGGACAACGCTACCATGGAGACCGTAAGGCTGTGCGCGATTACTTCCGGGGAACACCCGGCATTAACCAAAATCTGTTTGTCAAACATACCTGAATGAATAATACCACTTTAAAAATAAATTTCAAATCGTATAATTTGGAGCATAAGAGAGCGGGTTAAATAAAAGGGGCCGGCCAAAAGGCCAGCCCCTTTGTGTTCATGCTGTGTGTCGGTGAAATTACTTTCCCATTTTTATCATGATGGGAACGATCAGGAGCGCGACGATGTTGATGACCTTGATCATCGGGTTGATGGCCGGTCCTGCGGTGTCCTTGTACGGATCGCCGACCGTGTCGCCCGTGACAGAGGCCTTGTGTCCTTCGCTCCCCTTCTTATGCACGACGCCCTTGCTGTCGGTGACGCCGTCTTCAAAGGACTTCTTGGCATTGTCCCACGCGCCGCCGCCGCTCGTCATGGCGATGGCCTGGAACAGACCGGTGATGATGGAGCCGATCAGCACTCCGCCCAGCGCCTCGCGGCCCAGGGTCAGGCCCACGACCACCGGTACAACGACCGGGATAAGGGCCGGGACCATCATCTGCTTGATGGCGCCCTTGGTAACGATATCAACGCACTTGCCGTACTCCGGCTTTGCCTTGCCTTCCATGATGCCTTTGATCTCGCGGAACTGCCTGCGCACTTCCTCGACGATGCTGCCCGCGGCCTTACCCACGGCCTCCATGAGGAGCGAGCCGAAGTAGTAGGGGAGCAGGCCGCCGATGAACAGGCCGGCGAGGACCATGGGGTTCGAAAGGTCGAACAGCACCTTCACGTCCGCTCCGAAGGAGCGTGAATATTCCGCAAAGAGCACCAAAGCGGCGAGACCGGCGGAGCCGATGGCATAGCCCTTGGTCACTGCCTTGGTGGTGTTGCCGACCGCATCGAGGGGGTCCGTGATATCACGGATCGCTTTCGGGAGCCCGGCCATTTCAGCGATGCCGCCCGCGTTGTCCGTGATCGGTCCGTAGGAGTCGATGGCCACGACGATGCCGGTCATGGAGAGCATGGACACCGCCGAGAGCGCGATGGCGAAGAGACCTCCGCCCATGTTGCCGGTGAAGCCGCCGCCGAGGTGGTAGGCGCCGAGGATCGACGCAACGATCACGATCACCGGCGCGCCCGTTGACTTCATGCTGACCGCAAGGCCGGCGATCACGTTCGTGCCGTGGCCGGTCAGGCTGGCCTTTGCAATGTGCTGGACCGGAGAATACTCCTTAGCGGTAAAGTACTCGGTGATCAGCACGATCAGGCCGGTCAGGACGAGTCCGATCAATGCGGTCAGGAATACTTTGTCCGCCGTGAATACGCCCGCGTCGGCGCCGGTCAGTCCGGCGATAAACTTCTTCGATATGAAGTAGAACACCACAGCCGCGATGATACCTGCCACGGCCAATCCCTTATACAGGGCGCCCATGATGTACTGTTTCTTGCCGAGCTTCACAAAATAGGTACCCACGATGGAAGCGATGATCGAAACGCCGCCCAGCATCAGCGGGAACTCGATCCACTGGCTTGCCTCGCCGAAGACCGTCTTCGCGAGCAGCATGGCCGCCACGAGCGTGACCGTGTAGGTCTCGTAGAGGTCGGCCGCCATGCCTGCGCAGTCGCCCACGTTGTCGCCCACGTTGTCGGCGATCACGGCCGGGTTCCGGGGATCGTCCTCGGGGATGCCTGCCTCAACCTTGCCCACGAGGTCCGCGCCCACGTCAGCGGCCTTGGTATAGATGCCGCCCGCGATACGGGCGAACACGCTCATGAGCGAACACCCGAAACCGAGACCGATAAGGGCATGGAAGGCCTCTGCCGGCGCGGCTGTCTTGGCAATATAATAGAAGCCGGCGAGCCCGATGATGCCGAGGCCCACCACCATGATGCCCGTCACCGAGCCGCCCTTGAACGCGAGGCTGAGCGCGGCCTGGAGGCCTCTGCTCGCTGCCTGCGCCGTGCGCACGTTGGCGCGCACCGTCACCCACATGCCGATGAACCCGGCGAGGGCCGAGCCGACCGTGCCGATAACAAAACCGATGGCCGTCCACTTGCCGAGGAACGACAGGACGACCACCAGTATTACCGCGACGATCGCAACCGTCGAATACTCGCGCTTGAGGAACGCATACGCGCCTTCCTTCACCGCATCCGAAATTTCCTTCATTTTAGCACTGCCAGCATCCTGCTTGTTCACCCATATTGC
>Ga0209342_10007241_pt1 | contig 11172 bp, 8 predicted proteins | sample RifCSP16_2_FD_184023 | JGI IMG/M metagenome (GOLD analysis project Ga0209342, IMG submission 184023) | Soil microbial communities from Rifle, Colorado - Rifle CSP2_sed 16_2 (SPAdes) (version 2) | ecosystem: Environmental > Terrestrial > Deep subsurface > Rock core/Sediment | place: Rifle... | reverse complement strand
CGTCGCACCTGAGAGCCGGACCATCGGACCGTAGGAGACCCACCCGGGATCCGGGATGATTGCTTCGTCCCCGGAGTCGAGGAGGGCCATGCACGTCATGAAGAGGGCGTGCTTCGTCGGCGCGACGAGCACGTTCGCCGCGCTGGCGGGGATCCGGTTCTCGCGCACGGACTTCTCCGCGATCGCCTCCCGCAGCTCCGGGATTCCCGGAGCGGGAGTGTACTTCGTGTAGCCTTCATCAAGGGCGCCCTTCGCCGCCGTGACGACGTGCGCGGGCGTCGGGAAGTCCGGCTCCCCGATCGCGAGGGAAAGGACCTCCGTCCCCTGGGCTTTCCTCTCCGCGATCAGACCCGCCAAGCGAACGGTCGGCGACGGTTCGATCGACGTCACGCGCTTCGCGAAACGGGCCATCACCGCTGGCAAGACGGCGGACTAGAAAAGCTTCACCGGCCAACCGCACCTATTTACCGGGAGGCCACCGTAAGGGACGGCATGGAATGCGACCATAGCCTCATCGCGGACGTCGCGATGATCGCGCGCGGGAAGGTCCTCCTCGTTCGATACAAGGACGCGAACAAGTACGACCATCAGGCGGGCTGGTTCCTCCCCGACGATTCGATCCGCCACCTCGAACACCCGGATCACGCGGTGAAGAGGATCCTCGAGGAGCAGCTCGGGATCACGGGCGTCGAACCGACCCTTCACCACCTCGAATCGTTCAAGGGCAACGACGGCTCCTGGCATCTCCCGTTCCACTTTCTCGCGGACCTCGCCGAGGCCCCGAAGGTGCGGCCGTCCGGCGACATCGCCCAGGCGGAGTGGTTCCCCCTCACGGAGCTGCCGCCAAAGGCGCAGGTCGCGCATCACGGATGGGCGCTCACGATCCTCTCCCGTATGCGCAAAGGGACATGACCTCCGAACGCTCATACGTTTCCTCGAGCAGGATCGTGCCGACGTCATTTTACTCAGTTGAGAAAAAAACGCGACTCCGACCGGGACCACCTTTTTTACTCAGTTGGGCAAAATCGGCCCCAGCGTCGCCTCGGAGACGACGTGATCCACTCCGTTGGAGCGGAGGAACGCCCGCAGAGCCTCGAGACGGTCTCGGGCCACGAAGAGCACGGACTGTCCGAGATATCTCACGCCATCGAGCTCGACGAATCCCGGATATCGATACACTTTGCCGTTCACGGAGACGGTCTGGCCAAAGACATACCGACGTACTCGGGTGCATTGGATCATGTCCGCGCTGTCGACATCCCAGGTTACGACGAAGCCTACGAGGCTCCGGCCTTTCTGGCGACGGGCGCGGCGGACCGATCGGTGGGGAGGCATTTTTACTCAGTTGAGTAAAGCGCGCTAGAAGACGTCAACGTTCCTTGGGGAGACGTCCGCGAAAGTGAAAATCCCCCCTTGGGCGACGGACGCTCACCGGTGGGCGAAGTACGCACGGACTTCGGCCTTGCTCACGTGATCGATCCGCGCGAAGCCCACCCGCTCGAACTGAACGACCTCGTCGGCCTTCAGGGACGCAACGAGGGGCTCCGACAGGCCGCGGGACTCCGAACCATCTGGGAGGACGAGATGGGTCGAGACCCCGTGGGTGACCCACTGGATCCTCGGGATGTCCCGGTTCTCCAGGGAGAGGAAGCGGGCCTTCTTCTCCAGGTGGACGTTGCAGAAGTCTTTGAGGCGGACCTCTCGCCCGCGGAACTCCTCGAAGTCCTCGCGGGCCAGGTGGACCTTCGGCCCGACAGGGATTTCGCGCTCCCCCCGCCCAGGGAAGTCGGGATGCAGGGGCGCCTTGACGGAGTTCACGGGCGGTAGCCCCTCGATTTCGATTGCCAGGGGCTCCGGGACGAAGAAGTAGCGGTTCGCGTCTTTGTCGATGATCTTGCGATTCTCCGCGTACAGGGTCTCCGCGGGGACCTCGATGTCCGTGAGGCTCAGCCCGAACGACAGGACGAAGTTCCGCAGGGCCGCCGGACGGATCCCGCGACGGCGGAGGGACTGCAGGGACCACGTGCGAGGATCGTCGATTCCGGCGAGACGGCCCGCCGCAATCTCGCGGCGGTAGCGGGACTTCGACAACTCGATGTCCTTGAACCGCAGGATACCGAAGTGGACGAAGTGGGGACGCCGGTCGACGCCCAGGATGTCCCAGATCCTCGTCTCCATCAGGTCCTCCATCACGAGGTCCTTCCCCCGCAACACATGGGTCACGCCGAGGACGTGGTCGTCGACCGCCCAGGAGAACTCCAGCAAGGGCCAGACGCGGTAGCGCGTGCCGACACGCGGGTGCTCCCGCTCCGCGATCCGGAAGAGGACGCGGTCCCGGAAGGCGGGGTTCGGGTGGGCCATGTCCGTCTTCAGGCGGACGACGGCTTCACCCTCGCCGTACTCGCCGGAGAGCATCGCCTTCCACATCGCGATCGTCTCGTCCGCGTGCTGGGTCCGATGGACGCAGGCGCGCTTCGCCTCGCGGTTCTTCCGCAGGGTGTCCGCGTCGCACTCGCAGACGTAGGCCTCGCCCGTCCCGAGGAGTCGTTCCGCCCACTCGTAGTGCAAAGGGATACGGTCGCTCTTGTAAAGCACGTCGTGATACTCGACGCCCGCCCAGTCGAGACCCTCCTTCACCTGGTCGTAGGCCTCCGGGAGGATCGGCTTCTCCTCGGAACCAATCGTGTCGTCGAACACGAGGAGGAGCTTCCCGCGATACTTCTTCGCGTATGCGTCGTTCGTGACGAAAGCGCGGGCGTTCCCGATGTGCAACGGACCGCTCGGATAGGGCGCGAGACGCAGAACCACTTGGCCCTCGACCGCGCCCGCTAGCGATGCGAGCTCCTTCGGGCCCGCCTCGGACTTCGGCTTCTCGAGGAGATCCGGAGCGAGGGACGCGAGTTCGGCCCGCTGCGATTCGACGTCCAGCCGGTTCACCTCCGCGACGACCGTCTCGACGTGGGCCGAGGCCTCGCGCGCCCTCGATCGGAGGGACGGATCCTCCGCGAGGAGCTTGCCCAGTACGGCCTTCGCCTCCGCCTTCCCGCCATGGAGGATAGCGTTCTGAAGCGCGTACTTCCGCGCGGAGTCGAGGCCCACGGCCGTCCGAACCCCCGGGCTGGCTTAAGACTTCTGTCCGCGCGCGGGAAAGTATAAGGTTCCACCCGCGACTCTATTCCAACGTGGGCCGGGCGTGGGGGCCGCTGTCCCTACGACAGCGGGCGGGCGTAGCTCTCGCGGTCTGGGCCATCGCCTTCGGACTTCTCGCGGTCGCCAGCGCCCTCCCGACCGGCCCTCGGGCCGTCCTCACGGTCGATGACCCCTCGCCCGTCGTGGATCAGGTCGTCCGCTTCGACGCCTCCTCGAGCGTCGCGCACGACGAGGGCCGCGGCCGAATCGTCGCGTACCGGTTCGCCTTCGGCGATGGCCAGGGGACCCCCGAGCAGTCGTCCGCGATGGCAACCCACGCTTACGTCGCCGAGGGCGAGATGCGGGCGACGGTCACCGTGCGGGATGCGCGAGGCCTTGAAGGCACGACGTCCCTCGCCGTCCACGTGCAGCGAGCGCCGGGCCCGACGGGTCCTGCGCCCGATCTGGTTCCCGTGGCGGCCGTATCGATTCCCTTACAGCCGGAGGAGCGAGATATCGTTACGGTCTCTGTGACAATCCTGAACCAAGGTGGGTCGGAAGCCGAGGAGGCGACGGTCGACCTGTTCGACGACCGACCCACGGGCGTGACGATCCACGTCGGCCAAGTCGAACTCGCAGGCCCTCTGGCTCCAGGGGATTCGGCCGTCGTCTTGTCGGAGTCCTTCGTGGCGATGGCAGTAGGGGACCACAGGATCCGCATCCGGATCGGGAACGTTACGCCAGAGGAGACGTTCACGGAGGACAACGACCTGACCTTCACGATGACCGTGACGCCCGCCACGTCCCCGCCCCCGCCGAATGGCGGATTCGATCTCGCAACCGCGGCCCTCGTAACGGGCTTCGCGGCCGCCGCCGTGGCCGCCCTCGCGGGATCCGCGTTACTCCTCCTTCGGCCTCCCCAATCCAGGCCGCTGGAGCCGCCGCCTGCGGAGCCACCGGACCGGTCTCCGCCGCCCCTATGGCCGCCGTAATCATGCGGATAGGGCCTTGAGGCGCTCGATGTAGTCATCCGCATCGAATCGCCACGCGAGGGCCTTGGGGTCGAAGAGCCGCCAATCCAACTTGCAGAACGACGGCCGGAAGAGCGCGAGAGTCTTGTCCTTGTCCTGCATCGCGACGATCGGCGGCTCGCGATCCCGATGGTACGCCCGGACAATCTCGAGGACGGGGAGGAGCTGGTCGCTCGGGAGGAGGGACAGGATGTGGCAGCGCTCTTCGAACTCCATCCCTGGCTTGAGGTGGACGAGGAGGGACCGCTGGGAGATCCGCGACGCCGCTTCGACCATCTTGTCGACGGACCCCGGGCGGATCAAGATGCTAAGCCAGGCCGCGTTGCTTAGCGAGGTCCAGTCGAACATGACGCGCGGCTGGAGAAAAACCTCGTCGAACTTCCGAGTCAGGTCGGCCCACTGCTGCTGTAGCAGGCGGAGGGCCGCCCCGGGTCGGTCCAGGGTCCGCGACAGCATGCCGTACTGACGAATGCGGTCTTCGCCCGCCGCCCGGATCGCTTGCCACACTTGTCGGCTCGAGAAGTGGGCCCAGATGTGCTCCACGACAATCGGGATGACCAAGGGCGATTTTGCGACCGGCTCTCCGATCCGAACCTCGAATCGCCCCTTGATATTCCGACGCAGGAGGGCCTCGAAGTGCGTGTTGTCCGCGGGTTTCCGAAACACTGCGACGCCGTCCTCCCGTATGAATTCATGGAGTGGAGAGAAGATGAAGTGGGTGTTCCGGCAGGGCAAGATTTCGACATCCCCCGCGTAGCCCAAGTCCCTGACCGCGCGCCAATAGTCGCGGAACGCGTCGAGACCGGATCCGGGCACCCAGTATCCCTGGCTCACGAAGGGCTCGCCTGCTCCCAGACCGACCTCGACGTTGAACGATGCGGCGAACGGCAGGATGCCGAGGACCGAAGGATTCCGGAGGTCGTGGATCCGCACGAGGACGTCTTGCAGGCCGAGGAGGTTCGCCCTCGGGTACGGGTAGTACACGAAAGAGCCGTTCTCCCGAAGGTAATGGAACCAACGATGGATCGTCCGCGCGGTGATCTTCGACCCGTCGATGCGGAACTCGCGGCTGATGTCGTAGGGAGAGAGCCACGCCTGCCTCCTCGTAAGGAAGCTCAGGAGCTGCAGGAGACGGCGGTCGAAGAGACGCATCGCGCGATTGCGAGCGTATTACGCGCTAATTAAAGGTATAGTGACAAGACCCATTCCGCCCTGTCACCGGACTTTCTTGCCGGGCAGATCGCTAGCGGACTGCGTGCGAAGATGCCGCGTCCTTGACAGGAATGAGTCCGTGGAGGAAGGCAAGACCTTGCTCGCGGACATCGCCAAGATGTGCGTCGCCTTCTGGCTTGCCTGTGTGATTCGAGAGCCCCTCCACGAATACGGACATTACTGGGCCGCCTCGGCCTTAGGCATCGATACGTACATTGATGGGGACCGCGTGATCCTGGTCACCGCAGAACCCATCCCAGAACAGGCCTCAACGCTCTTATTCCTCGCCGGCGGCATTATCTCGGGCTCCGTGCTCCTCTTCCTGTTCTTCCTGTTAAGGAAACCTTACGCGTATGGACTCCTGCCCCTCGTGGCGGCGGAACTCGCCTATGCACCCTTTGATGGTACCCCGCTGGGCTATCTGATCGGCGCGTGCGCGATGATCGGCATGTGGGCCGTCATCGTCGGGCTGCGTTTGATCGGGTTCCGCCGGGCCGACGATGCCCGAAACCGTCCGCAGGGGGACCCCTTCTCTTCCCTCAACGAACCCAACCACGCCTTGTTCCAAGCAGCAAAGGCCCGTGACGCGTGGCGAGCGTTGGGGTCGCCGGCGCGGGTGCCCATCGTTCGGAGAAATCGTGGAGCGCCCAACCGGGTGGAATGTCGCGACACGCGGTCCCCTTCTCGTGTCACTTCCGATTATTAGGGCACGGGGGAATATGGTAGGACGTGCGCCGATTGGGGAGCATGGGGGCGGCCTTCCTGCTTGTAATCGGTGCCGCCCTTCTCCCCCAACTAGCCAACGCATATCCGGCGGCGGATTCTGAGGTCGCTCCTGCCGTGGTCCCTTGTCCCGGAATCATGGCCTCGAGCCCCCAGACATTGAGCACGACTCCGCCGCCGGTCCCGCTCAACCCATGCCCCGGCATCGTGATGAGCACCTACTTCGGCGGCAGCTCCCATGACGTCGCAAAGGACGTTGCCGTGGATGTCTCCGGGAACATCTACATCACGGGGTACACGAATTCCACAGACTTTCCTACGACGCCGGACGCATACGATCCCACGTTCAACGGGGTTCCCGAGGAATACATTCCCGGCCAGGACATATGGATCAGCATCTACGACGTATTCCTCGCTAAGTTCACTCCAACGGGAAACCTCGTCTTTTCGACCTTCTTTGGAGGCACTTCAGTCGATACTGCCTCGTCCATCGCGCTCGACGCCTCGGGGAGTGTGTACATCACCGGAACGACACGGTCGACCGATTTCCCGACGACGAAGGACGCCTTCGATACGACCTTTGGTCCTCGCGCGGACGCCTTCATCGCGAAGTTCGATCCCAACGGAGCCCTCCTCTATTCCACCTTCCTCGGTGGAAAAGCGGTGGTGGACGGCACCGGCGAGGAATTCGGTCAGGCCATCGCGGTGGATGTTCTCGGAAGTGCCTACGTGACAGGGATGACGTCGTCTCCGGACTTCCCGATCAAGGCGGACGTCGTCCACCGAGGGACCAGCTTCGACGTCTACGTCGCAAAGCTCAATCCCTGGGGAACCGCCCTTGAGTACTCGGCGGTCATCGGTGGGATGGGGCTCGAATGGTCTTATTCGATTGCAGTCGACGCCCAGGGAAGTGCGTACGTTGCCGGACGGACGGACGCGCTCGACTTCCCCGTCACGCCCGGTGCCCTCGACACCTCGATCGAGGAGGACGGCGGCGTAGACGGCTATGTCTTCAAACTCAATCCCGAGGCAAGCGCCCTGGAGTACTCGACATTCCTCGGGGGGAGTTTCGGGGACGACGCGGCTTTCGCCGTCGTCGTGGACAACGCCGGAAATGCGTATGTCACGGGCTGGACTAATTCACCCGATTTTCCCACGACACCCGGGGCGTTCGACACCACGATAAGTGACGCCCAGAGCCCTCAATGCTGCGACGCCTTCGTCGCCAAACTGGACGCTTCAGGAAGCGCGCTCCTCTATTCAACTTTCCTCGGCGGCGCAAAGCCGGCGGGTGGGGGTTACGTGGGTGTTGACCAAGGCAACGGAATCTTTGTAGACGAGTTCGGCCAGGCCTACGTGGTGGGAACGACGGATTCCGTCGACTTCCCAACGTCTCCGGGGGCGTACGATGCGACCTACAATGGAGAATCCTGGTACAACCAGGATGCGTTCGTGACCAAGCTGGACCCCGAGGGGAGCACCCTTGCGTATTCGACTTTCCTCGGGGGCGGGGACGATGTGCTGTTCATCGAGACGCAACCAGAACGCGACCGCTGCTCCCAGGATTGCGGCGACCTCGGCTATTCCTTGGTCCTGGACTCGACGGGCAACGCAACCGTCGTCGGGACGACGAACGCGTTGGATTTCCCTGTTACCGAAGGCGCCGACGATCCGACGTTCAACGGGGGCCGGTTCGACATCTTCATCGTTCGGATGGAATTGATCCCAGAACCCAACCGAGTTCCCGTTGCATACTTCGAGGTTACGTCCTCTCCAGAAGACCCTGGTCATGTCTCCGCGGACGCGACGAACTCCTCAGATGCCGAAGACCCCCTGGATCTGCTGGAGATTCGCTGGGATTGGGAGGACGATGGCGTCTGGGATACGGCATGGTCGACGGTCAAGGTAGCGTCCCACGACTATTCGAGGGATGAAACGTACACGATCCGACTCGAAGTTCGTGATACAGATGGCCTGACGGGCGAGATGACGCGCGAGATCCCCGTGACCGGCATTCCACCGGTCAATCATGAGCCCTCCCTGACAATCACGGAGATCTCGCCTTCGTCAACGATCGCAGGCCATGAGGTAACCTTGACGGCCGTGGTGTCAGATCTTGACCGGGACTCGCTAAGCTGGACGATCGCCTGGGGCGACGGGGCTACATCCACCGGCTCGACCCCGGCGGGTGGCGGCCCGATCACGGCTACCCACTCGTATGGAATTCCGGGCACCTACACAATCACATTCACCGTGACGGACGCGGAAGGGGGCTCGACGAGCGAGACCGCGTCCGTCAACGTCTCCGCGCCTCCACCGCCGCCGAGCAGTGGCTTGCAGCCGGCCGTCTTATGGGCACTAGGAGGGGTAGTTGTGGCTGCAGCGGCCGGTGCCGGATACTTGGCATGGAGACGTATGCGTACATCTCCGAAGTAGCCCAACCAACCCGACTGTACCGGCTTGCCGCAAGACCTAAAGGGGCCCCTCGAGTTCCGCGGACCGAGGAGTCCCCATGGCCATACGCCAGTGGCTCGAGAAGTTCTCACGAGACGTGGTTCGAGTCGACGAGAGGACAAGTCGGGAGCTCGAATGTACGCGAATCCTCCTGAACCATCCCACGGCACCGGTCCACTTCACGGACCTCGATGGCTTCGCAGCGGTAGGAAACCTATGGTCCACGCGGGAGCGGGTGGCGGCCGCCCTCGGCATCCCGAAGGAGCGACTCCTTCGAGAGCTCATGGAGGCGCAGGCCAATCCCCGCGATACGCGCCCCTTGGACCACGCGGAGTTCGAGAGGAACAGTTCCACCGACGTGGACCTCCTCGATTCGCCCGTCCCGAAGCTTTTCCCGAAGGACGCGGGTCGATACATTACGGCCGGCGTGTGGGTCGCGGAGTGGCAGGGCGTGCGGAACCTGTCCTTCCATCGGATTCAGATCCTCGATGCGAACCGGGGCGTGTGCCGCATCGTACCGCGCCACCTCAAACACATGTACAACGAGGCGATGAAGGCCGGCGAGGAGCTCAAGGTCGCCGTGTGCATCGGCCTCGATCCGTGGAACCTCCTCGCGGGCGGGACCTCTGTCGAGTACGGCGTGGACGAGTCGAGAATCGCGTCCGCCCTCACGCACTCCTGCCTGGGAAGACCGGTGGACATGGTGAAACTCCAGAACGGCCTCACAATCCCCGCGGAGGCGGAGTATGTCGTCGAAGGCCGCCTCATCAACGAGACCCACGATGAGGGACCGTTCGTCGACGCCGTCCACACGTACGATCGCGTGCGGAAGGAGCCGGTTCTCGTCGTTGATCGCATCTACCACCGTGACGAACCGATCTTTCACATCATCGTCGGCGGCCTCGACGAGCACTTCATGTTCATGGGGATGCCGCGCGAGCCTGTGATCTACCAAGCCGTCTCCCGCGCGGTCCCTCACGTGAAGGCGGTGCGCCTCACGGAAGGCGGCTGCGCCTGGCTCCATGGAATCGTCTCGATCCGCAAGCAGCACCAGGGGGACGGCAAGAACGCGATCATGGCGGCCTTCGGCGCGCACACGTCCATGAAGCAGGTTACGATTGTGGACGAGGACATTGACGTGTACGACGACCGCGACGTGGAATGGGCCGTCGCCACGCGCTTCCAGGCGGACCGAGGCCTCGTCGTCCTTCACGGTGTACGAGGCTCCTCGATCGACCCGAGCGCCCACGACGGCATCACGTCGAAGGTCGGGATCGACGCGACGAAGCCCCTCGGCGGCGATCCGGCGATGTTCGACAAGGCGACCTTGTAACACCGTGGATACCAGCGCGTGAAAATTCAGGGTGAATGTTCTTATGGGGGACCCGAATCCACGAGACCGATGCGCGGGACCTGCCTGCTTCTCGCGATCGCCCTGACGGTCCCGGCCTTCGTCGTCGTGGCGATCCCTGCGACGGAGCGCTGGTTCGCGCCCGCGGACCTCCGACCCCACCTCATGCCCCCGGACCCGGGCGTACAGTCGTGGCCATCGCATCTGGCCCAAGGAGATCCGCTCCCGCCACCGTCCCCCGCGCAGACCTCAGGCGTCGCCCGGGTGATCGTCCTCCTCGCGAGTTTCCAGGACGTCCCGGAGGACCCGACGCACGACGCCGCATTCTTCGACGGCACCTTCAACGCCGAAGGCCCGAGTGCCGGGTCCGTGCGGTCGTACTACCAGGAGGTCTCCTTCGGCGCCCTGACGATCAACGCGACGATCATCCCGACCTGGTGGCGCAGCTCCCGCACGATGTCCGACTACGGCGCGGACAGCTCGAACGGCGTGGACGATGCGAACGGGCCCATCTACCGGCTCGTCACGGAGACCGTGCAGGCCGCAGACCCGACGACGGACTTCCGTCCCTTCGATGCCGATGGGGACGGCGTCGTGGACCATGTGGTCGTCGTCCATGCGGGGGCGGCCCAGGAGAACACGCCGGGAGACACGGACCTCATCTGGTCCCACCGCTGGGCCGTCCTCGACGCGGATCCCCTCACGCCAGGATCGCAAGCCCTCCGCGCGGATGGCGTGCAGATCTTCGGGTACATCATGGTGAGCGAGTTCTCCCCGATCGGGGTCGTGACGCACGAGTTTGGCCACGACCTCGGCCTGCCGGACCTCTACGACACGGACCGGACCTCGGAGGGCGTCGGGGTCTGGGACCTCATGGGGGGCGGCTCGTGGAACGGCTTCCCTCCGGGCTCGTCTCCCGCGCACCTGAGCGCCTGGTCCCGGATGCGGCTCGGCTGGGCGACCGTGATCGACGTGACGACGTCCCTCGTGGGCGCGTCGATCAACGCGGTCGAGACCTCCGGCGATGTGTACCGTTTGCGGATCCGGACGACCTTCTCGGGGGACGAGTACTTCCTCGTCGAGAACCGCGAGGCGATCGGCTTCGATGCGGGTCTCCCGGGATTCGGGCTCCTGATCTGGCATGTGGACGACACGATCGCCTCGAACGAGGACGACGCGCATCGGTGGGTGGACCTCGAGGAGGCGGACGAGGCCATGTCCGGGGACCGGCCCCTCGATGCGGCGGATCCCTGGCGACAGCGCGACGGGGTT
>Ga0209342_10007240_pt1 | contig 11172 bp, 7 predicted proteins | sample RifCSP16_2_FD_184023 | JGI IMG/M metagenome (GOLD analysis project Ga0209342, IMG submission 184023) | Soil microbial communities from Rifle, Colorado - Rifle CSP2_sed 16_2 (SPAdes) (version 2) | ecosystem: Environmental > Terrestrial > Deep subsurface > Rock core/Sediment | place: Rifle... | reverse complement strand
CAAGCGCTGATCAAACCGTGCGCCGACAATGCCTGCCCACACAAACTGGGCCGCGGGATCAGGCGCTTTCGAGAGTTTCTCGAGATTTTCGGCATATCCGGGTTCCTGGATCAAGTTCCACAGCAACTCCTTGGCCCGGCCCGATTCCAATCTCATCGCCCGTACATACAAAGCGCTGGCCAGAATGACGTCCCGTCGTACCCCAATCCCTTTTTCGTAGAATCTTCCAATCAGCGTAAGCGCCTCAGGACTTCCTGCCTCGGCCGCCCGCTCGATCAAGGCCATCGCCGTTGTATCGCGAACAAGACTTGGGTCCTTCTCGTCAACAACTCCCAGTGCTTTTCTTAATTCCGGGCCTGCCTCGCGGGCGAGCTCATTCAGCAACGTCCGTTCATCCAGCTGTGTGGATGTGTCAACGTTGAAATCGAGAAAAATGGGCTTGTTCTTTGCTTCTGAAGGAGACGGTGGCTTTTCTCGTGTTGAATCCGAAATTCCCCGCCTGTCGAATTCGACAAGGGCTTTCTTGGCCGGTTCAAACCCTGCGTCGGCAGCTTTCTTAATGTACCCGCGGGCCTCTATCCAATTCTGCGGCACGACGAGATTCTCGGTCAGGATGAGGCCAACGACAAACTGCGATTCCTGCATCCCCTTTTTCGCGGCTCGCAGGAAAGAAGCATACGACTGGAAGGGATTCCATTGCATCCCCCAGCCATTCATCGCCAGAATTCCGAGATTGTAGTTGGCAAGATCGAAGTCCTGATCGGCGGCCTTCATGAACCAGAACACGGCTTTCACCGTATCAGCCGCGAAGCCCTTTCCCTGCAAGTATCGTATCCCCAACTCATGCTGGGCAGCGGGCTCCCCTGCATTTGCTTTGCGAACAAGAAGGAATCCCTCCCACAGCTGGTAGTCAATATCGGATTCCTTGATCATGGCGCCAGGGCCGGAGGGTTTTTTCTCGAAGGACTTGCGCTGTGATTGAAGCGGCGGGAAAAACAGGACAAGGCTGAGGAAGAGACAAATCAACCGCATCTTAACAAAGCTGATTTTCAATACTTTTTTCATTAGGCTGAATATAGGATTTTATTCGGAAAGAGAATGTTCTGTCCTGTGTCGTTTCAGTTTCATTCTGTGTTTTTCCCTGCCCGCCTAGTTTGGATCTTCGACGGCAGGCGGGCGTGTCCCCCCATCCTTGAAAATGGAACACGGATAACACACCAATGAAGCTTTTCGTTCAGGCACAGGGTGAAGGCTTTCCGTTGATCATTCTCCATGGACTATTTGGATCGTCGGACAATTGGCAGACCCTCGCGAAGAAATTTGGGCCGCATTTTCGGGTCTATTCAATCGATCAGCGCAATCATGGCCGATCACCACACAGCGAAATCCATTCGTACCCCGCAATGTCAGCGGACCTCCTCGATTTTGTTCAGGAAAACCATATCTCCCGGGCTTTTCTTCTGGGTCATTCGATGGGTGGAAAGACCGCCATGCAATTCGCCTTCGATCATCCTTCGATGGTCGCAAGACTTGTTGTCGTCGATATTGCGCCGAAAGAATACCCCTCACGGCACGATTCAATTCTCGATGCTTTGGTTGGGCTTGATCCCACGAAGTACCATTCCCGCGCCGAAATTGAGCAAGCACTTGCGTCGAAGATACCCGGCGCCGCCACGCGACAGTTCCTCATGAAGAGTCTTCAACGAACGGACCGTGGGTTTACATGGAAGATCAATCTGGAATCGATCAACCGTTCGTACAGTGAAATGAACCGGGAAATCTCCGGCGCTCCTTTTCCCCAACCCACTCTGTTTATTTACAGTCTTTCCTCCGGCTACGTCGCTCTGGAAGATCAACCTGGAATCCGGGCCCTTTTTCCCGCGGCACAATTCGCAGGGACGAATGTGGGCCATTGGATCCATGCTGAAGCTCCTGATGAATTTTTCCGGATCGTGCTGGATTTTCTGACGAGCGATTCATAAGTTTGACGCACCAAGGGGTGAAAAGTTTGAAGGAAATTTCGCCCGTTCGTGAATAATTGAACATCTTCTTTACGGGGGAGCCAGCCTCACTCTAATAGTCGTCCTTTTTGGGGGGAAAAATGGGATTCCTGCGCATTGTCGTGGTTTTGTTTCTCGTCGTGTGTCATTGCGGTTCAGCTTCATTCGCCCAGATATCTTCTTTTCCGTTCGTTGAACGGTTCGATTCCGTTTCAGCACCGTCGCTTCCGCCGGCATGGAGTACAAGCTCAAACAGACTCACTGCGGGCGATTTCTTTTCGACCTCCACATCGCCTCATTCTCCGCCGTACGCGGTTCAATCCACGAACTCAACCATCCCACAACATGTTCTCTCACCGTTCTTTGATTTTTCTGACCGTATCCCAGACAAACTGACATTCTGGATAGCGCGCTCCGGGACACACACCTCCCCACTTGTCGTCGAAGCATCCGTTGACAGCGGATTGAGTTTCCCATTCATGTTGGGAGACACTCTCCGGAATCCTGGGACAACGGGTTACATCCAAACCGTTCTTTCGCTGCCGGAATCGCTTCTTCACCATACCGTAAGATTTCGCTGGCGTCTGCTTGGAGGTGCTGGAGGAACGGCGGGAACATTTCGAATGGATGACATTGAGATATCGGTACTCACCTCCTATGATCTTGCAATAGGCAACGGCAACGTTGCGCCGGCTTTTCCCACAACAAGCGACCCTCTCTCGGTCACATTCACCGTTCGGAATGACGGAGCGCTTCCTTCTCCACGCCCGGAAGTACAGTTCTTCTTTGACCACAACCGCAATGGCGAAGCAGACTTGGATGAGCAATTCCTCCTCGTTCCTCTCCCACCTCTTTTGCCGGCAGATTCAACGATGGCGACAACCGTTCATCCGCCGCTTCGACAGGGGAACCATCGTTTCATGTCCGTTGTCAAATTACCCGGGGACGAGAACTCAATGAACGATACCTCTGAAGTCGACGTCGTCGTAGGGGTTGCCCCGGGGACGATCGTCGTAAACGAAATCATGTATGCCCCAACGGGAGATGAACCGGAATGGATCGAGCTATTCAACGCTTCCGATGATTCTGTCAATCTGAAGAATTGGAGGATTTCTGATAACAATATTTTCTCGAAAACGATCGTCTCCCGCGCAGACGTGACTATACCTCCGCATTCGTATGCTATCATTGCAAAGGACTCAACCATCTTCACGGTTCATGCCAACATCATGGTCCCGGTTGCCCTCGCGGGTTTTCCTGCGCTCAACAATACATCTGACGATGCCGTCGTGATCTCTGATGACCGGCTCCTGACAATGGACAGCATTCGGTATTTCCCCTTCTGGGGCGGACAGGGTGGAACATCGCTGGAGCGAGCCGATGCGTTCGCTCTGTCCAACGATCCCGCAAATTGGAGTACCTCTCTTGACAGCGCGGGAAGCACCCCCGGAACCGCGAACAGCACAATACGCTCCGCCTTTGACCTCGCTCTCGGAGAGATCCGGGTTTCGGAAAATCTGCTTTCGATCGTTGTGACAAATGTCGGCAGAGAGACTGCGATTTCATACAATCTCCTGGTGTTTGCAGATCGCAACCATGATGGCGATCCCCGCGAAACGGAACTTGTTGAATCGATTCCTTCCTCCGGACCGCTTCCTCCCAGGGGAAGCGTCTTCTTATCGTATGATTGGTCTCAGTTACCTCCCGGCGAAACGACAGCGATTCTCCTGGTCGATTTCCCTTCGGACCAACGCCTCTCCAACAACCTCAAGACCATCACCCTCGAGCACCATTTCTTTCGCAATGCTCTTGTGATCAACGAAATCATGTTCGAACCGCTTTCGGGAAAAAGCGAATGGTTTGAGCTCTTTAATCCGGGAAATGATCCAGTTGATCTCCATCAATGGACTTTTTCAGGATCACCTTCTCCTACGGGATCCGGGTCAACGGTCACGATTGTCGATGTTTCAACACTCGTATCCCCGGCCGGATTTGCCGTTGTTTCTTCCGACTCGACGATCCTCGATTTTTCCCCATTCCCTCAGGACATCCCCGTTCTGATTCTCAACAAATCCGGCGGCTTCAGTTTTGGCAATGAGGGAGATGACCTTATCATCAAAGATGGAACAGGATTGACAATCGACAGTGTGCGCTATTCCCCCGCATGGCATCAGCCTGCTTTGTCGGTAACACGAGGCCGCTCGCTCGAACGAATCAATCCCGAATTCGGCGCGAACGACCCTCACAATTGGAGCACCTCAGCCAGCAGATCGGGCGGATCGCCCGGGATGAGAAACACAATCTTCACATCCCGGACTCCCGTCACCGGCAGTCTTTCATTTTCCCCAAATCCATTCTCGCCTGATGGCGACGGATTTGAGGATTTCTGTCTGATATCCTATCGCCTGCCGCGGACCACGGCGCTCATTCGTGTCACTATTTTTGATCTGCGGGGCAGAGTTATTCGTACGCTTGCCAACACGGACTTGAGCGGCAATCATGGGGAGATAGTATGGGATGGAACAGACGACCAGGAACGCCGTGTTCGCATTGGGCCTCACATTGTTCTGTTGGAAGCAGTCGATGGGCAAGGTGGCTCGGTGGCAACATTGAAGGGTGTCATCGTTGTGGCCGCCAAGCTTTGAATCTCTCATATTTTTCTCTACCTTTGCCGATGAATATTGCACTTACGGACAGGTGAACATATGAAATCTCTGCTCACAGCTCTCTTGGGAGTGTTGTTGCTGGTCATGGCCGGGTGTGGTCCGGCTTCCTGGAGCCATGCCGAGCGCGCCTTCAAGGCCGGCGACATGGTCGCGGCGGTTCGATACGCCGTTCAGACACTGCGGGAAGAACCGGGATACGCAGACGCCGTTGATTTCCTGGCGCGCGAGCTGCCCCGCTCCTATGATGACTACTCCACAAGAGCCCAACGGGCCGAGCGAGCCGGCGACTGGGACGAAGCCTACAGACTTTACGGCGATATCTTGGCCATGTCCGACGAGGTCCGCGGGCTTCCGCCTCAAGTTCATGAGGATACAAAACAAACGGTAACATTCGCCACAAAAGACGTTGAACGGGAGTATCAAAATGCAAGGAAGAACGCCGCGGACAAACACTACAAGGCCGGGCTTTCCTACGAGAGCCAGGGGATGGCAAAGGATGCGGCGAAGGAATTCTCGAGAACGCTCGACTACATTGACAGCTACGAAGACGCGGCGCAGCGTTATGAAAAAAACAGGCAAGCTGCAGTCAAACGGATTGCGGTCATGCCTTTCGATAATCTGAGCGGGAAGGAATACTACGGAGCGATCGGAACGGTTGTGGCCGACCGTTTGATTACGGACGCCATGAGCGATCCGGGCAATATGGAGTTCCTCGAATTTGTCACACGCGAAAAGATCACTGAACTGATACGGGAGCTCAAGTTCGAACAAACTTCTTATGTCGATCCGACAACTGCCGCTCAAATCGGAAAACTCCTCGGCATTCATGCCTTCGTGTTCGGCAAGATTACATCGATCTCCACAGACTTTCCGCCCGATATGGTTGCCACCTACGAGGAGAAGGACGAGATTTCTCAAGGTAAGGACAAGCCCAAGAAAACCGTGCGGGCCGCCGTCACTGTGATCACCCGGCGCGCAACGGCCAGATTCGACTGCAGTTATCAGATTGTCGACGTTAACCGTGGAACCATTGTAAAGTCGGGCAATGTGCCCCGAAGAGAAATTGTTGAGATCAAATTCGGGAGGTACAAGGGTGACAAGGAGGCTTTGAGCAGCAATTCCCGCGAGCTTTGTGCGCGAAAAGAGTCTTACCCGCCTCCCGACGACGAGCTCGTGAATGTTGCCGCAATGAGTGCGGCACGTGAGCTTGCGCGAGAGGTCGCGGGGTTTTTCAGGTAGTAATGGAGACCTTTCGAAGGTCGAAGACCTTCGGAAGGTCCACGAGTAGCGCTTTGCGCCTCGCGCAACCTTTTCCTACATTGCTTCCCGTGGTTTCCCGTCATTCATCAAAACCTGCCTTCAGCGCGCCACTCCGAACAATCGCTGCCCTCCACCGCCGCGGAGCCGGAGGAATCCGCATTGCGCTCACCCTGACTCAGGCTCTTGATGAAACCATCCGACTTTCATTCCGCGCCCTCCCGCATTCGGAAAAAAACCTCATCTGCCTCGTTGCCTTGGGAGGATATGGCCGTAAAGAGCTGTGTTTCGCCTCCGACACGGACATCATGTTTCTTGTTCCAGAACATGATCCAATGAACCAGGCTGCAATGGCCGTTCAGAAATTGCTTCACCAACTCCTGGATCTCGGACTCGATATCGGCCACAGCGCCCGAACCATCTCCGATTGCATTGCCATGCGGGATTCCGACGTTGAGTCTTGGGTCTCGCTCGTCGAGTCGCGATTTCTCATCGGGAACAAAGGGTTGTTTCAGCAGTTCCGAAAATCACTCGGGCGGCAGATTTCCACTTCTGATCACGCTGCTCTCATCAAGGATCTTGTTACCAGGGCAGACGTTCGCAATCACAAGTACGGCAGTTCCACAAAACTGTTGGAACCAAATATCAAGAACAGCGCGGGAGGTCTGCGGGATCTGCACACTGTCCTTTGGCTGATCCTTGGCACCGGCATGATGAAAATCCCCGCCATACTCCCGAAGCACGCCACGGCACTCACATCCCTCCTTGAGAGCCCACACCTGAAGAACCTTTTCACGGTGCGCCACCTGGGGCAAACAAGGCGCGCCCTGGACTTCCTTCTGCGTACGCGCAATGAAATGCACATTCAATCAAAAGGGCTTCATGATTCCCTGGAATTCGCTTTCCAAAGCGCAATCGCAGAAGCGCTGGAGTACGAATCGACGCCTACGCGCCCGAGCGTCGAGCGATTCATGCAGGACTACTATGTTGCGTCCCGTCAGGTTGCACGGTTTACACGGCGCGCCACAGCTGCCGTTCAACAGGCGTTCCGCCGCACAACCGATATCGGCAAGCCCCAAAAGCTCGACCGCTTCTTTCAGCTTCGCGATGGAGTACTTACGCAGCGAACATCTGCTACGCGCCGGCCCAATGAATTCCTGCTGACAGCATGCCTTCATGCGAGAAACCATTCGGCACCTTTCTCTGAAGATCTCGAAGACTGGATAGGAAAGAATGTCGATCGATTCACTTCGCTGAAGTCGAAGTCAGAATCCACGTTGTTTCGTTCGCTCATTACCGCGCCGTCGGGAGTCGGGAATCTGCTGCATCAATTGAGTGAAGAGGGCGTCCTTGAACGGTGGATCCCCGAATGGAAAGCCATGGTGGCGTTTTTTCAGCACAACCAGTATCACTACTACACGGCCGACGAACATACCTTGCGCGTCATCCAAAATGCCGAAGCTCTCGCAACGCAACAGGGATCTTTCGCTTCGGTCTATCGCTCGCTTCCACGAAAGGATCTCCTGGTCCTTGCGTGTCTTCTGCATGACATCGCCAAGCCCAAACGGGTCAGCACTCATGAAGTGACAGGTGCCCTGATGACACGGAAGATTCTGAAGAGATTTGGCTATACGGACATCCGTCTGGATGTGGAGTTCCTTGTTCGTTATCATCTTCTCATGGAACAAACGGCATTTCGCCGCAACCTCAGCGACGCTCAGACCATTATCGATTTCGCGTCGAAGTTTAAGAATCCCATACTTCTTGACTATCTGTTTGTCCTTACCTATGCGGATCTGAGCGCAGTCAACAAGAACGTCTGGAGCGACTGGAAGGGGATGTTATTGTACGAACTGTACAGGAAATGCAGAGAGATACTCGATCAGCGACTCACCAGCGAACAGGTGCATACTGCAGCGCGCTCTCGCCATGAGGCGGCGCTGAAGGAACTCGTTGAAACCCTCGCAGAGACAGTGCCGGAGGATTCTTCCCGTACCCACCTCGAGGCCGTTGATAGTCCGGCGTACCTGGCCGCTTTTGATGCTCAGGAAATCGCAGAACACATCCGGCACATCGAACGCAATCAGCCGGTGTCGACGATCTTCAAACATCTGCCGGACGTCACTGAGATTACCATTATTGCGAAGGATGCACCCTCCATTCTCTCGAAATTTTGCGGGGTACTGTCTGCGAATGACGCCAATATTTTTGACGCACACGTTTTCACGCGCAGCGACGGAATCGTCATCGATAAGTTCCGTGTCATCGGTTTTGTCTCGCGCACATCGTTGAACAACCAGCAAAGTGAAAAAATCCACAAGGAACTGAACGACGTTGTCATGGGTTCCGTGGGAATGGAACGACTCCTCGAAAGGCACCGGATGAAGTGGCGCAGGCTCTCCCGCTCCCACAGTTCCAACACACATGCGGCCGTTGAGTTTGAGAACCACCCGCGCTATACTATCATCGATGTGTTTGCCCCAGACAGACTCGGATTTCTCTACAAAATCACCGAGGCCATCTCACGGCTCGGTCTTGATATCTCCTTCGCCAAAATTGCGACCCGCGCGGACGGTATCGTGGATTCGTTTTACGTTCGTGACACCAACGGGGCCAAAATAGCCTCAGAGGGCCAAATGGATGCTGTCCGCTCCGCGCTTCTCGAGACAATACAGACAGTGGTCAACTCAGAACTTGTTCAAAACGAATGAAACCCTCACAACCTATCGGTGTGTTTGATTCCGGCATTGGCGGCCTCACAGTCGTCCATGCACTGATGCATCATTTGCCGCATGAGAATATTGTGTATTTTGGCGATACAGCCCGCGTCCCCTACGGGCCAAAATCAGCTCAGGTCGTGCGAGAATACGCGGCGCAGGATACGGACGTGCTGCTTGAGCACGGCGTCAAACTGATCGTGGTGGCCTGCAACACGGTCTCTGCAGTCGCACTCGACGTGGTACAAAAACGATCGAAGATTCCAGTGATAGGGGTAATTCATCCCGGGGCCGAAGCGGCAGTGCAATCGACGAAGCGCAAGCGTATCGGCGTCATTGGGACGGTCGGCACGATTTCAAGTCGTGCGTATGAACACGCCATTCGCCAGATCGATGCCTCGATTCACGTTGTCGGCCAGGCCTGCCCCCTCTTTGTCCCGCTCGCTGAAGAAGGATGGACAGAACACAAAGCAACCGAATTGATTGCCAAGGAGTACCTGTTTCCCCTCACTCTCGAAAAAATTGACACGCTTGTGTTGGGGTGCACGCATTATCCCCTTCTGAAGGGACTCATCGACCGCGTACTTCACAAGAATGTGACCCTCATCGATTCAGGGGAAGCCACCGCAGTCGCGGTGAGGAACATGCTCGAAGAACAGGATCTTCTCAATCCCAGCACGATGAAGCCAAATCTGAAATTCAACGTCAGCGACATCCCGCAAAAATTCAGCGAGGTGGGAGAACGGTTCCTGGGTCAAAAACTCGGCCGCGTGCATCGAATCGGTGGTTTCTCCGCATGACTCTCTCGCACCTGCCGTGGATCGCCTTTCCCCCTTGCTCCCTGCTCCCTTGCGCCCCTTCTCCTTTTCAGTTATTCTCGACGCGCGTTTGCCTTCCTTCCCCAGTTTTCTATATTGGTACTACTAATCTTATTCCTTATGGCAATCAAAGAAATTCTCCTCCTGGGCAATCCTGTTCTTCGTGAACAGTGCGCAAAAGTAAAGAACATGGACTCGGACGCAACCCGCGCCACAATCGCGGACCTGCGCGACACGCTGCGTGATTTCCGTCTCAGGAAAGGATTCGGCCGCGGAATCGCCGCTCCCCAGATTGGCTCAACCCAAAAAATCATTTTTGTCGATTTTGAGATCCATGGGCCATTGATGAACCCTGTTATCACGAGGCACAGCCGAAAGAAATTCCGCCTCTGGGACGACTGCTTTTCCTTCCCGGATATTCTCGTGGAGGTTGAACGGTACTATTCGATTGTTGTTTCATATCAGGATGAGAACGGAAAACGAAGGACGGTAAAAGCGGAGGGAGCCCTTTCCGAGCTGCTCCAGCACGAAATCGATCACGTGAATGGCATCCTCGCAATCGATCGCGCTATCGACTCAAGGCATATCGTCCTCAGAAGCGAATATGATACGATGGTCCGAAACGAACCAAGACGATTGTGAAGGGAGAGCCACATGAAGCCTCACATACTAGCCGAAGGAGCGTTGAAAGAGCAATTGTCCTTGCTGAACGGATGGTCCCGTGAAGGGAACGCTATCAGGAAGACGGTCAAACTGAACGACTTTGTCCATGCAATGGGATTTGTCAATTCGGTGGCGCTGCTCGCAGAGAAAATGAACCACCATCCGGACATCGATATCCGCTGGAACACTGTCACACTTGTTCTTTCAACGCACAGCGCAGGGGGACTCACGGAATTGGATATGAAACTCGCTGCGATGATCGATGCTCTATGAATGAAGGCCGGGTGGTTAAGCTGAGCGCATTTGCAGATTACACAGATTGACGCAGATTCCGCGGATTCAATTCTTGACATGATGGAGTTGTCGTTTGGCGCCTCCTGAACTTCCTACTTTTTCGGAGCTTTCTTTTTCCACGAAATTCGCAATCTCCATTCCATCCTCATTCTTTGAAGTCGCATCAGTTTTTGCTATCTTGACTTGCCACAATCATTTGATCGGATTCGTATGCCCTCCAGCCTGCCTCCTGATGAAATCCTCGGCATTTTCAAAGAGACAAAAGCCTTGCTGGAAGGCCATTTTCAATTGACCTCCGGCCTCCACAGCCCTCAGTATTTTCAATGTGCCCGGGTGCTGCAATATCCCAAGTACCTCAATCTGCTTGCAGGAGAGATTGCCAGGCATTTTGAGCACGATCAAATCCAGCTTGTCATCTCTCCCGCGATCGGGGGAATAGTCGTCGGAACGGAAGTCGGAAGAATGCTTGGCGTGAGGAATATTTTTGCCGAACGAAAGGACGGCTCCATGCAGGTCCGGCGGGGATTGGAGATTCAGCCGGGCGAGAGGGTCCTTGTCGTCGAAGACGTAGTGACCACGGGCGGCTCTGTCCAAGAAGTCATCGGACTGGCGAACAAGGCCGGCGCCAAGGTTGCCGGCGTCGGATATGTTGTGGACAGGAGCAACGGGAAGATCAGCTTCTCTTCAAAGCAATTTTCAGTTCTGCAAATGGATGTAACTGCGTATAAACCCGAAGATTGCCCCCTTTGCAGAACTG
>Ga0209342_10007239_pt1 | contig 11173 bp, 9 predicted proteins | sample RifCSP16_2_FD_184023 | JGI IMG/M metagenome (GOLD analysis project Ga0209342, IMG submission 184023) | Soil microbial communities from Rifle, Colorado - Rifle CSP2_sed 16_2 (SPAdes) (version 2) | ecosystem: Environmental > Terrestrial > Deep subsurface > Rock core/Sediment | place: Rifle... | reverse complement strand
CGTGGTAGAGGTAGGTCTTCCGCGGCTCGCCGTCCTTCCCGAGGCCGGTGACGAGCGTTCCCGCGCACGTCTTCCCGGTCATGCGGTCGCCGAGTGTCATCGGATCCGGGAGTGTTGCCGCGACGACATCCCGCGGCGCAACCTCGACGTCGCGCACGCGCACCTTCTCCTTGGAGTCGAGGCCGAGCTTGCGGATCGTCCTCAGCACCTCGATGAACTCGTCGCCGAGCCCGTACTTGAACGTCACGCGCTCGCACTCGATCCAGCGCGGGATGAGCAGCACCTCCTCGTGCTCGACGTTCACGCACTCGACCGGGCCGATCCCCTCCGGGAAGTCGAACACCTCCGGCTCGGAGAAGGGCGCGGTGGTGAACCAGCCTCGGCCGCGCTCCCAGATCACGGGCGGATTGAGGCACTCCTCGATCGTCGTCCAGATGGAGAAGGTCGGCGCGAAGTCGTAGCCCTCGATGACGAGGCTCGAGCCGTCGCGGATCCCGACCTCGTCGATCTCGGAGAAGAGCTCGTCCGCCGCATGCCGGGCGAACACGTCGGCTGCGCCGGGCTCGATGCCGATTCCGACGAGCGCGAGCAACCCCTCCTGCCGCCAGTTCTCCTCCTGCGCGAACTGGTAGTCGCCGAGCTTGACGTGCGTCTCCTCGTATGGGTGCACGGGATGGGGCTCCGACAGGGTCGCCGCCATGTCGAGATACGTGACCCGGGCTCGCAGGCAGGCGTCGAAGATCTGCGGGTTGAAGCGCGGATCCGTCGCGTTGAGCACGGCATCTGCCTTCACGTCCGCAATGAGCCGAACGATCGCGTCCTCGTCCGATGCGTCGAGCCCGGCCGAGCCGAAGCGATCGTGCTCACCCAGCTTGTCGACCACTGCCTGCGGGCGTCCCGGGTCGAGGTCGGCGAGCACGATGCGCTCGAAGAACGAGCGGCGCTGCGCGATGCCCGCGAAAGCGGAGCCGACTCCTCCGGTTCCGACGACGAGAATCCTCACGGCGCGGAGGGTTCTACCTGAACGGTGTCTTGTCGCGCCCTGCGCGAGGGAGTTACGCTGCTCACGATTTCAGCGAATGGAGGTCTAGCGTGAGCGTGTCGGTAACCCAGCAGAAGCACTTCATCGGCGGAGAGTTCGTCGACTCGATGTCGGGCGAGACGATGGAGGTCCTGAATCCGGCAACCGGCGAGGTGATCGCCGAAGTCCCACGCGGAACGGCCGAGGACGTCGAGCGCGCCGTCGACGCGGCCAAGAAGGCCTGGAGCGAGTGGCGGGACAAGACTCCGAAAGACCGCATGGAGCTCCTGCTGAAGCTCGCCGACATCATCGACGAGAACGCCGAGGAGCTGGCTCGGCTCGAGTCGCTCAATGTCGGCAAGCCCTGGTGGGTCGCGGTCGACGAGCCGGGCGTGATGTCCGACAACCTGCGGTTCTTCGCCGGCGCCGCCCGCAACCTCGAAGGAAAGGCCGCCGCCGAGTACGCGGAGGGCTACACGTCGATGATCCGACGCGAGCCGCTCGGGATCGTCGCCGGCATCTGCCCCTGGAACTACCCGCTCTTCATGGCGATGTGGAAGATCGGTCCGGCGCTAGCAGCCGGGAACGTCCAGATCATCAAGCCGGCCGAGCAGACGCCGCTCACCATCCTCCGCTTTGCCGAGCTGGCGCAGGAGGTCATCCCTCCGGGTGTTCTGCAGGTCGTGACGGGCGACGGGATCCCCGTTGGCGACACGCTCGTCCGGCATCCGGACATCCGCCTCGTCTCGCTCACGGGGGACACGGCGACCGGCAAGCTCATTGCTGCCAACGCCGCTCAGACCGTGAAGCGCGTTCACCTCGAGCTCGGCGGCAAGGCACCTATGGTCGTGCTCGACGACGCCGACCCGGCGACCGTGGCCGAGGCGATCAAGATCGGCGGCTACTTCAACTCCGGCCAGGACTGCACCGCGTCGTCGCGCGTCCTCGTCAGCGAGCGGATCTACGACGATGTCGTGTCCAAGACGGTCGAGGCTGTCGAGTCGCTGACGGTCGGAGACCCGGCGACGGACGACGACATCGGGATGGGGCCTGTCATCTCGGCGGAGCAGCAGGAGCGCGTGCTCGGCTTCCTCGAGCGCGCGAGCGACGCCAAGGCCACGATCCTCACCGGCGGTGAGGCGCTCGGCGACCGCGGATTCTTCGTGAAGCCCACGATCGTCACGGACGTCGGCCAGGACGCGGAGATCGTGCAGAACGAGGTCTTCGGGCCCGTGGTCACGATGCAGTCGTACGCCTCGGACGAGGCTGCGATCGAGATGGCGAACGACGTGCGCTACGGGCTCGCCGCCTCGGTCTTCTCGGAGAACGTCGGGCGTGCGATGAAGGTCGCGGCCAAGCTCGACTTCGGCACCGTCTGGGTCAACGAGCATCTGTTCCCGCTCGCCTCCGAGATGCCGCACGGCGGCTTCAAGGAGTCCGGCTACGGGAAGGACATGTCGATCTACTCGATGGAGGAGTACACGCGGATCAAGCACGTCTGCGTGAAGCTCGCATGACCTCGGCGGGCGCACCTGGCGACCGTGGGCGCCGGGCGCCGGACGTCCGGCTCGAGAGCGTCGTCAAGCGCTTCGACGAGACCGTCGCCGTCGACGGGATCTCGCTGGAGATCCCGCACGGGTCGTTCTTCGCTTTGCTCGGCCCTTCGGGCTGCGGCAAGACGACGACGCTCAGGATGGTCGGCGGGTTCGAGGAGCCGACCGAGGGTCGGATCTTCCTCGGTGACCAGGACGTCGTCGGGCTCCCGCCCTACAAGCGCGACGTCAACACGGTCTTCCAGAGTTACGCGCTCTTCCCGCACATGTCGATCGAGGACAACGTCGCGTTCGGGCTCGAGCGGAAGGGTGTGCCCAAGGACGAGCTCAAGAGCCGTGTCGCCGAGATGCTCGAGCTCGTCGGGCTCTCGGGGTTCGGGAAGCGGAAGCCCAAGCAGCTCTCAGGAGGCCAGCAGCAGCGGGTCGCGCTCGGCCGCGCGCTCGTCAACCATCCGCGCGTGCTCCTGCTCGACGAGCCGCTCGGAGCTCTGGACATGAAGCTGCGCAAGCAGATGCAGCTCGAGCTCAAGCGCATCCAGCACGAGATCGGGATCACGTTCGTCCACGTCACGCACGACCAGGAGGAGGCGATGACGATGGCGGACACGATCGCCGTGATGAACGGCGGGAGGATCGAGCAGCTCGGTGCACCGCAGGAGCTCTACGAGAAGCCGGCGACGGCTTTCGTCGCGGGCTTCCTCGGAGTCTCGAACCTGCTGCGCGGCTCGGTCGAGGGGCCTGACGCGGTGCGTCTCGAGACCGGCGAGCTCGTTCGCGCTCACATCGACGGGCACTCCGGGCGAGTCGCGGCAGGGGTCCGGCCGGAGAAGATCACCCTCGGAGCCGGTGGAGGATCGAACGAGCTCCCCGGAACCATCTCCGAGACGGCGTACATCGGCGTCGCGACGCAGGTCGTCGTCCACACCGCCGCGGGCACGGTCCAGGTGTTCGCGCAGAACATCGACTCCGGTGGCCGAGTTCCGGCCCCGGGCACGAACGTCATCTTGAGCTGGGCTCCCGAGTCGACATTCGTCGTCGCGGGGGACCCGCCCATTGGAGAGGAGGAGGCGGCATGAACCCGAGGCTGACGAGACAGGAGTTGCTGCGACGAGGAGCTGCAGGCGGAGCGCTACTCGCGTTCCCGTCCCTGCTCGCTGCGTGCGGAGGAGGGGGCGGCGATGCGGGTGGAGGCGAGGTCTTGGACGTCCTCAACTTCTCGAACTGGACGTACTACATCGACACGAAGAAGCCCACGACATTCGACCAGTTCAAGGAGCAGAAGGGGATCACGGTCAACTACTACGAGGACATCGACGACAACGCCACGTACTTCGCGAAGGTGCAGGGGCCGCTCTCGCAGGGCCAGGGCATCGGCCGCGACATCTTCGTCTTCACGGACAACTCGAGGTTCCCGGGGCTCCTCGTCGACCAGGAGTGGGTGCAGAAGCTCGACAAGAGCCTCATCCCGAACATGTCCAACCTCATCCCTGCACAGGAGAGCCCGTCCTTCGACCCGAACCGCGACTACTCGCTGCCCTGGTTCTCGGGGATGACGGGGATCGCGTGGAACACCAAGCTCACGGATCCCGTCACCACGATGGAGAAGTTCTTCACCGATCCGAAGCTCAAGGGCAAGGTGACGATGCTCCAGGAGCTCGCGGACTCGGTCGGCCTCACGATGCTCGGAAACGGCGACGACCCGAGCGCGGTCACACCCGAGACCTTCGACTCGGCTGTCTCAACGATCAAGGACGCCGTCGACTCGGGCCAGATCCAGAAGTTCTATGGGAACGCCTACACGGTGCCGTTGGCAAAGGGCGATGTTGCCGCCGCGATCGCGTGGTCCGGCGACGTGACCCAGCTCAAGGTGGACAACCCGGATCTCGAGTGGGCGATCCCCGAGTCGGGCGGCATGATCTGGACGGACAACATGTTCATTCCGACGGGCGGGAGCGTGCCGACGGCCTCGACGTACATGAACTTCGTCTACGACCCGACCATCGCCGCGCAGATCGCGCTGGGTGCCGGGTACATCTCCTCGGTGCAGGGCGTGAAAGAGGAGGCATTGAAGATCGACCCCGAGGCGGCTTCCAATCCGTATCTCTTCCCGACCGAGGAGACGCTCTCGCAGGTGCACCAGTACGACTCGGCGGCGTTGAACAACGACGAGTACGTAACGACCTGGCAAGGCGTGCTCGGGCAGTAGACGTACGAGAACATCGTGGGCTCGTTCTTCCATCGCCATCCGAGGCTGACCCCATACCTCCTCCTGGCCCCAGGGATCGCGTGGCTCGCGGTCTTCTTTCTCGTCCCGCTCGGCTTCCTCGGCTACCAGTCCCTGCAGTCGGGGATCTACCCGAACTTCGAGTTCACCTGGGAGTTCTCGAACTTCACGGAAGCGTTCTCCGAGTACCGGGAACAGTTCTTCCGCTCGTTCCTGTACGCAGGCCTCGCGACGATCGCCTGCCTACTGCTCGCGTATCCACTCGTGTACTGGATCGCGTTCAAGTCCGGGCCGTGGCGGAACCTGTTCCTCCTCTTCATCATCGCGCCGTTCTTCGTGACGTACCTGGTCAGGACCCTCGCCTGGCTCAACATCCTCGCGAGCGAAGGACCTGTCGTAGGGTTCCTCCGCGACATCCACGTCCTCGGCCCGAACGAGGGCCTCCTCTACACGACGTTCGCGGTCGTGTCGGGGATCACCTACAACTTCTTCCCCTTCATGGCCCTGCCGCTGTACGTCTCGCTCGAGCAGATCAACCCGCACCTGCTCGAGGCGGCGAAGGACTTGTACTCGTCGTCGACGCAGGCTTTTCTCCGGGTGACGCTGCCGCTGTCGGCGCCCGGAATCGTTGCCGGGACGCTTCTCACATTCATCCCCGCGGCCGGTGACTTCATCAACGCGGCATTGCTCGGCACGCCGAAGCAGACGATGATCGGGAACGTCATCCAGGCGAAGTTCCTCGAGTCGCTCGACTACCCGACCGCGGCGTCCCTCTCGTTCGTCCTCATGGGCGCGATTCTCGTGGCGCTACTCGTGTACGCCCGCGCCGTCGGCTCCGAGAGGCTCACCGGCTGATGCGATCTGTCGATCGCATCAGCCTAGACAGGCGATCTTGAGCCTCGAGCAGCAGGCTGTGCCTCTAACCACTTCTCCGCGGAAGCGGAGAAGTGGCTGGCGGTTCGTGAAGCGCCACGCTCTGACCGTCTACGCGCTCCTCGCGGTTGCGTACCTGATGCTCCCGATCGCCGTGGTGATCCTTTTCTCGTTCAATGCGCCGAAGGGTCGGTTCAACTACGTGTGGCAGGGGTTCACCCTCGACCACTGGATCAACTGGGACTCCGTCCTCGGCATTCGGGATGCCGTGATCACTTCGATCGAAGTCGGGTTGCTGGCGACGCTCGTCGCCACCGCGCTCGGTACGCTCATCGCTCTCGCCATCGTTCGCCATCGGTTCGTAGGGCGTGCGTCGACGAACCTGCTCGTGTTCTTGCCGATGTCGACGCCCGAGATCGTGCTCGGCGCCTCGCTGCTCACCCTCTTCCTGAACACGACGGCGATCTTTCAGCTCGGCTTCGCCACGATCTTCATCGCCCACGTTATGTTCATCGTCAGCTTCATCGTGGTGACCGTGAAGGCCCGGCTGATCGGATTCGACCGGCACCTCGAGGAGGCGGCGATGGACCTCGGCGCGAACGAGATCACGACGTTCCGCAAGGTGACCTTGCCGCTGATCGCGCCGGCGATGCTCGCCGCTTCCCTGCTCGGATTCGCGCTCTCGATCGACGACTTCACGATCACGTATCTCAATGCCGGCAGCACGCAGACGTTCCCGGTCTTCGTCTGGGGCGTCGCGCGCGTCTCGGTTCCACCGCAGGTGAACGTCGTCGCCAGCGCGATCTTCCTCGTCGCGATCGCCATCGCCCTCGGTAACGTCTTCTGGCAGTACCGGAGCGCCAAGAGAACCCAAGGAGCAACATGACAACAACCACACCGATCCCACTCGATCTCCAGAAGGCCGCGAAGGACCACCTCTGGATGCACTTCACCCGCATGGGCGGGTTCGAGGTCGCCGATGTCCCCATCATCGTTCGTGGCGACGGCTGCTACCTCGAGGACTCGAAGGGAAGGCGCTACCTCGACGCGCTGGCCGGGCTCTTCTCCGTCAACATCGGCTACTCGTTCGGGGACGAGATCGGTCAGGCGGCGCTCGACCAGATGCGCGAGCTGCCCTTCTACACGAACTGGTCGTACGCCCATCCGCGCGCGATCGAGCTCGCGGCCGAGATTGCCTCGCTCGCGCCGGGCGACCTGAACCGCGTCTTCTTCGTCAACGGCGGCTCCGAGGCTGTGGAGGCGGCCTGGAAGCTCGCGCGCGAGTACTACCTCGCGCGGGGTGAGAAGCACCTCGACCGCATGGTCACCCCGGGTGCTCGCGCCGGCGCCCAGGAGCCCGAGGTCGTGCACGATGCGATCGTGGCGGCGGCGAAGCCGATGCCGCGACGCTACAAAGCGATCGCCCGTCACATCGCGTACCACGGGACAACCATGGGCGCGCTCTCGATCAACGGCATCCCCGCACTTCGCACACCCTTCGAGCCCCTCGTGCCCGAGGTGCGGCACGTCTCGAACACGAACCGCTACCACCGCCCGCCGGAGGAGACCGAGGAGCAGTTCACCCGCTTCCTCCTCGACGAGCTCGAGTCGGCCATTCTGGCCATGGGGCCCGAGACCGTGTGTCTCATCCACATGGAGCCGGTGCAGAACGCGGGCGGTTGCTTCACTCCGCCCGAGGGGTACTGGCGCGGCGTGCGGGAGATCTGCGACCGCTACGACATCCTTCTCTCCGCCGACGAAGTCATCACGGCGTTCGGTCGGCTCGGCTACTGGTTCGGGTCGGAGCGCTTCGACATCAAGCCGGACATCGTCACCATCGCGAAGGGGCTCTCGTCGTCGTACGCGGCGATCGGCGGAGTCGTCGCCACAGACGAAGTGATGGAGCCGTTCCTGGGCGCCACCTCGATGTTCTCCCACGGAATCACGTTCGGTGGCCACCCGGTCATGACCGCAATCGCGCTCAAGAACATCGAGATCATCAAGCGCGAGCGCATCATCGAGCACGTGCGTGAGAACGAGGATGCGTTCCGCTCGACGCTGGCGCAGCTTCTCGACATACCGATCGTCGGCGACCTGCGCGGAACGGGCTACTTCTGGGCCCTCGAGCTCGTCAAGGACAAGGACACACGTGAGACGTTCTCGGACGAGGAGTGCGAGAGGCTCCTGCGGGGGTACCTCTCCAACGCGCTCTTCGACGCCGGGATGATCTGCCGCGCCGACGATCGCGGCGACCCGGTCCTCCAGATCTCGCCGCCGCTCGTCGCGGGCCAGGCCGAGTTCGACGAGATCGCCGGGATCCTCGGTGAGGTCCTGACCGAAGCCACGTCGCTCATGCGCTCGTAAGGAGATGCGCGTTCGCCGCGCCGAGGAGCGCGACCGCGCTGCGGCAGTGGACACGCTGGTACGTGCGTTCGCGGAGGATCCGATGATCCGGTTCCTCGCGCCGGACGACGCTGCCTGCGCGCGGGTCGCAGCGGCGTTCTTCGGCTGCCTCTTCGACCTGCGCGTAGACGGGGGTGGCGAGGTTCGAGTGACCGACGACGTGTCGGCGGCCTCGCTCTGGAATCCACCGGGAGGCAACCGACACGGCTCGGAGCACGTCGAGGCGGTGTGGTCGAAGCACGTCCTCCCGCAGCTCGATGCCGAGGAACGTGAGCGCATGGACGAGTTCGACGTCGCTCTGAGCTCGATCCATCCCGAGGAGCCGCACTGGTACCTCGGCGTCGTGGGCGTCCATCCGGATCGACAGGGCGAGGGTCTCGGAAGCGCTGTCATACGGGCCATCCTCGACGATCCCATGGCAGTCGGTACGCCGGCCTACCTCGTCACCGCGACCGAGCGAAACGTCCCCGTGTACGAGCACCTCGGGTTCGCTGTGTGCGCGGAGACCGATCTTCCGAACGGGCCGCACCTCTGGGGAATGTGGCGGCCAGCCGCCGCCTCAGCCGGTTGAGTCGACGCCGTCGACCGCGTAGACCTGCCACTCCCCCGGCACGCCCTTGAGCTCGTGCCTGCCTCGGTCGGCGAACTCGATCCCGGAGCCGACGACGAGATCCTTGACCGTGCTCGATGTGAGGACCTCCCCCGGAGCGGCCAGGGCAGCGACTCGCGCTCCGATGTGAACGGCGATGCCCTCGACGCCGGTTTCGGCAAGCTCGATCTCGCCCGTGTGGAGGCCTGCTCGGATCTCGAGCCCGAGACGAGCGACGGCTGCCTGGATTGCCGAGGCGCAGTTGACTGCGCGCGCGGGGCCGTCGAAGGTCGACAGCGTGCCGTCGCCCTCGACGCGAATCACCTTGCCGCGGTGCCGCTCGAGCTCCGAGCGGACGATCCGGTGGTGCTCGGCGAGGAGCTCGGTCCAGCGCCGGTCGCCAAGCTCGGCGACGCGCTCGGTCGAGCGGACGATGTCGGTGAAGAGCACGGTCGCCAGCACGCGGTCGGGCTCGCGCGACCGCCGGGTGCCGGTGAGAAACTCCTCGATCTCGTCCACGATCGCGTCGATGTCGCCGACGAACGGAAAGTGGTCGTGCCCCGGTACCTCGGCGAACTTCGCATCGGGGATGTGCTCGGCCAGGTAGCGGCCCGACTCGACGGGAATGACGCGGTCTCCCGTGCGGTGGATCACGAGCGTGGGGACGCGGATCGCCGGCAGCACGTCCCGAACGTCGATCTCCATCGTGACTCGGAACCATTCGCGCGCGGACGCGGGCGTCCCGGAGAAGCGCTGCGCCTGGGCGTACCAGAGCTGAAAGCGCTCGTCGTCGGCGAGTGAAGGGGCGAGCGATCGCGAGCCGAAGCCAATCCTGCCCCAGCGCTCCTCGTACGCGTCGAGGATCTGCTGCTGCGCCTCCACGTCGAGGCCCCACGGGTAGTCCGCCGCCCAGGTCCGTCGCGCGTACGAGGCACCGAGGATCAGAGCTGAGGTGCGTTCGGGAAACGTCGCCGCGAACAAGACGCACATCGGGCCACCTTCGGCGCCGCCGAAGAGGGCGGCGCGCTCCGACCCGACGGCGTCGAGCACGACACCGATGTCGTCCATCAGCTCCTCGAACGAGCCGAGCGACAGGATGCGATCCGAGAGCCCGGTTCCACGCCGGTCGAAGACGATCAGCCGGGAAAAGGCTGCCATCTTCTCGAAGAACGCGGCGTATCCCGGCCACCACTGGTTCTGCTCGAGGTGGGAAAGGTACCCGGGGGCGAAGACGAGATCGATCGGGCCGTCGCCGTGCACCTGGTACGCGATCCTGAGGTTGCCGCTCTTCGCGTACCGGGTTTCAGCTTCCATCGGGCAAGTCTCCCACTTAGACTCTCCTGCGGTGCGCCTGTTCAGCCAAGACGTCAAGGTCGAGGCCCTCAAGCGGGCGCCGCTCTTCGAGGGGCTGTCGAAGAAGGAGCTGCGAGAGCTCGCACGCGTGACCGAGGACCTGAAGATCGAGGCGGGCACCGTCATCTGTCGCGAGGGGAGCCTCGGGCGCGAGTTCTTCGTGATCGTCGACGGCGTCGCGGAGGTGACGAAGAATGGTAAGCGCCTCGCCACGCGGCAGTCGGGTGAGTTCTTCGGCGAGATCGCCCTCATCACGACCACGAGACGGACTGCGACGGTGACGGCGAAGACCCCGATTCGCTGTTTCATCCTGACGAGAGGCGACTTTCGTCGCGTGCTCGACGAGAGCCCGAGTGTCGAGCGCAAGGTCATGCAGGCGCTGGCCGAGCGCCTGCTCTCCTACACCGAGGACCAGGATCTGTAGCTCAGCGGGTCGCGGGACTACGCGTCGCGTGCGCAGCGGAAGCCGGCGAACATCTGGCGCCTCCCGGGATAGCCCCAGTTGCGGAACGACGTACGGGCGACGAGCCCGTCGGTCGCCCACGAGCCGCCGCGAAGGACGCGGTACGCGTCCCCGAAGAAGACCTCGGAGCACTCCGGATAGGGGAAGGCGAGGAAACCTGGGTACGGCTGGAAGTGGGAAGACGTCCACTCCCATACGTCGCCGCCCATCTGGACGCAACCGACAGGGCTGACTCCACCCGCATAGGAGCCAACCGGGGCGGGGGAGAAGCGGCGGTGATCGAGGCTGGCCTCGAATCCCATCCATTCCTGGCCCCACGGGTAGCGGAACTTCCCCTCGTGGTCGTGCCAGCCTGCCGCGCGCTCCCACTCGAGCTCGGTGGGGAGGCGCTTCCCGGCCCAGCGCGCGAATGCCTCGGCCTCGTGCCATGAGACGTGCTGCACCGGCTCGCCGGGCGGAACGGGCTCTCGTCGGCCGAAGCGAATGCGCTCCCAGCCGTCGTCGCCCCCCTCCCAGTAGAGAGGCGCCTCGGCGTCCTCCCGCGTGCGCCACTCCCATCCCTCGGAACTCCAGAGCCTCTTCGATCGGTATCCCTTGTCTTCCATGAACTTCGCGAACTCACCGTTCGTCACGGGAGCGCGATCGATCCAAAACGAGCGCAACTCGACCTCGTGGGTAGCGAGCTCATTGTCGT
>Ga0209342_10007238_pt1 | contig 11173 bp, 6 predicted proteins | sample RifCSP16_2_FD_184023 | JGI IMG/M metagenome (GOLD analysis project Ga0209342, IMG submission 184023) | Soil microbial communities from Rifle, Colorado - Rifle CSP2_sed 16_2 (SPAdes) (version 2) | ecosystem: Environmental > Terrestrial > Deep subsurface > Rock core/Sediment | place: Rifle... | reverse complement strand
GAAATCCCCTCTTAAACTTATTCCGGTGGTAGGCAATGTCCGGGGCAAAATAGGTCTTCTGTCCGGTAGATTTTACGACCACCCTGTCCTTGTCATCGCCAAACAGGGTAGTGTTGAGCCAAAGGGCGCCCTCTCTTTCATATAAGTGCCCCTTCTCTCTCAGCTCCCTTAACACATCCTCTACCTCTCCGGCATCATAGAGACTCTTCTCTGAGAACCAGAGATCAAAGACAACGTTAAAGTCTTCTAAGTCCTTCCTGATTCCGTTGAGGATATTCTCCTTCGTATACTGGATAAAGAAGGGGAGCGCCTCTTCTTCAGATACATGGAGGTAGCGGTCCTTTGCATCAGAGAATATCTCTTTGGCAATATCCTTTATATAATCCCCCTTATAGCCATCCTGCAGAAAGGGGATATCCGGCTTAAACATCTGTTGATACCGGATATAGGTAGAACGCCCTAAGGTCTCCATCTGATTTCCGACGTCATTGATATAGTACTCCTTCTGCACATCATATCCTGCGGTCTTCAGGAGATTGGCAAGGGAGTCGCCAAATGCCGCAACTCTTCCATGGCCGATATGAAGCGGGCCAGTGGGATTGGCGCTCAGAAACTCCACCTGCATGGATTTCCCCTTACCGATATCCCCCTGACCATATCTGTCCCCCAGGGTTATGATCTCTTTGAGGACACTGATCCAATAACCTTGATTCAAAAAGAGATTGATATACCCGGGACCAGCAATCTCAACCCTTTCAATGATTCCTTCCCGGTCTTCGATATGATTGACGATCTTCTCTGCTATGGTGCGGGGTGAGGCCTTTTCCATGGAAGCCAGCGTCATGGCCAGGGTCGTTGCATAATCCCCTTTGGTCTCATCCTTCGGCGTCTCAAGAATGATGGGAGGAAGGGTCTTCAGCTTCAGATCCCCTGAGGCCATAGACTTCCCGACGGCCTGGTTTAGTATCTCTGTAAGCCTCTTCCTCAGCAACAACATCTCCTTATCCTGTAATGGTGTGAGAAATGTTGTAGCATAATGCATTTACTGCTAAAATGCAAGGCGTGAAAATGTCCCCTATTCGCAATCTGACGCTCGCCACGCTGTCCGCCATCCTGCTCAGCCTCTCATTCCCGGGATATGACATAGAGGCATTGGCATGGCTAAGCCTGCTGCCGCTCTTTCTTATTATCAAAGGGGAATCAGCAAGAAATACATTCCTCTGGTGCTGGTCTTCGGGAACCCTCTTTTTCTTTATTACAATAAACTGGGTCATAAGGACGATGAACAACTACGGAGGGATCCCGCTCTGGGTGAGTCTCCTCATCCTCCTTCTTTTATCCCTCTATTTAGGCCTCTACTTTGGCGTATTCGGTCTCCTGACCAGGTATGTCACTACAAAGACCCGCTTTCCCCTCCCATGCGTAGCCCCGATCTTGTGGGTGTCTTTGGAATATGTCCGGACGCATCTCCTGACAGGATTCCCGTGGGCGTCCCTTGGATATTCTCAATATAAATTCCTGCATCTCATACAGATAGCAGACATCACCAGTGTGTTGGGGGTATCTTTCCTGGTAGTTGCGGTCAATGCAGCGCTGTTTGAAATCTTGAGTAAAGGCCGGTGGCGCAACATTATCTCTGTCTCTGCTGTCGTCTTTTTATTTCTTTTATCTCTTGCATACGGATACCATCGTCTCAACAGATCATACGACAACCCTGAAAGGGAGCTGAGTGTGGCGGTCCTTCAGGGGAATATTCCACAGGACCTCAAATGGGATCGGACGTTCCAGCGAAGGACGATTGATATTTATAAACGTCTGACTGCAGAGTCCCGTCAACGCCAGGCAGATCTTATCCTCTGGCCGGAGACCGCGGCGCCATTCTTTTTCCAGACTCCGTCAACCTACCGGCAGGAGCTATTCAATCTCGCCAAAGAGGAAAATGTCTTTCTTCTCTTTGGAAGCCCCTCCTACACCACCGGAGCGGATTCAACCCTGAAGTTGTTTAACAGCGCCTATCTGATCTCACCCCATGGGGAAAGTTTGGCCAGGTATGATAAGAGACACCTCGTCCCTTTTGGTGAGTATGTCCCCTTATCAAAGATCCTCTTTTTTATAGAAAAGATGGTGACCGGCATCGGAGATTTTGTGCCGGGTAACAATTACACCCTGTTCCGGACCCCTCAGGCCAGATTCGGAGTCGTGATCTGTTTTGAGGTGATATTCCCTGATCTCGTAAGGCACTTTGTCCTGAATGGCGCTGAAGTGATGGCAACAATCACTAATGATGCATGGTTCGGAAAGTCTGCGGCCCCCTATCAGCACTTTGCAATGGTGGTGTTCAGGGCAGTCGAGAACAGGGTCTATTTTGCCAGGGCAGCCAATACCGGCATCTCAGGCTTTATAAGTCCAAAGGGGGAGACACTGGAGGCAAGTCAACTTTTCGTTGAAGACGCTCTTCTGCAAACGATTTCACCGTCCACGACAAGGACTATCTATACAACCTACGGAGATATCTTTGCCTGGATCTGTATCTTTATAACGGGCATCGTGATGATCCTGGCGCTTTTCTTCAGGCCATCCAGCTCTTGATAATCAGCCATACACCCCACACTAAGATCAAGGAGACTATAACGTAAAGTGCTGTTTCCATTTTCCCCCTATCAATATTCGCATAAACATGTTAAGATTTTGCCTATCAAAATACCGGACTTTGGCGGTCCCCGTTCACTAAAGAACTATCTTTGACTGTATCCTATGTTCAGACATATTCGTTATAAATTCATCGTCATATTGCTCATAACAGGCCTGCTCCCGCTGATTGTCGGAACTGCAGTATATCTTACCACATCCAAACGGGAGATGGTAGTGGAGGCAGAACATGTCTTATTACAGGAATCCTCCCATGTCACCTTTGCCATTGAGACGATTTTTTTAAAAGCCCAGACCAATATCCTGCTCACCTCAGAGAATCCGGCCTTTGCCCGGTATTTTACAGACCCCAAACATCGCGGGGAATGGATGGAGGAGCAGGAAAAGACTCTTCGGCGGCTCCAACTTCTCTTCCCGGAGGCCATGAGTGTTACCGCATTCATCGATGGGACAGGACAAGAGATCACGAAGGTCGTCATCAAACAAATCGCTACGAGTGAGAAACTTTCATCAAGGATAAGAGAACTCCCCTTCTTTGTACCCGGCCTGTCCCAGCCTCCGGGCGGTATTTATCAGGGCGATCCTTATTTAAATCCGGAAACACGATTATGGGTCATACCTTTTGTCGCACCTGTCTTTGCCGGCGGCCATATTCTGGGGCTGATCTATTTTGATTTGAATTTAGAGTACTTTAGCCATAAACTAAAAGGGAACCTCTCTTTAAACAATCACGCCTTTCTCCTGGAACGCGGAGGCAAGATCCTTGCTCAGACGATCATCTCCATCGGGGAATCCGAGGATCTCCCTAATGCAGCAGACCTTGACCAATCCCCCTTTTTTAGGGATATCCTCAACGAGGTCCTCGAAGAAAAGACCGGTGTCAGGAGATTTACAACCACAAAGGGCCGGGACTATATGGTCTCCTTCCAGCCTATTCCTTTCAGCCAATGGAGCGTCATGGTGATCGCCCATTTACCCCAAAGCTTTACGAAGTTCATCCATCTGGGTCAATTTTCTCCTATCTTTATCCTGACTCTTATATTCATCATTATCCTGGCTTTCATGATGGGGAGATGGATCTCTGACCCGGTTAACGAGGTGGTGGCAGGCACCCAAATACTATCAACAGGGGATTTCTCTTACAGAATAGAGACAAAACTGGGGGATGAATTGGGGGACCTTGCCAAGTCATTTAACAAGATGGCTGAACATCTCCAGAAGACTTATCAGGACTTAAAATTTACCAATGCCCAGCTGACACAGTCTGCAAAATTGGCGGCCGTAGGCGAGCTGGCTGCAGGCGTCGCCCATGAGCTGAACCAACCCCTTATGGTTATCCGGGGCTACTCACAGGAACTGCTGGATGGCGATTCTATACCGGAATGGATCAGAAAAGATATTAAACACATAGAAAACCAGACGACCCGGATGATGAGGATTATCGATCACCTGCGGATCTTCGCACGGCAATCGCATGAGACCTTTGAACAGGTGAATATAAACGTTGTGATCCTCGAATCATTCACCCTGATCACCCAGCAGCTCAGAAATCATAATATGGAAATCATCACAGAGTTTGATGAGGAGATCCCCAGGATATGGGGTGATCATAACAGGCTCGAACAGGTCTTTCTGAATCTAATCACCAATGCAAAGGACGCTATGGAGGAAAAGGGGGGTGGAATACTCACGGTAACCACTCAGGCCATACATCATCAGCATCGTCAGGAAGACACCAAAGAGAAGCCAGTCAGGATCAGGGTAATATTCAGTGATACAGGAGTGGGCATCCCGGAGGCGGTTATCGATAAGATCTTCGACCCTTTTTTCAGTACCAAAGAGGTGGGGAAGGGAACCGGACTTGGATTGTCTATAGGCTATTCCATAGTCAGGGAGCACGGGGGTACTATTAGCGCAGAAAGTATGCCGGGGATTGGGACACGATTTATCATTGAGTTTCCGGTAGAGAGGAGAAAGAGCCCCCGGAAAAAGGAGAAAAAATTAAATACATCTGCAACCATCAGTATACACCGGCAGAGAGCTGATGATCCCACAAACAAGCCTTAAAAAAGGAGGATCGAATGGAAAACGAAACTATTCTCGTGGTTGATGATGATGAGGACATACTGGAGCTGATAGAAAGGCATCTCAGTAATAAGGGGTATGAAGTTGTAACGGCCTACGACGGAGAGCAGGCCCTCCCCCTGCTGGAGAAGGTGAAGTTTGACCTTGTCATTACTGACCTCAAGATGCCGAAGATAGACGGCATGGAGGTCCTCAGAAGGGTAAAGGAAAAGGACCCCCATATAGAAGTGGTCATCCTGACAGGACACGGGACGATGGATAGTGTGATCGAGGCTCTGCGGGATGGAGGCGCTTTTGATTACCTGCAAAAACCTCTTTATAATATAAAACAACTTAGTTTTGTCACCAGGAAGGCTCTGGAAAGAAAACGACTGCGTCTTGAGAATCAAAAATTACTGGAGACTCTAAAAGAAGGAAACAAACGGCTCAAAGAGAAATTAGCAAGGGTCAGCAGGGACCTTAATGGCATCATGAATATAGTGGCCTCTTCATCCGATCACGAGCTCACGCAGACCATCGTCCCGGCACTGGAAGCCATCATTGAAATATTAAAAAGCGAACAGTGACTTTACGTTCCCATCTCCCAGGAGGCAAGATATTTCAACTGCTCCTTTGTAAGCCTGTCTATTTTAATCCCCATGCCAGCTAATTTGAGTTTGGCAATATCCCGGTCTATCTCTTCCGGAACCGGGTAGACATCCTTTTCAAGCTCTCCTCCCTTTTCTATCACATACTCTGCCGAAAGGGCCTGATTGGCAAAGCTCATGTCCATCACACTGGATGGGTGTCCTTCTGCAGCGGCCAGGTTAATAAGCCTTCCCTCGCCAAGAATGTTAATATGCCTGCCGTCTTTTAAGGTATACTCCTCGACGAACTCCCGAATCATCCTCTTCTTCTTGCTGAGTTTCCTGAGCGCCGGGATGTCTATTTCCACATTGAAATGCCCTGAATTGCAGACGATGGCGCCGTTTTTCATCGCCTTAAAATGCTCTTCCCTGATCACGCTGATATCTCCTGTAACCGTTACAAAGAAGTCGCCTATTTTAGCCGCATTTGACATCGGCATGACCCTGAATCCATCCATGACCGCCTCAAGCGCCTTCAGGGGATCTATCTCTGTGACTACCACATCAGCGCCCAAACCCTTGGCCCGCATGGCCACGCCCTTTCCACACCAGCCGTAACCGGACACGACAAAGACCGTTCCGGCAATGAGCCGGTTGGTGGCCCTTGTGATTCCATCTATGGTGCTCTGCCCGGTCCCATACCTGTTGTCAAACAGGTGCTTTGTCATCGCATCGTTCACTGCAATGATGGGGTACATGAGCACGCCTTTTTCCGCCATGCTTTTCAACCTGATCACCCCTGTGGTTGTCTCTTCAGTCCCGCCGATCACACTCGATAACAGGGACCTTTTCTTGGAGTGGAGGATTGAAACAAGGTCCGCCCCGTCATCCATTGTGATATTAGGATTGAGGTCTAATACTGCATAGATGTGCTTATAGTAGGTCTCGTGATCCTCACCCTTGATCGCAAATACCGGGATACCCGAGTATTTGACAAGGGATGCGGCGACATCATCCTGTGTGCTCAGGGGATTTGATGCGCATAACACTACATCCGCCCCGCCTTCTTTGAGAGCCTCTGCGAGACACGCTGTCTCAGTGGTGACGTGAAGGCATGCAGAGAGCCTGATCCCCTTCAGCGGCTTTTCCTTTTTAAACCGGTTCCTGATAAGCCTCAGCACCGGCATGTTCTGCTCTGCCCATTCGATGCGAAGCCTTCCTTTGTCTGCCAGATTAATATCTTTGATATCAAAGTCCATGAATTCTCCTCAAATCTCGTTTATAGTCCTGCCGCTTTCCTTAACGGCTCTGCAATGTCTGTCTTTTCCCAAGTAAACTCAGGCTCTGTCCTTCCAAAATGTCCGTACGCCGCTGTCTTTTTGTAGATCGGTCTTCGCAATTGCAGATGCTCTATGATCCCCTTGGGGGTCAGGGGGAAGAACTCCCTCACAAGCTTTACAATCTTTTCCTGTGAGATCTTGCGCGTCCCAAAGGAGTCCACCAATATGGAAACTGGGTCTGCCACGCCAATGGCATAGGCAAGCTGAACCTCGCACTTTTCCGATATCCCGGCCGCCACGATATTCTTTGCGATGTATCGGGCCATATAAGAGGCAGAACGGTCTACCTTTGTCGGGTCCTTTCCTGAGAAGGCGCCGCCGCCGTGACTCCCCACGCCCCCATAGGTATCTACGATAATCTTCCTGCCGGTGAGGCCTGTATCCCCCTGCGGGCCGCCGGTAACAAATCTGCCGGTAGGATTGATGTGATAGATAATCGTCTCTTCATCCAGCAGGTGGGCCGGGATAACAGGTTTGATCACCTTCTCGATCATATCCTCACGTATCTCCTTAAGGGTAATGTCAGGACTGTGTTGTGTGGAGATAACAACCGTCGAGACCTTTTGAGGCTTGCCATTCACATAGTCAACAGTGACCTGCGATTTTCCATCCGGTCTCAGATACGGAAGGATATCCTTCTTTCTGCTCTCTGCGAGCTTCCTGGTAAGTTTATGCGCCAGCAGGATCGGGGTCGGCATATACTCTTCTGTCTCATTCGTTGCATAGCCAAACATAAGCCCCTGATCTCCGGCGCCGCCGGTATCAACCCCCATTGAAATATCCGGAGACTGAGAGTGTATGGCTGTCAGAACCGCACAGGTCTCATAGTCAAAACCATATTTGGCACGTGTATATCCAACCTCCCTGATGGTCTCTCTGACAATCTCAGGTATCTCCACATAGGTGTTCGTGGTAACCTCTCCGGCCACAAATGCAAGGCCTGTGGTGACAATCGTCTCACAGGCAACCCTGCACATAGGGTCATTGGCAATAATTGAATCCAGGACAGCATCTGAGATCTGATCTGCTATCTTATCAGGATGCCCTTCTGTTACAGACTCTGATGTAAATTGAAAATTTATTCTTCCCATCCGCTCTCCCCCTTTTAAGCCGTTCAAACCATTCCTGCGGTTTAAACTATGGTTCAAGATTTATTGTGATTTATTGTGCGAAAGACGTTATACCATATCCCGCTGCTCAATAGCAAGAAAAAAACACCCCACTGTGTCAAATCTTGACAGCACTATACCCGGGAGCTATATTATGATTAGAAACTACAAGAGTTCTAGGCTAAGGTCCTTGAAAAACCCCGATTCTCTATTGGGGAAAGTAGGCCTCGCTCAAAGAGGGCGAGCGTTTCAATTTCTTAGAAATTGACACACTATAACGAGAGGATCTTAGCCTTTTTTTTAAAATCCCCCTTATTCCCCCTTTAGTAAAGGGGGAGAGGGGGATTGCTTTATCTTAGTTTCGTTGCCGGATCCCCAAAGAAGATAAAGGTCTCCACAACATCTTCTATAATTTTCCCCTCTTTATAGGCGCCTTCTTTAGCCTTTGTGACAGCCTCACCCAAGGTAACATCCTGATTAAAGACAATATTATATAATGCCTGGGCAAGGGGGTCATGTTCAGAGGGATAGCCGATAGAGCTCGCGGCTAATACCCCCAGGGCGCCTTTCTCCGGGGCTAATAAGAATGCCTCGCCGATCGAGGGGAATCTTTGAACACCCCCCTGTTCTACTCCATCATCCGGCAACACAAAGTATCCATTCAAACAATTGAGGGCCACAACAAAGGGATAGCTCTTATTGGTCAGGTACGCTATGTCTTCCGAGGAAAACACATCCTCTGTTGTCCAGTTCACCACGGACCCATGTCCGGTGTAATTAACGATCAGGGGACCTCGACTGATTGGGTCTCCATTGATCTCAGACAGAATAGCTCCCCTCATGTCAGCGGGGTCAGGATAATCGGTCTGATATAGTTTTGTTACAAAATAGTCCGAAGAAGGGACGAGCCCTGCCAGGGAATCTGAGAGGTCCTCAAAGAGTGCGCCGGAAACCATGTTATAATCCGCAACTAACACCACGTCATCCGATTTCAGGAAAGACGTCTCATGGGAGATAATCTTATTGACCACTGCAGTCACATCTGCCGGTGACTTGGCCGGGATCCTGCCGATACTCATCTCCGGAAGCACATCCCCGGATACATCCACGAACCAGTTATCACTTGGCACCTCTCCAAGCCCGGAATAATTGTAGAGATAGGCAGGGACGTAGCTCTTAACGCCAGAAGAGATCCCGTACCCGCTGATATCCTTATAGTCTATTGTGGCATCCCCCACAAGCAACACATATTGGGGGCCTGGCAACCAATTCTCATGGGCATACCTGAGAAAATCCTTTATGGCCTGCGGGGTCTCTATCCCATAACCAAACTCATCGTAGATATCGTTTACCTTTACGATAAGTGTATTGTATCCACCCCCCTGCCCGCTTCGATAATCAGCAAGGGATGTAATGGCATCATAGAAGTCTCCGTGCGTAATAATGAGATAGGTAGCCTCCTTTGCCTTTAAGTCAACCGGTGTGTGTGCCTCGACGACCGGGATCTTTTTATTCGCTCCAGAAAGGGCAAGGAACTTTCCCTCTGTGGTCCGGGGGTTTGAGAAGACAACCTTTCCTGAGTCTGAGGGTGTCCATTCAGTCTTCACCGGGATCATCTTTACAACATTGGCATCATCCGATATCTCATACACGGATATGTCATTTGACGTAGAGAAGTTAGAGACCCCAATAAGCCCATCCCCGGTAAACTCAAGCATGTCATACTCGGCATAATAGGTATGATAATATCCGACCTCAAACCAGTCGAGATAAAAGAAGTCTTCAATAGTTGAAGAGACGCCCACACTTTCAATGGTCAGTTTATTGGAACCATTAACAAGAAATGAAGAGGATATCCCAGACACCTCCAAATCAAATGGCCCGGCATTAGCCCATGTCTGATCTCCCACAAGATGATCATTTACATAGACTTTAACCCGATGGCTGCCGCTTACTGACTGCATGTGGAGTGTTAGAGAAACTGACTTACTCTTGTCAAGATACGCATACATAACATCGAAATTATAGTCCCGTACATACAACTCCTTATAATCACTTCTGACACCCACAGGGATATATTCTTCTCCATAGAAGGCATCTCCCCAGAACCAATGTTCCCTCACATTATCCGTGGGGGTCGCCTCCGGGTAGTTCTTCTGTTCATACCGTGTATCCTCCTCCTTATGGAGGGTCTTTAAAAATGACGCTGCCCCCTGGAATGCCTTCGAATTACCCTGAGACGCTGCAATCCTCTTTCTTGCGCCGCCGGCCTCTGCAGAGAGCCAGTAGACATTGGTCTCTGTAAATCTAAACCTGCTGTCGCTTCGGGAGATCGCCTTGCCGTAGAATTCTATAGAGTCTCCATCATCGAAGTGGCCATTTTGATTGTTGTCAATGACATCAATAGCGATCTCATCCCCCTGATGGGTCATCTTTAGCGCCGCAGGGTCTACCCTGAGAAGGTCTACGCAGGCATTATAGAGATCTAAATAGGCAACCTTGTATATGCCGTCCTTATTTACCTTGATTTTTGCGAGGCTGCTCTGGCTGGAACATGCAGGGTTAGGCTTATTACTGGTGTTGTCATTCCCTCCGATGGGATTGCCGGCCGCTCCTCCCCCGCCACCGGCGCCGCAATTGGTCAGGAGGGGTATTATGAAGAGAAGAAATATATAGCGTTTCGTTATCTTCACTTAGGTATATTTAATTTGCATTTTCCGTGCCTGATATGGATATCTTTAGCGGGCTGGATAGAATGCTTGTTCCGTCAGAGAATATTGTCTCTACTTCATAACTATACACTTTGCCTGGGGTTATCCCTGCGTCTTTAAACTGATACACAAGTCCATGGTCGCCACTTTGAGAGGCAAAGAAGGGTATGGGCAGTAGATTGACCTTTACGTGCTCTTTAACCGCCTCTTCTCCCTGCTGCGCCTCCCCTCTCAGGACATTAAAGCCCTTTAAATTCCCCTTTGCCAACCACTTCAGGGCTATCTTCCCATCTTCCGAGACTACAACCTCAAATAGATCATCCTGCACACTCTCTGTCTCTTCCGGGCGCCTCACTTCCATCTCATTCCCCGCTTCATCCGCTATCTTAAGGGTAAACCTCTGTGGCGCCTCCCGTCTTGCTTCAGCCGCCGGCTCAGATATCGCCGGTCCTCCCTCCAGCACCTTGTCTCTTATTACGGGCATGGCTTCTAATGTCTCTTTTCCGGTATCCGTCGCCTCCCCAAGAACAGCCTCACCTTCTTCACCGGTTAGAGGAGCTTCAAATATTTCTGAAGGGGCCTCTGTTCCGGCGGCCGCAGGAACCTCCTGGTATATAATCACCCCTGTCAGCGCCTCAGAGCCTGGTTGCGCTTCAGGCATCTCCTCCGCGGAAGGAGCCGCTTCTGCAGAACTCAGGGGCTCAGAAGTCTCT
>Ga0209342_10007237_pt1 | contig 11173 bp, 13 predicted proteins | sample RifCSP16_2_FD_184023 | JGI IMG/M metagenome (GOLD analysis project Ga0209342, IMG submission 184023) | Soil microbial communities from Rifle, Colorado - Rifle CSP2_sed 16_2 (SPAdes) (version 2) | ecosystem: Environmental > Terrestrial > Deep subsurface > Rock core/Sediment | place: Rifle... | reverse complement strand
CGCCAGAACATCGACAACGCGATCGCGGCGCTGAAGGTGCTGGGGTAAGGGCGGCGTGAAGCTCACCCGCATCTATCCCGACTCGCATGATCGCTTCGCGCTGCCACCGGGATCCTACGGGAAACATCCGGACGGAACCTGGTGGGTCAGGCCCCCGGGCGTCGGGCATTCCGGCCCCCTCACCGAACACAAAATTACCGAACACGATGACGGCACGATCACCGTGGAGCCGTCGATTCTGACCGACGACATTCACGGATATTTGATCCGCGGGGAGTGGACGGCGTGCTGAACAAGGAATCGCCAATATGATCTGGATCTACCGCTTCATCCTCGTCGAGGACTGGCACAAGTACAAGGCCGATGGCTGGAAGAAGAGGGGCCCAGGACCTTCCATCGGCGGATGGCCGGGCCTGACCGTCAGGAGGAGGGGGTAGGTGCAAGACATCCGGGTAGACGATGCCTTCTTCGGTCATCCAAAAACGGTTCGGTTTTACCGGAGGACCGGGGATCACGGAATCGCCTGTCTCTTTCGCCTCTGGTGCTACACCTCAAGGTATTTCCCCAAGGGGATTCTCACGGCTATGAGCCATGTGGAAATCTCCGATGCTGCAGGGTGGAAAAACGATCCCCTGGAATTCATATCCGCCCTTCTTGATGCGGGAGGCCCCGGAAAAGCAGGGTTTATAGACTTATGCGATTCGCATTACGGATTGCATAACTGGCGCAAGCGAAACCCCTATGCGTATTTCCGAGAAGAGCGGTCCGAAATAGCCAGAAAGGCCGCAGAAATAGGATGGGAAAAGAGGAAAAAACCATTTACAAAACGCGCCCCGAATGCGAAAGGCAAAGCGAATAGCAATGCAGAAAGCAATGCGAAACGCAATGCCCCAGCTCCTGCTCCTTCTCCTGTTCCTAAACCAGAAAAGAAGATCTGTGGTTTAAGCACACAAGGTGGTAATAGTGGCGGCGCAGACGCACCGTCCGGAGTGCTCGAAGCACCGGCCGGCGCTGCGCCTACCGGGGGGAACATCAATCTCCCAACCGAAATCAAGAACCTCAACCTCCGGGACGACGTTGCCAAAAAGATCGCCGCCCTATTTCGGGAGTACCAGGCACATCCGATCCACAACAACGCCCTCGCCGATGCGTTGCTCGCAGCAGGGTTGACGTCAGGAGAAATCGTCAAGACGGCCCAAGCGTTTCTCGGGTCTGTCGGGAAAGGCCTATAACCCACAACCGTCGGGACAAAACGGACGAAGAAAAAAGGAGGATCGCATGGCAAAAGTCAGGATGCACGTTCGAGAGGTGTCGTACCGAATCCGCGCGGGGAAGGACGGGCCACAACAGTACGCGCGTATCGTTTGCCACGTAGAGATCCCCGACCAAGACGTGAAAGCACAGATCGATGCGCTCACCGGCGACCAGAAGGGATCGTTCATCGCGAACCTGGACGTTGAACAGCCCTCGCTGCCCATGAAAGTAGGCATGGAGAGGTGACCCGATTCGCACGACTGCCCTGGGCCCGGGAGAGAAGGAGGGGGTCAGGTGCGGCCAAGAACTGGGAGACGTCGGAGATCATGGAACCGATCCGGGAGGTCTGCCGGCGGCTACACATCAGGTGCGAACGAAACGCGACCGGCATGGCCAAGGGCGTCAGGAGTCCGGATCAATGGCTGCGTCTTCACTCGGCAGGAACTTGGGATCTCACGGTATACGTCCCGGACGCCGGGTGCGTTGTGATGGTGGAATGTAAGCTCACCAGAAGTGATCTCGAACCAGAGCAAGTCGAGTGGGGAGAGATCTACCGGCGCTGCGGTCTTGAACGGATCGTGGCCACAAGCGTGCATCAATTCCTCGAAGAGCTTCACAAGATCAGAACGGCGAAGGAGAAGAAGGCATGAATCTTCGCAGGGCTTTTCTGGATGCGATGGGGAAGGGCGTTCTTGCGTTCAGGCAGATCAAGGACTCAATGGGACAGCAGCTCTTGCGGATGCGCCCGACCAATGCCAGGAAGGCCGAGCGAAAACACGACCGGGCGGTGAGCCACTACAAGCGCCTGGAGGAACGCAAGGGGCGGCTGCCGAAATACAAGATGCACAACTACGGTTGGCCCCGCCGGGAGAGTGCCGCGGAACGCATGGTGCGGGAGTCGAACGAGAGGAGGAAGGCGAAGGAGAACGCATGAGAAGCCTCTGGACGATATATGTGCTCTTGCGTCGGCGCCTGGGGCGCGTGGCGTCTCTGTTATCGCTTCCGCGTTGGGCGCGGGAACTTGGCGCATGATGACTTTGCGCCAGCACGTCGAAAAGGCCGACACGATCATGTCCACGCTTGGAGTGAAATCGTTGATCCCGCAGCTCGGCCTGCCGGCACCGCAGCGCGTGGACTTCTCTGACCATGAGCGGGACTACGCGCTCTCCGTCCTAATCCCGCTGGTGGCGGAAGACCGCACGGGATGGGTGGAGATCTACGAGCGTGCATCGAGGGAGGCGGCCAGTTCGATCTGGGAGCGGATCCCGGATCACCCGGTCTGCCCGGTGTGCCTGTCCCGGGCGATGGCCGTGAAGGTGAACTTGAAGCCGCAGGTGTGCCGCACCTGCAAGGAGCGGAGGCGGCCGGTGACTTTGCGCGGGATCGTGGCGTGGGATATCCGGCGGATCAAGCAACGATTGAGAGAGGGGGACATTCAAGTTGCGTGAGGAAGAGGATTGATGACTGACCAAGACCGATGGCTTTCCGGACGTAAGGACATCGCGGGTTATCTTAACGTGGCCGGGCGCACAGTGACGCGCCTGATCGCGAAGTACTCTGACTTCCCAGTTTCCTTCCTCGGACGCAGGATGATGGCCAAGCCGGAGGACATAGACGCATGGGTCCGGAAGCACGCGGCCAAGCCGTGCGGGAAGTGCGGCGGGATGTTCATCGAAACCTAAGTGGACAAAGGAGGACATTTCCATAATTTGTCCTCTTGTCATGGCCCCATGATTCCCCTAAATTTCAGGCATACTGGATGTTGTAGTCATCACCCTCCCTTTCGGAGAGCCCGCCCACGCCACGGCGGGCTTTCTTTTTGGAGCCTCAAATGCTCGTTCCCGCTGGTCACGCATGGCGTTCCTGCAAGCGTCTCGGGCGGGAGCGGTCGTGTCTCAAGCGAAGGATCAGCCCGGCAACGGAGAAGGAATTGGAGATCCGCGAGTGCGATGTTTGTCCCGTAGGAACCAGCAGGGCGTACTCGCTGGCCATGCACCACCGGAAGCAGAATGCGCTGGCGATGGGGGCGATGTGAGCGAGCATCTGGCGTGGCATACGGAGAAACGCAGGATCCGAGACCTCGTTCCCTTCGAGCACAATCCCCGGCGCATGACGGAGAAGCAGGCGGGCGATCTTACGCGGTCCCTCGAGAAGTTCAACCTGATGTCGATCCCCGTGGTTGACCTGGACGGGCGGATCGTTTCGGGGCACCAGCGGTGCCGGATCCTCGTGGCTCTCGGCCGTGGGGACGAGACAATCGACGTCCGCATCCCCAACCGGAAATTGACCGAGGAGGAATACCTCGAGGCGAACCTCCGCGAGAACAAGAACCTCGGGGAGTGGGATTTCGCGGAGCTTGCGAACATCGACGAGGCGATGCTCCTCGAGGTCGGGTTCGAGAAAGACGAGCTCAACACGATGTTCGATCTTGGGGGGGGGGGGGGGGGGGGGGGCTGACCGACCCGGATGAAGTCCCGGAACCGCCCGACGATGCGATCACGCAACCCGGGGACCTGTGGATCCTGGGAGATCACCGGCTCCTTTGCGGCGACAGCGGGAGCGTGGAAGACGTCGATTCCCTGCTGGGCGGGGCGACGATCCACCTGGTCAACACCGACCCCCCATACAACGTCAAGGTCGAGCCTCGCAGCAACAACGCGATCGCTGCCGGGAACAGTTCGTTTACGAAGACGCATCACCAAAGCCTGGATCTCGCCCTCCACCCGGGGAAGGCCAAGCCCACCACCAAGAAGATGCGGCCCAAGGACCGGCAGCTGATGAACGACTTTGTCTCCGACGAGGAGTTCGGCCGTCTGCTCCGTGCCTGGTTCGGCAACATCTCCCGGGTCCTGGAGCCCGGGCGGGGTTTCTACATCTGGGGCGGGTACGCTAACTGCGGCAACTATCCGCCCGTGCTCAAGGAGTGCAAGCTCTACTTCTCCCAATCGATCATCTGGGTGAAGGAGCACCCAGTGCTGACCCGGAAGGACTTCATGGGGAACCATGAGTGGGCATTCTATGGTTGGAAAGAAGGCGCGGCGCACCACTGGTACGGCCCCACAAACGCGGTCGACGTCTGGTCGGTGAAGAAGGTCAACCCGCAGAGCATGATTCATCTGACCGAGAAGCCGGTGGAGCTGGCCGTCCGCGCGATGGAGTATTCCTCCCGCCGTGGCGAGAACGTCTTGGATCTGTTCGGGGGCAGCGGTTCGACGCTCATCGGCGCGGAGCAGACCGGGCGCAAGAGCTTCCTCATGGAGATGGATCCTCCCTACTGCGACGTGATCGCCGCCCGGTACGAGAACTTCACGGGCAAGAAGGCCGAGAGGATCCGCGCGCCTGAAAAGGTTGCGACGTAACGGAGGAAGGTAATTACCATGCCATTGCGCGGGGAAAAACAACTCGAGGAACGAGAACACAGGAAGCAGATGTTCCTCGAGGTCTACCAGAAAAAGGGTGGGATCATCTACCTGGCCTGCGAAGCGGCCAATATCGGGCGCACGACGTATTTCGAATGGATGAAAAGGGATCCGCAGTTCGCAGCATCGATCAGGGAACTCGACGATTATCTGCTCGACTTCACCGAGTCGAAGCTCATGGCGAAGATCCAGTCCGGGAACCTGACCGCCATGATTTTCTACCTCAAGTGCAAGGGGAAGAAGCGCGGCTGGGTCGAGCGCCAGGAAGTGACCGGCGCGGACGGTATCCCTCTGAACCCCGGAGTCTCTGCGGAAGAGGAGCAGCGTTTAAGGAGCCTATCGGTTGACGATCTCAAACGCATTCGCGACATCATCCGGAACGGAAACAGCGACGCCGGAAGCCCCCCCGCTGGACCTGATCGACAAGCTGATTGCGGAGAAGAGCCTCCACGAGTTCATTAAGCAGGCGTGGCATATCATCGAACCGATGGTGCCGTTCGTCCCTGGCTGGCATATCGAATCCCTCTGTGAACACCTCGAGGCGGTCAGCGCGGGGCGGATCACCAGGCTCCTCGTAAACGAACCGCCGCGGACCATGAAATCCGGGTTGATCTCCGTGTTCTGGCCGACATGGGAATGGGCTACAAGACCGACGACCCGGTGGATGTTCTCGTCTTACTCCATGGGGCTGTCGGTCCGCGATTCGCTCCGCTGCCGGCGAATCATCGAGAGTTCTTGGTATCGGGCCCGCTGGGGGCGCGTGTACCAGCTAACGGGCGACCAGAACGTGAAGAGCCGGTACGAGAACGACAAGGCGGGGTATCGACTCGCGACATCCGTGGGCGGATCGGTCGTCGGGGAAGGCGCCGATATCCTTGTCGCCGACGATCCGAACAACCTCGATGAGATCCATTCGGACCCGGTACGAGACGGGGTGAATCGCTGGCTTGACGAAGTGTGGAGCACTCGTATGAACGACCCGAAAACGGGTCGCCAAGTCGTGGTGCAGCAGCGCGGCCACGAACGGGATGCCACGGGGCACCTGCTATCTCAGGACGTGAGGTGGGAACACATCTGCCTCCCGATGGAGTTTGACGGGAAGCGACGCTCGACTTCCCTCGGGGCCTATGACCCACGAAAAGAAATGGGCGAGCTGCTGTGGCCACAGCGTTTCGACGTGGCATCGCTGAAAGAGTTGAAGACTCGACTTGGTTCCTACGGAACCGCGGGGCAGTTGCAACAGGCGCCGTCGCCGGCCGGCGGCGGGATCTTCAAGCGCGACCACTGGAAATATTACAAGGCGCTTCCGGAGATCCGAGAAATCATCCTGTCGTTCGACATGGCGTTCAAACAGCTGTCGGACTCCGACTTCGTGGTCGGGCAGGCGTGGGGGAAGAAGGAAGCGGATAAGTACCTTCTCGGGCAGGCCCGGGGGAGGATGGGATTCGGAGCCTCTGTCCAGACTGTCCGGCAGATGAAGGCACAGTACCCGAAGGCTCAGGCGATCCTCATCGAGGACAAGGCGAACGGGACGGCGGTCGTCGAGACGCTCAGGAAGGAGATCCCCGGGATTATCTCGGTCGAGCCGAAGGGCGGAAAGGTCGCCCGGGCGTATGCCATCCAGCCTGAGCAGGAGGCGGGGAACATCCACCTCCCCGACCCGACGATCGCGCCGTGGGTCGGGGATTTCATCGAGGAGTGCTCGTCGTTTCCCCTCGGTGCGAACGACGACCAGGTGGACGCGATGACGCAGGCCGTCAATTATCTGTCGCAGAGATCGACCCCCGGATTCGCGGTCGTTGGATCTGGTGATCGAAAGCAGGCGACGGACAGATTCGAGCAGGGGGACTGACGAGATGGGGGAAAAAGGAGTGACGGAAAAAATAATCTCCGCCACGCACCGGAGGACGGCCCTAGATCTTTTCTCGGGAATCGAATCATCGCTTGAAAGCAAGGCCCAGATCCGGCCGGCCAGGAACCTCGCCTCACCCTTCTCATACCAGTTCTTCGGCACAGAGGGCGGTACGCCGAGCTATGCGCGGCTCGTCGATTCCTATCGGTCATGGGTCTATACCGCGATCGACAAGATCGCCAAGACCATCGCCATGCGACCGATCCAGATGTTCACCCTTCGGGGAACTGGTGGGCAGAAGATCCTCGACCCGATGTCCATCTACGTGCGGGCGAAGGAGTTCGAGACGGAGGCCGAGCGCGTCCTCTTTCTCAAGGACATGGGGGTAGAAAAGCGCGAGGTGACGAGCCATCCGTTCCTCGACCTCGTCCGCCGGCCGAACGACATCATGTCGAAGATGGTGCTCTGGTACGAGACCGTGGTCCGGATGGAGATCGGCGGCCTCTGCGCCTGGTATCTCCCGAGGAACGGGCTCGGACTCCCCGGGGAGGTCTGGCCGCTTCCCCTCACGAAGACCGCCGTCATCAAGCCCAACGTGACCAGGGACATGAAGACGGAGTCCTGGTCCTACCGCGATGGCAGCATCAACGAGACGTTTGCACGCGAAGACATCATCGCGATGAAGTACCCCAACCCGTCATCGCCATGGCTCGGGTTCAGCCCCCTCATGGCCCAACTCCATCCGTACGACATCGACACCTACCTCATGCAGCAGCAGCGGGCCCTCCTCAAGAACATGGGTGTCCCGGGGATCCATCTGCACACGGATCAGCCTCTCGTCGGAGAGCAGCTCGACGAGATCAAGCAGCAGATCCGGGAGCAGTTCGGCAGCGCCGCGGCCTCCGGAGACCCGTGGATCACGCACTCCGGGTTGAAGGCAGATAAGGCCGGGTGGTCGAACAGGGAGATGAGAACCTCGGAGATCTCGAAGGATATGCGGGAGAGGATCGTCACCTCGTACGATCTCTCCGAGGCGAAGCTCGGCCTCGAGGTTCCGTCGAACCGGGCGAACATGGAGGTGCTCGACGAGACGTTCGTGAAGGAGTGCATCGGGCCGAAGTGCGTGCTCATCGAGGAGCAGATCAACACGTTCCTCCTGCCGAGGTACGACCGCGGGCTGTTCGTCGAGTTCAACCTCCCGGACGCCGGCGACAAGGAGTTCGATCTCAAAGAGGCGGAGTTCGAGGTCGCGAATCTGATCTCCACGGTCAACGACTACCTGAAGCGTAAAGGCAGGCCGACGGTCCCGTGGGGAGATGCCCCGTGGATCCCGTTCAACTTGATCCAGTACGGGACCGAGGAGCCGGAACCCACTCCTCCGCCGAAGGGCGTCGATGTCGAGGAGAAGGCGTCTGCGCGCAGGAGGGCGAGACAGTGGCGGTCGTTCGTCCTGCGCATCGGCCCCTGGGAGAAGATGGTCTCCGGGCAGATAAAGGGATACTTCCGGTCTGTCGAGGCCGACGTAATCTCCCGGTTGAACAAGCTCGGCCCGCAGGTCGAAGCGCAATACAACGGGTGGAGCAGGAAGGCAGTCCAGGAGCACGTCGCGAAGAAGGGCGTCGGCGACAACATCAACATCGACAAGAAGGCCGAGGCGAAGAGGCTGCGCCTCCTGCTTGACCCGCCCGTGACTACGATGGTCGACGGCGAGGGGAAGCGGTTCCTCCGGGAGGTCGGGGTCACATTCGTGTTCAACGTGAACGATCCGAAGGTAAGGAAATGGATCGGGACGAGGATGGAGCAGTTCTCCGAGGCCGTCGCCGGGACGACCTTCGACGACATCAAGGTCATCCTCCGCCAGGGGTTCTCCGAGGGGAAGCCGCTCTCCGTGATCGCGGACACGCTGCGGGAGAAGTTCGACTCGTACGATAAGTACCGCGCCCCCCTGATCGCGAGGACCGAGGTGGTGGCCGCGAACAACATGGCCGATGTACTGGCGATACGTCAGGCGGGCATCGAGGACAAGCTCCTCAAGACCTGGATCACCGCGGGAGACGAGGCCGTGCGGCCGACGCACATGGAGGCCGGGGAGAGATATGCGGACGGGATCCCGATCGATGAGATGTTCACGGTCGGGGAAGACGAAATGGACGCACCGGGGAACGGGAGCGACCCGGCCGAGACGATCAACTGCTTCCTGCCGGGAACGCTCGTAAGCGGGCGGTTCGTGGCTGGCCTAAAAGCCAAGTACGCGGGGCCTGCGCGGGAGATCGAGACCGCCGGGGGACACCGGCTCTCCGTTACGCCCAATCATCCCATACTGACTTCTCGCGGGCTTGTCCCTGCGAAGGACCTCCGCAAAGGCGATGCACTTCTCGGTTATAACGGCAAGCCGTGCTTTCTCCCGGGTGTGGTAGGGGATGCAAACCGCGAAAACGGACCATCCCTGATCAAGGATGTGTTCGAGGCGTTCTCGACGAACGGAAGAGTGCTTGAAGCTGCAACCGATGCTGACCTCCACGGCGATGCGCGGCTCATTGATGGCAAGATCCAAGTTGTAACGGCCAAGGGGATGCTGGCGAGAAACCGAGAATCCTGCATCGCAGAGCGCACGGAAGACCTCATCCTCGTACCGGCCTATACGGTTAAGCCGAAGATGGCAAGTCCTGGCGCGGGCAACTCGTTCGCTCAACGCCTGTTCTCTACCGCGAGCGGCATCCCAGGCGGCGGAACATTGACGCTTGACCAGCCTACGGCTCTTGTGAATCTTGGTCCATTTCAACCGCTCTGCCTCGGACCGGCCGCGAGTTGGGATATTCCTCTCCCGAAGATGGAGGGCGATCGTGCCTCTTTCGACTCCAAGGGAATCAGCGAGAGCCTTGACGCTCTCCCCGGCAAGGAATCGGGAAATCATTTTATCGACCGGGAAAACCCTGCGACGATTCGGGCGGGTAGTTTGGTCACGAAGCTGGATGCCGTTGTCTCGAAGGATCACATAGAGCGTCGAGAGGCTCATTCCGAATTCATCCAGGATCTCTTGGATAGGAGTGCCGGAACGGTATCGTTCGACGAAATCTCCGAGATTCGGGACTTTGAATTTGTGGGCCATATCTATGATCTCCAAACCGATGTTGGATGGATGATAGCACAAGGCATCGTCACAAGCAACTGCCGCTGCGCCATGGGGTACGAGAAAGCATAGCACCACCCAGATGAGTGGTAATTCGGCCCCGCTTCGGCGGGGTTTTTCATTTCAAGCAACCTGCCGAAAAGGAGACGGTCATGCCGATCGAGTACAAGACATTCGAAGCCCAGGTGAAAGCGTTCGACGACGAGAATTTGATCCTCGAGCACTTCATCTCCACGGAGCACAAGGACCGCGACGGCGATGTCATGCGCGCCAAGGGGATGAAGCTCGTGGGGAAACCAGTCGTTCTCCTGCTCCATGGGCGGGGGTCGATGGGCAGCGAGCCGATCGGCAAGCCGCTGTCGCTTACCGTGGGCGAGTTCAATGGTGAGCCGGGGATCCTCGCGAAGACGCAGTTCTTCCCGGACGATGTGGGAAGGCGCTTGTACGGGAAAGCGAAGGGCGGGTTTCTCCCGAACTGGTCCATCGGCTACAAGGTCGACGAGGCAAAGGATCTCTTGCGGGAAGGCAAATACGATGGTCGCGAGGTGACAAAGTGGCAGCTCTACGAGTACTCGCCCGTCGGAGTTCCGGCGAATCCGTTTGCCCAGACGATCAAAGAGTTCCTGGACAAGGTGGAGAAAGGCGAAGAGGTCAAGGATGAAGTAGCACGCTGGTTCGGGTTCCCGGACACGAAGGAGTGCAAGGATTGCGGGCAGGGATGCACAGATCACAAGCCCGTTGATTGCGTGGTCTGCAAGGGGGAGCTCACGATCTTCAAGGTCGAGGGGGCAGAGATCGGGAGGGCGTGCGAGAAGTGCCAGCCGGAAGAATATGCACGCTTTGACAAAGCACTGGTGCCAGGAAAGTCGGATCCGAACTTCCGTGTCGTGGAAGGAGATGGAGCCGACCCCGGGAAGCAGATCCTCGAAATCGAAGTGAAGATCGCCGGACTTCAAGAAGGTATTGCAAGGATTGAGGAAGCCATACGAAAAGCGGAAGAGACGATCGCGAAATATAAACCGCTCCTCGAATCCCTCCCGCCCGAACCGGATGGCGGGGAAAAGGGCGACGGGAGCCAGGGCAATCCTCCGGGGCAGGAAGAGATCCCGCTCCTCGTATTCCAGCCGGCCGACAAGTCGGAAGAGGCGAGGAAGAAGGAGGAGAGGGATCAGGCGGTCGCGGCGGTGGCGAAGGCGATCGCCCCGATCTTCAAGACACAGATCGACAAAATCATGGGCCGCGTGCCCTAACGGAGGAAAAGGAAATGCCGGCACCGACAGCACCGAATCAGGTAGTCATCAAGATGGAAGACCTCCCGGGGATCATCCTCGAGGCGATCAAGGGGATGGACATCCCGCAGATCGCGGCACTCCGGGAGGAAATGAAGAACGTGCACAAGCAGGCGCTGTTCCCCGCCGGAGACGGGGACATCTTCGAGACCTGCGGGAAGAGCATCGTCGACCTGGGCTACTACCAGAAGCAGGCGGAGAAACAAGCCCAGCGGTTCGTCGACGGAGG
>Ga0209342_10007235_pt1 | contig 11176 bp, 11 predicted proteins | sample RifCSP16_2_FD_184023 | JGI IMG/M metagenome (GOLD analysis project Ga0209342, IMG submission 184023) | Soil microbial communities from Rifle, Colorado - Rifle CSP2_sed 16_2 (SPAdes) (version 2) | ecosystem: Environmental > Terrestrial > Deep subsurface > Rock core/Sediment | place: Rifle... | reverse complement strand
CTCCGGAAGGCCTCGGACTCGGCCATGCGTTGGAAGCCCTCCTCCTTTCGGTGGAGGCCCTCGATCGTGTCGTCGGCGAGCTCGCGAAGGCTTTCGGCCTGGCCCGAGAGGCTCGCGCGGTGGCGCGTGCCTCACCTCGTCTATGACTTCGACGATGCCGTCTGGGTTCCATACCGCAGCCCCTCGAACGCGTTCTTGTCCCTGCTGAAGTTCCCATGGAAGACCGCATCGGTCTGCCGCCTGGCCTCCGCGGTCATTGCTGGAAACGACCACCTGGCGGAGTACGCGCGCCGTTACAATAGGCGTGTGCACGTCGTGCCGTCGACCGTGTCCCTGCGCGAGTATGACCCGCGACCCGAGGCGAGCCGCGGTGGGGTCCCGGTCGTGGGCTGGACCGGTAGCCACAGCTCGGCCCCGTACCTCGGCCTTGTGATCCCGGCGCTGCGTCGGCTCCGCGAGCGGATGGCGTTCCGTCTTCTCTTGGTTGGCGTGGACAGGATCGACCTTCCCGGCCTCGAGGCCGAATGCCGTCCCTGGCGCCCCGACACCGAGGCCCGGGACCTCTGGGACATGGACGTGGGGATCATGCCGCTCCCTGACGAGCCTTGGGCTCGCGGGAAGTGCGGGATGAAACTCATCCAGTACATGGGTGTAGGGGTGCCCGCCGTGGCCAGCCCCGTAGGAGCCAACCGCGGCATCGTGGAGCACGAAGTGACTGGCTTCCTGGCTTCAACCGAGGAGGAGTGGGTCACATCTCTGGAGCGCCTGCTGCGAGACGCAAACCTTTGCCACGTGATGGGCGGGAATGGCAGGAAGGCCGTCGAGAGACGCTTCTCGGCGGAGGTCCAAGCCCCGCGGGTGGCCGCGATCCTGAGGGGCGCCACGCCATGACGGACTTACTTGATGCCCTTCTGGCGCTGCTCGTGGCTGGGTTTCTGTATCTGGTGGCGCTTCAGCTGATCCAACGCCTCACACCGCCCGATGACCGCACGTTCCTCGCGCGGATCTATTCTTGGACGCTCGCGCTGCGCTATCTGGTCGCGCTGATCCTCAACATGAGCGCTTTGGACCCCATGGTAGCGGCGACTTTCTGGGGCGATTCGGCGACCTACGACGCCGGCGGCTATCAGCTCGCCCGGTACTGGACGGGCGACATCGCCTACGATCCGGGGCTTTCGCGAGCCATCAGCGGTTACGGGTTCTACTACGTGGTGGCGGCGGTCTACTGGGTGTTCGGGAGGAACCAGCTTCTCGTCCAGTTCCTCAACGGAGCCATAGGTGCGGTGAGTGTGGTTGTGCTCTACGCCATCACCCGGCGGCTATTCTCGCGGGAAGCAGCAAGGTCAGCGGCTCGCCTGATGGCCTTTTTCCCGGGTGTCATCTTCTGGTCAACCGGCATGTACAAAGATCCCGCCATTCTCCTCTGCGTCGCATTGTGCATGTATGCGGTGATTCGGCTTCGCGAACAGGTTTCCCCGTCGATGGTGCTCCTTTTCGTGATCGCAGGTCTGGCTCTTCTCACCTTCCGCTTCTACGTTTTTTATTTTGTGGCGTTTGCCGCATTCATCACGGCCATTTTCTCCGTCAAGGGAGGGAAGCTGCGGACAGTGGGCGCGTTTCTGCTCCTATTCCTGGCTGTGTGGGGAGCGTTCGGCTTGGCAGTCAAGAGCGAGACGCTCGAGCAGCAAAGCTCCTACCTTACTCTCGAGCGACTCCAGATTACCCGTTCTGACCAGGCGATGTGGGGCAAGTCGGCCTTCGCAGTGGAACACGACGTCTCGACACCGGCCGGAGCCCTCCGAGCTCTCCCCGTTGGACTGATGTACCTACTCTTCGCTCCGTTTCCCTGGATGGTAGCCGGGCTTCGCCAGATGCTGGCGGCTCCGGAGATGCTGGTCTGGTATGGGTTGATGCCTGCCTTTGTTCGGGGTCTGACCGATGCGGCGCGAAACCGTTTCCGCGAGGTTCTGCCCATCCTCGTGTTCACCTTCACTCTCACGGCAGCTTACGCTCTCATGCAGGGGAACATTGGCACTGCTTATCGTCAGCGGACGCAGGTCACGATGTTCTTCTTTGTGCTCATGGGCGCCGGGATAGCCGCGAAGCGCAGACGGAAGCAGCTCGGAAGGGCGCCCCACGTCCTCAACCCGGCTTGGCAGCGGTGAAAACCTGGCGGCGTCGACTCAGGCTAATCGTTCTTGGGCTCGTCGGTATGCTGCCCAACCTTGTTAAGAAGCCGCTTTATCGCGGCCTTTTCGGCTACCGCTTCGGGCAGGACGTCCTAATCGGTCTGGTTCTTCTCGACGCCGACAGCGTGGTGCTTGGCGACGGGACTCGGATCGGTCATTTCAACGTCATCATTCGTGTGGGTCGTTTCGAAACCGGCCGCCACGTGCACATCGGGCCACTCAACATCATCCGTGGCGGGACGAAGGTCACGTTCGGCGATTACTCCACCGTCATGCGCTTGAACGTCCTCAATGCTATCCCTGAGCACGACTGCACTACCCAACCGGTGTCCGAACTGAAGCTAGGTGCGGGCGCGGTCGTAGTGTCTGGCCACCGAATTGACTTCACGGACCGGGTCGAGCTGGGCAGAAACGTGATTGTGGGCGGACGCAACTCTTCACTCTGGACGCACAACCGGCAGGCGACCGCTCCGGTCGCGATCGGCGACTTCTGTTACCTGGGTTCAGAGGTCCGGATCGCGCCGGGGGCCAGACTGCCGGGCGAGTGCATCCTTGGCCTCGGCTCTGTGCTCACCGGGGAGATCCACCAACCGCGCTCCCTTGTGGCCGGAGTGCCGGCGAGGGTGGTGCGTCCACTGGATCGTGAGGACCTCGTGCGAATCCGACGGAAGACACGGGACGACATGCCCGACAACTACGCCGAGGACCAAGGGTGAGGGTCGCGCCAGTGATCCTCACCGTGAGAGGCAGCTCATTATGACCAACTGTGTCGAGAAGCCGACGCGCCACATTGCCCCAGGGGCGACACACACGCACAGCCCTCAGGCTGATTCGCTCTTCAACGACTCTAGGCTGGCTCCCGCCCGGACGCGCGCCTCAAGACCCCGGCCCTGAGCGCAGCCGCGTCACCACGAACGTGAACCTGTTGTCCTCAAGGTCCGTACGGATGTGGGTGCAGCGTTTCGGAAGCAATCATCCCGTGGTCCGGTTAGGACGGCGGCTCCGATCGTCGGTCCGGCGGCTCATGTGGCGCGCCTACCACCTGAGGTCGTGGGTGAGCAGGCTGAGGCCGCCTACGTTCCTGGAGTCGAGCGAGGCCGAGGTTCACCTCGGGTGCGGGTCGACAAGAATACCTGGCTTCATCAAGATCGACGTGAGGCCGACGCCCGCGTCTGACATCGTGGAGGACTGCGTCCGCCTTCATGAACAACTCTACAAGAGCCCTCTCGATGCGGAGCCGATGAAGGGCTTGGTCCGAGCCGCCGGGTTCCGAAGCGGCCTGGTCTTTCGCGCTTGCTGGGGAGGGGAGGCAAACGCGGCGACCCTGGGGTCTGCCTCGTGGAAGGCCGACGATGTCACCGTCCGCGGCGTCCGTCAGCTCCCGGTACCTGGCGTTGCTAACATCGACTGGGCGACCGTCGGCATCACCCGATGCTCCTAGCGGCAGCGCGGGCAACGCAACCCAGGCGGCGAAGCGGTCTCGTTAGGCTCACGGGAGGCTCGCGCCGTGGGGTTTGATGACGGCGCGGATCAATTGAAAGCGGCCTCAGTCACCGTCGTGATACCGACGTACAACCGCGGGCCCGCGCTTCGCACCACGGTCGAGTCGCTTCTGAGGAACGACCCTCAAGGGCTCTCGGAGGTCGGAATCATCGTCGTGGACGATGGTTCGTCACCGCCAATTGGGGATCTCGGGGTCAGGACTCCGGTGCCCTTTGGCATCACTGTTCTCAGACAAGAGAATCGCGGACCCGCTTCGGCGCGGAATCGAGGATTCCGCGCGGCGAAGGGGCAAACCGTCATCTTCATGGACGACGACGTGGTTGCGCCGCCGGATCTGATATCCGCTCACGTGGCGGCTCATCGACGGTTTCCGAATAGCGTCATCTTTGGTCGCTGTCGCCGGAAGCCGCCCGAGCGTGAGGATGCCGTCTTTCGAACCATGGTGGCACTCGACCGCTCGGACACGACGACCGCGAACGGTTTCCAGCAAGCGGATCGCGTCAGCAGCGGACAGCTCTCGGTGGAGCGCGGTCAGTTTGAAGCCGAAGGGGGTGTCTACTGTGACGAGCTCTCTACCCCCGCGGCCGAGGAGTTCGAACTCTCCCTGCGCCTCAAGCAGAGGGGAATCCCAGCTCTGCTCGCGGCCTCGATCGTGGCTGTCCACGACTCGCCCCTATCGATCGAAGCCTTGTGCCGCCAGCAGTACAAACACGGCTTGGGCTACGCGGAAGCCGCGCTGCGCCGGCCGGACACGCGTCGGCTGCCTGAACTTGCGGCCGTCATCCAGAAGGCCCAGGCACTAGGCCTCGTGGCCTGGGACCGCCCCCGCGCGGGTCTGCGGGCTCTGGCATCGGGCAGCCTCGGGCGAGCGACGCTGCTAAAGTTCGCCAAGCTGGCCGAGCGCTGGGCCCCCCAGAGTGACGCCCTAAGACCGTTGTACGTGGCGACCATCGCTGCCCACTTCGCAGGCGGGGTCCGGGATGGCCTGCGCAAGTCTTGGAGGTCTCCGCCGGACAGGCATCCGCGAGTGGGCTGTCCTCGCCGGAATGAGGAGTCTTGACCACACCTAGAGTCGGGGTGGCGATGGTCGTGCAGAACGATGCCGAGACCATCGAGCGTGCCTTACGATCCTTCTATCGGCATGTGGAAGCCATTGTTGTGACCACGGACCCCGCACGGGGATGGTCGGGCGTACCAGTAGAACCCGACGAGACGCTCAGAATCATCCGGACCGTCGACACGGACAAGAAAACCCACATCCTCGAGGGCGACTTCTTCCGCTTCGCGGATCCGCTCAAGAATGAGACCTACCAGCGGCAGCGCACGGTCGACATTCTGACCTCGAGAGTCAAGGGTCTTGACTGGATCTGTCAGATCGACGCCGACGAGGAGTTCCTCGATTTCACCGCGGTCCTAGCGGTCCTTGAGGAGCTTCCCCGGCGCGTGCGTTGCCTGAGGTGGTGCTTGATTCCGCTCTTCAGGAAGCTCGCAGATGGTCGCTACTTGACGGTCGTGGATTCCCACGAAGCGAAACCCTTCTTGGAAGGCTTCTACTTGGGCCACCGGCCAGGAGCAAGAATGATCTCTGCTCGCATGCCGGCGCTTCTGAACCTACCGCTGAGCCGCCAGACGCTGCGCCTGAACGCCCTTCTGGTGGGTCTCAATCGTTGGACCCGACTGATCCGAGACTGTCGGCTCGAGGGCGTCTGCACCCAGAGGACGGCTGTCCTTCACTATTCGTACGCCAAGAGCGAATGGCGGGTCAAAGAGAAGCTGCGGACGTTCGGTCACACTGCGGAGTTCGACCACGAGGGTTTCCTTGAACTCTGGCGGAAGGCGGAGACATCTTGGCGAGACATCCGCGATTTCCACCCGACCCTTCCCGGGCTGTGGCCTGCGCTCAGGCCATTCGCGCTTGACGACTTGCGGACGGGAGATTCTCCCCGAGCCGAAGCGGTAGGGTATGGAGAGCCTCCGTCCGGTTCCTCTACAAGGCAGTCTGACCTGGCCAAATGAGCGGGGTTACCCAGAACGGTCGGCCGTGGCTCTCAATCGTGACCGTGAACTGGAATTCGGGTGATCTCTTGCGGGCGTGCGTCGAGAGCGTGGTGCAGAGTGGTCCAAGCCTGCCCTGTGAGTTCATCATTGTCGACAACGCCTCGACCGACGACTCCTTGCCGGCACTGGAGCATCCGACCGTCGTCGCCTGGTCCAGGTGGGTGCCGATCAGACTGATCAAGAACGCCAAGAACGTGGGGTTTGCCCGAGCGGTGAACCAGGCCATTCGGCAGAGCCAAGCTCCAATGCTGTTCCTCTTGAACCCGGATACGCTGGTCAGACCGGGGGCAATAGACGCGCTCGCAAAGACGCTGACGTCGGACGATCGCATCGGTGCCTGTGCCCCACGCCTGCTGAATCCCGATGGTTCCGTCCAGCCTAGCGTCTGGCCCAACCCGCCGACTCCCCTCTACATCATCACCGAGGGTCTGCAGCTCTACCGGCTACTGCCGCGGAAGCTCCGAGGCGAGTGGCTACTTGGCCGGCATTGGGATCACGCGCGGCGCCGCCGAGTGAGGAGCTGCAGCGGCGCCGCCTTCATGGTGAAGAGGGCGCTCATAGCCGATATCGGGGATCTGGACGAGCGCTTCGAAATGTATGGCGAGGATGCCGAGTGGTGCTTCCGGATGATCCGGCGCGGATGGTGGCTCGTGTTTGAGCCCGCCGCGGAGGTGATCCACTACGGTGGGGGCAGCGCGGAAAAGCGCTGGGCTCCGGATGAGAGGCGACTGCGCGAAGTTGCTGCACATATCGGGTTCCAACAAGAATGCCTTTCGCCGGCTCACGTGATGGCCAATACGCTCTCGTATGCGCTCGTCCTGGAGCTGCTGCGCGCGTGGCGGCGGATCAATCGCCATCCAATCGGCACCCTCGACGCAGTGATCGCGCTGCAGTGGGAGGCGTTCCGCCAGGCAGTTCGAGCGGTGCGGGGGCTGAAGCCTCGCTGACCTCCGGATCCGGCGATCATGCCACCGGCCAGTTCGGTGCCCGCGGCATGCCCACTCCCTCCAGGGTCCTCGCACGGGGAAGAGCCACCCGCCGATTTGCTCGAGGCGCCAATCGCATTCCACACGACGGGCTGTTGACACGCGGGCAGGCCTCGTGCCGCTGGGAGACTGCCACGTTGAGTCGTAGCCCATGGAGTCGGGCTGGTTCCGCTGCGATCCTTGACTCGCGTGCTTCGACTCAAGCAGACTCCTTACACGCAGGCCAGCATGGACATACGCACGCTGAGCCTGGGCCCGATCCAACGATCCAGGAATGTCCAAATCCAGAAGCGGGAACGCAGTGCAGCAAGGGGGCCCTCCCCTCGAGCGGGGAAGCACGGTCGTCGATTTGCTGCCCGCCGTGATCATCGACGCGACGATGGCACGGCCCTTTCCCACGCTGCGGGATCTGTGGTCCTACCGCGATCTTCTGGCCATACTGACCTGGCGAGACGTGGCCGTCCGCTACAAGCAGACCGTCTTCGGGGTCGGCTGGGCGCTTCTGCAGCCGCTGTTGATGACGGTCGTCTTCTCTCTGCTCTTCGGTCGTCTGGCGCGGCTGCCTTCGGACGACCTGCCCTACCCCCTCTTCGCACTAGCGGGGCTTGTCGTGTGGGGCTTCTTCTCGGCCGCGGTCACCAACGGTGGCAATAGCCTGATTGGCAACGCTAGCCTCATCACGAAGGTTCATTTCCCCCGCCTCTTGATCCCCTGCGCGGCCGTCGGCGCGGCGCTTGTTGACTTTGCGATAGGCGTCGGCCTTCTGCTGCTTCTGGGTGTCTACTACAGACTTCCACCCGGCGCTCATCTCCTTCTCTTGCCCGTTGTCGCCGTGCTGCTCTCGTTGCTGGCTGGGGCCATAGCCCTCTGGATGGCGGCCCTGAATGTGAAGTACCGGGACGTCCGCTACGCTCTGCCCTTCATCCTGCAGTTCTGGATGTTCGCTTCGCCCGTTATCTATCCTCTCAGCCTCGTGCCGCCGCACTGGCGCTGGCTGATGGTGCTCAACCCCCTGACCGGGATCATCGAAACGATGAGGGTCGCCTTTGGAGGCTCCAGATTGAGTGTACCCGGTCTGCTATGTGCAACCGTCGTAACTTCCGTGGTTTTCGTCTATGCCCTCTACTCGTTCCAGCGCATGGAAAGAGACTTCGCGGATCTGGTGTGAGGCCTGCTTGACCGCCCAATCAGCGATCACCGCTCGCGGGTCCTGCCTGCGGCTCCTGTTACACTGTCGGCCGTCTGCATGAGACCGGCGGTTCGAGTTGAGGGTCTGCGTAAGCTCTATCGCATCGGTGCGCGCCGAGAACCCTACTCAACTCTCCGCGACAGAATCCGCGACGCTGCCCTCTCCCTCACGGGTCTTCGGCGCGACGCTCCACCTAGCGCATCCCGCACCATCTGGGCGCTGGACGGGTTGGAGTTCGAGGTCCAGCCAGGCGAGGTCCTCGGCATTGTCGGGCGAAACGGCGCAGGCAAGACGACACTGCTGAAGGTGTTATCGCGCATCACGCCGCCAACCGAGGGCCGCGTCGAACTTCGCGGCCGCGTCGGCAGCCTCCTGGAGGTAGGCACCGGCTTCCACCCGGAACTCACCGGCAGAGAGAACGTGTACCTGAACGGCGCCATCCTCGGGATGACCCGCAAGGAGATCGCCAGGAACTTCGATGAGATCGTCGCCTTTGCGGAGATATCGGACTTCATCGATACCCCTGTGAAGCGGTACTCCAGCGGTATGTACACGCGCCTTGCTTTCGCCGTGGCGGCTCACCTCGACACGGAGATCCTGCTGGTTGATGAGGTGCTGGCCGTGGGAGACATCGAGTTCCAGAAGAAGTGCCTAGCCAAGATGAGTGACGTCACCAAGCAAGGGCGGACGGTGTTGTTCGTGAGCCACAACATGTCGGCCGTCGCGGGGATCTGCGGGCGCGGCCTCCTGCTGGACCATGGCAGGCAGCGGGCCCTGGGGCCAATTGCGGAGATCGTCGACATCTACCTGAGGCAAGGGGGGTTGAACCACGTCTCCTTCGAAGGGCAGCCTCTAACGGATGCCACGGTCAATCAAGTTGAATCCGGCCTCGAGATCGTGGCGAGCTACCGGACCGAAGAGCCGCTCGCTCTACCGTGTCTCGGGTTCGTGATCAGCGACGCAATGGGGAATCCGATCTGCGGGACGAACCCGAAGGTCGATGGCATCCTGACCACCGAACGGCCCAAGGCTGAGGGTCGCGTGCGCGTGACGCTCAGGAGCCCAAGGCTTCTCGAGGGGTCGTACAGACTGTCACTATGGCTCAGCGATGGACACGAAGATCTTTTCCATCAGCGCGACTGCCTTGTGTTCGACGTGGTTCAAACGAGCGACTTCAAGCGGGTCTCGCCGCGTGTCAATGGTCCGGTGGTCGCGGAATGCGATTGGCACTTCGAATAAGCTCCTGGGCCAGGATCAACACAGGCACATGGCCCCCAACCTCTGCCGTCCCGCAGAGCCGGACCTCAGGGGCGGCCGGCCAGGCTAGGCTAGGAGTCCGCTCGACTGAACGATAAGACCTCGTCCTCATGCTTGCAGAACACGGTGTGCGGAGCGCCGAAGCCGAGGCCGCCCATGAAAGCGGCCACGCGTGATCGCTGATACCGGTTCAGGTAATATCCATCGCGGTGCCGGACGATCTCGTCGGGCCCGTCGCTCATCTTGATGAACATCGACAGGACCACGTTATCCCGGGCCAGCCGCGCCAACTCGCCCAGGATTGGTTCGAAACCTGCCGCGTGCTCGACGACGTCCTTGCTCAGGACGATATCGAAGTAACGGTCCGGAAAGGGTGTCCGGGCGAGATCCGACAGCGCGAACGCGGCCGGCATGCCCGCCAGATTCTCGAGAGCGAACGCGAGCGCGCGGGGGTTGCTGTCTATGCCAATGTACGTTCCTCGAAATCCTCGCTCAATCAGGCGAACTCCCTCAACTCCCGTGTTGCACCCCGCATCGAGTAGACGAGTACCCGCCCCACTGTGTGCGATGATCCAAGCCTCGAGGGCCTCACGCGTGGCCTGCTGTCCGATCAAGGTGAACTCCGAATGGCGAGCCGGCCCCACGATCCCCGGAATCCGTTGCCAGTACGTCGTTTCGCCTGTTGCGGGATCGAGCGACCGGGGACGGAAAAGCCGGCGGAGAGCAGCGGGAAGAAAGTGGGCACGATCGATCAATGGAAGGTCCTCCTGTCGGCCGGGTTTCCTCATACAGCCGCCTGCCGGACTCTCCGTCCCTGACGCTGCAAGGTGGAAATGGGATGGGCTTCTTCCAGCAAGGGTTTCACGAGCAATCCGTTATCATGAACGCGTTGCTGAATCTCGAGAATGGCAAGAAGCATCCCTCGCCGACTGGATCGCCTGCCAAGGCGGGTCGGGAAGTCGCTCAAACTGCTTCGCCTGACCGCGAACTGGCGGCAACTCTTTCGCAGCCAACTTGCTCACACACGCCTGCCCGAGATCCGTTTGAGGACGGGACTGAGCATCTCGGGTCCACCCGAACTTGACCTCAGATTCCTCTTCGAGGAGATCTGGATCCAGGAAGTCTACTCTGGACCGGGTTACGAGATCCGGCCCAACTCTGCGGTTGTCGATGTTGGCGCGAGCATCGGTGTGTTCGCGCTGTACGCCGCCACGCGCCACCCTACCGTTCTCGTCCTGGCCTGTGAGCCGTACCTGCCGAGCTACCAGTGGTTGTGCCGTAATGTCGCAGAGAATCGACTTCCGAACATTCGAACCCTGCCAATCGCAGTTGCGGGATCCCGAGGACAGAGGCGACTGTCCGTGCACCCAACGAACTGGCTGCTTCACTCGCTCGACCGAGACGCCGTGGGTCCCCCGGTTCCCGTCGATTGCGTGGATCTCGCGCAGCTTCTGGAGTACCTGCGACCGCCTGCCTGTGACCTCCTCAAACTGGATTGCGAAGGCAGCGAACACGAGATTCTGGAGGCCTGCGACGAGAGGACGCTCCAGAAGGTGCAGCGCATCGTAGCCGAGTACCACCGAAGCCCAGACGGGCGAAGGGACGGTCACACTCTCCGCAATTTCCTGGAAACGCGCGGGTATGCGGTGGATCGCTTCGAAGAGACGGGCGATGGCGCTGGTTATCTGGCGGCGAGACGCCGGGAATAGACCGGATGGCGGTCTCACCAACGGGGGATACGAGGCTGCGGCCAGAATCTCGCGGTGCTTCCGACGAAGCAGCTGGGGGATACGTATCCCGGATCCGGGTCCTCAATTTCGCGGACATCATCAATCGGCACGACTTCATCCACAACGTCATGCTGCACTGTGATACGCGACGTTTCGACATCTCGGCGGCGACGCTGTTCGCCCGGGGTAGCCTCAACGCCGATCCCGGTCGCTTGCGGCTCGTTGAGCTTGGTTGCCGCCGGGGCATAGGGTATGCGCAAGGCG
>Ga0209342_10007234_pt1 | contig 11178 bp, 8 predicted proteins | sample RifCSP16_2_FD_184023 | JGI IMG/M metagenome (GOLD analysis project Ga0209342, IMG submission 184023) | Soil microbial communities from Rifle, Colorado - Rifle CSP2_sed 16_2 (SPAdes) (version 2) | ecosystem: Environmental > Terrestrial > Deep subsurface > Rock core/Sediment | place: Rifle... | reverse complement strand
GCGGCCGCTCCACAAGCGGCTCCGGCGCGCCGGCGTCCGGTATCTCCCCGGCCTCCTGCGCCGCGCTGACCGCGTCCGCGATGAGCTTCTCGATCTCGTGCCGAATCATGCGCCTCAAACCAGATACCGCCCCCGCAGTGGGGACGGTAATACGCATTTGATTCTAGCGGACGGCCTGAGTGGTGTCACGCAGGGTCGCAGGCTCCGATTACTGGGATCAGCATTCACGCCGCTGCACAATCAGCGTCGTGCACCGCCTCAGCGTTTCGAGCGTTCTCGAAAGCCTCTGGTCATCTTCCAACTAATGTAGATTCCGATGACGCCTCCCACTATGCCAACGGCAATAAGTATCGCAAATTCCGCCAGATTGAAGCCCCATATGGCAGCTTGTACGAGCATAAAGATCATGAAGGCGACACCGGCCAGAATCGCGAGCGTCATCGGAAGACTCTCGCCCTTGAGCCCCGACCGAAGCCTACTCACGAAACCTCCGCGTTCAAGCGATCCCACAGCCGCTTTACCTGCTCCCGCAGCGCCGCGTGCTCGGGCCGCTCGAGTTCCGGGTCGGCGTCGAGGATCGTGGTGGCTTCCGTCTTCGCCAGCTCGATGAGCTTGACGTCCGTCAGCTTGGCGACGCGGAGGTCGGGCAGGCCGGACTGGCGGGTGCCGAAGTACTCGCCCGGGCCGCGCAGCCGGAGGTCCTCTTCCGCCAGCTTGAAGCCGTCGGACGTGGACTCCATGATGCGCAGCCGCTCTTCGCCCTCCTCCGATGGTTCGTCGAAAAGAAGCAGGCAGGTGGACTGCATCTCGCTGCGGCGGACGCGGCCCCGGAACTGGTGGAGCTGCGTCAGCCCGAAGCGGTCCGCCCCCTCGATCAGGATCACCGTCGCGTTCGGCACGTCAATCCCCACTTCCACGACCGCGGTCGAGACGAGGATGTCGAGCTCGCCGTCGCGGAAGGCGCGCATCGCCGCGTCCTTCTCACCCGGCGTCATGCGCCCGTGCAGCAAACCCAGACGCAGGTCCGGGAACACGTCCCGCGCCAGCCGCTCGTACTCCTGGACAGCCGCTCTCGTCTGGACCGTCTCCGACTCCTCCACGAGCGGGCAGATGACGTAGGCCTGGCGTCCCTCGGCAACCTTGTTGCGCACGAATTTGTACGCGCTCTCGCGCTGGCGGGGCGGGACGCGATACGTCTTCACCTCCGGCCGCCCGGGCGGCATCTCGTCCAGCACCGTTATGTCGAGGTCGCCGTAGACGGTGAGTGCAAGGGTGCGCGGAATTGGCGTCGCCGTCATCACGAGAACGTGCGGCGTGCCGCCCTTCTCGCGCAGCGCCGCGCGCTGCTCGACGCCGAACCGGTGCTGCTCGTCGACGACCGCCAGCGCCAGCCGGTTGAACTCGACGTCGCCCTGGATGAGAGCGTGCGTGCCGACAGCGATATCGACGTCGCCGCGCGCAATGGCCTCCCTTACAATGGACTTCTCGGCGGCCCTCAGGCTCCCGCGCAGCAGAGCGACATTGACGGGGCGGTCGAGATACGGCGGGCGCAGCGTCAGATAGCCGGGGCCCGTCTCCTGGAACCAGACGCCGTCCGCCGGCGCGCTGCCCGGCGAGAGGAGCTGCGAGAACGTCTTGAAGTGCTGCTCCGCCAGGATCTCCGTCGGCGCCATGATCGCGCCCTGGCAGCCGCCCGCCACCGCCGCGAGCAGCGCCGCCGCGGCGACGACGGTCTTACCGCTACCGACGTCGCCCTCGAGCAGCCGCGCCATCGGTACGTCACGGCCAATGTCGGCAAGGACAGCGTCGATCGCTCGCCGCTGCGCAGGGGTGAGTGCGAAGGGGAGCGATTCGATGAACCCGCCGCGCACTGCCTCTGACAGATCGAGCGCCGGTGCCCCGCCCGCCGCCTGCCATTCGCGACGCCGCTTGATAACGCCAAGCTCCACGATGAGCAACTCCTCCAAGCCGAAGCGGCGGGTGGCCGCCTCCGCGCTCTCCAACGAGTCCGGCTCGTGAACCTGGCGCATCGCGTCCGGCGCGGGCGGCATACGAAGGCGCGCGCACAGCGCGTCGGGCAGTCCGTCCTTGAGCTTGCCCGCGAAGGCGCGCACCGCCTGCTGCTTGAGCGAGCGTATGACGTCCTGCTCGAGCCCCTTCGTGCTCCGGTACACCGGCGCGATTCGCCGCGTCCGCAGGGACAGGTCGTCCGGGTCCTCGATGTCAGGGGTGTCCATCTGGAGCCTGCCCTTGTACGCCGTCACCTTGCCGCTGAAGGCGACGCGCTGGCCTTCGTGCAGCCGCTTCGCAAACCAGGGCCCAGACCACCAGATGACGCGGATGCTGCCGGTCTTATCGCTGACGATCGCTTCGCCCACCCTCTTGCGCCCGCCGAGCACAGATTCACCCGCGGACCAGACCTCGCCGATGATCGTGTGGTGCGCGCCGGGCCGCAGGCGTCCGATCGGCTGGGCGGGAGGGTATTCGTCGTAGCGAACCGGGAACTGGAAGAGGAAGTCCTCGACCGTCGTGAGGCCAAGACGCCCGAGCTTGCCGGCCATCGCCTTGCTGACGCCCTTCAGCACCGTTACCGGCGAGCTGAGTGTGCCGACGATGGTGGTCGCCGGCGGCTCGGGCCGGGGGGAGGCCGGCTTGACGGCCGCAGGCGGGCGCGGCCTGGATCCCTCACCCCCGGCACGTCTACCACGGCGAACAGGTGTCTCGTGCGCGGGAGAGGGGAGTTTCTGCGGGAACTCAACGATGCGCGCGGCGCCGTCAGTCGCGGCGGGCGGGTTGGCCTCGACGGCGCTTAGCAGCTCGACGACGACACGGCGCCGCTGGACAGGGTGCAGGGCGCGATAGCCTCCGGGAGGCAGCGCCTGCAGCACGCGCGAGAAGCGGTGCTCGGGCGACACTCCGTTCTCCCGCGCGAAATGGAGGAGGTACTGGTCCAGCCCGCCCAGGACGGCGGTATCGGCGAACTTGCGGCGGCGCTCCAACTCCAAGACTTTGCGCAGCCCGTCCGCGGCACCGGTCAAGCGGTTACTCTTCACCCTCCAGCACACCCACACCCAGAACGCCGGGGCCGCCGTGAACGCCGATCACCGGCCCCAGCCTCGCCATGCTCACCGCCACCCCGGGCATCGCCTCTCGCAGCCGCCTGCTCACCTCCTCCGCCTCCTGCGGGTTGGTGGAGTAGGCGACCGCCGCTTCGACGACGCGGGGATAGGACGTCACGATCTGGAAGACGCGTTCCAGCGCCTGCGCCTTCGTGCGCACGCGCTCGCCCGGATGCACCTCTCCGTCGCGGATGTAGAGGAGCGGCTTGACCCGTAGCATATTCCCCAGGAACGCCCGCGCCCGGCCGATCCTCCCGCCGCGCCGCACGTACTCCAGCGTGTCCAGCACAACGAGAATGCGCACGCGGGGGACAATGCCTTCGACGATCGTCTTGATCTCATCGCATCCGGCCCCGCCGGTCGCGGCCCTGGCGGCCGCGGCGACGACGAAGCTCATGCCCAGCGACACCAGTTGAGAATCGACGACCTCGATGCGGGCGCCGCGCTCCGAAAGCTGCTGGGCCGCCTGCAGGGCGTTGTTGTACGTCGCGGAGAGCTTGGACGAGAGGTGAATCGAGACGATCTCGTCCGTCTCCGCAAGCAGCGGCTCGTAGACCTCGAGGAAGTCGCCGACGGAGGGGGCGGACGTCGTGGGCAGGACCTTACTGCGCACGAGCTTGTCGTAGAAGAGGTCGTGGCCGATCTGGATGCCTTCTTTGAACACCTCGTCGCCAAAGATGACGCTGAGCGGCACGACGGACACGCCCAGCTCACGCGCCAGGTGAGGGGACATGTCGGCGGTGCTATCGGTGACGATACGGACGGCCAAGAGCAGCCTCCCTTCGCCGGTAGTATATCAGCGGCCACGGGAACACCCACGCGGCGCTGTCACTCAGTACAGGCTCTTACTTGACAGGTTAAATTCGTTTGGCAGTTTTGGGGTGTGGGATTACGTAATAATTCTAGAATTAGAGTGCTGATCTGCCCGACGCTCCTCCGTCTCACGCGGCTGAGCGCGCCTACCGGGACGGCGCTTCCCAGGTCAACAGACCGACCGGGTTGCGTCCTGGCGAGTAGCCAGCCTTCAGCAGCGTCACGACGGCCTCGGCCCGGTGGAGCCGGTCTAGGAGTTCGGTCAGTGATGCGCTCGCCGGCAGATCGACGACGTGCACGGCCTGGAGCCAGGTCTCGACGTGCACCCCGTACTCTGACGCCTTCGCCTTGTTCCACGGCAGGTCGCCGCGAGAGGTGGCGCGCGCCACGTCGCTCGGACTGAGCCCTGACTCAGGGAGAAATTTCGCCCGCAACTCTCGCTCGGGGCCAGTCATTGGTGCTCTGGCGATGCCTTCGAGTCGCGTCAGCACGGCCGTGAAGCCCTCTTCGCTCACCACGATACGATTGAGGATAACGCCGCCAACCGAGCGCCGCAAGGGGTCACGCCAGGTCCATGTCCCAAGCTGCGCATCTTTGGGGTAAGACTTAAACTCGGGCTGCCGTGCCTCACCGCTGCACGTTCTGCGGCCCTCCCACCTCGAGTAAGTGGGCGCTGACTGCCTGCAACGGCGATCCCGCCGACTTGGCGTCCTGGCGCCGCGAGATTCTGCCCGTCTGCGCCCTCGGTGCAGTCGCCTGCTACGTGAAGCCGGGAGTGAGAGCTTGAAGCTGAAGCGCACGGGCGAGCGCTGGTTCGGCGGTCATACTGTCGGCCGCGATTGCCGCCCTAGGGTGCCCCTGCTACAATCGAACAGGCCCGCCGAGAGGCGGGTCGCATACTGCGGAATGGTGTAACGGTAGCACGACTGACTCTGGATCAGTTAGTCTAGGTTCGAATCCTAGTTCCGCAGCCAGAGCGGCGCATTCGTCTAGCGGCCCAGGACGCCGCCCTCTCAAGGCGGAGATCACGGGTTCGAATCCCGTATGCGCCACCATACTTTTCATATCTGGGAAGCCCCCTTAGCGCGGATGAATTGTGCTAAGGGGGCTACACGTCGTCGCCCAGATACGAATAGCCCCGATTTCAATCTGAAAACGACCGGACTCCTTCTAAGCAGAGGGTTGCAGGTTCGAATCCTGCCGGGGGCGCCAGAAACCGCGTTCTGGTCGATGACAAGACATCGTTGTCGGGAAGCCGTCTGGTCGTGATGCGCAGGACCTAGCCGATGCCCGGCGACGTGCTCCCTTCGGGCACTACTACCGGTTCAGCGCTGCCAGCAACGCCTGTGCGTCCCGCATACCCTTGCAATCGCCCAAGGGCTGCAGGAACGCGATCGCCTTCTCAAGGTGGCTGCGCGCCGCGTCACTTTCCTTGCGCTTGATCAAGAGCTTGCCAAGCTCGAACTCGATGGTGAACCGCAGGAGTTCTAGGTCTGGCGAAAGGTGTTCGCTCAGTCTTACGAGAGCGTCGAGCGCGGTTTGCGAAGCCTTTCGCGCCCGGCCGAGTACAAATCCGGGGTTGCGGATCATCGCACCGGTTGACGCCTTCGCCTCGCCCGTGGCGATTCGCGCGTATACGATCGCCTCGTTCACCGCGGCCCAGTACCCTGCCACCGCGCCGAGTTCGCCGGCGCTCTGCTTAACCAGCGTCAACTGGTCCATGCCCCGGGAAAGCTCGCCCTCGCCAAGCAGCACGAGGGCCTGGCTGACCTGGAGCACGTGGGCCGTCATCGTAATCTGCCGATCCTCGGCAAAGCGGAGAGCCGGCTCAATCACAGAGCGCGCATTCTCATATCCATCTGTGGATGCGAGGAACAAGCCCAGGTAGGCTTCCATGAAGCCCCTGTAGAACGGATCGAGCGCCGCCTTTCGCCCTCGATCTGCCTCAATTATCCCCCGCTGAACGTCGCCGGAGAAATACGCAATGTACGCCGAAGCCAGTTGAGCGAACGTCAGCGCCCGCGCGCTGCCTGACGCGGTTGCCAGGTCCGACAGTTCTCGAGCCAGCGCCCGTGACTTGAGCAGGTCACCGGTCAATAACCAGCCGATCGCGGCGCCGGCACCGGCCTTGAGCCGGATGTATCTCGCGTCTCGCTCGTCCGCCAGCCGATCTACCAGGGCCAGCGCCTCCTCGGCGGAGACCGCGGCATCGCGACTGCGCCCAGCGATAATATGCGTCCAGGCCCGTTGAGTGTGGGCGTAAGCGAGAACTCGTGCCGAGCCGGACTGCTCGCCGATTGCGATGGCTCGATCAGAGGCAGCAACGGCCTGCTCAAGCCTCACCATGGAGTACCCGACGAAGCAGTGCCACGTCAGCCACATGCCGCAGAGCTCAGGATCCGGCACGCTCTCCAGGAGGTCCGTGTGCTCACTCATCAACCGGTTCATCGCCGGAATGTCAGCCGTGTAGTAATGAAGAAGCGACCACTCGACAACTAGCTCCAGCAGATCGTGCTCGCGTTCCGTGCTTCTTGGTTGACCGAGGAGGATGTCGTAGGCCGACATGTAGTACGTTTCGGCCTCGGTCAGCGCGTAACGCTCGATGGCCTTCTTGCCGGCAATGAGGAGGTAGCGCACCGCCCGGTCAGGCATGTCGCTGTTCTGGAAGTGATAAGCGATGGACTCGGCGTACTCGCGATGGCGGTCGGCGAGGAGCTGTTCCATCGCGTGCGCAACGCGCCCGTGAAGCTCGTGTCGGCTGCTTCGCAGGAGTCCCTCGTACGCAACCTCCTGCGTCAGGGCGTGCTTGAACAAGTATTCAAGGTCCGGATCCGCCTTCAGCTTACGGACCAGGTCTGCTGATTCGAGCTGCAGGAGCGAGTCTTCCAGCGTCGTGTCGCCGCCACTGACCTGCTTGAGTATAGCGAACAAGAACTCGCGACCGATGACCGACGCTTCCTGCAAGATGCGCCGACGCTCAGCGTCCAAGCGATCAATGCGGGCGGCGATGACACCGCGGATGGTGGCCGGCACGGCGGTCGAGTCAAACTCGCCGGTCAGCACCCATGATTCGCCGTTGCGGGTGAGGATGTGATTCTCAATGAGACTATTCAGAATCTCCTCCATGAAGAAGGGGTTACCGCCGGTCCGCTCTTCGAGAAACGCCGCGAGTTGATCGGGCACGCCTGTCGCGTCGAGCAGCGATTCGACGAGCTCGCCGATGTCGCGGTCCGACAGTTCGGTCAACCGGATCTCACGGATGCCGGCTTCGTGGAAGGAGAACTCCGGCCGGTAGTTGTACAACGTCAACGTCGACGACAGCGGCTCGGTAGCGAATTGCCGCAGAAGGTCGATGGTGGACGGGTCGGCCCAGTGCAAGTCCTGCAAACAGACAACCAACGGACCCCGAGAAGCAAGTGCCTGCACAAGCGTCCGAAGCGCTTCCAGCAAGCGCCCGCGGTAGGCCTCGCGGTCGATCGAGGAACCCTCGGCCCCTTCGATGTCATAGAGCTGGAGGAGAGGCGACAGTATCGCCGAAGAGTCTTCGACTACAGCGCCAACGCGCTGCTCGAGCTTCTCGCGGACGGTGTCCGCGGAATCGGTCTCGTCGATCCCCAGGCGGTTGCTGATTAGGTCCGTGATGGCGTAGTAGGGGATGTTCTGTGCGAATGGGTATGCGCGTCCCTCAAGCCAGATGGCGTTGGCGGCGATGCGCCTGCGGAACTCCTCGACGAGGCGCGACTTGCCAGCACCTGCTTCAGCGGAGACGGCGACAAAGGACGGCGTGCCGCCTTTCGCGCGCTCGTACTCGTCGCGGAGGATGTTCAGCTCAGAGTCCCGGCCTACGAATCGGCCCTGGCGGCGCGCCGGGGTCACGCTTCGGGCTATGGAGACGACCCGCGCGACGGCAACCGGTTCACCCTTTCCCTTCAAGTCATGCAGTCCTAGGTCCTCCAACTCGAAGGCCCTCTCGATTGACCTGCGAGTCTCGGGGCCGACCAGAACCTGTCCGGTCTGAGCGAGCGACTGCAGTCGTGCCGCAACGTTGATCGTATCGCCGAGTGGGCCGGTCTGCTGCTTACCATCCAGGACCGTTTCACTAGTCAGGACAACACCAGTGTTAACACCGGTGTGCATCCCGATCGGAGCGCCCACGCGCGGCTCCACGTCGGCGTTGAGTGCCTCTACTGCCTCGTGCAACTCCAGCGCTGCCCGGACAGCCCGCAGCGGGTCGTCCTCGTGCGCCACCGGGTCGCCGAAGATGGCCATTACGGCGTCGCCGAGAAGCTTGTTGATGCGCCCCTCGTATCGCTCCACGATCTCGCCAGCACGGTCCCAGACCTTGTTCACGATGTCGCGAACATCTTCGGGGTCGAGCCGCTCACTGAGGGCGGTGAAGCCCGAGAGGTCGGAGAAGGAAACAGTAACCTGGCGACGCTCCTGCGCGACCGGCGAAGGGGCCGCGTCACCGCCGAGCGGAGTGGCGCACTGGCTGCAGAACCTAGCGTCATCAGGCGCCGCCGCGCCGCACTGCGAACAGACTCTGGCGGATGTAGTCATTATCTCCCGCTTCGGCGCCAAATGCGCCTTGAACCGCGCCTTCGATCGCGCGCCATCATAACATCTAGCGCCGCCCAACGCGCGATTCGAGTTGCGGATATGTCGGCGCTGGAAGGGACCAGTCAACTCGCAGGCAGCTGCTCTAGCCTATGGCTTTGCTGAGCAGCTGCCTGCTATTATTGGACGTCGTCGCTCAGATACGGATCGCCCTGATTTCGGTTCAGAAACGACCTGATTCCTTCTAAGCAGCGGGGCGTTTTCGGGCCGCCCTACCCCTGGATACTGGTCGCCGGAGCGACGTCAGTTTCGAACTCGGTCATCACCTGAGCTGAACAACAAACTGTGGCCATTTTGTGGCCATCTTTGCTGAGAAGGGCCGTCACGGGGTGGGATGAGGCCCTCTACTTGACGCCGGTTATAGATACGAATTGGCACGTAACAGGTCAAGCGGAGAGGGGCCGGGATGGCTCCTGTGGAACTCTCAAGGCGGAGATCACGGGTTCGAATCCCGTATGCGCCACCATTCTTTCAGATACCATAATCCCCCTTATCGGCCCTGAGTGCTGATAAGGGGGATTATCATTTGTGGCCAGCGCTTCCGCTGCGGCTCGCTGCTGGCCCTGTCGTTTTCACACATCGACCGTATCTTCGGCGTCTCCACCGGCAACAAGGCCTTTACCGCTCTAGTCGCACGCCGAGCCCGCACCCGGCGAATCATCCGTCCCTCGCCGGTACATCCTGATCCCATGGTCCTCCCTCACCAAGTCGAAACCCAGTCCTGGCAATTCGGACTCGCAGGCGCCGAAGCCCGGCGCATCGTAGTAGGGCACGCGCCGCTCGTCGTCCAGAAGAACGTAAGTTGCATTTACGACCCGGGGAAACTCATAGATGTCCCGACGGCGCGCCAGGTGCGGCACGAACGTCGCCTGCGCGCTAATGCGAACCCCTTTGGGCACTTCGTCGACAATCGACTGTGCCGCCCGCGAATGCTCGTCCACCCAGAATCGGTCGAAGTAAGTCCCAAGCGATGGTGGAAGGGGCGAACCAACAACGAAGATGGCCAGCGCCGCGATAAAGGGCAGTAGCTCAGCCCGCAGAAGCGCTTGCTGCCGCTCCCTGACCATCGCGACCTCCACCGACTTGTTCGCCATCCCATCGAGCACGCGCCTCACCCAATCCTCCGCTTGCGGCAACACCACCACTGCCACGCAAAGGGCGAATACCATCGGTGTGATTCCGTAGTGGATGTCGAGGACGGACTGCTCCGGGTGGGTCGCGAGCATCGGGACCGCCACTAGTACCACCAGGGGGAGCACCAGAAGCGGCCGGGCGAGCGCCACGAAACCAACCCCGGCGAGAATCAGAGTTGCGGCACCTAGGGCTTCCCACCTTGCGAGGTGTCCGATCAAGAGGTCAGGTCTGGTCAGCGCCGACACGAGGATCTCGCTCGTAGTATCCCCCAGGTAGCCATAGCGCTCCGTCATCGGGTTCGTCCCGTTACCAAGGTAGTGTGGCATCAGCAGGAGCGACACAAATGCAGCGTAGCCAAGAGCAGACGTCGCTACAACCGCGGCGAGCACTGGCCGTTTAAACCCCAGCCACGCCAACCAGCACAAAGCCAGCACCAACAGCGCCGCATCCTCCTTCACGGTCAGGAGCACAACGCAACCCACCGCGAAAGCAACCCGTTGGCGCGTGACGAGCCCCCATAACGCCGCGAACGCGAATAGCGGAATGAACGCCTCCACGTGAAAGTCGTAGTTCACCGTCCGTAGCACTGGCAGGCTCAGCAGATACGTCCCCGTCAAGAGCCATGATGCTCGCTCGCCGGACAAAGCTCTGACCGACGCGAACAAGGGTATCGCCGCCGCCGTCAGTGCGATCGCCTGCACGACAAGGAGAGGCGCCGGACCCATATCCAATGACACCACGGGCACCAGCAGCAGCAGCAACGGCTGAAAGTGGTCGCCGAGATAGGACATCTCACGGAACGAGTATTCCCACCCATTCCCATGGAACAGGTTCCACAGCAACTGGTCGAACAGACCGAGATCCCACCCGAACGAGTGGAACGAGTAGTGGATGAGCAGGCTGCACGCTGCGAAGTACGCTGCCGCCACCCCTACCACCAGGCCCAGGGCGATGACATGTGCGGAGGCATGAACCGGCGCGACCGGCTGAGCGTTCACGCCACTACGGACAACCATTTTGCAATACTCACCTACCAACATAACCTTCCATGTCCCGCATCCCTCGGCGGGGAGGCCAGCAATCGCCGCGATCGGTGCATTCGAGCGCTTCCTTCGTGTAAGGTAATCAGCCCGACAGCCTGAGTAGCTCCAAACCCCTCTGTCTCGGCGATAGCGTCTCACCTAAAGTAGCGGGGTTGATTATAAACAACGACTTTCTCGATGCGACAACCATCAACAAGGCATGGCTGCTTGCTAGCAGTGACGACGCCTCCAGACTGCCTCTGCGTCGGCGGGGCCAAGAGGGTGCACCCGCTCGATAAGACCATTTCACGGCAAAGATGGCCATCACATGGCCACAAGTCAGCGCCTCTGAATTCTAGGGGGGCAGGGAGCCGGGGAACGAACCCGACTCCCCGCTGCGACTGGAGGCCCGAGGCACGGTGACGGTACGGGCTGCATCAATTCCCCGAACGGCTAGATACGGAATAGGACGG
>Ga0209342_10007233_pt1 | contig 11178 bp, 9 predicted proteins | sample RifCSP16_2_FD_184023 | JGI IMG/M metagenome (GOLD analysis project Ga0209342, IMG submission 184023) | Soil microbial communities from Rifle, Colorado - Rifle CSP2_sed 16_2 (SPAdes) (version 2) | ecosystem: Environmental > Terrestrial > Deep subsurface > Rock core/Sediment | place: Rifle... | reverse complement strand
AACGAATCCACACTGGAAGCTCTGGCGCGACGGCTGGATCGTCTGGAGAGGGAGAATCGTCGTTGGAAGGCGGGAACCGCCGGCGCGCTTCTGCTCCTCAGCCTGATCTTCTTCTTGGGAGCGACCTGGAGCGCGCCGGTTGAGATACGATCGAGCCGATTCGTGCTGACCGACCAAGAGGGGAGACAGCGCGCCACGCTCGAGATGCTCTCAAACGAGATGGTCCGTTTCGCTTTCTACGACCGGACCGAGACTCAAACGCTCTCGATCTCCCGAAAGCTCCCCACCCGCTAAGTTGTTCGGAGGGGGCCTTGACGGCCCCCCGTCCGAACCTCCCTTGATTGCAGCACGGGCGTCTTATTGCGGCGCGGGCACCCGGGCTGCGCCACGCCCGCGCCCTTGAGTTTGCGCCGGCGGAGCCGGTGCTCGAACACATCGGCGCGCGCCCGTGCTCGCGTGCTTTCAGAGCGTAGTAGTTGCGGCTACCCAACGCCCGCGCTCGAGCACCGGCAACTATCCGGCCCCCAGGCTGATCAAAAAGGTCCAGGTGCAAGGCGGCGAAGGGTGGGACGACTGAGGCGTACGCGTTGTACGTCGCAGGGAGGCACAACCGAGCCAACGCCGCAGATGGGCCTTTTTCAGCAGCCTGGCTAGCGGCCGAGGTAGGCTTGCTTGATCTGACTATTCGCCAGCAGCTCGTCGCGCGGACCTTCGAGCGCGATCTGGCCATTCTCGAGGACGTACGCGCGGTGCGAAAGCTGGAGCGCGCGCAGCACGTTCTGCTCCACTAATAGAATTGTCGTGCCGGTTTTGTTGATCTCGGCGAGATTCTCGAAGATTGTTCTGACCATCACCGGGGCCAACCCGAGGGAGGGCTCGTCGAGCATCAGGAGCTTGGGCCGGGCCATCAGCCCTCGGCCGATCGCGACCATCTGCTGCTCTCCCCCTGAGAGCGTGCCCGCAATCTGCCGCTGGCGCTCTCTCAAGCGAGGGAAGAGCTGAAAGACCCATTGCAGGGTCTGAGCTTTCCGCGTCGAGTCCGCCCGTGCGCCTGCGCCCAGCTCGAGATTCTCCAGCACGCTCATCGACGGAAAGAGCTGGCGCCCCTCCGGCACGTGCGCGATTCCCCGGCCCACCACTTTGGACGAGAGGAGGCCGTCGATGCGCTCACCGCCGAACTCGATCCGTCCTGCTCGGAGGGGCAAGAGGCCGGAGATTGCTCTCAGCGTGGTCGTCTTGCCCGCCCCGTTGGATCCGATGAGGGCCACGATCTCGCCTGACCGGATCTCGAGGCTCGCCCCCCGCACCGCGGTCATGTCGCCATAAGCGACCTCGATGCGGTCAACTCTGAGCAGCGCCGGCATAGTCTTCTCCGAGATACGCCTCGATCACATGGGGATCGTTCGCCACGGTCGCGGGCGGTCCTTCTGCGATCCGCTCCCCGTAGTTCAGTACGATAATGCGGCCGGACAAAGACATCACCGCGCGCATCACGTGCTCGATGAGGAGGATGGTGACGCCTCGGCGGTTGATCGCCCGAATCAAGTCGAGGAATCGCTCCGTCTCCGTGGCGTTGAGCCCGGCCATCACCTCATCGAGCAGCAGGAGGACAGGCTCTGTGGCCAACGCCCGCGCCAGCTCGAGGCGCTTACGCTCTGCCAGAGTCAGCCCCCCGGCCGGCCGGTCGCTCTTCGCGGCCAGTCCCATCTCTTCCAGCACTGCGCGCGCGCGGGCCTCCGCGGTGCGGAGGTGGGGGTGCCGCGCCAGGGCGCCGACCGTGACGTTTCGAAGCACCGTGAGTCCCGGGAACGGGCGAACGATCTGGAACGTACGCGCGATGCCGAGCGCGCAGACCTCGTGGGGCCGGCGCCCCACGATCGAGCGGCCGCGGAAGCGAACCTGGCCCGCGTCGGGCACGAGGAAGCCCGAGATCAGCCCGAACGCCGTCGTCTTCCCCGCGCCGTTGGGGCCGATGATCGCCACGATCTCCCCCTCGCGCACGGTGAACGCGAGGTCCTTCACCGCATGGAGCCCGCCGAAGTGCTTCGAGAGCCCCTCCACCTCCAGGAATGCCGCCATCTTTCAGCTCCTCGACCGCCAGGCGAGCAGCCGGCGGAAGTAAGGATACAGCCCTTGCGGAAGGAACAGCACCACCCCGATCAGGAGCGCCCCGTAGGCGATCAGATGCACGCCGGTCCAGCCGCCTCTTGAGAAGTAGGCGCGCGACAGCTCGGCGAGCGGCGTGAGGAGGAACGAGCCGAGAATTGGGCCCAGGAGCGTTCCCGCGCCGCCGACGATGGCCCGGATCACGATCTCCACCGAGAGCGGGATGCCGAAAACCGTGTTCGGCTGAAGCGAGAGGTAGTAGAAGGCGTAGAAGGTTCCGCCCATTCCGGTGATGAAGGCGGAAACCACGATCGCCAGCATCTTGTACTTGAAACTGTTGACCCCCAGCACCTCGCTCGCCCCCTCGTCCTCCCGGATCGCCGCAAGATAAACGCCGAAGCGGTGGCGCTCGATCCAGGCCGTGACGCCGGTGGCCAGGAGCATGAACGCGAGCGCGATGTAGTAGTGGGGCCGGTTGCTCGCGAACTGGAACCCGCGGGGATCGCCCGTGAAGGTGATATAGAGGCCCAGCGCCCCGCCGGTCGTTTCCACGTTCGCCGTCACGATCCGCGCGATCTCAGCGAAGGCCACGGTCAGCAGCGCGAAGTAGAAGCCGCGCAGGCCGAAGCGGAAGCCGAGGTAACCGATCACGGCGCCCAACAGCGCTGCCAGCGCCCCGCCCACGAACATGCCGGCCCACGGCGTGAGCCCGGCGTCGCGAGCGAGAATGGCGGCGGTGTACGCCCCGATCCCGACGAACGCCGCGTGCCCGAGTGAGAGCTGGCCCGCGTAGCCTCCCACGATGTTCCACGTCTGGCCGAGGAAGGCATAGAAGAAGATCAAAATGAAGACGCTTATCGCGTAGGAGCTGAGGACGGCGGGGAGCGCGAGGAGCAGCGCTACGACCACAAGCCACGCCCACTTCATGGCCTGCTCACGTCATCCTTCGGCCGAAGAGCCCGGCTGGCCGGAAGAGCAGAATGAGGATCAACAGCGAGAAGCTCACGATCTCTTTGAGCGATGGCGAGAGGAACACCGCTCCCATCGACTCGGCGATGGAGACGATGAGGCCGCCGAAGAAGGCGCCGATGAGACTCCCCATGCCGCCGATGATCACGATGTTGAACGAGGTGATCGAGGCAGAAAGGCCGGATGCGGGCTGGAACGGCAGGAACGCCGAGACGAGCGCTCCGGCCGCGCCGACGCACGCGGCGCCGATCCCGAAGGCCACCACGTAGACACGGTTGACATCTGTGCCGATCACGAGCGCCCCGTAGTTGTTGTCGGCCGCCGCGCGGATCATCTTGCCGAGCATGGTCCGGAACAAAAAGAGGTAGAGCAGCGCGGTGAGAAGGATCGCCACGCCGAAGGTGGCGAGCCGCGCCATGTCCACGAAGAACGGGCCGAACCAGAGGGTGGCCATCGTCAGGGGTGATTGAACGCGCTGCGGGTCTGGGCCGAAGATGACGAGCGCGACATTCTCGAGCACGAGCGCGACCCCGAGCATCAGAAGGATCTGCATCGCGTGCGGCGCCTCGACGATTTGTTGGACCAGCGTGCGCTGCACCAAGGCGCCCAGCAGGAAGATCAGCGCGGCGCAGATGACGAAGCTCAGGTAGGGGTCGATCCCCGCACGCTCCGCGAGCACGAGGGCGACGTACATCCCCCAGACCATCATGTCGCCGTGGGCGAAGTTCACCACGCGCATGACGCCGAAGATCAGCGAGAGGCCCACGGCCATCAGACTGTAAACACCGCCGAACAGGATTCCGTTCAGCAGCCCCTGACCGACGAGCGTGAGGTCCACTGGAGGGGTGGACCGGGGGGCGGGGTGACCCCGCCCCCCGGAAGGGCCTTAGACTTTGGGCCGAGGGAAGACGACCTGGGCTTGTGCCGCGTCCTTCGGCCAGACGACGATGGGCTTGTTCTTGAGGATCTGGATCATCGCCGTGGCAGCGTTCGGGTTGTCGCCGAACTCGTTGAAGCGGATCGGGCCTGTGGACATCATAATGCCGCCGGTGAAATTGGTCTTCTTGATCGCGTCCACGATAGCGTCGGGGTCAGCGGACTTGGAGCGCTCGAGCACGTCGGCCATGACGAGAATCGCTTCGTAACCGTAGCCGGCTTCGGCGCCGAGGTTCTTGCCGCCTGTCCGCTTGATATGCTCCTCCTCTATCTTCTGAGCTCTGGGGCTCTTGACGTTGTGCCAGATCGTGCTGTCCATCACGTACTCGATGTTCTCCCTGAGGATCTCCCGCTGCCGCGGCTCGTAAAGGCCCGGGGCGCCGGGGCTGATGATGCCCATTAGGTCCACCCGCTGCTTGGCCAGCTCCTGCAACAATAGAATGGCTGTCGCGGGTCGCGTGACGGGGGAAATGACGTCGGGCTTGAGCGCCTTCATGCGCGAGACCTCGGTGGAGAGGTCCTTCGCGTCCTCGGGGTATGGGATCACTTCCACGATCTCCCAGCCTGGGTTCGCGGCCTTCGCCGCCTCCACGAACGACGCGGCCTGCGGCTTGCCGAAGGCGTCGTTGGTGTACGTGACGACCACCCGCTTGGGCGAGGTCTTGGTCTCCCTGAAAATCTCGGTCATGTACTTCACGGCCAGCTTGCCGAAGATGCTCGAGGACGGGAAGATGCGGTAGACGTACTGGACCTTCTGCTTCCCCTCGCGCACCGCCTGGGCGACGCTGTGGGTGGGCGCGTCAGCCGCTGAGATATCGATGATGTACGGCACGCGCCGCTGCTGAGCAACCGGCGCCATAGCGGAGACGCTCCCTGAGTGAAAGCCGCCCATGACGAGCTGGGCACCGGCATTGATCACCCGTTCCATCTCGGTCCGCGCCACGTCGTGCTTCGTCTCGGTGTCGGCGAGGATCAGGTCGAGCTTCGCGCCGCCCATCGACTTGATCCCTCCGGCAGCGTTGATGGCTTCCACCGCCATCTGAGCGCCAAGTCGTTGGAGCTGGCCCACCTCAGCCAGCGGCCCGGTCACAGGAGTGATCACGCCGATCTTGACAGTCGGCGCCTGGGCTCGCAAGAGCGTCGGGAGCCCCAGCGCAGCGGTGCCCGCTACCGCACCAGCCGTCTTGAGGAAGGTTCGGCGATTCAGTTGACGCGCGTTCGTGTGATCGTCCATCCTCTCCCTCCTTTTTAGGGAAGACTCATGATCGCTCAAGTGGCCCAGTCGGCGATCCCTTGACGCCTCGGGTAAGTTGTTTGACCACAACGGTAGGGGCAGTATACCCGAGGCATGTTCGGCCAGCAAGAGGTGAGATATGGTCTATTGTGCCTCTGTGAAAATGTCATTCATTAACTTGACTGGCCGGCCGATTTGGCTTGGGGAAGAGCGCCGCACTTCGACAAAGCAGTGTCCTCCTTGCAGCCTCTGAGAGGCCCACGGCCATGAGACGCCGCCGAACAGGATTCCGTTCAGCAGCCCCTGACCGACGCGCGTGTGGTCCACTCGATTACTCAGAAGGGGCTGTGCCCCCCTTCCGATGCCTCTCCTGATTACAGCGCGGGCGCCCGGGCTTACGTCCGCCCGCGCTTCCTCGGAGATTAGAGTAGAGGGTGAAGCTCGTGCTCCAGCCGAGTATTCGCAGCAGATTCATCAGAAGGTGTTCAGCATTCTACCGGAGAGGTAGACCGGGGGGCGGGGGTGACCCGCCCCCGGAAGGGCCTTACACCTTGGGCCGAGGGAAGACGACCTGGGCCTGCGCCGCCGCCTTGGGCCAGACGACCAGTGCTTTGTTCTTGAGGATCTGGATCGCCGCAGTGGCCGCGTTCTCGTTGTCGCCCGTCTCGTTGAAGCGGATCGGGCCGGCCAACACCTGAATCCCGCCGGTGAAGTTGGTCTTCTTGATCGCATCCACGAGGACATCCGGGTCAGTGGACTTGGCGCGCTCGAGCACATCGGCCATGACCTGGATCGTGTCGTAGGTATAGGCGGCGTTGGCGTCGAGGGGCTTGCCGCTCCGCTTGAGATGTTCTTCGGCCACCTTCTGCGTCCGCGGACTCTTGACGTTCTGCCATACGGTGATGTCCATCACGTACTCGATGTGCTCCTTGAGGATCTCGAGCTGCCGCGGCTCGTAGAGGCCTGGAGCGCCGGGGCTGATGACACCCATCAGGTCCACCCGCTGCTTGGTCAACTCCTGTAGCAGCAGGATCGCCGTCGCCGGCCGTGTGATGGGGGAGAGGATGTCGGGCCGAAGGGCCTTGACACGGGAGACCTCGGTGGAAAGGTCCTTCGCGTCCTCAGGGTACGGGATCACCTCCACGATCTCGAAGCCTGGCTTGGCGGCCGCCACCGCCTTCACGAACGACTCTGATTGCGGCTTTCCAAAGGCGTCGTTGGTGAACATGACGACCACGCGCTTGGGTGACGTCTTTGTCTCCTTGAAGATCTCGGTCATGTACTTCACGGCCAACCTGCCAAACGTGGCGGTCGTGGGGAAGACGCGGTAGACGTACTGGGTCTTCTGCTTCCCTTCCTTCACTGATTGGGCCACGCTGGCTGTGATCACGTCGGCCGCCGAGATGTCCACGATGAAGGGCACCTGACGCTGCTGGGCCACCGGGACGACCGCCATGGTATGGCCGGAGTGGAACGTGCCGGTAATCATCACGGCCCCGTCGTTGATGACGCGCTCGGCCACGGTCCGCGCCACCTCGGCCTTGGTCTCCGTGTCACCCGCCAGCAGCTCCAGCTTGGCGCCGCCCATGGACTTGATCCCCCCAGCGGCGTTGATCTCGTCCACCGCGATCTGGGCGCCAAGTCGCATGAGCTGGCCCACCTCCGCCAGCGGCCCGGTCACCGGATGGATCGCGCCGATCTTGATGGTCTTCGCCTGGGCGCGCAAGAGCGCAGGGAACCCCAGCGCCGCAGCGCCGGCCACCGCACCGGTCGCCTTTAAGAAGGTCCGACGATTTAGTTGACGCGCGTTCGTATGGTCGTCCATTGCCCGCCTCCTTTAGATAGGATTCTTCACTCTTGAAGAGGTGTTGGTGGTCCTTTGAATCCTTTTGGTAGGGTCGTTTTTGTTGGCCGCAACGACAGGGGCCAGTATACCACGAGGCATGTTCATCCGTTAACTTGACCGAACGGTCGGTTTGACATAGGAAAGTTGTAGCGGAAGACGAGCGCCATGTCAACAGCCCCAGAGGGTGAAGTGATGCCAACCTGCTTGTGTAAAGTGGGTAAAGGTGTGCTGGGACCATTCCAGAATCCGGTCCACGCTCTTTCCGGTGACGAAGCACACCGTGGGCCGTGTGCGGCGCCGCACTTCGACAGCGCAGCGCTCTTCCTTGCAACCTCTCTGCATGCGCCGATGTCAGACGCGGCCGGCAGGACGCGGTTGCCATGCCGGCCGCGAAATGGGTTAAACGCCAAGGTCAGCCGTCGTGATGATCGTAGCGATCATCGAAGTCGCGGCGGTGATCGAAGTCGAAGTGCTGTTGGTCAAAGTCGTGGTCATGGTGGTGATGCGCCCTTTCACAGGAGAAGTTCGCCGCGTCTTCGATGCTACCCGATCCGTTGTAGCGCGCTTGTTTGGGATACGCGCAGATCGGGCGCGTACGTCCCGGCCATGGAGTGCCCGCCGGCGCGGTGCCGGCGAGGCTGTCCGGGGCGTTACCCTGTTCCACCCAGTTGACCATCGCGGCGAACGCGTCGAATTGCGAAGTGGCCGGACCGCCACCGCAGTGATTCATGCCCGGAACCACGAACATGCGCGCGAAGCGCTGCGTGCGATGCAAGCCGCCGTTGCGTGCGATCAGCTCGTGATACCAGCCGAGGTGATACTTGGTGGAAAACACCGGATCGGCTTGTCCGCTATAGACGATCAGCTTGCCGCCGTTCTTCTCGAACTTACGATAGTCGGTGCTGCTGGTGCCCATGAAATCCATCGCCGACTCGCGATAGGGCCCGGACGGCTTAAAGAAATGTCCGGAGCGCGCAAAAATCTTCGGCGCGTCGGTATCCATGTTGAAGCTCAACACCCACGGCACGAACGCATCGCCAAAACCCGCCGTGCCGGGGCCAAGCGGACTCGCCGTAAGAATCGTGGTACCCGGGGCCAGGTCGGTACCGCCGGTCATGGAGTTCGGGGGGGTTGTGAAGATGAAGGGCAATGCGGCTCCGCCCAACGTCACGTTGATCGCGCTGTTACCGGGGATCGGGAAGCCGGGGAAGATCGGGCCGATTTTCCATTGCCGCCAGCCGAAGGCGGCGATGCCGGGATCCCACAGCCAGCCGGCATACAGGCTCTTGCCGCGGGAGTTCCGCGCACCGCCGAAAACGGCCTTGAGCGCCGTCACCTGGGCATCGGAAAGCTCACCGGTGCCGCCCGGGCCGAGTGTCGCCGGATCGAAATGACAGGCGAACGGATTGAACACCATGCCGTCGACCAGGCCGTCCTTCGCATCGCACTGGGCGAGTATGGCGTTGCCCACGGTTGCGAGCTCGGCGTTGGTGAACGAACTGGCCAGATCGGGATTGCCGAAGGGCGTCGGTGCACGCGCCGCGCGGGCGAACGCTTGCGAGTCCCAGGCCTCGGCGACCGCGGCCTTGGGCAAATCCATACCCGGATTGCCGGCGACGATACCGTCGAAAAAGTCCGGGTAGCGCTGCGAGAACATCAAGCCTTCGCGACCGCCCTCGGAGCAGCCGACGAAATAAGAGTACTTCGGTCCCTTGCCGTAGAACTTCTTGATGAGGATTTTCGCCGTTTCGGCTGTCTCGACATGCCCGTTGTACCCGAAGTCGCTGCGCGCCTGCGGATCGAAGCCGAACTCGGAGTTGCCAGCGACGTCGGAGACGTTCACCGCGTTGTCGTGGCCGCTGTCGGTCGACACCATCGCGTAACCTTGCTGCAGCGGAGCGCCGCTGGCACTTCCGAGGTTGCCGCTGGTGCCGCCGCCGCCGGAAAAGAAGAACTTTCCGTTCCAGTCGGTCGGCAGCCGCAAATGAAACTTGATCGCGTACGGCTGGCCGTCCACCGGGCTGATGCGCTCATTGATCGCGCCGATGATTTCGCAATGCTCGGGGTTGGTGGCGGTGGCGGGGTTCAACTGCGCGAGCGTGATGGTCGTGTCGTGAAGGTGGGCGTTCGCCAGGCCGGCGCAATCTTGCGGGGACGGGGGCTCGTGCCATGAATGCGCAAAGCCGGGGATCGTGACGAGACTGAGTACACACGCCGCGATCGCCGGCAGCCAAAGTGAGTTTCGCATGGAGCTTCTCCTCATGTGGTTGACGTCCATGCCATGTTGTTGTCGTGAATCAGGGTTTGCGTCCATGCCATGTTGTTGTCGTGAATCAGCGCCGTCTGGGCGCTGGTGTGGATGCTATTATTTAAGATATTTACTCGCATCCCGCTGGTACAAGCCGCTGCGCCGCAGCCGAAAGAACGCTGTTCGGGTCTCCGCGTGTAGGAAACATAAAGGCCCTTATCGGTCTTTGCGCCCGGTACACACATTACCTCCCACACGGCATTACCACGACACAGATCGATGCCGAACAGCACGCCGCCGATGCCGGGCACCGGCTCCGGCTGATGGCCAGCGTCGGTGGAGACGACGGCGTAACCCCTGAGGATGGCGCTGTCTGTCTGGCCAGTGCCGAGGTTGCCGAGCGCGCTGCCGAGGTTGCCGTCAGTGCCCCCGCCGCCCTGGAAGAAGAACCGCCCGTTCCAATCGACGGGCAGGCGCAGCGCGAACCCGATTGCGTACGGCTTGCCGTCCACGCTGCTCACGCGCTCGTTGATCTTACCCTCCAGATAGCAATGGTCAGGCACGGAGGCCGGCTGCGGCGGCCCGAACGGCCCGGGAACCAAGATGATGCCGGCGGGGATCGTCTGAGCCGTGGTGATCGTAGTGTGTGGAAGCGACGCAGACACAAGGTCGGCGCAAGCGAACGTATGCACGTGCGCGGCTGCCGGCGGCGGGGCGAGCGCGACCGTTGCGAGCAGAGCTATAGAGAGAACGAGGACGAGGCGACGACTCATAAGAGTTCCTCCTTTCAGGGTGAACGACGTCGCTCCATGCTTCTGGTCACACTGTTCACTTTGGCAGACGTTGCGACATTCTACTGATCACGGCATTCTCTTAACAGACGTTACATCCTCGCTTCCGATTGTCGGGCATCTGATCACGCTGCTTCCTTGACGATGGGCGTTCACTCGCTATGAATTCACGCCTTGTGAGGCGAGATGCTATCTCTCAGCATCCCCCTTTGTCAAGATCAAAGTTTACCGATCGGTCGGTTAAGTTTTACATGGGAGTCGCGGGTGTGAGACGCTGCTGAGGAGGCCGGTGGTGCTTTTCTCGACCAAGGTTCCACGACCGATTGTGAGCTAGCTCGCTCCGCTACATCGGGTGCTGTTTGACATGGTGCTCGTCTTCCGCTATAACCCAAGCTTGTGCCACGGGAGACGCGGAGTGGAACGGTACTGAGGACCGCGGCGGCGTTGTTCGCGACCAAGGGTTTCGCGGCTGCCAGCGTGAGCCAGCTCGCCCGGCGAGCGGGGCTGTCGAAGCCTGGGATCTACTACCACATCCGCGACAAGGAGGAACTGCTCTTCACGATCTGCGTGAACGCCATGACCGGGCTCCTGGAAGTTGTCCGTGCGGGGGTGGCTGCGTCTGACGACCCGGCCGTCCAGCTTCGCGGGCTCATGAAGGCTCACACCACATACCATTGGCGGCACCCGGACACCCTCGCGACCCTGTTCGGCCAGATGGGATGCCTGTCGCCTGAGCGGCGGCGGCCCGTGGTCGCCTTGGAACGGGAGTACCTGGACCTCGTCCGGGGCATCATCCGAGAGGGCCAGCGGCGAGGCGTCTTCCGTCGGGTGGAACCGACTGTCGCCGCCTTCTCGCTGTTCGCGATGCTGAACACAATCGACGGCTGGTACGACCCTCGGGGCCGGATCGGACGGGATGACTTAGTCGGAGAGTTGGAGCGCGTCTACCTTGGAGGGCTCGTCGAGCCAACACGCAAGCGGCGGCCGCGCGCCGCCGCCCCTTCGTAGGCCGCCACCCCCACCCAACTATCGCCTTCCCGCGGGGACG
>Ga0209342_10007231_pt1 | contig 11181 bp, 8 predicted proteins | sample RifCSP16_2_FD_184023 | JGI IMG/M metagenome (GOLD analysis project Ga0209342, IMG submission 184023) | Soil microbial communities from Rifle, Colorado - Rifle CSP2_sed 16_2 (SPAdes) (version 2) | ecosystem: Environmental > Terrestrial > Deep subsurface > Rock core/Sediment | place: Rifle... | reverse complement strand
GCGACCGGAACCTACAACTCAGGGTCCGTAATCGCGAAATCGGGTATTCCGTCGCGGCGCAGCTGGCCGCGCACTGGCGCATGGTCGCGGCGCCTTCCGCAGCTCGTTCAGCTGGTCCTCGGTGAGAACCACGTGACCTGGCTGCCCAAGGGCTAATGTGCTGGAGTTACAGCATTTCCCTGGTGCTGACGATCGTTCCGGGCAAGGGAGATGAAGCCCTGGATGAAACAGCGGGACGGTGGCTGATAGCCAGCGGCCCCGCACGGGTGCCCCCGGGGCCGCTCGCCACGCCTGCCTGCGTTGCGGCAGCGGTTGCCGCAAACGCGCCTCTCACCGAACGTATACTACCGTATCGTTCCTGAGATCGATCAAACCTCCATGCACGTACTCCTACGCGCCCACGAACGGATCTGCCCCACCGTCATCCAGTTCCTCCTCCGGCTCGCTCTCCTCGTCGACGACCACCGGCGGCGGCTCCCGCGCCGGGTCCGGCAGTGGCGTGGCGCGCTGCGCCGCCTCTACGCGCGCTGGCTTCTCCGCCATGGCCTCGCGCCGCCTCCTCCCTTCCGCCGGCACCGCCCTTGGAACCGCACCCCGGATTACGTCGAGCAGAAGGTAATCCGGCTCCATGTGGAGCAGGCTCACCTCGGAGCGGGCCAGTTGCGAATGGTCGCCGCTCGGGTCCTCGCCTTCCACGCGGCCCGCGAGACCTTCCGCCGCATCCTCATCCGCCGCCGGGACCTCGTGACCAGCCTCCGGCAGGCGAGACGCAGGCGGCCGAAGCGGATCCGCGTCGGAGGCCCCTGTCAGCTCTGGGGCGCCGACCTCACCCTCGTCTTCGTCCTCGGCTTCATCCCCGTCTGGATCCTGGGCGTCGTCGACTACCATGGCAGCCGCCTCGTCGCCCTCGAGCAACTCCGCTGGGGAACGAGCGAGGAGATCGCTCGCGTCCTCGCAGCGGCGCGCGGAGGAGGCGCTCCGGAGCGCCTCCTCACCGATCGCGGGCCCGCGTTTCGGGCGCCGCCGGTCGCAACGCTCCTCGCCGCGCACGGTGTGCGCCACGTCACTGATCGGAGGTCATGTGGTGGCCTCCGCGAGGTACTCATTGGCGACCTTCTCCAGCCACGGATGCTGGCCCTCGTCGTGCACCACAAAGTCGATGAAGAAGTCCTCGACCTCCTGTGTCCTCACGGTGGTGAGGAACCGGAAGGCGTCGTCCCAGAGGTCGGGCCAATGGGCACGTCCGATTCGCAGTGCCAATTTCACCGCTCGCGGGTCCTTGGACGCGATCAACGCCCGAAAGACGAGCCACAGTTCGGGAGCGCCATGCTCCTCGCCGCAGAAGAGACGCTCGATGCGTTCGTCGCTGGTGTCGCCCACGATCTCGAGCGCGGCTACTGCGAGCGCATCGGGGAACGGGCTAGCGGCGCGATGAAGCTCATCCCAGTGCGGGTCGGCTGTCCACGGCTCATCCGCCGCCCCCCCGCCGGGCAACTCGGGCATGCTTTCGGCGATCGTCAGCCGCTTTGGCTGCGCTTCGAGAAAACGGACCGCTTCCTTGGGGAGCTCTGCGAACGGGATCCGCTCGTCCCAGACGAGGAGCGCCTTGTTGCCTTCGCGGATCTCGACCGCGCCTAGACTCATCACCGTCAGGCAGGTGAAGGGCACGCCTTCGAGAAGGCAGGCGGTGGCGCGGTGATGGCCATCGAGTAGCGCTGAGAGGAACCCCTCCACCCAGAACGCAAGACCTCCGATGCGCTGCCCTGAGCGGATCTGCTCGCGGTACTCTTCGACCCGGTCCCAGTTGCATCGCCTCAGCTCCTGCGTCGAAAGCAGAAACGCTGGGTAGCCCTGCGCGAGCCGGAACAGCCCCAGGTCGCTGAAGTACCAGTCGCGGGAGGCCTTCAGTCGGCGAAGGCAACGAGAGAGGGCCCAGAACGGGAGCCCCTCACCGTTCGTCGGGAAGTACGGGACTCGGGACACGAGGTAGACGCCGTCCTCCATGAGCTGGAGCAACGGGGAGATGTCACCGACCGCGGAGGCGACTGGCACGTCAGTTCGATTCGAGACCTGCTGAAGCGCTTCGAGGATCTTCGGCTCTACGCTCTCTCTGCCCATTCCGAGGGCGAGCAGCTTCTCGCACGTAGGGCACCAGTACTCGTCCGTCTGAGCGATCACCAGCGGCGTCTCTCCGACGACCAGCGATCGGCGAGTTCCTTCGGGGCCTGACGTGCCGGTAGTCCAGCGCAACGTGCCCTGGCCGTGATCCACGAGGACGACCAAGCCTTCGGCGCGCCACGGCAGGGCCGAGGCTTTCACGCTCGCAACGGCGCGCGCACTGAAAGTCTTCCGAAAGAGCACGGGAAATACTACGGACAACAGGTCCCCTGTGTCGAGACACCTGCCGTGATCGCGACCCGCGCGAAACGGGCCTTCCTCGTGCGCTCCTCCCGCGCGCTCTCCACAGCTCTCCGGAGACCGCATCCTCTGGACTGGGCTGCTCGAAAAGGTCTTCGAGATCGACCTGCTCGCCTGCCCCGAGTGCGCGGTGGCCGGATGAAGCTCCATCGCCGAGCCGACCGTGGACGAGGGGGATCCTCGACCACCTTGGGCTCGACTCGACCGGTCCGGCTCTGGCGCCGCCGCGGGTCGGCCAGCCCCGACTTGGTGGACCCGTGTGCCCACCTACGACGTGGCGACCCACGAAGCCGCCAGGGCTCCACGGAACCGGATCAACTTCAGTAGCGCTTCGAGCCGACCTGGGTCCACCACGCCTCGATCGAGGTGACGGCGAAGACCGGCGTGTCGTGGTCGACGCCGACGCTGACGAAGCCGTCGTTGGCGGCGAGGTCATATACGCCGTACGGGATCGCCTTGCCGACCGCATCGGAAGGGAAGTCGTGGACGTCGACCAACTCGGGCACGCCCTGCGGTTGCCACTCGCGCCCCGCGTTCTTGAAGTTGCCGACCAGTTCCTTCTTCTTGCTGTCGACGGAGATGACCGGCACACCACGCTCGACGCAGTCCTGGGCCTTGGCGTTGATGTGCTCGAACTGCGCGTTGCGATCCGGGTGCTGGGCGCCTTCAACGGTCTTGTTCACCGCCTGAAGGCTGTAGCCGTGGTCGCGAAGGAGCCTGGCGACGGTTCGGTCGCTGATCCGGATGCCGTGCTGCGCGAGCAACTCGGCGGACAGCACCATCGTGCTCTTGCACGTCCAGCGCAGCGGCGACTCGGGGTCGCCGCGGGTGATCGGATCGACGAGTCTTTCGAGCGCGGGCCACACTTCGGGACGCAGAATCTCGAACGGTCGCTTGCCAGCACTACGCCGGACCTTGACGACGTCCTCGGGCCGCGCGCCCGCGCGCGCCTCGTCTCGACCCTTGCGCACCGTGCTGATCGCCATTCCGGTCGCGCGCGCCACCAGGGCCACGCCGCCGTACCCGATCGCGCCTGCCTCCGTGCCCGCCCAAAGTCGGCGCGCGCGCTCATCCATGGTCGCCTTCAGCAGGCGCCACTTCTCGCGTACCGACTTCTCTGCGTTCACGGCGGAGGTAGATCACGCCGCCCAAATCCTGTCGATCCCTCTCCGGTCGATTTCGAACCCCGACTCGATCGACTCGCCCTTTCGGGACCCCTTAGCCAAGTGGCCGACCTTGTAAGCTGTGAAGTTCACACGGTCGTCCAGCAACCGGCCGAGGAACTCGACACGCGCGGCATCGTCGGCGTCGAAGAGGATGTCGACAATCTGCTCCACGTGCCAGTCGGCATGCAAGATCGGCGGCGTGGGCTCGATGAGGAACACCGGGCACCTCGGGTCCCCGCATCCGCACGGCCGGAGGTCGCGGGAGGCGACGAAGTCGTCGTAGCGCGCCCGCAGTTCGACCAGAAGCCCGACAACCTCCTCGACCACCTTCCGCTTCGCCGCGTCCTTCAACTGTGCCTTGCGCGGGATGCGACCGACCTCGGTCCCGTCCCGGAGCCGGCGGACGCCCGTGTTCAGCGCCTCGATGGTGTCGGTGATGGCCTTCTTGAAGTCCGGGATGCTCTCGCTCCGGAATTCGGTCGTGAACGCCGGCCGGTCGAAGCACTCGGCCATCAGCGCGAGAAATCTCGTCGTCCCCGACCTCGCCATCGAGGCTCATCGCCTTGAGCGCACCCACGGTCTCCGGGAACGGCACCCCCTCGACGAACCGCCGCACGAGGAGGGCTCGTCCCGGCGCAGCCGTTCCTCGAACTCCGGCCCGCTCCAGACCTCGGCCTCGCGGATGCCGATGCCGATGGCGTGCGCGACGACCTTCTCCTTCATCTCGGCGGAGACCTTGCGCCCGTGATGAGCGTGAACTTCGTCGGCGCGCCGTTCGGGCCGGTGACGACCTTCGCCAGGTCCTCCTCGGCCTTCTTGAACTTCAAGCGCGCGTGGTTCGCGCACTGGAAGCACTCGGTCTCGCCGCTCTTCCTGACGGCCCAGATGTCCCGACCGGCGTCGCCGCCAAGCTGGCCGTACCAGTCGATGGCCTTCCACTCGAACGCCCGCAGCAGGTAGGCGAAGCAGAGCCGCTCGAACTCGATGCCGCTTCGGTCCTCGAAGTGGACCGGGAGGACGGTGGCCTCGGGCTGGCGGCGCGTGGGCATGGCTTTCGTGTATCGCTTTCGCCTCTGCGCGGGCCGTTCGTCTACTCCCCCGCCGTCCCGCCAGGCGCCTGCGCAGAACGACCGAACTTCCGAGCGACATCGTGCACTAGGGCAGCGTCGACGCCAGCGAGTTCCAGATAGCTCCAGTCGAAGGCGCGAACCTCCAGGACGGCGCTTCCAAGGTCCGCTCCGGGTTCATCGTCCGTAACGGGGTTGTCTCGAAACATCGGACTCGTGACGGAGGACGGAACGGCGAGGAATACGCCCGAGTCGAACTGGTCAACCGAACGCGCGAGCGTCTCCAGCGTCGTTGTGTCCCCAACATCGGTCGGAGCGGAACTCGCCGGGAAAGGACTCCGTCCGTTCGTTCTCACATCGGCGCAGAACCAACGGTAGGACCGAGCTTCCCCGGGCAGGCTCCGCAGCAACGCGGCGAACTGCTCGCCGGTGCACGCTACTGCGGCCGAGAACGCCTCGGGCGGGAAGCGCGCGATGGCAGAAGGGGTCGTCATCTAGAAGTCCTCCCCGGGCTCCGGCGGACGAGCCTTTCCGTGTTGCGGTGTACCTCCCGTTGGATTCGGCAGGTTGTCATGGACGTGAGGGTCCGTATGGCCCTGCTGGGGCCGGCCGTGGTCGGTCCAGTCCACCTGCTTCTCCGGAACCCCCCCCTCCCTGTACCGCTGCGTCTGGATGTACCCACCCCGCCTTCCTTCGTTCCAACCAATCTGCGTGTGCGGAGCGTCCGACGAGGGCGCGTACTCACCGTTGGGTCCCCGCGGCAATGGTAGCGGGTCTCCGGGCGCCTGGCCCTCGACCTGTTCCCTCGGGACGTACTTCGGCCGTGGGCCGCTGTACGGTTGCGGCCCTTGCGCAACCGAGGGAGGCGACGGTTCACCGGCAGGAGCACTCTCGCTGCCCTCGCCCGCGGCACGCTGTGCCGGAGGGCCTGATGGCTGGGCCCGCGGAGCAGGTGCCGGCTCCGGCGACGCTGGAGTTCCAGCGGCGTCACCAGCAGGCCCAGCCGGCTCGTTCACCACCTTCGCCCGCGCTGGGGCCGACCCATTCTCCTGGGGCGCCGGCTCCTTGTTCATCTTGGCCGTGCCCTTCATCAAGAGGCCAAGGGAGACCGCTCCGAGGGCATCCTTGCCCCAGCCGCGCCACCCGCCTTCTGCTGCGCCCTCGCCGAGCTTGAACAGGTCCATCATCCCGGCCCCGAGTTCGACCGAGAGCGTCGTGACCGCGAGCCCGGCGCGCTTCGTGAAGGAATCGTCCGGAGTCAGTTGAGCCGCCAGCCATTTCCGATACGCGGCGCGCTGCGTCTCCCACCGCCTGGCCGCGTCCGCCGCGGTGTCGGAGTTGCCGTCCGGGTCCGTGTAGCGGAGCGGATTCCCGCGCACGTACATGTAACGGTGCAGCGAGGGCGCATCACTCAGCGTGCCTTCAACCACGTCCCTCGACAGGAACACCCCCGTCTCGGCGTCGTAGTACCTGGCCCTCGCGTAAACGAGCCCGGTCTCGGGGTCGAACTGATGCCCCGTGTACCCCAGCTTCGGCTGGTTCGCGGCCGGCGCCGTGCCATTCCGGTACTGCCCCCAGGCGTCGTACTGCCGCGACTCGTAGAGCGTGCCGCTCGTGGTCGTGAAGTCGCTGACCGAGCCCAGCGCATCCACGGAGAGGAAGCGCAGGTTCTGGCCCGAGTCCAGGACCGCCAGGGGTTCCTTCCCGTAGTGATACCGGCGGTAGCTCGGGTGCGGGGAGTCGCTCCCGCTCGCCTCCTGCAGCACGAAGCGGTCGTCGAGCACGTACTCGACGTTCTCTTGGGCGGTCCTCCTCTTCACTCGCTGCAGGTTCCGGTCGTAGTCGTACCGGCCGACCTCGGTCCCGTTGTCGAAGACGGCAGTGAGCGTGTTCCGCGCATCCCACGCCAGCGTCCGGTACATGCTCCCCGTCGCCTTCGAGCGCACGTTCCCGTTCCGGTCGTACTGGTACGTCGCCGACCGGCTCGCGTCCTTGGCGTCCGTGCGCGACATGAGCCAGTCCGCCCGGTTGAAGGTCGCGGTGATGTCGTGGGTGAGCTGGTCGGCTGGCACGGCCGAGAAGGCGGTGAGGTCCGTCACGGCCGAGGCCGGCGCCTCCCGCTCGCCCTTGCGGTTCCCCACGGCGTCGAGCTGGTAGAGCACCGCCCGCTCGTCCCCGTACCTCGTGCCCACCAGCCGGTCGAGCGCGTCGTACGCGTAGCGCGTCTCCTCCACCGCGCCCAGGACCTGCGTCGCCGGATCCGTCCGCTGCTCCCCTTGCCGCGTCCGGTTCCCATCGGGGTCGTACTCGTAGCCGTAGCTCGAGATCGCCTGCCCCGTCGTGGCGCACGCGTCGTCCACTGTGCCTCGCACCGTCACGAACTCGCTCAGCCGGCCTGCCGGGTCGTAGCAGCGCCGCTCGTGGACTCCGTTCGGTAGATCCACACCCCTCGCCAGCGAGTCCGGCCAGTACAGGTAGGTCGCCACACCTGCCGCCGTGGCCGTCTCCAGCCGATCCAGAGCGTCGTACGTATAGCTCGTCGCCACCTGGTCAGGGTCCGTCACTTTCGTGCAGTTCCCCTTCAGGTCGTACTCGTAGCCGATGACCTTCCCGTCGTAGCGCGTCTCCGTCTCCAGCCGGTCGAGCCCATCGAAGACCCGTCCTGTCACTTCGGTGACGGATCCGCTGGCGGTGTCCTTCTGCTCGCTGACCTGGGTCAGGTTCCCGTTGCCGTCGTGGACGTAGCTCACCGCGGCGAGCGAAGGGAGCTCGAGTGGGGCGGCGCGGTTCGACCAGTTCTTTGTCTTTACCCGATCCAGGACGCCGTAGGTCATCGTCAGGACCTGCAGCTTCGGATCGGTAGTCCGGACAAGGTTCCCGCTGTCATCGTAGTCGTGGAACCAGGTGAGCGTGCCGGTGCCGGCGACTGGATCGCCGGGACCCTCGTCCTGCGGGATCGCATCCCGGCTCGCCGCTGTGAGCCGCAGATGCTGATCGAGGTGCTGGTACTCGCCCCGTCGGCGGTTCAGGGGGTCGACCCAGTAGGTCGTGAGGTTCCCGTTCGCGTCCTGCTTCGCGATGAGGTTCCGCGCTCGATCGTAGACGAACGTGGTGACCCCGCCGGCCGCGTCGGTCACGCCGGTCAGCTTCGAGAGCTCGTCGTACGCGAACCGGGTGAGGTGGTCGCCCGTGCATACGAGGCCCGCCATGGCATCGACCGTGACGCCTCCCGCCCCGCCATGAGCAATGGCGGCGCCCGCCGCGTTCCCGAGCGGCCTCTTCTCGCAGAGCCTGTTCCCTGCCCCATCGAAGGCGCGGGTCGTCACGTTCCCGAGCGCGTCCTCGGTGCGGACGGAGCGGTCGAGGTCGTCGTAGGTCTCGCGGACGTCGTACGAGACACCGGTGACCCGCGCGCTCTTCGTCTCCGTCCGGTTCCCGGCTCCGTCGTAGCGGAAGGTCGTCGTCGACGCGTCCGAGGTACCGTACCCCCTCGTCTCGGAGATGCGCCGGTTCGCGCCGTCGAAGGCGGCGGCGACCACGTGGCCGTTGGGATCCGTCACCCGCACGACGTTGCCGTTCCCGTCGTAGCCCGTCGCCGTCACCTGGACGTCCGCGTCGCTCCCGCGCGTCACCTGGACCACTCGGCCCAGGCCGTCGTGCTCGGTCACCGTCGCGATCTGCCTGCGGTCGAGAGCCGTCTGGCGCCGCGTCGCGTCGTCGTAGCTCGTCGTCTGGCTGTGGGCGACCGCGGCGCCGTCGTAGTCCTGTTGCCCGGTGAGGCGGTTCGCCTCATCGTACTGGAACGTCGTCAGGTAGTTCCGGCGGTCGCGCACCTGGCGCCGGTTCACCGCGTCGTAGGCCATCTCGACGGCCTTCCCGGCCGCGTCGACCGCCCGCACCTCGCGGTGCAGGCCATCCAGCCACCGCGCGGTCGTGCTGCCCCGCGCGTCCACGTCGGTCACGCTGACGAGACCGTTCCCCCCTGCGGGGACGTCGCCATGGCTCCGCGTCACCATGGCGAGTGGTGCCCCGCCCGCCGACAGGCTCTCGACCATCTCTTCGACCGTCTGGCGGCCGGCCATGTCGTGGCGCGTGTTCCGGACAACGCCTCGGCGGTCCGTCGTCGAGATGACGTGCCCCTCGCCGTCGTAGACGAAGGCCTCGGACACGCCCATGGGCAGGCTGCGCCGCGCGAGCCGGCCGAGCGCGTCGTGGACCTCCTCCGTCCTGCGGCCCAGCGGATCGATGGTCAGGCTGCGGTCCCCCGCCGCGTCGTACTGGTACCGCGTCGTGAGCTCGAGCCCGCTCCTTCCGTCCGATGGCCGCGAGATGAGCCCACTGCCGTCTTCCACCACCTCCACGAAGACCCGATCCAGGTCGTCGAGGCTCCGCGTCGTCACGTACCCTCGCCGATCGCTCGTGCCGATGACGTGGTTCGCGTCGTCGTAGACCGTCCGCTGGTGGTACGTGGTCGTCCCCGAGAGGTCTGCGACCTCTTCGGTCACCGTGAGCGGCCGATTCAGGCCGTCGTAGGTCGTCGTCCGCTCGAGGTGGACCGTGCCCTCCGGCGCCTCCTGGCTCAGGCTGACGACGTTCCCGTTGCGGTCGTAGCCCCGCCGCTCGACACGCCCCACCGCGTCCGTGGTCTTCGTCACGCGATCGGCGAAGTCGTACGTCCATGTCGTCGCGTGGCCGTTCCCGTCCTCCTCGTGAGTATTGTTGCCCGCGAGGTCGAAGCGGCGGGTGGTGGAGTAGCGCACCGGGCCCGCGCCGATCGTCGCTCCCGGCACCGGCGGGCCCTGCACCCCGATCACTCGGTACAGGGAGTCGAGCTGGTAGTCCGCCCGGTGCCCGTGCAGGTCCGTCTCGAAGACCTTGTTCCCCGCCGCGTCATAGCCGTAGGTGGCGACGATGCCGGCCTGGCCCACCGCCGCCGGATCGCCTCCCTGCGCGGCGAACGTCCCCGCCTCCGCGATTCCGACGCTCACCCGCACCGGCCGGTCACCCCAGTCGTAGACCGTGTGCGTCCTCACCCCGCGCCGGTCCGTGACGTCCGTCTTGTTGCCCGCTTCGTCGTAGACGATGGCGGTCGTGAGCCCCGCGCCGGAAAGCCCTGGGCCCGTCTCCACGACCTGCCAGGGCCTCCCCAGTCCGTCGAGCGTCGTCGTCCGGGTGAGCCCGAGCCCATTCGTCTCCTGGCGAACCTGCCCCCCCGGCCAGTAGGCGAAGGTCTTCACCACCGCGGGCGAGCTGCCCTTGGTGTTGTGACGCTCGTCGTAGACAACCCGGTCGAGCCCGTCGTACCGGCGAACGAGCGAGTGGCCCACCGTGTCGGACTGGCTCTCGAGCCGGCTGCGGGAGTCGTAGGCGAGGTCGGTGGTGATCGCCCTGCCGGCGGCCGGCGACACCTGCGTGCGCGTCGGGTTCCCAAAGGCGTCATATCCGAGGATACGGGTGGCGTTATCCTCTCCGTCAACGCTCGTGACGAGATCGCCCTTCTGGAACCCGGCCGAGCATGTCCCGTTCACGCCGCAGTAGCTCCGCCGCGTCACGATGTCCGAGGCCGACGAGGTGACCTCGGCGGCAAGAGCCTCGCAGGAAGCCGCGCTCCCGAGCGCGCTCGCCGGGACCTGATTCGCGTACCGATGGACCGCGAGCGGCAACCCCGTCGCGCCCGCTCCCGTGTCGTAGGTGGTCACGGTGAGGTGCCCGGCCGGATCGACGTGGCAGTTCACCCCGCCGAACAACGGATCGTGGCTCCACTTCTCCACCACCTCGCCGACCGATGTCCCCGCGCCGTCGGTCGGAACCACCGTCGGCCCGCCTTCACCAGAAGCAGGCAGGACCGACGTCGCGATCCGCCGCTCGACGAGGTTGCCCTTGGCATCGTAGGCGTAGCTCGTCCGCCGACCGCGAGCGTCCTCCTCCGATGCCGGCCGCCGGTGAGTCGCGTCCCAGATCGTGCTCGACCCCGCCGTGAGCCCTGCCGACAGCGGCCGCTCCACCCGGCTCGTCCCGCCGTAGGGATCCATCCAGTAGACGGTCTCTCGCGAGACCTCCGGCCGCGCGCTCGCGACCCGCGTCGCGTAGGCGATGAGCGGCTGGCTGAGCACGCTCACCGTGCTCCTCTCCAGGCTGTAGGTGAATCCGGTCGTCCCTCCAGGCGAGGGCTCGATGACGCTCTTCACCCGCTCCGCCCTGTCTCCCATGAGCAGGAACTGGCCTTCGCCTGGGAGGCTGTCGCTCTCCTCGTACCACTCGTACAGCGTGACGACGCCGTTCGGATCGGTGTAGCTCCTGAGGTTGTTCTCCAGCGCTGGAAGCTCGCTCGCGACGTAGCCGAAGCCCTCGGCGCGCACCGCCGCGGACGCCCCGCACCTGCCTTCATATCGGGCCGCGTTCGCGAGGTTATCCTTCGCGTCGTACCCGTAGGCGAGGCAGGCGAGGGTCGTCCCTGGCGCCTGCGGCGTCGGCTCGGCCCCGGCCGGCGACAGGACGAGCTCCACCCGCGCGAGCCGTGCTCGCTTCGC
>Ga0209342_10007229_pt1 | contig 11184 bp, 8 predicted proteins | sample RifCSP16_2_FD_184023 | JGI IMG/M metagenome (GOLD analysis project Ga0209342, IMG submission 184023) | Soil microbial communities from Rifle, Colorado - Rifle CSP2_sed 16_2 (SPAdes) (version 2) | ecosystem: Environmental > Terrestrial > Deep subsurface > Rock core/Sediment | place: Rifle... | reverse complement strand
AAGAGATCGTCGAACTTTCCTGGTGGGCGGTAACCGAGTTGGGCGCTCAAAACACGGTTCGCCATCCGCATACTGGGGAGGAGCAGGATAGAAAGCCGGTATTTCGATCGGCGACCATCGCGGACATCTGAATTTAGCGGGAGTGTCGAGTGCGATTCATCATTCTTGGAGCCGGTTCTGTTGGCCGACGTCATATGCAGAATGCGTTGAGCCTTGGGCACAAAGTGGTGGCGGTTTGTGATCCCAATCCAGGGAGACTTGAAGAAGTAAGAGAAATCGTTCCAGGTGCCTTTCTGGCTCAGCACGAGGCGGACACACTGGATCAGCCCGCGGATGCAGCACTGATCTGCTCGCCGACAGCCTTGCATGTCCAACAGGCTCGGCATGCCATCAAGCGTGGCCTCCACGTGTTTGTCGAGAAGCCGCTTTCCCATACCTTAGAACATACGGAGCATTTGATCAGAGAGGCAGCTTCGGCGGATCGAGTTGTGCTGGTAGGATGCAATTTGCGGTTTTTCCCAAGTTTGCAGTTAGTCAAACGGCTCGTGGAGGAAGGGCGTATAGGAAGGCCTTTGGTCGCTCGTGCTCAGTGCGGGTATTATCTCCCCTTCTGGCATCCGGATAGTGATTACCGCGATGGCTATTCTGCAAACCAAGTTGCTGGTGGAGGGGTCATACTGGACTCTGTTCATGAATTTGATTATCTTCGCTGGCTGTTTGGTGATGTGACTGAGGTATTCTCTTGCGCTGACAAGATCAGCAAATTGGATATTGACACGGAGGATAACGCGGAAATTCTCCTGCGATTTTCCTCTGGAGTCGTGGCGAATATCCACCTCGATTATCTTCAAAGGACATATCGGCGATCGTGTGAACTCATCGGAGAAGAAGGTGTGATCGTTTGGGATTACATCACTCAAGTAGTGAGTCTGTATGGGAAAGTAGATCGCAGTGTGGAAGTTTATTTAGAGAATATCAATTGTGAAAGGAACCATATGTTTATGGAAGAAATGAAACATTTCGTTGCTTGCATTCAAGGGGAGGAAAAGCCGGCACTCGATGCTGAGGGTGGGCGAGCTGTATTACAAATTGCTTTGGCTGCAAAGACTTCTGCTGTCGAGAGGAGAATAATTAATCTGAGCCCGTAGTGAAAAAAAGGAAGCAAGAATGAGCAACTTCTTTGAGGAAATTACTATCATTGCGGAGGTAGCGCAGTCCTATGAAGGGTCGTTTGACTTGGCTTTGGCGAGTATTGATGCCGCAGCGCAGGCGCAGGCTGATTTAGTGAACTTTCAAGTGTTTGCCGCTGATGAGCTGGCCGTGCCTAGCTATCACTACTTCGATTTATATCGCCGGATTGAGCTCCCAATTACTCAGTGGCAAGAGTTGTTTGAACATGCTCGTAGGCAAGGCCTAAAGGTAATGGCAAATGTTTTTGGGCCGCGCACGGCTGAAAAGCTGGCAAAAATAGGAGTCAGCGCACTTAAGGTCCACGCTGCTGATACGGCCAACTTGCCGTTTTTGCGTCATTTGGCCGATTTAGGGAAGCCTGTTTTGTTATCGACTGGCGGTAGCACCCTGAGCGAAGTTAGCCATGCCATTAAGATCTTGCACGCACAGGGTAAGGTTGATGTGGCCCTGATTCTTGGTGTTCAGAATAGCCCGACGAGTCCCGAAGATACGAATTTGGCCCGCATCCGTCTGCTCAAAGAGCGCTTTCGACTGCCTGTTGGCTATGCCGATCACATAGACGGAGAGACTCCCCTCGCCGAAGTCATTGCACCTTTAGCTTTCGCCGCTGGAGCTGACTTCGTAGAGAAGCATATTAATCTAGCGAGATCTATTAAGCGCGAGGACTATATATCTGCGCTCAACCCCGATGAATTCGGGCAAATGGTAACACGTGTAAAAGAAGCGCGAAGGTGCATTGGTCTGCCTGGCGGGGACGTGGGTAATGGAGAGCTCGCCTATCGTGAGCAGATGAAGAAACGCGTAGTAGCCCGTAAGGATTTGGAAGCTGGCCAAAGTTTAACCTACGAAGACCTTGATCTGTTGAGAATAGATTCACCCAGTGACTTATGGAGCCTGGAGAGCGCTATTGGCCGGACCCTGTTGCAGCCCGTTCAGAAGTATCAGGTTCTTCAAAGCAAGGATCTTGCGGAAAAGCCAGGTGACCTCAAACGGGTGGTCGCAGTTTTGCTTTGTAGAGCGACCTCAACACGACTCCATGCTAAACCTTTACACTTGATCGGAGATAAGACGATCTTGGAGCTTTTGATTTCACAGATAAAGATGGTCCCTCGCATCGATGACATTATACTTGCGATAAGTGAAGGACCGGAAAATGCAGCCTTTGTGAAAGTTGCAAAGCGCCTTGGTCTGGACTACATATTTGGTGATGAAGAAGACGGACTAAAGCGGATGATAAAAGCCGCTGAATTTGCGAGGGCTGATACTGTGTTCCGTACAACAACTGAGAATCCTTTTCTGTACATTGATAATCTCAATGAAATGATCGAAACACATCTGCAACATGGCTCAGATTTGACAGTATGTGAAAATTTACCCGATGGGACGTATGCCGAAATAATTGAGCTTTCGGCACTAAAGCGTTCGCACTTAGAGGGCGAAGAGAGACATCGTAGTGCGTGGGTTTCGTTATATATCTATGAAAATCCTGATAAGTTCAAGACAGTAAAGCTACTGCCGCCTAAGGAAGTGCGCCGTTCAGACATTCGTTTGACCGTGGATTACCCTGAGGATCTTATAGTGATGCGAAGAATTTACGAGGCATTTGGCGGTGAGATGCCTATTCCGATCGCCTCGATTATAAGATTCCTGGATGAGCATCCTGAGATAAGGGCTATAAACGGAAACATAGATGCGGGTGTCGGGCGGATATGGCGGTAAGATACGGAATATCTCAGGAGTGGTTTGAGAGGGGACAGCGAGTCATCCCCGGATGCAGTCAAACGTTCAGCAAGGGATGGACGCAGTTTACCTTCGGAGCAAGTCCTATATTCCTTAGGTCTGGAAAAGGCTGTAGAGTCATAGATGTGGACGGTAATGAGTACGTGGATTATCCGATGGCACTGGGGCCGATCGTTTTAGGTCATAATTATCCCCGCGTATCGGAGGCGGTAAGACGTCAGATGGATGAAGGAACGACGTTCTCCCTTCCTCATCCCCTGGAAGTTCAGGTTGCCGAGACACTCGTGGAAATCGTTCCCTGTGCAGAGATGGTGCGCTTCGCCAAGAATGGTTCGGATGCGACGTCGGGGGCGGTGAGGTTGGCGCGGGCGTTCACCGGCAGGGAAATTATCGCCTGCTGTGGGTACCACGGGTGGCAGGATTGGTATATTGGCACGACTACTCGAAACAAAGGAGTACCAAAGGCCGTACAGGACCTGACTATTCCCTTCGAATACAACAATATTGCCAGTCTGGAACGGATCTTTGCCGAACATTCTGGCCAAGTGGCGGCAGTCATTATGGAGCCGGTCGGCGTCATCGAGCCTGAGCAAGGTTTTCTCGAACGAATCAGGGAATTGACCCGTCGTGAGGGAGCCCTGCTGATTTTCGATGAGATCATCACGGGTTTTCGGTTAGCTCTGGGAGGTGCCCAGGAGTACTTTGGAGTGATCCCCGATCTGGCCTGTTTCGGTAAGGCCATGGGCAATGGGTATCCCATCTCGGCCGTTGTGGGCCGTCGAGAGATCATGCAACTGTTCGATGAGGTATTCTTCTCGTTTACCTTTGGCGGCGAGACCGTGTCGCTAGCAGCGGCGCTTGCCACTATTAGCGAGATGCGAAAAAAAAACGTCATTAGCCATCTCTGGGAACAGGGGCAAAAGCTAAAGGATGGCTATAACGTACTAGCCAGGGAATTTGGAGTTGACCGCTACACCGAGTGTATTGGCCTCCCTCCACGGACAGTAGTCACTTTTAAAGATGAGACAGGATCGGAGTCCCTGGTGCTTAAGAGCCTCTTCCAGCAAGAGTGTCTCAAGCGGGGCGTCCTTTTCTCTGGGGGCCATAACGTATGCTACAGCCACAGCAACGCCGACATTGATCACACCCTGCGGGCATATAGGGCCGCCACGGAGATCATGGCTGAGGCTATCAGGTCTGGTGATCCATTGCAGAGACTTGAGGGAAAGCCGGTACAAGCTGTATTTCGTCAGGCGTAGCGGCGATGCTCGAAAGGTCGATGGTTGAAAAGGTTAGGGTTGGGAACCGCTGGATTGGAGATGGTGAATCTTGCTTTATCATTGCCGAAGCAGGGAGCAACCACAACGGAAGTTTCGAGCAGGCGAAACAACTCATAGATGTAGCTGTTTCAGCTGGTGCCGATGCTGTCAAGTTTCAAGTCTTCAGGGCTAACAGTCTGTACCCCAAGAGCGCAGGCTTTAGTGATTACCTAAAGGTGGCGAGGCCGATTTATGACATTATAGCCGAGCTCGAGATGCCCTATGAGTGGATTCCCGATCTCGCATCGTACTGTCGTGATAAAGATGTTCTTTTCCTTGCGTCGGTATTCGACGAAGTATCGGCCGATCAAGTTGAGCGACATGTGGAGGCTTTCAAGATTGCTTCTTACGAGATGACACACATCCCCCTCATTCGCCATGTCGCCAAAAAAAGTAAGCCGGTCATCATATCCACAGGGACCGCGAATTTGAACGAAGTTGCGGAGACGGTGGATGAATTTCGTCGGACTGGTAACAACGCCCTCATTTTGATGCAATGTACGGCTGCCTACCCCGCGCCTTTGGATTCCCTGAACGTTCGGGCGATCGCTTCTATGAAGGAAGCGTTCGGCGTGCCGGTAGGCCTCTCGGACCATTCGCGAGATCCTTTGGTCGGCCCGTTGTCTGCGGTGGCTGTAGGAGCAAACCTGATCGAGAAACACGTCACATTAAGCAATGAACTTCCAGGACCAGACCACCGATTCGCCCTTGAACCGGACCAATTGCGCCTTATGATTCAGAAGATTCGTGAGGCGGAAAGAGTTTTGGGTAATGGGAGAAAGGAAATGCATCCCGTTGAAATGGAGCTACGATGGTTTGCCCGCCGAAGTGTATTTGCGGTGCGCGATATTCGAGCCGGCGAGCCATTCACAGAAGAGAATATCGCTGTCCTACGATCCGGCACCCTGAAGGCTAGCCTGGAACCGAAGGATTTTTGGGATGTGCTGGGGAAGCGCGCGAGACGGAATATCCCGGCTGAGAGCGCTATCGAGAAGGAAGACTATGTATGATCCTACTGCAGGTCGTGTGACCCTGCGCCCGGCTGTGATGGAAGACTCCCACCGAGTGTGGGAATGGCGGAACGAGCAAGCGACGCGGGAAGCCTCTTTCAATACGGAATATATCCCCCTTGAAGCACATCAAATGTGGTTCGCGCGGAAGTTGAATGATCCGCACATGCGGATCTTGATTGCCATGGATCATCGCGGTCACGAAGTAGGTTACGTGCGATTCGATATTAACGAGGGCGAGGCCGAAATCAGCGTCAGCCTTGACAAGGGCGAACGGGGTAAGGGCTACGGCGTTGCGGTTATCAAGAACGGTTCGGATCAGCTTCTCAAGGCTGAGACTCTTCAGCGTATCATTGCACATATTAAGAAAAGCAATCCATCCTCGGTACTTGCGTTTGAGCGCGCTGGGTTCGTTTTTCGAGGGTACAGAGAGATTGAAGGCGTCGAAGCCTATGAAATGGTGTACGAGCGCCATCCGAGTACACCTTGAAAATAAGTAAGAGAGGCCTTCTCAATTTTCGAGGTTATGGATAAGTGGCCGCAACGTCTGTTCTCTTCCGAGTAGAAGCTAGTCCCGACATTGGAGTGGGTCATCTTCAAAGATGCCTCTCGCTAGCCGGGGCGTTACGCCACGTTGGTGCCGAGTGTCTTTTTTTGGTGAACAAGGGGCTGATAATACACGATTGGGTCAAGCGTCTTGGTTTTGAAGGCCACACGCTGGGGGCCATCAAGTCCTGGGGCGAGGATGATGTTTCACACACAATCGCTATTGCAAATACAAATGGGTGCGTTGCAATTGTGGTTGATTCTGATTGTGAGGGAGCTGATTACCTAAATGAACTTCGGTGCAACGGCTTATTCGTCTGTGCTATCGAGGATGCAGCACCTCATCCTTTCCCATGCCAACTTGTGGTTAATGGAGATGCACATGCGAGGAAGTTAACCTACCATTCATCCTTTGGGGACACAGTTTTTTTACTAGGAACAGAATACTCAATACTACGCGATGAGTTTTGGAAGATACCCTCACGGGTGGTAACCAATGCTGTCCGGAATATACTGGTGACCCTTGGAGGCGCTGATCCATGCAATCTTATGCCGAGAGTATTGAGTTTTCTGAGTGTTTTGCGAGGGTCGTTCTCAATAAGCGCTATAATTGGGCCTTTCTTTAACAACATCGAGGAGGTACGGGCTGTCGCACGGCGTGCGAATGGGCAGATAAGGTTAGTTTACTCCCCAGACTCGGTGTGTGGGCTGATGATGGAAGCAGACCTTGCAATTTCGGCGGGCGGGCAGACGTTGTACGAGCTGGCACGTACGGGATGCCCTACCGTGGCGGTGCGGATGGCGTCAAATCAGGATAAACAATTACAATTGTTTGCTCAGGCTGGTTTTGTAAGACCTGTGGGTCGGGCTGATGATCGCAGCGTTGTTTCTGCCATAGGCGATGCTGTTATCTCCTTGCTCTCGGATTCTAGAGCACGCTCTGCCATGAGCGCCGCCGGTCAGGGCTTGGTAGATGGGCAGGGAGCACTTCGAGTGGCCCAAACAATCCTGAGCGAAATGATGGGTTCACGTAAACAGACGAGGAATGAAGATAGGCTTTTGTAAAACATGAGGATTTAGAGACATGCGGCGGCCATTCTTGATCGGTGAAAGGTTGTATCTGCGTCTGCTCGAAGAATCTGACATTGGGGAAGAATACCTTGGGTGGCTTAACGACTCTGAAGTGACCCGCTACTTAGAAACGGGTAAATTTCCCTCAACTCTTGAAACGATGCGCGGATATCTCCAGCACTTTCGTAACAGCACGGCAGACCTCGTTTTTGCAATTGTGGATCGAGAAACCGACCAGCACATCGGCAACATTACCCTCAATCGGATTAACTGGATTCACCGCACTGCAGACACAGGCCTCATGATTGGACGAAAGGATTTCTGGGGCAAAGGCTATGCTTTCGAGGCCTGGAGTCTTCTTATCGAATATGCGTTTCAGCGTCTTGGACTGAGAAAGATCATTGCCGGTGCCGTTGCGGACAATGTTGCAAGCGTCGTCACCCTCGAGAAGCTGGGATTTAAGGTCGAGGGAAGATTCCACAAAGAGTATTTGGTGGACGGAGAATATCGAGATGCAGTACGTCTCGGCCTGCTAAGAGAAGATTTCTATAAACATGTGCAGTAGGCTTCAGTCAAATCTGCTACCGTTTCGACCTGGCAATCTTCTTAGGATTCCAAATAGGCATGATGGTGTTTACTAAAACTATTTTTGTCGAAAATCTTTCGATCCGTCTCCTGCTGGTGGTAGTGCTTTCATGGTTATGGAGCTATGTAAGAGAAGGATGTTCACGACTTCGAATCTATTACTTCACGGCGTCCGGATGTAGCACAGCTTGCGGAAGATATTTGAGTCGGCTTGCCCCAGTTGAGGTGAAGGAAGCCGATTATTCGTGGACAGAAGTGCGAAATTCTGACGATGAGTTCTGCCATTCGCGTGTATTGTCGCACGACGCTATATGTCTATGGCGGTCCGCAAGGGTTCGAGAGATTGAAGGAAATGCCTTTCTTATGCGATTATCCCGAAGACTTAACGGCAACCGACTGCTACTGTACGTTGCGAAATGCGTAGATGAGGAAGTAAGGTGGAGATTATTCCAAATAAACGTGGTGGAGTGGCTCCGGCGACGAGACCGAATAGGGGAAAAGGATCCAGTCATCTATTATGCCGGCCTCTCGTGCTGGTCTGAGTACCTCGAGGCATATGCCGCCGAGCACGGGATGTCCGTCCGCTGGTATCGATCTCTACCCTCGTGGGTCAAAGCCTGGCGTGCGTTCGTACGACTTCTTTGGGAGAGGACATTTCTTATACTGAAGGCATTAGCGGCGAGACTGAAACCGAAGCTGGATGCCGGAGGAGTTAGGGGTCCCGTGAGGCCCAATGAGAATGGTACGCTGCAGTACTTTCCGGAAGTGGCTGTGCAATACACGGGTAGAGAGCTAGCTTTCGACCCGATGAGACATTCGGATGTTTTTTGGCTACCGTACAGTGTTTATGCGACTAACGGGATTTTGATCTATTCTCCGCGACGGAATGGTCGTATGCCATTCCGTCGGGTGAGTATGAAGTATCTTGCCCCCGATTTTGATGAAAGGGATGTGTGGTCTCCGTGGTCTGATTGGGAAACGCTACGATTGTGGTGGCGGTTAGAGTTGTGGATGATCGGGCAATGGCTGCTCTCTCTCGCGCGTCATCGTCGTCATTCTTTGTGGTTACTCAAGAAATTATCGGCATTCGTTCTGAAATACGCTTACTGGCATGGGTTTTTTAGAAAGTTCGGGGTTAGATTGCACGTCAGTCATGGGGATTGGTACGCCGAGCGTGTGGCAGCAGATCAAGCCCTTGCGGATTTGGGCGGTCTTAGCGTGAGTTACCAAAAATCTTACGAACCCTTTGCCAGTATTTATAGAGCGAGTGCGGTAGACGTACACTTCGGTTTTGCGGTGGGTAGCACGGATTCCGAATTGCGCTCGTACTCGAAAATTTCACAGTTCGTGGTCGCGGGGTACATCCATGACCACGCCTTTGATCACGTACGTCCCTCCGCAAGCAAAGTGCGGTCTAAACTCCAGCGTGCTGGAGCTGAATTCATCATTTGCTTTTTTGACGAAAGCTCTGTGGACGACAAAAAACAAAATATATCGCATGAACATGCGGGAGAGAACTATAGGAACATTCTCACAAAAGTCCTTGGGGATCCCACAGTAGGACTTATCCTAAAACCAAAAAAACCCGCGACGTTACGGAGACGGCTGAGTCATCTGAGTGCTCTCTTGGATGAAGTTCTTACCACAGGGCGCTGCTTTCTGTTCGACGAAGGGCAAACAGCCTCATCCGTATTGCCATGTGAAGCTTCCCAAGCAGCCGATGTGGCCATCGGCTTGCTCTTTGGCGGAACGGCAGCAGTGGAGAGCGCTCTCGCCGGTACCCCGACTTTACTTATTGATCGTGAGCGCCTGATAGACCACCCTCTTTACGAACTAGGCAAGGGACGTGTTGTCTTCCAGGATTGGGATGATCTCTGGCGGGCTCTGAACGCTTATCGCAGGGACCCGGCGTCGGCAGCCCAATTGGGTAGTTGGTCGCCCATGCTGGAGGAGTTGGACTCCTTTCGAGATGGGCGAGCGGCCGAGAGGATGGGAACGTACATTGGGTGGTTGGCTGAGGGTATCGGCAAGGGCCTGTCGCGTGAGGAAGCAATGGAGCTAGCACGCCAACGGTATGTCGCGATATGGGGCGATGATAAGGTTGTGCAGTTACAGGATTCGTATGACCGATAATGTAACTGTGACAGCGTGTACCACGCAGAGGATCACCTGAGAAAGGCAGAAATACGGATGATCATAAACTTCCTAGAATTTCCCGACGAAGCAGACGCCTACCTCGACGAGGAGAACTCAACTATTATCCGTTCGAGAACATCAAAGGTCATTTCGCTGAGCCTGAAGACATACGCCTACCTGATACAACGGGGACTTGCAGCGGAGAAGAGCATCTTGTATTTTAAGAACGATTCACACGCCACCGCGCTACGCAAGTCGTACGAAATATCCGAGTGGATCTGGAAGCGTGTGCAGTTTCAGGACAGTCTGGGTGTCAGTTTTGCCTATGAGCAATCTCTCGTATGGTACATCAGAATCTTCGTCCATCACTTCCTGTGGCTTCTCGAGATCATGCATAACGCGACAACGACGCATGAAGCTAGAGTCATACGGACCTGTGCCTCTTCCTCACTGAACGTATCTGGTCACATGGTTGGTCCGAGGGAAAGGTATCTGACACCAGTGGCCGAGGCATTCTGCGAAGCCCGCGGTCTGACATTCGAAGCCATCGAGACTCGATCCATTCATCACTTGAAGAAGTCACGTCGCGAGATTACCCGAGATATTCAGGGATTTATTGCAAGAAGGATCGTGGCGCCGCTTGTCGCACCTGTGTACCGTTCATACCTGCGTCGCCTCAGAGCCCGTCATCCAGTACTGTTTACTGCTCGTGACTATCGAATGACTGATCTGGCCGGGTTTCTCGCGCATGAACATAGCAATCTCTCGATAGTGTTGATGCGTGAGTGGGGTAACCTTCAAGGACTGGCAGGTTTATTCGGATCAAAAGACGGGTCGCCGTACGATGCTGAGGCATGGCTCGGACTACTTGAACAGACGGCCCCGGAGGACAGAGGATCTCGGCATGCCCTTCAGGAAGTAATAAAACGTTTAGCCGCGGAAATCGATGGAGCCGGCGATGTTTTTTCCCACCGAGGGGTTTCGTTTGCCCGTTTCGTAAAGCAAAAGCTTGAGAAGGGTATCGGTCCCCTCATCTTGAGTTTGCACAGGCGGACCGCGACGCTTCGATTGCTCCTCGATACACTGCAGCCATCTGCAGTACTTTCCCCGGGGAACCGTGATGACGATATGTTTATGGGGGAACTGTGTCGGGGGGCGGGTCTTCCTGCCTTACTGATCAGCCACGGCTCACATGTATTTCCGAAAAGCGACCTCGAACGCATCGAGTGGGGTGAGCAGGGCCACCGCCTGCTGCGGGCACCGTATCCGTTCGTGGCTCTGCAATCTCGCCTCGCCGAAGGCTTCCTGAAAGCATTTCCATCCACGAGCAAGGGAGTACGAACAGGACCTGTGATATGGGGTAGTCCAGTAGACCGGGAGAGGAGCGCTTTGCTGCGCCAACGCATGCTTAACGGGGATTTGTCTCGCCGTGTTATCGTCCATGCGAGCACCCCGAAAGGACGTGGTGTCCACCGATTTCATGTGTATGAAACACCCGAAGAATATGTGCAGTCAATTTGTGATCTCGTCGCAGCCGTCGAAGGTCTTCCGGACGTTCACCTGGTGGTGAAGTTTCGTCCATCACC